>Ga0194132_10000282_pt1 | contig 106112 bp, 100 predicted proteins | sample TA2KigOf80mmetaG_FD_148612 | JGI IMG/M metagenome (GOLD analysis project Ga0194132, IMG submission 148612) | Freshwater microbial communities from Lake Tanganyika, Tanzania - TA2015054 Kigoma Offshore 80m | ecosystem: Environmental > Aquatic > Freshwater > Lake | place: Tanzania: Lake... | reverse complement strand
ATCGCTGTCAGAGTATAGAGGAATTAGTCAATTTAGTCTTTGCTTGGCTGCAAAAACGCCGGTCCTTCCCGGTGGAACGTCAGGTGTATGCGCTTCCCCTCGCCGCCTAGCACTTGCCGTCGAGTGGGGTTCTATTTAGATAAAGTTACGCACTCCTGGCATGTCCCTATCCTCTACAATCCGCTTGATTTCACTGCGGATGAAGTCGGTCACACGCGAGTTGATGCTATCACTAGTGAAATTCAACAGCACACGCCGGCCGCAGAATTGCGCGAACGGGCAATAAAACTTCATGAGCGTCACAAGACTCAAATCCGTACCGCCTTTTTTCGCGCAGGAAAAACCCCTTCTCTTTTCCTAAGAAGAGTTTCACGCTAATTGGGCCGCAGAGGGAGGTGCACGATGCAGAACCGAGTAACCGCGAGAAGAACATTGCTTCGTTTCCTAAGGGTCGGACTTGTGGCTGTGCTCATCCCACTAGCGGGCTGCGTTACCGCGTATCGCCCGGAAAACATGACCGGCGGTTACACCAATTTGCGCCTCGCCGAGCACGCCTATCGTGTTCGATTCAAAGGCAACAACTACACCTCACGCGAAAAGGTCGAACAGTTTCTGCTCTATCGCTGTGCGCAGTTGACCAGGCAGCTGGGATACGAACACTTCGTCATCGTCGCTGAGGATACCATCGACATCAGTGACCTCTTCGCCCAAGCCGGACTCTTTCCACGCAATTATCATGCGACTGCCCATATCAAAGTGCTTGCCGACCCGGATCATCCAGCCGCGTATAATGCCAAAGACGCCCTACGCAGGATCGAGGCGCAATATCCCAATGAACTTGGTTCACTCAAAGATTCGGAATATCAGCGGGTACCGGAGCAACAACTCGGAGTGTTATAGGAACTGTTAGTGCGTGTTCTCTCCAACGGTCAGTATGATCTTCCCAATCTGCGCATCACTACTTAAATGGTTGGGTAAGATTCCACGCCATTAAGGAAAAAGAGCGCTCTCGCTTTTTGGAATGTTCTCTGCGTTATGACTTCCTCTTTCGAGACCCTGCCTTAACCTTGGTATGCGCTGCGAGGTCTGCTTCGATTTCTTCTACCGTCGGAAGAATCCCCTCAAGTTCTTTCGGCAGCGATTTGACAATGCTCGTCTCCCACTGCGCGACGCCTATTGGTCGTTTCAGATGCCGGAGGGCATACTCCACGACCACTTTATTCTTCGAGCGGCAAAGTAACAAACCGATAGTAGGTTTATCGTCGGGGTGACGTAAGAGGTCATCGACTGCAGACAGATAGAGGTTGAGCTGTCCAACAAATGCCGGCTCAAACGGTACCGCTTTGAGTTCGATCACAACATAACTGCGAAGTTTGAGATGATAGAAGAGCAAATCGACGTGAAAGTCCTGGTCTCCAACTTCGAGTAGCACTTGACGCCCAACAAAGGCGAAGCCGGTTCCGAGTTCCAACAGAAAGCGTTGGATATGATCAACAAGCGCTTGCTCAACCTCATGCTCTCGGCGCGGGTCAGCCGTACCAAGGAAATCAAAGAGATACGGGTCTTTGAAAATCTGACTCGCCATGTCGGAATCTGTAGGTGGAAGCGTTTCAGAAAAATTGGTGATGGCTCTACTCACTCGCTGAAAAGCTTGAGCGCCGATCTGCAAAGATAAGATATTGCGGCTCCAACCGTGCCTGATGCTCTGACGCACATACCAGTCGCGTTCCGCACGGTCCGAAACTCGATCGAGAAGCACACAGTTGTGAAACCACGGCAATTGTGCAGCAAGCTGCTGCACAATTGCACGATCTGGCCATGCCGCGGCAAAGGCACGCATATACTTGAGATTCCGCGGCGAAAATCCTTTCGTATCAGGAAAAGCGTCACGCAGATCTTGAGCCAAACGGTCAATCACTTTGGCACCCCACCCCGCATCGCCTTGTCGCTGCAAAATCATCTGCCCGATGTCCCAGTACAACAACACCATGGCCGAGTTCGCGGCCATCACTACCCGCAAGCGTTCTTGTTGAATGCGACGCCTGATCTCTTCGAGAACAACACCGTAGTCATCCGGTAAGCCAACGCGAGGAGGAGCTACCGGAAACAGTGCCTCCGCACGTTGACGCCCCAACGTATGACGTACGTCCTGCCCGCCACGTGGGTTGCGTTTGGCTGCCATGTGTTAGTCCGTCATCTTCATCATAGGCAAGTCTGCTTCTTGTAAGGGTGGCACAACTTTCTTGCGTCGAAAGAGCCGCTCGACCATATAGAAAGACACTGGGATCAGCAAAATAGCAAGTAGTGATGCTGCCATCATGCCACCGATGACAGCGGTTCCAAGCACTTGCCGTGACTGTGCTCCCGCTCCGGTCGCGATCGCCAATGGCACAGCACCTAAGATATAGGCAAATGCCGTCATCAGAATGGGACGGAGCCGTAAGCGGGCACCGGTTAATGCCGCCTCTATCAGCGGGGTCCCTCGTTCATATTCCAATTTGGCGAACTCAACGATCAGAATGGCATTCTTGGCTGCCAGACCAATCAGCATGACCAAGCCGATCTGGGTATACACATTGTTCTCGAACGCACGCCACCAGAGCACGAGGAATGCCCCAAAGACCGCAATTGGCGTGCTGAGCAGCACCCCGAACGGTAACGTCCAACTCTCGTATTGCGCCGCCAAAATCAGAAACACGACCAACAGTGAGAGAGCAAAGACCGTACGAGGCTTCACTCCTAGTGCCGCCTGTTTCTCTTGGAACGACATGCCCATATAGTCGTAGCCCATTTCCGGGGGCATGGTTTCGGCAAACACTTGCTCAAGCGCGGCCATGGCCTGACCGGTACTATATCCTGGTGCGACCGCGCCGTTGATTTGCGCAGCGCGGTAGCCGTTGAAACGGATGGTGAACTCCGGTCCGTAGATGGTCTTCATGTTCATCAAGGTCGAGAGTGGCACGGCTTGCCCTGCGGCATTACGCACGCGGAACTGGCCGATGTTCTCCGGCTTGGTGCGATACTCCCCTTCGGCTTGGACGTACACCTGCCAGGTGCGCCCGAAGAGGTTGAAGTAGTTGACGAAGCTGCCACCCATGAATGCCTGGAGCGTGCGGTAGACCGCGCTCAAATCGACGCCTTGCTTCATCACCTTGTCATGATCGACATCGGCAAAAACCTGCGGAACACTGGGAATAAATGTCGTCATTAACGACGCGAACTCAGGGCGCGCCCGCGCGACTTCAAGAAACTTGCTGGTATTCTGCGCGAGAAACTCGACACTGCCACCAGAACGATCTTCCAGCATAAAAGTGATACCACCAGAGGTACCAACACCAGGAATCGCTGGTGGTGAGAAGGCAAACGCTTGCGCCTCCACAAGACCCGCAAGCCGCTGATTGAGGCGGCGCATGACTACGTCAGCCGTAAGCCCCTCGGGGTCACGCTCTCCCCAGGGCTTCAGCATCACGAAAGCAAAGGCGTTAAAGGTGGTATTCGAGAAGCTGAGCATGCTGAAGCCGATAACCATGTTGAAAGTTTCGACCCCAGGAGTTTCTTTGAGCATCGCCTCAATCTTTTTGCACACCTCATCTGTACGTTGTAAGGACGAAGCGACCGGGAGCTGGATGTTCAAAAAGAAATAGCCTTGATCCTCTGGTGGCAGAAAACTGGTAGGCAATTTCCATCCGATCCACCCACCCGCTACGGCAAAGGCGCCTAAGAGCAGCAATGAGAACCAGACTTTTCGGATCAGAAACGCACAGCTAGAAACGTAACCGTTCGTGACTTTGTCAAAAACCCAATTAAAGCCACGAAAGAATAGAGCCAGAGGACCACGAGAATGGGTACGTGGCTTTAACAACAATGCCGACAACGCCGGGCTCAGCGTGAGCGCATTCAGTGCAGAGATCACCACCGAGACGGCAGTGGTCACAGCGAACTGCTGGTACAAACCACCGGTAATCCCAGGAATAAACGCAGAGGGAATAAACACTGCGACCAAAATCAACGCGATCGCGACCACTGGGCCGGACACTTCGTCCATCGCTTTCAGTGTCGCATCGCGTGGCGACAGTCCTTCTTCGATATGACGTTCAACCGCTTCGACCACGACGATCGCGTCATCAACGACAAGACCGATGGCAAGGACCAAGCCAAAGAGAGACAACGTGTTAATCGAAAAACCCAGGAATGGAAAGATGATGAACGTTCCGATCAAGGACACCGGAACGGCGAGCAGCGGAATCAGCGTTGCCCGCCAGCTTTGCAAAAAGAGATACACAACCAGCGTCACCAGCACGATGGCAATGAAGAGCGTTTTGATGATCTCGTGAATACCTTCACTCACTGCGCGTGTGGTATCCAGTGTCAGTTCATAATCCATATCCGCTGGGAACCGGGTCTTCACCTCATCCAGCAGCGCTTTGGCACGAGCCATGGTTTCAAGGGCGTTCGACCCCGGCACCTGGTAAATAGCGATCAGCGCCGCAGCACGGCCATTGATGCGACCTTGCATATTGTAGGTCTGCGAGCCGAGTTCCACCCGCGCGACATCCTTCATCCGTACAATCGAGCCATCAGGATTGGCGCGCACGATCACATTCTCGAACTCTTCAACACTGCTCAGACGACCCCGCGCTCGCACAGTATAGGTATAGACTTGACCAGGTGGTACCGGTTCAGCACCGATCTGGCCCGCCGGATTCACACTATTTTGTTTGGTGAGCGCCTCAAGAATCTCATTGACAGTGATATTGAGCTTCGCCAATGTGTCGGGCCGCACCCAGAAGCGCATCGCATATTGGCCAGCGCCAAACACGTTGACCTGCCCAACACCTTGCACGCGCGTCATCGGATCGTTGATGTTGATGTTGGCATAGTTGGTGAGAAACAGCGCGTCATGCGTGCCGTTGGGGGAATAAATAGAAAAGAGCGCCAGCGGACTGGCAACCGCTTTACGGAGCGTGATCCCGAAGTTGCGTACCTCAACCGGCATTTGCGACTCCGACTGCTGATAGCGCATCTGCGTGAGGATTTGGTTAGTGTTGGGGTCAGTACCAACATCATAAATGACATTCAGCCGCACTTGGCCGTTGTTCGAGTTGATGGAGTACATGTACAGCATGTTATCCACGCCACTCATCTGCTGTTCCGTCGGCGTCGAGACCGACTGCTCAAGCGTCAACGCATCTGCACCAACGTACGTTGCCCAGAGCTGAATTTGTGGGGGGGCGATGTTCGGAAACTGCGCCACCGGCAATCGCACCAGTGCAGCAATGCCGACCATCACCATAAGGATCGCAATGACCATGGCCACCACAGGCCGGTCAACGAAAATCTTTGCCATTGGGTGTTATCTCCATAACTAGGGGGATGAGAGGAGAAGGGGAAGCGGGGAAGCGGAGACAGGGAGAATCGGAGAATAAAAAACTCCTGTTCCCTATTGTCACCGATTCCCCGTTTCCCCGATTCTCCATTTCAGCTTTTGTTTTTCCCCGTTTGTCCTTAAGCTAGGTTCCCTTCGGCGCCCCAGCCGTTGCTTGCGCGGGCTCAGAGGGGGTCACAAATGGTTTTGGGTTGACTATCCCTCCCATTTTTACTTTTTGTATGCCTGACACAACAATCCGTTCCCCCTGCTTGATACCTTCGGTCACGATCCACATGTTCCCGACCTGATCCCCAACTTTTACTGACCGGAGTTCGACTTTATTGTCCGCCCCAACGACCGCAACCTGGTGGCTGCCCTGCAGATGCTGCACGGCTTGCTGTGGGATTAGTAACGCCCCTTTCCGCGTCTCAGCTGCAACCCGAATCTTGGCATACTGACCAGGGCGGAGAATGTTGTCAGGATTGGGAAACACGCTCTGGACAGTAATGGTACCGGTGCGCAAATCGACTTGACGATCGGCAAGACTGAACGTCCCTCGTTTTGGATACACGCGGCCATCAGCCAGGGTCAATTCGAGTGGTGGCGCAGCGTCTCCTCGGCCCTGCTCTATGGCTCGTATTCTACTCGCGAAGTGGAGATACTCTTGCTCACTGATCGGGTAATAGACTTTTATCGGATCGACCTGCGAAATAGTCGTCAGCACCGTATTCGGCGTCACCAGATCCCCGATCTGGGCAACCGAAATACCAGCGATACCACTGATTGGTGCGGTCACTTTCGTCCAGCTCAGATTCAGCTCAGCTCGCTCCACAGTAGCACGCGCCGCTTCGACTGAGGCTTTATTCGCTTGGTGGGCTTGAATCGCATTATCGAGTTCCTGCTGACTGATGGCGCCCTCTTTCGCCAGCGGCGTATAGCGAGCAACGTCGAGTTGCGTCTTCCCGAGGTTAGCCTCAGCCCGGCGCAAATCCCCTATCGCTTGTTTGAGGGCAGCTTGGTATTCGCGCGGATCAATCACGAAGATAAGCTGCCCAGCCTTGACAAAGGAGCCTTCCTTATAGTCACGCGACTGCAGATTCCCCTGAACCCGAGGGCGAATTTGCGCATTCACAAAGCCTTCGGTCGTACCAATCCATTCAAAATAGATAGGCACATCTTGCTGAACCACTTCAGTAACAAGGACCTCGGGTGGCGGCGGCGGCGTTGCCGCCTTTTGCGGGCTTGCCGGGGTTTCACACCCGCTAGCGGCAAGCAGAACCGCAACCAAGAGAAAGCCGTGATAGATAGCCTTTCTCAGAGTGATTGCCGGTGGACAAGATTTTGCGGGTCGTTTGGAGACATTCTTTATACAAAGGGAGATGAGACAATTCATACCAATAGGTAAGCGTGATTTTGTTGATTGGTCAACAGTTACGGTGTCTATTGGCGACAAATGAAATGACATGAGAATACTAACAGTGTCCTTTCTGGTACTCTGCGCAAATGTGAGCATCGGGTAATAGCGGCAGATTATCGGTTTTGCAACCTGTGGCCAGAGACAACACCCTAAAGAACAAGGCATTCCCTGGGCATAGCACAATCACGACGTAACAGGTCAAACATGCCAAATGGAAAAATCGGCTTGATCGTGGCCATTCTTGGTGCGGGTCTGTTGTTGATCGGTACCTTTCTGCATCCAATGAGCGCAGACCCCAATGTACCGGTAGCAGCATTCGGCGAATATGCCGCCGATCCGCACTGGGTCGCCAGTCATCTGGCGCAGTTGCTCGGTGTCATATTACTGCTCGCAGCGCTCGTATTGTTCTCTCACACGCTGGAGGATGGACCAACCGCACTCTGGGTGCCTGTCATAAGAATCGGTGCAGGCGCGAGCTTATCTCTGGCAACAGCGCTACAAGCAGTTGATGGCGTAGCTCTCAAGATTATGGTGGATCACTGGGCCGCAGCGACAGAGCCAGAGAAAACATCGCTCTTTCACGCGACCTTCGCCGTGCGGCAAATTGAGATCGGGCTTGCCAGCATGAGCAGCATCCTCTTCGGACTGACAGTCGTGGTTTATGGTATCGCGTTAGTTCTTGACCAGCGCTTTCCGCGCTGGCTCGGAGCATTGGCGATGGTGAGCGGCATTCCAACAGCGATCGCGGGGATTGCCATCGCGTATACAGGGTTCTCGGACCTTTCCATGCTCATCAATATGCCAGCAAGTGTGTTGTTGATGGTGTGGGTTGTGGCGTTGGGAATCGAGGCCTGGAGAAAGCCAACACTCGGTTAAAATCAAGAGACATTCTGGGAAGGTCCGTCATGCCCGCGCAGGCGGGCGTCCAGGGACCTCAAGCAGAAGCTCTTGATTATTCCTCCTGGATTCTCGCTTCCGAGGGAATGACGAACTGCGAAACGCGTCAAGCCTTTCTACTTCTCCACCAACCGAAAACGCACACCGCAAATATTGACCATATCATCAGCGACGCGTTTACCACGCCGTTCCGCTGCAGCAAGCAACTTCTCGCGATTGGCAACGATCAGATCGACCCCACCAAGTCCTTCCCCACGGCCATCGGTATCTTTGACAAAGCGCACGTCAGCATTATCAAAGTGCAGATTCGCCTGCCCAGCGGCATTGTCATTCACAGGTAGTTCTACGATTTTCCCCCAGCGTTCAGCAAGCTCTGTTGGATCAGGCGTTTGGATTTCTGCCGCAGCAATACCACGAACGATCTCAGTACGAACCGCCGATTTCCAATTCTTTCCAGCAGGCATCCACTCACTCGTGTCACCAAGTTGCTGATCGATCTCCAGGAAACATCCACCAGTATCGCGTGGATGAAGCTGCATAATACGCATCTCCGGCTCATCGTGTTCCATCGCCTTGCGAACCCCTAGTTCAGCTACACGTTTTTTACGTGGCTCTTCATCATCACACTGGCAGATCACCATGTAACCACCGTCACCATTACGGCGATCAAGATACCGTCCACCAGCCGTACCTTCTTTAATCGGTGAGACCACTTCAAGAAACTGGTTGCCAATCGGGAACACCGCGTTCTCCAGCCCGAACACTTTCACCGCTGGGTCACGAAACGCCACCTCAAGGCCAAACACATCTTTGATATCGTCAACAACTGGAGCCAACTGTCGTGCAATCAAGGCGATTTGTCGTACGCGAAGCCACATAAAACATCCCTCCTTTGTGAAGCATCACTCGAATGCAGTATCTATGGCATCATTCCTTCAGTGATCCAATCTCCCCAAGGTTTAGAGAATCACGACGGTGAAAGATTCAACTCCGTTGCCGCAACTTTTCTCCGCAGCACCGCACGCCCAGTGAGCAAGGTCGAAAAACTGATCACCCCACAGATTGCCATCACCCCAGCCATCGGCAGTGCGGTATTGTTGTGCAGATAACTGACCAATGCCGACGCTACTGCACCCGAGGTCATTTGCAGGCCACCAAGTAGTGCGGCGGCGCTCCCAGCGTTGCGCGTGAAGGGCTCGATCGCTAATGCCGACGCATTAGGAAAGACAAAGCCTTGCATCATCATGAAACCAAAGATGAGGAGAACCGTGCCAACAAAGCCAATCAGATGCATGCGCGTACTCAGAGCCAGCAAGAGACCAAAGGTAAATTGCAGGCTACTGGCTCTGAGAATGATTTCTGCACTGGTGCGCTTTCGCAGTAACACCCGGTTTATCTGACTTGCTGTAATCAGCCCTAGCGCGTTCATGCCGAAAATCCAGCCGTAATGCTTTTCGGAGATACTAAATAACTTCATGAACACAAACGGTGAGCCAGAAATATAGGCAAACAATCCTGCCGAAGCGATACTGCCAGTGAGTGCATACGTGGCAAAGCGAGGTTCACGTAACACTGTGAGATATTCGCGCAACACTCGTAACGGATGTAGTGAAATGGAGGGATCGGCCTGCCGAGTCTCGGGCAATACACGCGCAGAGATGATCAGCAACGAGAGACCGATCAGCATCAGCACCAGGAAAATATACCACCATCCCAAAGTCGTCGTCACAATCCCGCCAATTGTCGGGGCAAGAATTGGTGCTACTCCCATGACTAACATCAACAACGAAAACACCCTGGCAATGTCAGGCCCACTGTACATATCGCGCACGATAGCTCGACTGATCACCATCCCCGCACACCCACCAACCGCTTCGAACACGCGCAGGGCAATGAGCGCGTTGACGGAACGGACAAAGACGCACCCAAGAGAAGCGATAACGTACAGGGCTAAGCCAACAAGTAGCGGCGTCTTTCTGCCATAGCGGTCAGAAATCGGTCCAAAGAAGAGTTGTCCGACCGCGACCCCAATAAAGAAGCTAGTCAACGAAAGCGTAACTTGTGAAATATCCGTGTGTAAATCGCTGGCGATAGCCGGAAAGCCCGGTAAGTACATATCAATCGAAAATGGCGTGATGCCAATCAAGGTCCCAAGAATGGCAAGGATCACTGGCTGTTTCTTTTTTTCCATACGGCTTATGTATGTATGGGAGAATGTGGGAAACGACTAGTGGGGCGACCGCTTTACCCCTGGCCTGGCTAGAGCAATTTGCGATTGCCTGTCGCTCAGATCCTCGCTCTCGACCCTCACCCTAGCCCTCTCCCTGCCAGGGAGAGGGAAACACAAGCGCAACAAGTCCAGGGAAGGATAACAAATGAGGTAAACCTAGCTGAAAACTACACTACTGAAGCCCGCCAAGCTGCCGCAACGCTCCACGCGCATCCCAGTAGTCGGTCTGGTGACTAATCTTCCCGTCTCGCAGTTTGAGCACGGTCACACCGCGAACAACGAAGCGCTTATGTGATGCATCGAACCCGAGGAACGTGCGATTCGCTCCCCAGGTTGCCGTCCATTCCCATTCCACGGCACCACCCACTGGCCCACCGGACCACTCAAGAAAGCGTAATTTCGTTACACCAGAAAAGAAGAATTGGCTGAACGCCTGGCGGAGCGCGGGCTTGCCGTGCACGAGCTCGCCAAAGATTGGATCTTCGAATTCGACATCATCGGTGTAGCAGGCCATCGCTCCATCGAGGTCGGCAGTATTGTAGGTCTCCAACCACCCCTTGACGCATGCTTCGGTCATGCTCTCCTCCTGTGATGACGTATCACTGCAGTTCCTTATGCGTCTCGATCACCCGCGAGACGATGCCATACTCGATCGCTTCATCGGCACTCATCCAGAAGTCACGTTCCATGTCAGCAAGCACTTTCTTCAGTGGCTGCCCAGTTTGCTTCGCGATCACTTGGGCAATGCGCTCGCGGGTGCGCAGAATCTCTTTCGCTTGAATCGCAATATCAGTAGCTGGGCCACCCGCACCGCCACCAGGCTGGTGGATCATGAAACGGGTATTCGGTAAACACACGCGACGGTCTTTTGGCGCGGCGAGGAAGATGTGAGTCCCGGCACTTGCGACCCACCCTGTCCCAACCGTTGTCACCGGTGAACGAACGAAGCGAATCATATCGTGAATCGCGTCGCCAGACTCGACATGACCACCAGGCGAGGAAATTAACACTCGGATAGGAGCGTCCGACTCTTGTGAAAGCGCAATGAGTCGCTCGCACGTCGCCCGCGCAGTCGCGTGATTAATCTCACCAAAAACCAGGACAAAGCGAGACTTGAACGTCAATTGCTCTGAAAGGCTTTCGGTCTTCTCGCTCTTCTCAGTTTTTTCTTCAGCAGCATCGATTCGATGCGTCATGAGGTTTCCTTTCTGTCAAACATAAAGTTATACATGGTGAAACGCGTCACGATAGCGAATCACGTCACGTTTTCCAGTACCGTACGAACTTGGTCTTTTTGACACCATAAATGATTCTTCAAGCCACGCATACTCACCACGGATCATAACGAACCGCAGGCGCAAAGCCAGAGCAAAAGGGACAGATCACTACGCTTCGTTTGAGCCCGTGGCTTGCAGAAATTTCGCAATCGCCTCGGCGCCGCGTCGGGCTGCCGTTCCCTCTACGTCAATGCGAAATGTGTACGCAAAAGCTCCACGTTGCTTGGCCAGAAACTGTGGATGACTGGGATACGCGAGTTCCAAAGCTAAAGGCAGTTCAGTGGCAACATCATTGACAACCTTCCCAAGCCGCCAGTGGGAATAATAGGGATTGTCTTCCCATTGCACGTTGTGAGCGTTGAGGAAAATACATGGACGAGGCTGCAACAAGAATTCGTACACTTGGCTACTCACATCGCCAAGGTAGATGTCAGCCGCCAAGATGTACGTCATATCCGTGAGAGAATCACTTTTTGTGTCAATCAAGATATTGGGGAGATGAGAGTATTTGGTGGGGAGCACTGCCTGGTGCCGTTTGTTCCGTTTGAACAAGATCACGTGCGGCGCGAAGATCAGATTATACTTGTGAGTAGTGGCAAAGAAATCGAGCACCTGTAAGCCGACTGTCTGCCACGAAGAAACGTCCTGCTCAAAATGGGGGTTGTAGACGACAATCGGCTTATCATTGGCAAAGAAGCGTTTCGCTTTGGGTGGCGTAGCAGCGACAACTTCAAACTTTGGCCACCCGACAACCGCGTATGAGTCAGAACGAAGATAGTCCAGTTCGGTCAGGCGATCGACATACTTCTGTCCAGGTAAAAGTGTCAGATCAAAGGCCTCCGAACGGTCGTCAAAACTTCCTTCTCTATCGCCTGCGCCATGGCGGACGTTAATAAATTTGAGATTGGTCAACCCATGGCGTCTCTGTAATCTCAGACAGTGACGCTCCGGGGCCACAAGCGCATTGAGGGTACGGAAGAAGGCAAGATTGTTCCGTAGCACCATCTCTTTGCGCTTGAATTTCCACTGATAAACGAATGGATCGGCAAATTGGTAATACCACACTGGGCGTAATCGTTTGAAGCGACACCGATGGTGAGGATAGAGTTCACTGATAGCGCGAGCCGTGAGGAGTTCCCGCCGGGAAGAGCAGGCAATCACCACCTCGAATTCAGGGTAGTGGCGAGACAGCTCAAGCGCGTACGGAACGACGTGCGGCACTTGATGAACGGCATAGTGATTGAGGAGAAAACCAACCCGCATGGCCCATTCTCCTTCACGATGAAAAAGGCCGGGGGCTAAGAAACCAGTGCAAGACGAAGCGCTGGCCGTATAACCGGTGAGCTAAGGGCAAAGTGCGCACGAACCTTCGCTAAATCTTCTGGCGTATCAATCTCTCCCCACCAGAGGCCTTCAATTGACACGGTTTCCACCACTGTTGAAACACACATGGTGTTTAGCACAGAAAGATACCACCGCTGCAAAGCTTCAGGACCGCGAACCGCCTCTTCGAGTGTCCCACGGAATGCACCGACTCCTTCGCCACAGAAGCGCATGAGACCGATCGACTCACCGTGGACAGCAGCGCGTGGCAAGGTTTTTCCCACTGCCTTGAGTCGCCGTCCACCGTTCAGCGAGACTTTCATGTCGTCGTCGTCGTATTCTTCCTTACGATTGATGGTCAGGGTCGCTGGGGCCCAGGGTGCAGCCAAAAGACGACGGAGAGCATCAGGCTCAAACAGCGAATCGCCATTGAGAAGGAGGAAATCCTCGGTCATCTCCGACATTGCAGCCCAACACGTAATCAGATTATTCGAAGCGGCAAAGAATGGATTATACCGCGTACGGATGTCGAGACCGGGTACCGGTCGCGCGCGTAAGAACCGCTCTACCTTGTCTGCCGCAAAACCGACCAAAACGGTGACATCTTGAATACCGCACTGGGCTAGTGCTCGGAGTTGGAGTTCAAGGACAGTACGACCAGCATCCACCGGAAGAAGGCACTTCGGCGTCTCCGCTGTAAACGGCAACAACCTCCGCCCCTGCCCCGCACTCAAAATAATCGCTTTCATCTGTGAGAGAAGACCGGTATAAGAGAAATCCGTGAAAGAATCAAGGAGGAGTGCCTCTCAACGCAAGAATCGAGGCAACCAACAACAGCCGACGTGGCCCCTGATGTCGCTTTCGGAACTCCCTCCTAAGCGGAAGGGCACGCTTGGAATCACACTCGTTTGGTACGTCATTACTGAGCTAATCCGCCCGACTCTTCTGGCCCTCGGCGGCCTTACTGCTCTCGTATTGACTAAAGATCTGCTGGGCTTCTCTGACCTTGTTATCAATCGCGGGTTCGGGGCCTCAGCGGTCGCCATGATCGCGCTGTACGAGATCATCCCACTCCTATCTCGCACGCTTCCTTTCGCTCTTCTCATTGGGACATTGGTAGGGCTGGGACGTTTACGAGCTGACCTCGAAGTGTTGTCAATGGAAGCGGCAGGCATTTCCGTCCGCCGTCTCGTCTACCCCGTACTCTTGTGGGGAGCGATCGCAACTGTACTGGGGTTCATGCTTTCTCTCGTTGCTGCGCCGTGGGCAACCCGATCGCTCGATGCCGCACTCCAACGCATGGCAGCGGAGAACCCTGGGCTCTCGTTACGTGCTGGCACGGTCTACGATTTCAGCGGAGTGAAAATGCTTGCGCGCGAGGTGTCTGCACGTGGAGATCACCTCCGCGGCATTTTACTCTGGTTGCCTGAGCAAGGTCAGACACTGTTCGCTGAACATGGGGACCTTCTGCCTCTTGGCCAACACACAACGCAATTAACCCTGCATGAAGGGGTCATGCTCCCTTCCCCACCCGAGCGTGGGGAAGCAACCCGTTTTGGCAGTTTCATACAAACACTGCAAGAAAATCCAACTCCGGCACGAAAAGAGGCGGATGTCCTTCCGGGCGAATCGTTAACCCAGCTTCTCGCTCACATGCAACAAACCGGTGAAAAAGAATCCTCAGCTTCTCTCGCCCGTGTGGAGTTTCACCATCGACTCGCCTATCCCGTTGCTGCACTGGTGTTAGGATTACTAGCCGTTCCGCTCAGCCTAGCCGGGAAACGGTTTTCGCGTGCGGCTGGAGGTGTCACCGGACTTTTGGTGACTGTGGTCTACTACGGACTCATGCAACTCGGGGACGGCCTCGTACAAGCACGTGCGGTGCCTCTCATCCTTGGTGTGTGGCTGGCCAATATCGTTATTGCCATCGTCGCCATTCTTCTCATTTGGAGAGTCCGTAAATGGGCCACATGGGGCCGTCAAGCAGGAGAGCGGACAACGTCGGAAGAACCTGCGCCAACAGAGGAGACATCTCACCCTCGTGTCCGACGGTTTGTCTTGCAACGATACGTAACCCAACAGTACCTGACCATGCTGCTCCTTGCTTTTGGCATGCTCTTCGTTGGGTATTTGCTCGTTGATATCCTCGAACGTCTGCAATGGTTCGCACGTCATCAAGCCCACCTGTTGGCCGTGCTACGCTTCTATGGCGCTCGGACACCGCTCTTAGCCTCGCGCGTTATTCCGATGTCACTCTTGCTCGCCACTGCACTGACGGTGAGTATTCTCACTGTCCATCGCGAGATTATCGGGATGCGGGCGTGTGGTGTCTCTGTTCCTCGTGCCTTAGCTCCGATCTTGCTCATCTGCGGTCTCATTTTGCCCGCCTATTTCTTGCTTAACGAGTTGGTTGTCCCCCGCACCAATGCACTTGCCGATCAGCTCAAAGACGAAGAGATCAAGCGACGTGGACCAGAAGCGAATCTGCGGCAGCGAATGATCTGGTATCAGGACAGTACTCATTTGTACCAAGCGTCGGCCCTCGACTCGAAAGTCGGCGAAGCTCAAGGATTGGCAGTATACGAACTCAATGACTCGGGCTTGCCGGTCAGCCGGATCGATGCACGAGAAGCCAGGCATATTGGCAAGGGAGTATGGGAATTGATCGAACCCGTACGAATTGGGATCTCAGCGCAAGGGTTGCAACCCCTTCCAGCAGCATCACGGATCGTGCTCGGGGAAGCCCCCAGCACGACGCCAGACAGCATGCACTTAAACACAACACAGCTTGCAGAGGCGATCCGTGATGTTGAAACCAGCGGCTATAGTGCAACCACGTATCGCGTGGATTGGCATGTGAAGCTCGCCGCACCGTTCGCGTGCCTGCTACTTCCTGCGGCAGCCTTATTTTTCGCCGTCAGTGGTCCGCCGTTTCCAGGTCCAGCAGTAACAATTCTCACATGCAGTGTCCTTGGGGTCGCATATGTTTTGTTGACCGGTGTTTTCGCTTCACTTGGGTATGGAGGGAAATTGCCTCCACCACTTGCGGGCTGGAGCCCAGTGTTGTTGCTTACAGGATTGGCGCTTGCCTTGATGCTCCGCGGTCGGCAGTAACGAGAGGCAAAGGCTATAGGCTGTAGGCTACAGGCCATAGGGAAGAAAATAGGTGAATGCGCAAAGCCCTCAAGCCTAATGGTCGTGTCGCAATTATCGATTTTTACCAGCGAGAAACACCGGTCGGTCCACCAATGTACATGCGCCTCAGCGAAGACAAGGTAGAAAAAGAACTGCAGGCAGCCGGACTGAAAGTAACAGAGAAACTCACCATCCTGCCGTACCAATATATTCTGATCGCGCAGCCTATGACGACGTTGAGTGCGCCTTCTCCGCCTGGGACACAGTGAACGCATCAACGCGGCGGTCGACCAATTCATCCGCGCGATTGAGTAACGCCTCATTCTTGGTGAATTTTTCTACCATGTAACTGAGGTCGCTTAAGTCATGGAGCATGAGTTTCACAGCTTGGTCATGGAGCATCGGCTCTTTCACAACTTGTAAGAGTTCGACAACAACATCCTCAAGCTCAGATCCCTCGATATCGAGCGCGATCTCAAACGAACGCTCGACCGAGATATTTTTGGTGGCTTCCCGACTATAGGCAGCGAGTAACGAACGCAATCGCACGACCGTCGAAGGATCGAACCACACTTTCGTTGTCTCTCCGATATCAGGTTCGTTGTCCAATACTCCTTCGACTAGCGCGAGTGCCCCAAGGTGACCAGCTTCATGTCGGGCCATGGTAAACCAGAACTTGCGCAGCTCTTCTTGTTTCTGAAAATTGCGAGCGAAACGCATATAGAGCGCCATGGTTTTCTTTTCCATGTCGACCGCAGTCCGCAGAATATCTCTGATTGTCACGCGGTGCGCACGACGATGTAAATCCGCTTTCTCCACCATGATTATTTCTTAGCAGAAGTGGGCGGGGGGACAAAACAGGGGGGCCGTAAAAAGCCAGCCTCAAGCTTTCAGCAGTCAGCTTTCAGCCAGAGAAGGAAATATAGCAAATCTGGTGTTGCTGCTCAGATGACGCAGGTCGTTGAGAGGGACAGATCTTTGCCGCTGATCGTTGCCAACTGCCCGCTGTTTTCGCTGAGCGCTGATAGCTGAACGCTTTCTTCACCCTAGATCAATCTTTTGCTGAGTGAAAATTACGCCGTCGTCTGGATCGAGGACGGCCAAGACAACGCTTCCACCATCATTCACACCGAGATGTAATGGCGCAGGCGTGCCGGGATAACAGGCTTTCGTCACACCTTGTGTGAGGTCAGTGAACACGTGCACGTGCCCCATCGCCAGATAGTCGAGTCCTGACTGCGCAATTTCTTTAGGCTTGACGAGCGATGAGCGCTGCATCTCTTCTTCTTCAACGAAATAACCGTGCGCCATCCCGATATGCCAGTAATCTCCCGTACGGGCTGGTACCCCAGCAAGCGGACGATAGCGGTTGTCATGCTCGACAAGCCCCTTGCCCCACACCGTCGCATGTAATTCGGGAAATTCGAGCGTCTCCCCTTCCTCACGAGTCAACGGATAGACGTGAGGGCCTATCGCGCGAAAATCTACTTTCTTGTAAATCGATCGCTGATCATAGCAATCATGATTGCCAGGGATCAGGACTACTGGACACGCCAGCCGTGAGAGCTGGGTATGAACGAACTCGACACCGGATTCTGGTACGCGGTTGGAATCAAACAAATCGCCAGCGATCAAAAAGAAATCAGCCTGCTCTTCAAGCACGCGATCTACAACACGCTCAAATGAGCGTTGAATCTTGCGGCGAAACGCTTGCCCTTCTTCACTTTTGCCGAAGGTGTCACTTTCGAGGTGGACGTCAGAGGTATGAATAATTTTGAGGCGTCGACGTGGCATGTCATGTTCCTTACGAAGACTTTGGACTTTGGACTTTGGACTCAGGACTCCTTCGTGGCAGAATCACAGTGGCATTCCCCAACGTGAGTTTTACCCCTTGAGTATTTTCAGCCCAAATCTCACACTCAGCGTACCCTTTTCCGTCAGTGATCCAGGTACGTGTTACCGTTCCTTTACAAAGAAGCGGCTCGTTAACATAGGCAATGTCGCGATTCGCATACGAGAGTTTCTTGAGCATTCCTGCGTCGCCGATCCACCGCGTCATCAGTTGAGAGAGAAACGCTCCCCGCAATGGTCCATGCACGATGATATCGCGATAGCCTTCGGATAGCGTGAAATCTTTATCAAAGTGAATTCGCTGCGGGTTCCAGGTGATGGCACTATAGAGAAACAACAGGGTATTCGATGGCATTTTGCGCACTTCAGGAAGCGCGGTACCTATCGTCACATCTTCAAAATAGAGTTGCTGTTCTGCCATAGCGTTTAGCTTAGACTTGGAATTCTGCCTCGTATCCGTTCGCGAAGAATTTCTCAGAGAGACCGTTCACTTCGTTTAGGGTGACATCTCCAAGGTACCGATCTTGCTGTTGTACTCATCGCAAAATCGACGCCCCTTTCTCTATCACTACCAACTCCCCCTTCTGGTTGATAAATGTCGTTTCACGAACGACAAAAATCAGCGGACCAGTGCGACCATCCTTCTGATAAATGTCAGTGATCTTACAGCGCCCGGTTAATGTATCGCCCACGCGAATCGGGAGAAAGAACTCAATTTCGGTGCCACCATCCATAAGTCGTGGCAACGGAGTTGGCGGAATGGGAAATTTCCCTTCGTACGGTAACCCATCTGGACGTAATTCAGTCTCTGGTACCGGGTTGGTGAGCGGTGCCATATAAAACAACGGCGGCGCAATACGTCCACCGTAATGGCTGTTTCTCGCGCGCTCTTCATCAAGATAGAGAGGATTCGGATCATCGGTCGCAACCGCAAATCGCTTCACATCAAGTGCGGTCACCTCAATCGTCCACGGCGGCGTTTCTCTGCCAATCCACGCACGAATCTCGTCAGTAATCAGCGATTGCGCTTCCATCGATGCATCTCATCCCTGAATGTAGACTTAGACTGTCCACATTCCATAGCAGGTCACTGTCGCAAGAGAAAGAGGAGCCAACGGAACTCAAAAGGGTCGTTATGACTACCTTCGTCCGCGGCGACGGCGTGACCGACGCGACCGTTCGTCTGTCGGTTGCGCCGTGGTATCAGACTTTTGAGCAGAATCGGGCGGTCTAGTATTCTGCGGCGCTGAGGAACGGGGCTGTTCCTCTCGGCGTTGGCCTTGAGGGCGGGCATCTCCACGGTGCTGCCCCGGCATCTGATGGCGTGGCTCGGAGCGTCTTTGCTCTTGCCCTTGCTGACGTCGATCTGGTCGGCGTTGTTCTTGCCCCTGCGTACGTGGTTCTGGTCGGCGTTGTTCCTGTCCCGCAGGACGACCATGTGGGCGGCTCTGTTGCTGCCCTGACATACGACCATCTGAACTGAACTCTGGCTTTGGGGGATGAGCCTCTTGCCGGTTTTGTTCGTGCGATGTTTGTGTTTGCGGTCGTGATTCTTGCGGCTGCGATCGTGGCCGAGAACGACGTTGACGATAACGTGGCGGTTCAGCAGCGTCGTGTATCTCTGGCGGTCGATATCGGCTAATCGGGTGGTCTGACGCAATGGGATCACTGCTTTCAGCAGAAACCCCTGCGCCATTCTCTTCTAGTGCGATATCGTCCTGATAGAGATCGTAAATTTTGATGATCGAGGCGCGGAGTCCTTTAGAGGTCCACCCTACATCAAAACCGACCCGCATCCCAGGTCGCAGGAAGTTGATGTCCTGACGCGGAGCACCAAGTAATGTCACGAACGCAAAGATGAAAGGAATTTCTTTACCGCTGTCACTATGAATAACGCCAGTCTCGTTACTCCAAAAAATCTTGCTGATGACACCGTGGTAGAAGTTATCCTTCGGTCGCTCTTCGCTGTTCTCTATGAAGGGTATATCTTTTTCCACGGTTTACGCGAAAAGCATCTCGTGCATGGCGCTCCCCGCCGGCACCATCGGGAACACACCTTCACTTTGCGGAATAACGACATCCACCATCGCCGGCCCTGGGGTGGCGAATGCTTCCTTTAATGTCGCTGACAGATCCTTCGCTTTTTCCACACGAAATCCCGCCGCACCGTAGGCTTCAGCTAATTTGACAAAGTTCGGCATCGATTCCATGTAGGAGTGCGAATAACGTCCTTCATAAAATTTCTCTTGCCATTGGCGCACCATGCCCAGGTAGTAGTTGTTCATAATGACGACTTTTACTGGGACTCTATATTGCACCGCAGTGGCAAGCTCTTGAATGTTCATCTGAATGCTACCATCACCACTGACAACAACCACCGGTCGGTCGGGAGCAGCAAAATAAGCACCAATGCCAGCCGGTAGCCCATACCCCATCGTTCCAAGTCCACCAGAGGTCAGCCACGACCGCGGATGATCGAACGGCATCATCTGCGCCGTCCACATTTGATGTTGCCCAACATCGGTGACCACAATGGCGTCACCTTTCGTAATCGTATGGATCTCCTCAAGGACATCGCGCGGACGAGCGTTCTCCTCAGGCTTCGCATGCTCATACGGCAGTGGCTTCTCTTCTTTCCACTGCATAATCTGCTTGTGCCACTCCGCCCAGACTTTCTGGCGAGGAGCCAGGCCCTCTTGGCTTTTCACCTTCTTCAGCATGGTGCTGACAACTTCTTTGATGTCACCCACGATAGGAATATGCACCTTGATATTTTTACTGATCGAAGCTGGGTCAATGTCAACATGGATGATAGTTTTTGCATTGGGAGCAAAGTCAGAGAGGCGCCCAGTCACGCGGTCATCAAAGCGGGCGCCAATGGCAATCAGCGTATCGCAGCTCTGCACCGCCATGTTGGTCCAGTAGCCACCGTGCATCCCTAACATCCCGAGACACAAAGGATCAGAACTGGGGAACACACCGAGCGCCATCACCGTGGTCGTAATCGGCACCTTGAGCCCGCGTACCAACTCCGTCAGTGACGCAGCGGCATCAGACCACTGCACTCCTCCACCAACGTAAAAGAGCGGCTTCTCGGATTTCTCGATGGCTTCGAGTGCCTTTTCAATCTGACGCTCATTGCCTTTCATCGTTGGTTTATAGCCACGGATGTCAACCGTCTCAGGATACTTGAATGGTGCAGTCGCATTTTGCACATCTTTGGGAAAATCAACTAACACCGGACCCGGGCGGCCACTCCCAGCAATATAAAACGCCTCTTTCATCACCCGCGTGATATCGTTCACATTGCGGATAAGGTAGTTATGCTTTGTACAGGGGCGAGTAATCCCCGTGAGATCAGCTTCTTGAAACGCATCGTTGCCGATCATACTGGTCGGCACCTGACCAGTGATCACCACCAGCGGTGTTGAGTCCATGTAGGCATCGGCGATACCAGTGACGGTATTCGTCGCACCAGGACCAGAGGTCACCAGACAAACCCCTGGGCGGCCAGACACGCGCGCATATCCTTCAGCCATATGGGCAGCACCCTGTTCATGACGTACAAGAATGTGACGTAAGGCTGGGTTCTGCACCAACGCATCGTATGTCGGAAGGATAGCCCCACCAGGATAACCAAAAATGGTATCAACTCCTTCTGCTAGGAGGCTTTCAATCATGATTTGCGCGCCAGTCATGGTTTTCATGTACATCCCCACTCGACCGTCAGAAAGGCGCTGATCTTATCGACTCGACTGAGTGAGCGCAACTAGAGATTGCCGGAATTCAGGGGCCGGAGCGAAAAGGCAGGGCAGCAAAGAGAAAGAGGGCATGGAGGTCCATGCCCTCTTAAGGAACAGCAATGCGATTGTCAGGAACAACGAAAAAAACTAGGATGCTGCCTCTTGCGGAGCTGCTGCTGGTGCAGCTTGGGCTGGTGCAGCTTGGGCTGCCGTAGCATCTGCCGCCGCTTTTGCCGTTGCGGCTTCGGCCTTCACCGCTTGAGCAACAACGCGGGTGCGTCGTTTGAGCGTACGAATGCCACGCCGCAAGCTTGACACTTTTTTAGAGTCTTTCTGCGAAATGGCTTCGTCACGTTTCGCTTTCAACATGCGAATACGTCTTTTCAATTCAGCTTGTTCTTCTTTCGGGACTCGTTGTACTTGTTGGGCCATAAATACGTCCTTCTTCTGTGTCTTGGTAATTATTTCACCGTCCACACGTCGCCACTGTGCAGCAGCTTTTCTAAATCACCGGAGCCAGCTTTCTGCGCCTCAGTGAGCTGACGGTTCATCAATTCATCAAAGCTTGGGCGTTGAGCGACGCGGACAACGCCAATAGGTGTGGGAAACTGCGGCGGCGCCATACGACTCACCAAAAAGCCCAGCACCGGGTCGGTCTCGTCATGAACCAGAAGGTCTGAAGTGCTTACCCCATCACCAAGGGTAACGACCTCCGGTGTCATACCTTTGAGCCGAATCCCTTTGTCTTTGTTTTTGCCAAAGATCATCGGCTTGCCGTGCTCTAGGACAAGTTGGCTATCAGCTTTCGTCTGTTTATCCGTGAGAGCATCCCACGCACCATCATTATAGACGTTACAGTTCTGGAGGATTTCGATGATCGACGCACCTTTATGAGCAGCCGCGCGCTTGAGCATGTCTTGTTGATGTTTGGCTTCGACGTCGATCGTACGGCCAATGAAGGTCGCATCAGCTCCGAGCGCAAACAGCAACGGATTCACTGGATGGTCAGAGGAGCCCATCGGTGTCGATTTCGTCACCTTCCCCAGTTCTGAGGTCGGGGAAAATTGTCCCTTGGTCAAACCATAAATGCGGTTATTGAATAGCAGAATTTTGAGATCGACGTTGCGCCGTAAGGCATGTAACAAATGGTTCCCACCAATGCTGAGCGCGTCCCCATCGCCAGTTACCACCCATACCATGAGGTCAGGTCGAGACACTTTCAAGCCGGTCGCAATCGCCGGTGCTCGACCGTGAATGGTGTGAAAACCATAGGTGTTCATGTAATACGGAAAGCGGCTCGAACAGCCAATTCCGGAGATGAAGACGACATTTTCCTTCGGTACCTCAAGTTCAGGAAAAATTTTCTGCACTTGGGCAAGGATCGAATAATCGCCGCACCCTGGGCACCAACGAACATCCTGATCTGAAGCAAAATCTTTACGGGTAAGTTTCGGTGCAGTTGCCGTGCTCATTGTCGCTATTCCTCCAACATACGGTCGATCCGGGTAATAATCTCGGAAACTTTGAATGGGCGTCCCTGAATTTTGTTGAGCCCTACTGCGTCAATCAAGTACTCTGCACGCAACACACGTAGCAGTTGCCCCATGTTCATCTCCACCACTAAGACTTTTTCGAAACGAGACATGACCTCGCCGAGGTCCGCCGGAAGTGGGTTCAAGTGCCGTAAGTGGACATGCGACACAGACTTGCCTTGTTGCTGAGATTCGCCGACCGCTGCAGTGATCGAACCGTAGGTGCTTCCCCAACCAATCACCAACAGTTTGCCTCGCTCAGGACCATGAACCTTGGTCGGTGGAATATCTTGGGTGATCTTCGCCACCTTGCGAAAGCGGACTCGCACCATTTGTTCGTGGTTCGCTGGCGCATAACTGATGTTGCCGGTCGTATAATCCTTCTCCAACCCGCCCACACGGTGTTCGAGCCCAGGAGTTCCTGGCCGTACCCAGGGACGAGCGAGCGTGTTCTCATCTCGCAGATACGGAAAAAACCCTTGTGGGTCGGTCCGGAACTGAATGTTGATCTCCGGCAAGTCAGAAACTTTCGGTAACAGCCACGGCTCAGACGCATTGGCCAGATAACCATCAGTGAGCAGAACGACGGGCGTCATATACGTCACTGCAATACGGACCGCCTCAAACGCGGCAAAGAAACAATCCGAAGGAGTCGATGCCGCAACAACAGGAATTGGTGCGTCGCCATGCCGACCATACAACGCCTGTAAGAGATCCGACTGTTCAGGCTTCGTCGGCATACCAGTACTCGGCCCTGACCGCTGAATGTCAGTAATGACCATGGGGAGTTCGACAACTGTCGCCAAACCAATGGTCTCAGCTTTCAGGTTCATGCCTGGACCAGCGGTCGTGGTGATCGCGATTGACCCACCAAACGCCGCTCCCAACGCTGAGCCGACCCCGGCAATTTCGTCTTCGGCCTGAAATGTCATGACGCCGAAATCTTTGAAGGACGCAAGTTCATGCAGGACATCACTCGCTGGGGTGATGGGATAACTGCCTAAGAACAAAGGCAGACCGGCTTTCTTCGCGGCCACCACGAACCCGAGGGCTGTTGCCGTATTGCCTGAGATATTACGATAGGTCCCTGGCGCAATTTGCGCAGGTTTGACTGAATACGACGAAGCAAAAATTTCAGTATTCTCGGCGTAATCGTAGCCGCCTTTGAGTGCTCGTGTATTCGCTTCGAGGACTTCATTATTGCGCTTGAAGCGTTGGTTGATCCACTGCAAAGTATTTTCAATCGGTCGTTGATAGAGCCAGGACACTACCCCCAAGGCAAAGAAGTTGCGAGAACGCATAACCGACCGATTCGGCAAGTTGAGCGCCTCCAGTGCAGAGGTTGTCATCCTGGTGATTTCGATCGGATATACTTGATACTTGGCGAGCGATCCATCCTCTAGAGGATTGGTAGTGTAATCGGCTTTCTTCAGGTTCGCTTCGTTGAACTCTTCCTTATCAACAATAAGCACCCCATTCTGTTTCAGATCGCCAAGGTTGGTCTTTAGCGCGGCTGGGTTCATCACCACCAGCGCATCAAGATCATCACCAGGAGTGTATACACTCCGACTGCCAAACTGCACCTGAAACGCACTCACACCATACAGGGTTCCGGTAGGAGCGCGGATTTCTGCGGGGAAATCCGGCAGTGTACCAATATCATTGCCAGCCAGCACCGACTCAGTCGCAAACTGCGTCCCGGTCACTTGCATCCCATCGCCAGAGTCACCAGCGAAACGGATAACTACACTCTCCCGCTCCTGCACCTGTTTCGGTAGCGCAGAAGCTACTGGGGTCGTCGCCATTCCTTTTCCTTTCTGTCTTATCCCTTATGAAAGGGGGGTTGTGCAAAGAAATTGTCAGGAACCTAGCGTAGCTGGGTTCCTATTACAAGCACCAAGAATACGGAGCCCCTCACCTTATAAAAATCGTAGAGAAAACGGCATAATGGCCCAGACTCGCTCTTGCCCCCACCACAGGGGAAGGCCGAGGCGCGTACGGGGAAAACGACGCAGGAGTTTTGGCAATTGCCACACGGACGAAGGCCTGGGGAAGCGTTCGACCATAACGGGTTGATCGGCAGCAAAACCAGCTCGGTGTTTGGCCTCGCGCAACGCTTCTTCGAGGCCGCCAATCTCGTCAATCAGTCCGCGCGACCAGGCCTGTCGCCCGCTCCAAACTCGGCCTTGGGCATTGGGTTCAACCGCCTCGATACTTAACGAGCGACAAGAAGCGACTTTGGAGAGGAAGTCTTGATAAAACGCTTGAATCTCAAAATCCAAACGTTCTCGTTCAGCTGGGGAAAACTCATGGTAATCTGAAAAGAGTGCAGCTTTTTTCCCCCGCGTAATAATATCTTTATTCACGCCAACACGTGTATACAGATCACGTAAGACCGCTTTACCAGCGATCACGCCAATGGAACCAGTAATGGTGCCGGCCTCGGCGAACACTTTTCCACCAGCAAGTGCCAGATAATATCCCCCAGAGGCGGCAACATCGCCCATCGATATCACTATTGGTTTTTCTCCACTGGTTTTGACCAGTTCGCGCCACATCAGATCAGACGCTAATCCAGAACCGCCGGGACTGGTGATGCGTACGACAATCGCGGCAATCGACTCATCTTCGCGCGCCTCTTTCACATCGGCAGCAAAAGAGGTCGATCCCACCGCGTGCGTTCCCTCACCACCATCGACGGACTCTCCACGTTTGATCGGACCATCTACTGTGACCACTGCGATCTTTCCATGATCCTCCCGCAGTAATCGTCGTCGGAGCGTCCGTCCGTACTGGCGTTGATAGTCCGCAAGTTCAATCGTTTCGACCTCGCCCAATTGCGCTTCCAGCAGTGTATCGATTTCATCCTCGTACCCAACGTGATCGATCAACCCAGCCGCCAGGGCTTCGCGAGCGAGAAATAACCCATGATCAATCAGTGCGCGCACATCGGCCTTTGCCTTGCGACGGGCGTCGGCAATGTCATCAACAATCTGGCCATAGAGGTCATCAAGCAAGCTATCGAGCATTTCACGATTGGCTGGCGACATCGATTCGTGCGTAAACGGCTCAGCCGCCGACTTGTAGCGGCCAGCACGATGGACTTGTGCCGTCACCCCAAGTTTATCTAGCGCGCCTTTAAAGAACATGGTCTCTGCCGCCAACCCAGTGATCGCCAGATGCCCAGCAGGAGCGAGGAAGATTTTATCGGCGGCACTGGCGAAATAGTATTCACGCATGCCACCTTCGGCAACGTACACCCATACGAGTTTTCCTGCCTGACGTAACGCCAAAAGCGAACGGCGCAGGCTTTGGAGTCGCGCCCATCCCACTTCGAGGTCAGCAATCGTCAGCACGACAGCTTTCACCTGCGGATCTTCTCTCAACCAACGCAACAACGACGTTGCAGAGAAAAAATCAAGGCTCGTACGATGCCACAGATTGGTCAGAGAGAGTCCTGCCTCTTCTGGTAAAGCGCCAGACAGTTCGAGACGAACAACATTGTACGGCTTCGTCCGTCCGAACAAACGCGCAAGGTGATCCTTGCCCCACAAGAAGGCGAGTACGGTACGACGGGTGAGGGATTTGCGTATGGGCATGAACGGTTCGTTCGTTGCTTGCTCTGTCGAGTTGGCCGCACGCAGTCAGGTCTCAAGTGACCTGGACAACGACAACGTCACTCTGAGCGTAGCGAAGAGTCTTACTGACACATTCCTCGCGTTGCTCAGAATGACCATTGTGAGGAGTTACCGCGAAAAAGAGATCAGCTCAAATCTCTTCTTCACCCTACCGACAACTTACGCCGCCACCAACGTCCCCCGTTTTCGACCTCTTGCTTGTGTTGGTCCATCTGCTACCGGTGGCTTTGGTGACAATGCTTTTTCCAGCTGTCTCGTCTTCCAGTCCTGTAACCCTTCACGAATAAAGTCGGGCTGTAATCCGAGCACTTCGCAGACATTGACGAATGAGAACAGCCAACTGCGGTCATCTGACATAAACCACTCCTCAGCATCAGAGCAAAGCAGTCGACCGCGACTTTCCCGCGTTCCCAGATATTTCTGGAAACAATCAACCGCATCTTCCAAGATGGCCAGCATCAAACGACGCTCGCCTTCGCCACATCCTTTTCCACGGGTCCCGGTGAAGAATTGGAGAGGAAGAAGAAAATCCGGCTGGAAAACGCCTGCTCCCCCATCCGCGACACGTTGGTCCTTCATACTGAAGCCTCCTACCCTTTCTGACCAAGGATCACTTCCTTGATCGCCACATCCACCACAACCAACAGCCCTTACGGGCTGGACTCTAGACAACACTACATAGTGTATATCATTCGTTTTGTTCTTTGTAGAGTTCTAGCCAGGTCATTTGAATTTTTTCTAGTTTTCCTTCACTGGATGCTTTTGGGTCATCTGCGAACCCTTCCAGCTCTATTATCCAACGATGTAAGTCAGTAAAACGCACGGTGAGTGGGTCAATCTCAGCGTGAGCTTCGAAAAGTTGTTCAGCAATATCTTCGGGAGTGTCCCAGTAGAGTTTCATATATTCCTCACTTGTTCCCGGGAGCGCGACCGTCTCGGTCGCCTTTTTTGCGGGCGGGACGCCCGCACTCCCAGCAGCTACACCCTTCCCAACTCTCTTCCTCCCAATGCTTCACCAATCGAGGTATCCATAATCCGCTGCGCAAAAGGTGCTGAGGTCGTCCCTAATTCTTCAATCAGGTCACGAGTGCGATTATAGTCCTCGCCCTCTTTCGCTTCTTTGAGAGCCGCCACGACAGCGCGAATCTTCGCTTCTTCGCCAAGCTGAAGAAACGCAGCGTGTTGCTGCAATTGCTTTTCTGTCACATGCAGTAAGGTATCTGCTTCCGTGCGCGCTTCGATGATCAATCTGCGAGTGACATCGTCTTCGGCAAAATCGATCGACTCTTCGAGCAACCGCTCAATTTCTTCATCAGTCAACCCATATGAAGGTTTGACCTCGACTGAACGCTCACGCCCTGTGCGCATATCTAAAGCGGCAACATTGAGGATGCCATTCGCATCGATCATGAACGTCACTTCGATACGCGGCATTCCCGCTGGTTGGGGATCGATCGGCACTTTGAAGCGCGCGAGGCTGCGGCAATCCTGCACCAATTCACGCTCGCCTTGCAGAACGTGTATATCGACCGCGGTCTGGTCATCCACTGCTGTCGTATAGGTTTCTTTCACACTCGTGGGAATCGTCGTATTGCGTTCGATCAGGCGACTCATTACTCCGCCCATCGTCTCAATACCCAGCGAGAGCGGCACCACATCAAGCAGCAACATGTCTTTACGACGTCCGGCAAGTGTATCGGCTTGTACTGCTGCCCCCAACGCAACAACTTCGTCAGGGTTGAGGTCAGTCAGTGGCTTGCGACCAAAGAACTCACCAACACGCCGGCGCACCAACGGCATCCGCGTCGAGCCACCCACCATCACCACTTCATCGATCTCGCGTGGTTCAAGGCCGGCGTCTTTTAATGCTTGTCGGCACGGAGCTAAGGTCCGTGCAACGATATCATCAACCGCAGCTTCTAACTCTTTGCGCGCGAGGGTTCGCGTAATCGACACCTTCTTCTCCGGCACTTCTAAGCGCAGTTGCGTGTCATCGTTGTCAGAGAGGGCTCGCTTTGCTTGTTCGGCCACACGCCGGGCACTACTGGCAACGTGCGGATCATGCTGTACTGCTTCAGGAAGGCCTACCAGAAGAAACCGTTCTGCGATCCGCTGGTCGATATCATCCCCACCCAGTCGCGTATCACCATTGGTCGACAGGACTTCAAAGATTCCGGTGTGCAATCGCAAGATCGAAATGTCGAAGGTGCCGCCACCCAAATCATAGACAGCAATAAGCCCCTCTTCCTTCTTATCAAGGCCGTAGGCAAGCGATGCGGCAGTGGGCTCATTGACTAAGCGCACCACTTCTAGCCCTGCTAATCGACCGGCATCCTTCGTGGCTTGTCGTTGCGAGTCGTTAAAATACGCAGGAACAGTAATCACTACTTTATTGATGGGTTCTTTTAAGTACACTGCTGCGCGATCTCGCAAGGCTCGTAAGATAAAGGCAGACACTTCCGGTGCAGTATAGGGATGGCCTGGCAACGCGAAGCGGACAACACCACCTTCATCAGCAAAACGATAGCGTCGACGGTCTTCCACATTAACATGCTCCATGCCTAATCCCATGAAGCGTTTCACCGATTGAATCGTTGTCAGTGGCTGGTCGGCAAGAAGCGCCTTGGCCTCCTGTCCAACCTCAATCTGGCCGTTGGTAAGAAATGCAACGACCGAGGGAAGCAATGGATCACCGCTAGTAGGATCAGCGATCACACGTGGTGTCTCGCCATCTACAAAAGCAATCAGACTGTTGGTTGTTCCAAGGTCGATACCAACTATGCGTTCCACGAAACCTCACTCTCTTTTTCCACATCACGTAACAAGGTACGCAAATAAGCAATTTCAGATAATAACCGTTTCAGTTGCACAAGTAATTCTTGCGAGCGCGAGGGCTCAGGCCACTGCTCAAGATTCCCAACTAAGGCGGTACGGAGTCGCTGCATTTGTCCATCCAGGTCAGCGCGAATTTCCGTCAGAGTAGCGATATCGACCTCACCGTCACCTGCAGCTCGCGCATCACGGATCTCGGCCAATTTCTCTTGTACCTCGAACACCAAGGCAGCAAGCGTCGGCGGGACACGGTTGTTCTCCTTCCCGAGGGCTTCGCCTTGCATTTCAAGCCAGTATTGACCACGCGTAATCAGATCCCGCAAGGTCCGATACGCGCGATTCAAAAGAACCGTATTTTTCAGACTCGCGTCTTTTTCTTCTGCAGTGCCAGCCTGGTACAGGTCAGGATGAAGACGGCGGCTGAGGTCGTAATACCGCTGAGTCAGCCCAGCTTCATCGATTGCTGGTCGAAGGGGTAAGCCAAAAACAGTGAAATAATCGGTCTGAGGTGGGAGGGGTTGAACGGCAGAGCAGCGCGGGCAGAAGAGTGTGGCGGAATGCTCATGGGCACACCGCCAACACCGCAGAACAGCAACAGTAGTCATGCATCATACAGCGCGGCTTACACCGAGAACGAGCTACCACAGCCACACGAGCGTTTGACGTTAGGGTTTTGTAGTTTGAACCCAGAGTCCATCAGCCCGTCAGCGTAGTCTAGCTCGGTGCCGCGGAGATAAATAAAACTTTTGCGATCAACAATCACTTTAACGTTATCGCGCTCAAAGACTCGGTCACCATCACGTTGGACATCAAGGTCCATCTTGTACGAGAGCCCTGAACACCCCCCGCCAACAACCTTGACCCTCAGCCCCTGTGCGTCTTTTTCCTGTTGAGCCAAGAGTGACTGAATCTTCTTTGCCGCATTCTCACTGATATCAATTGTCGCTTGCGCCATGCTTTTCTTCCTGCAGAAAACGTAAAACGTGATGCGTAACCACCCCACTCTTCCTTATTACGTTTTACTGGGTACGTTTTACGTGTCTTAAAATGGACCTTACAAGTCTACGATAAGATGCAGGCTGAGAGCTGTCAAGGGAACCTGGGGCTTTTGTTTGAAGAGTCTGCTTTGTTTCTATGCTTGAACTCACGCTCTTTCTGAAGCGAATAGCTTGACAACCCTTCGCTCTATCTGAAATAAACCGCTAGATTTCCGTCAAAAGGTCACAACAAGTATGGTGTTCGACATCCTCAAAGACGTAATGACAATGAATTTTTGTATATATACAGTCTTTCTTCCCTTAGCCATTACTGTCATGATGAGTGCGCATTTCTCTTTCGTTGATGTCAGGAGAGTACAAAATGAACCATCACTAAGAAGTATAACTCTTTTTTTCCACAGAAGATTAAGAACCAATCGTCAGGATCCATGGTACGCAAAACCTGCCTCTAGAAGTCCAAAGAAAAGCGTACGGAGATCATGGAAAGATATCGGAAGCGCCACTCAGAATTTCCTCAACGTTTCTCTTGTTTCGTTATTTTCTTCTTGGATCCTTCCAAAGCCTGGCGGTCAAACAAAGCTTGCTGTCATCATGGGGCGAAAGTGCGATAACCAAGCTTCCCTCGACTGTGAGAAGGCGATGCTTACCTTGTCTCTTGTGGTTATTGTGTTTATTTTTCTATTCTGTACTCGAGTTTTTACTTCATCAAACAAAGTGACCTCTTTCCGGCACGTTTTTTTGTTTGGTATTGCTGCATGTTCTCTCGTTTTTCCGCTAGCGTTTCATTTTCTTTTTAGGATCGCTAGCTAGAACGAGAAAAGGTTACTGTGATGAACTTATTTTTTCCTCTTTTTTTTGGTTTCGGCCATTTTCTTCATTGCATCCGTGTCCTTCTTCTTATTCGACTGGCTCTTCTCTCTCTTGCGTAACCGACGGCAGTCTAATCCTCCTGTCGTTACGGAAGATCTCAAGTTTGAGGCGGCGTTCATTGAAGAAGTCTCTCAATGGGACAACCCGTCTCTCGTTGCAACAAGCCACGCTGTTGAGGTAGAACAACTCCTCAACCAGAAAACTGATTTCCATAAGGACTCCCTCTTCAACTTCGTAAATGAGCATGGCCTAAGAAGTGGGTTAAAGCGTAAACTTCAAGATTTCAGGGCGAAAATTGTCGTAATCAAGGCGATGATCGATTTGCCATGTGACACACCACTCAGCACAAAAATCAAAGAGGTAGAGGAAGAAGGATGGTTTTCTGAAAAAGACAGGAGAGAAATGACGGATCAGGTTCGTACCGATTTGTCGGCAATTACCAAGAACCGCTCGCATGAGGGTGATTTGGTTGATCTTCATGTCTGCCTATTAATCTTACGGCAACTTGGCGAACCCGTTCAGGACTTCCGCGAACCTATTTATAATTATATTGTTGCTTGTTACCGAAAAGCATACCAACCCTCATATAATCGTGAATCAAGTTTAGCTTCTTTTGCTCTTGCCCCCAACTCTCCAGACATTTGTTTGACAGCTTGTATATTTGCGGCGCGCCTTGCCGCTACATTAGAAATTGGCAAAGAACTTAACTCCTATTTTGAGAAAATAGAGAGTTTCGTTCTAGCCTGCTGGTCAAAAGAAGAATGTGCTTTTTCTACTCTCCCGAAGGCTCGTCCAAATCTCATTCACACTCATGCTATTCTAAATCTCGATCCAGCAAGAAAAGTAAACGAACACAAATGGTATGTCCCATGAAGGCTTGACACGCTTAGTGGCTATCCTATGGGTATCATGAACTTTGTCTCTTCATGTCGTGCCAAAGAAGGGGGTTATGGTTTTTCTCCAGGATTGGCACCTAACGTTTTCGCCACTCGAGTGGCACAGCAGATCTTGCAGTTATTAAATCAACAAGAATCAAAAAAACAACCAGTTACTGTCTTTGTGAAAAGCTTAAAACGCGATGGGGGATACGCTGGAATCCTGAAACCTGAGTGAAGGATCCTGGAAGTCTGTTTAATGACCAATCCCTCATCCAATTTGTCGGTAATCATATGGTCTACACTACCTAAGCACCGACCGTAAAAACCGTCCCGTATGCGAACGTTCCACCTGCGCAATCTCTTCCGGTGTTCCGACCGCAACAATCTCTCCGCCTTCTATACCGCCTTCGGGGCCAAGATCAATGACGTAGTCGGCCGTCTTAATCACTTCGAGATTATGCTCGATGACAATGACCGTATGCCCGCCTTCGACCAACATTTGCAGAACATGCAGTAAACGATGAATATCAGCAAAATGGAGACCTGTGGTTGGTTCGTCGAGGATATACAGCGTGTGACCAGATGCTTTACGGCTCAGTTCCTTGGCCAGCTTGAGACGCTGCGCTTCTCCGCCAGAAAGCGTTGGCGCTGGCTGTCCTAAGCGGAGATATTCCAAGCCGACATCACGCAGAGTTTCGAGTTTAGGGCGCAGCAGCGGAACGTCACCACCAAAAGCCAGCGCTTCAGCAACTGACAGGCTGAGCACCTCAGCAATATTTTTTCCCCGGAAGCGCACTTCTAAGGTTTCGCGGTTGTAGCGAGTACTGTGACAGACATCACACTCAACATATAAATCTGGCAGCAGATGCATTTCGACTGCAACGACCCCGTCACCTTCACAAGCTTCGCACCGACCACCTTTCACGTTGAAGGAGAACCGTTCTGGTCCATAGCCGCGCACCCGCGCTTCAGGCAATTGCGCAAAGAGGTCGCGTATTGGATTGAGCAAGCCAAGATAAGTTGCAACATTGGAATTCGGCGTGCGACTAATCGGAGCTTGATCGACGCGAATGACACTCTTCAGTTGCTGCCAGCCTGACAGTTTGACGCCCTTTTCGCCTTCCTGCCTTTTGTTCAATAGAATTGTCACCTGTGGGTACAGCACATCCATCACCAGCGAGCTTTTTCCTGAACCTGAGACACCGGTCACACAGGTAAGCGTACCAAGCGGGAATTGAGCGGTAACGTTCTTGAGGTTATGCAGCGTCACATCAGCAAGCGTGAGCCACTGTTGCGCGGCTCGTCGCTGTTTTAGGAGAGGGATTTTCGTCTCCCCACGAAGATAACTACCTGTAATTGACGCAGGCGAGGCTATCACTTCCTGTGGTGTTCCGACAGCCAAGAGTTCACCACCTTGCGCTCCAGCGCCTGGACCAAGATCGAGCAGATAATCAGCCGCCAAGATCGTTTCAGGATCATGCTCTACGACAACGAGCGAGTTCCCTTGATCGCGCAATTCCCGTAACGCACTCAGCAAACGCTCAGTGTCACGTTGATGGAGCCCAATCGACGGTTCATCGAGCACATACAAAACGCCAGAGAGCCCACCTCCGATTTGCGTTGCGAGTCGCACCCGTTGTACTTCTCCACCGGAAAGAGTGTTTGCGGGGCGATCAAGGGAAAGATAGTTCAAACCAATATTCAGGAGAAATTGCAGGCGTAGCTCAATCGCTTGACGTAAGGGCTGGGCAATCAGGGTCTGTTGGTCGCTGAGCGACAACGCAGCAAAAAACTGCTGCGCCTCGACGATTGACATCTGCAGCACTTGGGTAATGTCTCGCTCAGCGAGGCGAATGCCCTGCACCTCCGATCGCAGCCGTGTCCCGTGACACGCAGCGCATGAAGTGATTTCTCCTCCCTCCTCTTCACTTGTAGCAGCGCCCCTTGCCTTCTTAGGCTTTTGTTTCACCACCTGTGTCCCCAGTCCATCACACTCCGCACATGTGCCCTGCGGGCTATTAGGAGAGAAGAAGGCTGGGGTCAGTTCAGGATAGGAAAACCCACACGCTGCGCAGACCAAGCGCTGAGTAAACAACAATTCCTCATGCTCGCCAACGAGAATTTTCACCACATCTTTGCCATGACGTAGCGCGGTTTCGAGCGAGTCCGCCAAACGCTGGGCAATACCGCTTCTCACGATCAAGCGGTCAATGACAATCTCGAATTCACTCGGTGGTTTTCGCGGCAACGATGCTTCTTCTGCCAGTTCGTACTGGGTCTCCCCCACACGGACACGGACAAACCCCGCCTGTCGCAACTCACGCACAGTCGCAACAAAGTTTTTCGCCTCAGTCAGTCGAATCGGCGCCAGTACATGCAAACGCGAACCTTCAGGGAGACTGGCAATCCGATCGACAATTTGCGGCACGCTATGGTGGGCAATAATTCGTCCACACTGCAAGCAGTATGGTGTACCAACGCGCGCATAGAGAACTCGCAAATAATCGGCGATCTCGGTTACCGTCGCAACAGTCGAACGCGGCGATGTCGTCGCACTGCGTTGTTCGATGGCAATCGCTGGAGAGAGACCTTCGATAGCGTCGACATCTGGTTTTGCCCGTTGGTCAAGAAACTGTCGCGCGTAGGCGGAAAGCGACTCGACATAGCGTCGCCGCCCTTCGGCATAGAGCGTATCGAACGCAAGCGACGACTTCCCCGAACCTGAGACTCCGGTAATCACCACGAGTTTGTTACGCGGGATCTCAACCGAGATATTTTTCAGATTATGTTCGCGGGCACCGCGAATACGTATTGCGTCCACAGTACTCAGCGAAACTTCGGCATTACTTTCTCAGCAAAGCGGCGCAATGACGCCCACACTTCTTCTCGTGGCAAACCACCAAGATCGGAGTAGACCCAGTAATGGGTGTTGCCGACGGCTTCTTTGGCTTGCGCCACACGATCGATGCATTCTTCGGCATCGCCACAAATCGCCAGGGTCTGACGTGCTTTGTCGAAATCAACCTTTTCTAAAAATGTCTTCACCCCAGCAAAGGCTTTGAACTGTTTGTTTTGCTGGTAGTCTTTCTCTTCCACTAAGGTGGAAACGAAGTGGAAATAGCGCAGGTAGTGCTTGGCCCACACCTCTTTCGCTTGCGCGGAAGAGGTCCCTACATAGCAGTGATTCCCAGTAGAAGTGGACATCTGCGCAGGATCGAATCCAGCAGCTTGCAACCGCTCGCGATAGAGTTTGACAAACGGAGTGAACGTCTTGATCGGCGCGAATACCGAAGCCAACAGGATGTTATAGCCATGCGCCGCTGCAAGTTCGTATGACTCAGGTGTTGGTCCCGCGCCAATCCAAATCGGTGGGCGAGGACGCTGTACTGGGCGAGGTAAAACGGACACATTCGATAGTCGTCGATACTGGCCTTCGTAAGAGATCGAGTCTTGCGACCATGCTTTATCAATAATCTCGATACCTTCGGCAAAACGTTCTCGACTGTCATCCATCGAACGCTCGAAACCGTCATAGCTAGTCTTCTGAAAACCGCGACTGACACCGAAGTCGAGCCGCCCGTCACTCAACACATCGACCATCGCATAATCTTCAGCTAAACGCACAGGATCATGTAACGGCAGCAGGGCAACCGCCGTACCGAGCCGCAGACGCTTGGTTCGTTGGGCCACTGCGGCAGCAAACACCTGTGGCGATGGGCATAAGTAGTTACAGAAATGATGCTCGCCCATCCACACCGAGTCAAAGCCGAGGTCTTCGGCGTACGCGATTTCATCCAATAGAAAGCGGTAATATTCTTGGGGTGAGCAATCCTCGGGGTAGTAATCGAACAGGGTGAGCAGACCAAAATTCATACAGTTGCTCCTACGAACAAGGATACCTAGCCCCTAGAGTGAATCGAGAGTTTTGTCAAGGAAAGCGCCAAGAATACAAAATGAAAAAGGAAGAATTAAAAATGCAGAAAGGGGCCACGGAAAAAGAGAGCAGTACTTTTCCCTTTTCCAATTCTTCATTCTTCATTTTTAATTTTTCATTGGTTCTTTCCGCCACCGCAGCACCGGATGCCGTGCAGCGCGGGTTTCGTCGAGGCGGCTGACGGGAGTGAGTAACGGCGCGTTCTTGAGTGTATCAGGGTTGTCTTTGATCTCTTGCGCAATGGCGAGCAGTGCGTCAGCAAATTCATCGAGTGCTTCTTTGCTCTCAGTCTCGGTCGGCTCAATCATCAACGCACCACTCACAACCAGTGGGAAATAGATCGTGGGCGCATAGAAGCCATAGTCGAGGAGACGTTTGGCGATATCTAGCGTCTTCACCCCCGAGTGCGTAAATGAACGGTCAGAGAACACGCATTCATGCATACACGGCGTCGCTTCGGCAATGGTGAATTCGTGTTCGAGGCGTTTACGCAGATAATTCGCATTGAGCACAGCCATGTGCGTTGCCTGAGTCAGTCCATCGCTTCCCATGGCCAGGATGTACGCATAGGCACGAACGAGAATACCAAAGTTGCCGTAGAATGACCGAACCTTGCCAATCGATCGAGGAAAGTCATTGCTCCATCGATACTGCCCACGTTCTTTCACCACCCGTGGATTTGGCAAGTATGGTTCCAGAATCTTTTTGACCCCGACAGGACCAGCCCCAGGTCCACCACCGCCATGTGGCGTGGAGAACGTTTTGTGCAGATTAAACTGGATAACATCTGCGCCCATATGACCGGGTTTCGCTACACCCATGAGCGCATTCAGGTTGGCGCCGTCCATGTACACCAATGCGCCCCGCGCATGCAGCACTTCACAAGTCTGCACGATCTCGCGCTCAAACAAGCCGAGTGTATTCGGATTTGTCACCATCAGTGCTGCAACTTCATCATCAACATGCTTCGCGACAGTCGCTGCTTCAAGCATGCCACCTACCCCAGTCGGAACTTCTGTCACTGTATAGCCACACAATGCGGCTGAGGCTGGATTCGTACCGTGCGCACTCCCAGGAATGAGGACTTTCTTGCGTGGTCGCCCCTGCTCGACATGATGTGCGCGGATTAACTTCATACCCGTCAGTTCACCCTGGGCACCGGCTGCAGGCTGCAGACTTATCGCATCCATACCACTGACTTCGGCAAGGCGGTGCTGAAGATCGTACAGCAAGGCAAGCGCTCCCTGGGCGAACTCATCTGGCACCAAAGGATGGAGTTGGGCCAATCCAGCGAACCGTGCGACTAACTCATTGACGATAGGGTTATATTTCATGGTGCACGAGCCCAGCGGGTACAGCGTCGTCGCCGCGCTCAGATTCCACTGCGACAAGCGCGTAAAATGGCGAACGATTTCACCTTCACTGACTTCAGGAAAATCCGCAAGCGCGGTACGGCACAGATCAACAGGAACATCCTGTAAGAGTTGCCTTTCTGGCAGGTCGTCTTCTGGCAATGAGTAACCGACACGGCCTGGTGAGCTACGTTCGAAGATGAGAGATTCGTCCAGTAATGTTCTTTTTTTCATTGCTGTTGTCACAAATTGCACGTCATCCGTAATTCGTAAGAGGGGACGAGAGGCGGTTACGTATTACGTTTTACGCATTACGTTTCAGTTCATCTGCTAACTGTTCAATCTCACCACGAGTATGCATCTCCGTCACGCACAATAGCAAACAGTCTTTCAATTCAGGGTACCAATCTTCAAGCACCACTCCGGCAACAATCCCTTGCCCCTGTAATCGCTGCCATGTGGCACGCGCATTCGGCACGTTCACCACGAATTCGTTAAAGAAGGGTGCAGAGAATTGCTGTTGGTAATTGGCGGTTTGCGTCAACAAGTCGCACGCATAGTGGCTTTTCTTGACATTCCGTTCGGCAAGCTCTCGCAGTCCCTGTTTTCCCATGAGACAGAGATAGACAGTTGCTGCCAACGAGCAGAGCCCCTGGTTCGTACAAATGTTGGAAGTCGCTTTCTCGCGACGAATATGTTGTTCACGCGTGGAGAGTGTCAAGACAAAACCGCGGCGCCCATCATGATCGACGGTTTCACCGGCCAGGCGTCCCGGCATACTCCGCAAGAAACGTTCACGACACGCAAAGAGTCCGACCCCAGGGCCACCATATGACACCGGAATGCCGAAGCTCTGCCCTTCGGCGACAGCAATATCGACGTCCAGTTCACCTGGAGATTTGAGCAATCCTAACGCAAGCGCCTCAGCAGTTGACGTTGCCATCAGTGCGCCAGCTTTATGGGCCGCCTCACTAATAGCGGCAACATCTTCAACCACACCAAACACATTGGGATAGCCGACAAGGACACCACAGACGGTGTTATCTAAATGGCGTGACAATTGAGAGAGATCCACCCGTCCATCTGCTCCCCACGGGATCTCGACAATCTGTAAGCCAGATACGCCATCAAGATAGGTCTGAATCACTTGCCGATATTGCGGATGGAGCGAGCGCGCCACGAGCACTGTCGTCCGTTGTGGCAGCAGGCGTTTGGTCATCAACACAGCTTCTGCAGTCGCCGACGCACCATCATACATACTGGCATTGGCAACGTCTAAACCGAACAACATCGCAACCAGTGACTGAAACTCGAAAATCGTCTGTAGCGTTCCCTGGCTCACTTCAGGTTGGTAGGGCGTATAGGCAGTGGCGAATTCAGAACGTTGAATGATCTGGTCGACCACTACAGGAACGAAGTGCGGGTAGGCTCCTGCTCCAAGAAACGCGACGGTCTCGGGACTGACACGGTTTGTCGCTGCCAGTTCCGTTAAGCGAGATCGCACTCCGGCTTCAGATAAGCCAAGCGGCAAATCGATCGCTGCTTGTGAACGGAGAGCTTCAGGCAGGTGCGCAAATAAGTCAGCAACTGAGCCCGCACCGATTGTTGCCAGCATGAACGCAATATCACTGTCAGTATGGGGAATGTAACGCATAAATAAAGTCGAAGAGTCCGGGAGTCTAAAAAGTCTGGGAGTTTGTCTAATGAAATTTGAGGAGAACTCGCCCGTCATGCCCGCGAAGGCGGGCATCCAGGAACTTCAAGTCAAGGCTAGAGGTTAATTATCCTAGATTCCCGCTTTCGCGGGAATGACGGTCCTCAGGTTATCCATACTTTCCTGGTTAATCACTACGCTTCCGCAACAAATTTTTCATATGCCGCGGCATCCATCAGTTCGTTCACTTCTTGCGGATTGCTCAGACGTAAGCGCACCACCCACGCCTTGCCATAGGGATCTGCATTGACAGTTTCTGGAGCGTTGGGGAGATCTGCATTTATTTCGGTCACGGTTCCGCCCACTGGAGCGTAGATGTCAGACACCGCTTTCACCGACTCGATAACCCCTAACGTATCAGCTTTGTTGAGGGCTTTGCCAACCGCAGGCAACTCGACATAGACCACATCACCGAGTTGCTCCTGCGCATAATCCGTAATGCCAATGGTCGCAATATCACCGTCTACCGCAACCCACTCATGTTCCTGCGAGTATCGCAGCCCTTTGGGGAATTCCATAGCCACCTCCGTCTACTCATCCCTTGCGATAAAATGGTCGTGTTACGATATGCGCTCGTACCTGTCGACCACGGATCTCCACTGTTAGTGACGTTCCCACCGCAGCGCCCGCAGGAGGAACGTACCCTAGCGCAATGCCAACGCCAAGCGAGGGGGACTGTGTCCCGCTCGTCACTACCCCAACGCGCTGGCCATCGTGCCACAACGAGTACCCATGTCGAGGAATACCAGCTTCATCCATGCTCAAACCAACAAATTGTTTGCCTATTCCCGTCGACTGTTGCTGCGACAGCGCGTCCCGTCCGAGAAACGCAGGTTTTTCAAACCTGACAAGTCGCTGTAGCCCTGCTTCTAAAGGAGTCGTTTGCGCATCGATATCATTGCCGTACAACATATACGCGGCTTCGAGGCGCAATGTGTCTCGCGCACCCAAGCCAATCGGCAAAAGACCGTCAGACTGGCCCGCTTCCAGACACGCGTTCCATACTTTCACGGCTTGGTCAGCAGCAACAAACAACTCAAATCCGTCTTCTCCAGTGTAACCAGTGCGCGCAACCAGAGCCTGCACTCCGGCGACTTCTCCCATTGCAAACCAATAGCGTTTGATCTGTGCCAGATTGAGCGAAGTCAAGCGTTGCACGATCGCGACAGCCATTGGTCCCTGGACAGCAATAAGAGCATATTCGTCACTGTGATCAACCATCACCGCCTTGAGGCGATTATGTTCTGTCATCCACGCAAAGTCTTTGTCGATATTGGCAGCGTTCACGCAAACAAAGAAGCGATCTTCAGCCTGGCGATAAATGATAATGTCATCGACAATGCCACCGTCAGGATAACACATCAGCGCGTATTGCGCTTGGCCCAGTTGGACACGAGCAACATCTGTCACAACCAGTTCTTGCAACGCCTCAAGTGCATGAGGCCCACTGACCTCAATCTCACCCATATGGCTCAGATCAAACAGACCAGCCTTGGTCCGTACAGCGTGATGCTCGGCAAGGATGCCACTGTATTGCACCGGCATATCCCAGCCGCCGAACTCGATCACGCGAGCCCCAAGAGATCGATGAGTATCGTAGAGAGGAGTGCGTTTGGGCATACAAACCTCAGAGTAGCCAGTAGTCGGTAGCCAGTAGCCAGCATAAAATAGTGCTCATGATCAATGCTCCTTCCTCTACTCTGCCTACGGATGCCCTTCTTTTCCTACTGACTACTGTGAATGCTGACTACTTATTCTCTCCGTGGCCTTCAACGTATTCGCGAGTAACATCGCAACGGTCATCGGTCCAACTCCACCAGGAACGGGCGTGATAAACGAGGCACGTTCTTTCGCCACAGTAAATTCCACGTCCCCTCTGAGTTTATTGTCAGTCATACGCGAGATTCCTACATCAATCACCACCGCCCCTGGCTTGATCCAATCTCCCTTGATCGCCTCCGGTTGTCCGATCGCGGCAACGACGACATCAGCAGCTCGCACTTCCCCAGCAAGATCGACAGTTTTTGAGTGGCAACAGGTCACTGTCGCATTTTGTTCAAGGAGCATCAGTGCCACAGGCTTGCCGACCAACATACTGCGCCCAATGACAATAGCTTTTTTTCCCGTCAGTGACATACCCGTATGTTCAATGAGCCGCATTACTCCGAGTGGTGTACAGGGACGTAACGCATCTTCCCCTAACACCAGTCGCCCTTGATTGAACGGGTGGAGGCCATCAACATCTTTCTCCGGAGCCAGCGCCAAAATGAGAGCCCGCTGATCCAAATGTGCAGGCAACGGCAACTGCACTAAAATACCGTGCACGTCGCGACATTGGTTCAATTCATTGATGAGTTGTAGCACTTCCTTCGCTGCGGTTGAGGCAGGAAGTCGATGTGGACAAGAACGAATGCCAACTTCCTGGCATGCCTTTTCCTTTGTACTGACGTATACACGCGAGGCTGGATCATCACCGACCAACACGGTCGCTAAGCCTGGGACATATCCATGTCGGTCAAGAAACTGCGCAACTCCAACTTTAACAGTTTGCCGTACGGTCTGTGCTACCGCTTTTCCATCGAGGAGGGTTCCGGTGGTTTCAGTCATAATCTAATCAAGATACGCAATTCGCTTCCTCACTGCAAAGGGAACTATTATAATAACAAATATGCGCATCGGAATTCCAAAAGAAATCAAAGCTGAAGAAACTCGCGTAGCGATCACTCCCAGTGGCGTTGCCGCACTAGCCACGCACGGTCATCACGTGTTGATCGAACACAACGCTGGGCATGGCAGTAGTATCCCGGATGATCTTTATCAGACTGCCGGAGCCACGATCCTCCCCACCGCCAAAGAGGTGTGGGAACAAGCCGACATGGTACTGAAAGTCAAAGAACCACTCCCAGCGGAGTATCCGCTGCTGCGTCCTAGACTGATCGTCTTTACCTATCTTCATCTTGCTGCGGATGAAACGCTCACCCGTACGCTATTGGAGAAACGCGTCACCGGAGTAGCGTACGAAACGATCCAACTCGACGATGGTTCCTTACCCTTGCTCGCGCCAATGAGTGAAGTCGCCGGGCGTTTGGCGATTCAAGTAGGAGCGTGGAGCCTCCAAGCTACGAACGGAGGCCGTGGCGTGTTGCTCAGCGGAGCGGCGGGAGTCAAACCTGCACATGTAGTGATTATTGGGGCAGGTATTGCTGGAACGAGTACATGTCAGGTCGCGGTAGGGATTGGCGCTCGGGTCAGCATTCTTGATGTTAACCCGGCTCGCCTACGGTATGTTCATGATATTCTTGGTGGACATGTCACGACGGTGATGTCAAACCGTGCAAACATTGAGGAAGAAGCCCTCTCTGCCGACTTGGTCATCAGTTCGATTTTAGTTCCCGGTGCCCGTGCCCCAAAGCTTCTCTCTCGCACGCTCTTTCGCGGGATGAAACCCGGTGCGGCATTCGTTGATATTTCGATCGATCAAGGCGGAAGTGCAGAAACCTCGCGTCCCACTGCACACCATAATCCTATCTATATAGACGAAGGTGTGGTGCACTATTGCGTTACCAACATGCCGGCGATCGTACCACATACTTCCACGTATGCGTTGACCAATGTGACGCTGTCGTACGCATTGGAATTAGCCGATAAGGGAGTGTCAGCGTTGCAACCCAATGCTGCATTGCGGCGGGGGTTGAATACGATTCAAGGGCAAGTTGCGCATCCTGGGGTAGCAACGGCGTTCAATTTGCCGTGTGTAGCTGGCAATGAGCTGACAGCGGTGCTCAAGAAGTAACACGTAGGGGCGCAGCATGCTGCGCCCCTGCTTACGTCACACCTTCTGCGCCCGCTCAACAATAGCAGTGGTCCGTTTAATCCACTCCAGTCCTTTGCCATTGGCGATCTCTGTCGCCATCGGCTGAGAGAACATCACAAGTCGTGTTGCTCCCGCATCGCGATACTGTTTCAGCTTCTCCTCCGACAAATTGCCGTTTTCGGCATCGACAAAGGGGGAGATTTGCCAGCTGTCGGAATTGCGTCCGGCCTCACGTGCCAATTTTCTTGCCGGATCGACGTACACATTTTTCAGTGTCACCGGGCTGTCCACGAGTGGACACAAGCCATCACCAAAACGAGCAATGCGTTCCGCCGCTTTCGGTCCATGCGCACCGAGCAACACAGGCGGACCAGATTTCTGCATCGGCTTCGGTTCACAATGCACCGCTGGGAACCGGACCAGTTCTCCTTCATACTTCGGTTCAGCCTGCGTCCAACAGACCCGCATCGCCTCGACCGTTTCACGTAATCGTTTCCACCGCACCCGGAAGCTCGTGCCCATTACTTCTGTTTCTTCTTTCAACCAGCCGGCACCGACGCCAAGCAACGTCCGCCCACCAGAATAACAATCCAAACTGGCAATCACTTTGGCTGTCATCAACGGTTCACGCTCAGGCAGCAAACAGATGCCGGTTGCGAGCTTGATTTTTTTCGTCGCAGTCGCAGCGACCGTCAGCGCAATAAACGGATCATGCCACCGATTGTAATGCTCTGGCAGTTGGCCACCGCCAGGCACGGAGGTTTTGTAGCCAAACGGAATCACAGGATGTTCAGGAATCCAGATCGAATCAAACCCGTTCGCTTCAACTTGACGGGCGATTTCTGCTAAATCGCCCGTCGTTGCCGTTGCCGGAATCAAAATACCTACATTCATGAGTGGTCCTCCTTTTGTGAACTATGCTCTCGTCTTTGCGCTTCTTCCAACAATGGTTGCATCCATGCCGTTTTGAGCGCCGTGAAACATCTCCCTTCCGCGCTGGAGAAAAGATTCTTCGCCTCGCTCAGAATGACAACGTGCAACGGCTGTTATTATTCGAATAGGCTTTTAATGCAAACCACCGGCGACAGCAAGCAAAGCAACGTTTCATTGACAGACACGTGCCACGAACGATAGGTTCAGCCAATGCCAACATCACCTGAATCAGACGCCGCAGGGGAAGGGCGTCGCCTCCCGTACGCGCTGCGCGCGCTTCGTCATCGCAATTTTTGTCTCTTTTTTGCTGGACAACTCGTTTCTCGCACTGGCTACTGGATGCAAGGCATGGCGCAAGGATGGCTTGTCTATCGCTTGTCACAGTCCTCGCTCATGCTCGGTCTCGTCGCGTTCGCCGGACAGATTCCCGCTGTTGTGCTGGGGCCCTTTGGTGGCGTCGTCGCCGATCGTTTTAGTCGCTACAAAATTTGTCTCTACACACAAATCCTCTTCATGGTCCAAGCGTTTATCCTCGGCGCGTTAACCTCACACCAGCTCATCACCGTGTGGCAAGTGTTCCTCCTGGCGCTGGTAGCGGGGACTTTACAGACATTTGAAATGCCAGCACGGCAAGCCTTCCTGCAAGAAATTGTTGGTAAAGACGATTTAACCAGTGCGATTGCGCTCAACTCAGCCTTAGTCAATGTCGCCCGTATTATTGGTCCGGCGATCGCCGGGTTGCTGGTCGCCAAATTTGACGAAGGGATGTGCTTCACCGTCAATGGCATTTGCTATCTCGCTATCATTGGCGGGTTCATGGCCATGCAGGTGCCATCAAGCACAGCTCGCGCAATGACGTCATCGGTCTCTAGCTTCATTCGTGAAGGCATGTCGTACGCGTTTCACACGCCAGCCATCCGCCTGCTGTTAACGCTTATTGGCCTCATCAGCTTGCTCAGTACGCCGTACACCGTGCTGATGCCGATTTTCGCCAAGGATGTTCTTCATGGTGGGCCAGATGCAATGGGTCTCCTATTAGGTGCAGCCGGAGCAGGCGCAGTTGTAGGCGTCATGTTTCTTGCGCGGCAACGGAACACCGAAGAGATGGGGCGCTTCATTACTTTCGCGTTGATTCGCTTTGGTATCGGTATGATTTTGTTCTCGCTCTCTCGTAACTTCTGGCTCTCCATGCTGCTGTTGCCGCTGATTGGTTCTGGCTTCATGGTGCCGATGGCGGCAGCGAACACAATGTTACAAACGCTCACACCCAATCGTCTACGCGGACGCGTGATGAGTTTGTTCCTGATGATGTTCATGGGCACGCCACCGTTGGCGAGTTTGCTGGCAGGCTGGCTCACCCATCATATCGGCGCGCCAATGACTGTCGGTTTGACTGGTGTCGGGTGCCTCTTTGCTGCGCTGTGGTTTTGGTTGCGCGTGCCGGTATTACTAGAGATGAGGGAAGAAACAGAGAGTGAAGGTGCGGAGCAGCCGGCAAAGGTCTAAAAATCCGACGTCCAAATTTTCGCCACGTCAATCTCAAGACCCGGCAGTTCGGGACCTCCCAAGATCGTCGCAGGATTTTCCAAGCACTCGACCGCTTTGCCGGGTCGATAAACGTAGACGCGTCGATTCGGTGCATCGAACAACCATCCCAACTGCGCTCCATTATCCACGTATTCTTGCATTTTGTTTTGCAACGTCCGCAAATGGTCAGAAGCAGAGCGCAGCTCAATGACAAAGTCAGGGCAAAGAGGAAGAAACCGCTGCTTTTGTCCCGGCGTGAGTGTGACAAGTCGTGAGCGCTTTACCCATGCGACATCAGGCGAGCGAATCGCTCCATTCGGCAGAGTGAAGCCGGTGGAAGAGTCAGTCGCGACTCCAGTCCCCTCTTGTAGCGCCCACATTGTGACGAAGGCAGTGAGGCGAGAGTTATACGTGCCAGTTTCCCATCCGGTTGGTGGCATGATTTGCACCTCTCCGTCCGCAGTCCGTTCGATCCGCCATTCGCGATTGGTTCGACAGAAATCGAAAAAAAGTTCGTCGTTCATATCGAGCGTTGGCCGCGTGTGTAAAATCATCGGCTGCATCCCACTCTCATCAGATTGAGCTGTTGTCATATCAACCTCCAACTTAGAGACTTAACCAGTGTGCGGGACACAGAAGGGAAGTGCAACTCCGGCACGCTTAGACACAGACATAGTCGGGCGAGCCATGACCCACCCGACTCCAGTTTATTGACAGACTTGGATATTGTTCGGCATATTGACCGGGCCATACCAATTCCGAAATCCGAGCGTCTGTCTGATCATGGCTCGACCTTCTTACCACTCGTAGTACTCTGGCGGAGAAAGAAGCTGACCTTTCCTTCGATCAACAGCGACAGTCGGAAGAAGCAGACGCCCGTCTGCTAACTGCCACTCCCATCGCACTGACTCGGCTCGCTGAAATCGCTCCCATGCCGGAACTCCGCCAACGCGCGAACGCCTCACCTTCACACTGGTGGTATTTGGATTTGCTTCAGCAGAGCGCTCGCTCACTATCAACGTGAAGTGCGCAAAAGGTAGGCCGGAATAAGCAAAGCGTTTCCGGCGCAGTCACTAAATTTGCTGGGAACAGCCTGCAGCCTTACCTCAGACTACGCTTGAGAAAAAGTACAATGACTTCACGAGATACGTATTACCCAACCCACAAGACGATCCATCACTTCCACCTCTCCCCCTACTGTTTTTCGTACACGTACACTCCACTCCCTGCTTTAACAGCATAGAGCCTATTCGGATTCTGTGGATCAATTTTCAAGTCATCCGCATCAAAAAGTCTATTGCCTAAAGAGGTAAAATTCTCCCCACCATCTGTGCTGATAAAGACTCTATTTTTCTCCAGCAATTCAAAAACTGAGAGCCTCCATCCTTCGCTGGAATGACGGCAGGACTAGTGCTTCTTGCTCGACTCACGTATTTTTTTCCTATGCCTACTTCGCGAGAAGCATTTTTTCGCTATGTCTGCCAAACCTCCCCCGAACCAATGGGTATCGAAGTCGCCCGTGCGCACGGCTGTGTGGTCGTCGATAAAAATGGCACGGAGTATCTCGATTTTCTCTCTGGCATCGGTGTCGCCAGTATCGGCCATACGCATCCGGCAGTTATAAACGCGATCAAGGAACAGGCCGAGCGTTACCTGCATGCGATGGTCTATGGCGAGTACGTGCAGGAACCACAAGTGCGACTTGCACAACGATTGGCTGAGGTCGCTCCATCGCCACTGTCTGTGACCTATTTCACCAACAGTGGCACTGAAGCCATCGAAGGGGCACTGAAAACTGCGCGCAAATATACTGGCCGCTCAGGTTTCGTCAGTTTCTTTGGTAGCTTTCATGGTGATACGTTCGGCTCGTTATCCGTCGGTGGCAACCCACTCTACCGTGAGCCGTTTGAGCCGCTTCTGCCAGACGTCACGTTTCTACCATTTAACGTCACAACTGCACTCGATAGCATTGATGAGACGATTGCCGCAGTGCTTATCGAGCCAATTCAAGGTGAAGGTGGCGTGCGCATTCCTGATGACGACTTTCTTCCTACCCTCCGGCGTCGTTGTGATGACGTCGGCGCACTCCTGATCTTCGACGAAGTGATCACTGGCTTCAGTCGCACCGGAAAAATGTTCGCGGCTGAGCATTGGCAAATAACGCCAGATATTATGGTATTGGCAAAGGCCCTCGGCGGCGGCATGCCGCTTGGCGCTTTTATGAGCACGCCTGAAATTATGGCCACCCTCTCCACTGATCCTCCACTCGCTCATGTCACAACTTTTGGCGGTCACCCGGTGTGCTGTGCCGCCGGTCTCGCGTCGTTGAACTTTATGTTAGAGACGAATCTTCCGCAGCGAGCGCAGGAAAAAGGACAAGAACTACTGTCTCAGCTTCGCTCGCTCGTCGGGCACGGGGAGTTCACCAATGTTCGTGGTCGCGGATTAATGATCGGCATGGACTTCGCCTCACCAGAAGCCACCAAACACTTTGTTCAGCATTGTTTCGCTGCGGGTCTCATTCTAGGATGGACATTGCACCGCGATACGGTTGTCCGTCTCGCACCACCGCTGATTATTTCGACGAGTGAAATTGACCAAGCGATTGCGATTATGCACGATGCTCTTCATTAAACAGTCTCAAGGAGACACGCATGGCAGAGAACAAAACGACGCCGATTACTCCAGAGGTATTCTTCAGCGAGAAAATCGCGCCGCAGTTTCGTCGCCGTATCGATGATCTGCAACGACAAATCCTCACCATTCAGCAACAAATTCAGGAACGACAAACCGCGCAGGGCACAGTTCGCATCGTCGTCGAAGGTGACGGGGGCGGCACCTGGTGTCTCAATGTGAAGAGCGGGGAAATGCGCGCCGAGCAAGAGGCCGCGTTTCCGCCAGTGATGACCGTGTACCAATCACGTGCCTACTTCGATTGGGCGGCATCGTTAGCAACGGATTCTGGTCTGTTCGGTCCTGGAGGCAAAAACAATCAAGGTGAACTGACCAAATCACGCTTCGAGCGCTTACAGAAACTCAAAGGGCTGTTGCAGTTCACCTTCACCAACATCCCTGAAGGCGGCGAGCATAGTTTTCTTATTCATTTTGGTGACGGCGAGCACCCCGAGAAACCACAAACAGTGATGTCAATGAAAGCCGAAGATGCGCAAAAGATGGCCCGTGGCGAGATCAATCCACAGATGGCTTTCATGGGCGGGATTATCAAAGTTACGGGTGATATGGCGCTCGCGATGCAATTTGGTGCGGCGATGATGTGATCCTCTTGGCGAAACCTGGAAAGGCCGATGTGTGCCATTGCTAAACCCAAACTTTAGGAATGGCACACATCAGACAGGATTTACAAAAGCGCCCCCTCTCCACCTCACTGCAGTTGGTAGTTAGCAGTGTACGTCGTATCGGTCTCTGGCGTCGTAATGGTATGCGTTGCCGCACCACCATCGGACCAGCCGGTGAATATATACGTCAGCCCATTGATCGTCTGTGTGAGGGGTGCACTTAACGTATGCTCGTGCCCAACCACTGCAAGCACTGCGTGTGGCACCGTCACCGGAGTCCCACCAAGCGTCAGCTGTAGCCCCGGTACGTTCGTGGCCAAGCTTATCAACGCGGTACGCGGATAAACATCGCTATACGTCGTAAACGTCAAATCATCGGAATCTCTCACGGTCAAGATTATCCGATACCACACGTTCGCTGAGGCTTCCTCATTGGTCGGCGGGGTGAATGACCCACTGACAATGCCGCTCACCGGCGGATCGGCAGGGTGAACATGCTCACCAGTGTCGTCGTGATGGAAATCCACATCCCAGGTAAAAGCTGACGGCGGTAATACGCCATCTTCGGGGTCTGACGCCTGCCCAGAGAAATTCACTGGTTGCCCAGCCGTATACAACGTCCCAAGTGCAGGCAGCACAATGGAAGCTGATGGCGCCTGTCCGATCACAGTGAGTGTGGCAGCATTGCTGGTGGCAGTCCCAAATGCATTCGTCACGCGACAACGGAAGGTTGCGCCATTGTCAGCCAGGATAGCACTGGGCGTGAGATACGAGGCTGTCGTCGCCCCCGGAATATCACTACCGTTTTTCTGCCACTGATAGGTCAATGGAGGTGTGCCCAACGCACTAACCGTAAAGGTGGCCGCCTGTCCTATCCCGACACGCCCATTCGCCGGGTGTAACGTAATGCTGGGCGGTTGGTTGGTCGGTTGATACACGGTGCGCAGAAGTGCACCACCATCGTAATAATTCGCGTCGAGGACATAGAGCGCTCCGTCAGGTCCAAAGTCTAGATCGACGATGCGCCCATAGCCCGAAGAAAAATCACTTACAGTGTTCCCATTGGCCGGATCTAGTCGGCGAATCCAGCCATTGCAACAATCTGCAAAGAAGTAATTCCCCTCATACACAGACGGCAGTTGGGCTACGCGGGGATCATCAAACACTCCGCCGGTCACCGCACACCCCTGCGCGTGGTCATAGGCATAGACGGGATTGGTGAAACGCACGTCGTTACACGGTCCTTCGCACAACGGCCAGCCATAGTTCAGCCCCCGCCCAATTTCGTTCACCTCCTCAAAATCCAAGCGCCCGACATCGTTGACAAAGATTCTGCCGTTGGCTGGATGGACCGCAAAGGTAAAGGGGTTGCGGAGACCAAGCGCATAGATGGCCTGATTTCTCCCGGTCGTTTGCGCCACGAACGGGTTGTCCGCTGGAATAAAGCTCGCCGGATTAGGGTTGACCCGCAGTATCTTGCCCAAGGTGCTAATCAACATCTGCGAGAGATTGGGGCTAGAGTTCTCCCCAGTGGCAATATACAGCTTGCCATCACTGCCGAAATGCAATCCACCACCATTCAGGTTCCCGGCAACGACGTTGTCAAGTTCAAGAAAGATCTCTTCACTGCTCAGGTTGACCTGGTTACTACTGGCAACCAGGCGACTGATCCGAATGTGGGGCGCTGGCACGCTGGCTGTGTAGTAAACATAGACATAGAGAGGGGTACTGTTGGGATCAACCGCAATCCCAAGGAGCCCACGCTCGCTGCCGGTACTAATCTGGGGAGCGAGATCAACAAAGGGGGTTGGTAGCAGCGTACCATCCGCGGTAACGATACGTATTCGACCACTTTGCTCGGCGATAAACAGCCGCCCATCAGGCGCAAAGGCCATCGCGGTTGGCGCGATGAGCGTATTGACATAAATTGACTGGTTAAATCCGCTAGGCACGGTTACTGCGCTCGCATGGACCGTATTACTGGTAGCGATGCTCGTATAGCTATCATTGCGCAGATAGCGGAATTCATAGATGCCGACGGGTGCGGGGAAGAAGGTGCACGACCCTGACGCCCGCGGCACTCCTGGCGTCTGCGAGCAACTGACATATTTCCAGGCCAAATAGCCGGTATTTGGTAGGCCAGGCTGGTACACCCCAATCCAGTCGCGTTCACTGGGATTCGTCACGCCACTCCAACTCACAGTTACTGCGCCACCCACCGGGATCGTAGCCGGACTTGCCGTCAGCGTTGGCCCACTGCCCACATCGTTGTCCGTGATCGTCACCGTCGCACTCGCCGGTGTCCCCACCGTGTACGCAGCATTCGCGCTCAGTGTCGCCACCACCGTCTCATTGCTCTCCACTGCCGTATCATCCACCGGGGTCACCGCAATCACCGCCGTCGTCTGCCCGGCTGGGATCGTCACACTCCCACTCAGAGCTTGATAATCACCACCACTGCTCGCCGTCCCGCCGACCGTGTAGTTCACCGTCAATGCGCTCGTCGTACTGCCCGTCCGACTCACGGTGAACTGCCCGGCTGCTCCCCCTTCTGCTGCCGTCGCCGTCGTCGCTTGAATACTCACCGTCGGCAGCGTCCCGGTTGCTCCTACGGTCACCGGATTACTCGTAACCACCTTGATAAACCCATTATTACGGAAGTAACGGAATTCGTAGTTACCAGAGCCGCCGAGTCCGAAGGTGCACGAGCCGCTGGCCCGCGGGGTAGCACCGGGAGTTTGGCTGCAATTGACATACTGAAAGGATAAGTAGGCCGTATCCGCCCATCCCAGACGATACAATCCGATCCAGTCACGGCTCGTGGGGTTCGTGATGTCACTCCAGGTTACTGTCACAGTTCCGCCGCTAGCGAGCGTGCCAGGACTAGCAGTGAGGCTCGGTTCAGCAGCAGCGCGAGCCGCAAAGCTCAACAGCCCTACGCATCCCCATATCATAGTCACCACGAAGTTGCGCATCATTGCAGGCCAGCGACGCCGACTCGTTACATGCAACGTACTCGCTCGCACCTCCACCTGAATATCGAGAGCTGAACGTTCAGATAGCTTAATGATCTTGTAGTCCTTATTAGAGGAGTCCTTGGAAGGAATTCCTGCTATGTTGTCTATTTTGCCAGACTCATCCCTATAGGAGATACCTACTCCGAAGACAAGTCCTCATTTACAAGAGAAAACAGGACCTTAGATGGCGTTCTGCAGACTACCCTCTTGGCGGGGAGAAGTCAGACCAACAACAGACAAACAACCACAGGCAGTTACTGACCTGTGGTTGTCTTCGACCTCTCGGATATGGACAGTGGCACTCAGCAAGACGAGGAGGAGCTAGGGAGTATCTATTTCGCAGGTTCTAGGGTTGCCGGGACACAGACTGAGATGGTCTTGTAACATGTCACAAAGAGTCCAGCGTTATCGTACACTGGCATCTGGAACGGAGTCGGCACCGAACCGGCTGGGCACGGAGTGACGAGGCCGGGTTTCCCATCACACGCAACCCCCTCAGTTGTCCCACGTTTGAGCTTTAGTCCTTTCACATGCGAGGCGCGTTCTAATCCCGTCTTTGCCGTCAAAAAGCCAGTATCGGTCAATACCTGAATGCAGAGGTCCGCCGGATAGGGAGTAGCATGCGTCTTATTGTAGTCGTCAGTACACTTATCGACACAGGCGGAATCGCTAGGCGCGCATTCGTTGGCGCAGAGCCACCAGTCTTCGTAGTCAGCCGCGGCAAGGACGGGGGAAACAGTGAATAGAGCGAGAATGAAACCGAGCAGACAAGCTTTCACTTTCATAGAGAGTTCTCCTAAGAATTGTGAGTCTAGAGATGCTGCTAATGTCTTCATGATATGTCCTCCATACAGTTGTGGGTTGAGAGAATAGGGTTCGTCGGTTTTTGCCTGTGGTATCTTGATGCTCATGAGGGTTACTCCTAAATTGTGTTTGTTGTCGTTGTTCCTATATGTATAGCCGCGTGATGAGGGCCTACGGTGGAGCACGACCAACCTTTTTCAGGGACCGGCACTTTTCGTTTGTCATTTTTCTCCTCCTGCTCACATGAGGGTTTACGGCTCACACCTTCCAGAAGATGGAAAAAATCGAATAATTACGGTAAGTTTACGGTAAACGTACGGTAAATTTTTGGTAAGCACATGATTGATACCCACACCGTCAGCTTTGGGGCGTTTCGTCTCGATGTGGCCAACGCGCATCTGTGGCGTGACACTGAAAAACTCTCGCTTAAACCCAAAACCTTCTCAGTATTGTGTTATCTCGTCGGACGCGCTGGTCAGTTAGTCACCAAAGAGGAACTCTTCGCAGCGCTGTGGCCGGATGTTCGTGTGAGTGCTGCTGTCCTGAAAGTTTGCATTCGCGAAATTCGTGAAGCTTTAGCTGACCAGGCAAAGGCTCCACAGTTTATTGAGACCGTGCATCGACGCGGGTATCAGTTTATCGCTCCGCTTGCCACCTCCACGCCGCCCACCTTGGGGCTGGAGGCTAGAGGCTTGGGGCTGGTCCTCCCTCCCCCTCCTGCAAACCTACAAGTCTCTCGCCTCCAGTCTCGTTGGCCGCAACGCAGAACTGACACAACTTCACTCTTGGTTAGGTGCTGCCAAAACTGGGAGACGCCAGATAGTGTTCGTTACTGGCGAAGCAGGGATCGGTAAGACCACGGTCGTGGAAACATTTCTAGAACGATTGACGGGCCACGCGGACGTTGCTATTTCGCGCGGCCACTGCCTGGCGCAGTTTGGTGAAGGCGAGCCGTACATGCCAGTGCTGGAAGCATTGACGCAACTCTGCCGCGCACCAGATCATGAACACATCGTTGACACGCTGAGTCGGAACGCACCGACCTGGCTCGCGCAGATGCCGAGCGTCGTGACCAACGAAACACTCGAAGCGCTGCGCCCCCGTGTGCTCAGCTCCACAAAAGAACGGATGCTGCGAGAACTGGCTGAAGCGTTGGAAGCACTGACCGAGCAACAGACACTCGTGTTTCATTTTGCCGATCTTCACTGGAGTGACAGCGCCACCCTTGATCTCCTGTCGTATGTCGCACGTCGTCCGCAGCCTGCGCGGCTCCTCATCATCGCGACCTATCGCCTGAGCGATGTAGAACAGCATAACCATCCACTAAAATCGTTGAAGTACGATCTCCAGGTTCACCACTATTGCGAAGAGCTGGTCATCAAGCCGCTCTCACTCGCTGCGGTTGCAGACTACATCACCACGCGTCTCCCTATCGCTGCACCCGCCGTGCAGTCTGGACTCCAACAATTCGCCCAGATGATTCATCAACGTACAGAGGGCAACCCGCTGTTTATGGTCAGTTTAGTGGACTATATTGTGTCACGAGAAGTGAATGACGGTCGCGGCGGTGACTGGAGTTTCCAGCAAACGGTGCAATATCTCGATATTCCCGGTGGTCTCCATGCCTTCATCGAGCATCAGATTGACCAGGTCAGCGACAGTGCGCAACGCATACTGCAAACGGCAAGCATCATCGGAAGAGAGTTTTCCGCTGCCGCAGTTGCCGCAGGCGCGAGCGAGGACATCGATGCAGTAGAAGCCAGCTGTGAGGGACTCGTACGTCAGTCCCTGTTTCTCCAACGCAAAGGCACCGAAGAGTGGCCCAATGGCATGGTCACTTCCCGTTATCGCTTCTTCCATGTCTTGCATCAGCAAGTTCTCGCTGAGCGTCTCACAGCACGCCAACGCATCATCCAACATCAACGTATCGGCGAACAACTCGAAGCCGCGTATGGAAGCCGGGCACGAGAAATCGCAACCGAACTGGCCATACGTTTCGAGCAAGGACGGGATTATCCTCGCGCGCTGCACCATCGGTGGCAAGCAGGCAGGAACGCAACTCGACGCCATGCGCACCAAGAAGCAATCCTGCACTTCACCAAAGCCTTGTCGTTACTGACTCATCTCCCTGACTGCCAAGAACGGAAACAGCAAGAGCTGTCTTTACGGCTCATTCTTGGCGGCTCGTTAGTCACAGCCAAAGGCCACGCCGCACCCGAGGTGGAAGCTGTGTATGCTGAGGCCCGAACGTTATGTCAAGAAATCGGGGTTACCCCACCCCTCTTTCCCGCGCTGGCAGGGCTCTATCGCCACTACGTTGTCCGCGGACAATTCGCTATCGCACGAGAATTGGCTAACCAACTGCTACAGCTCGCGCAACATGCCCACGACCAAACGTTACTCATGGGCGCACACGGCATGCTTGGCTACGTACTGTTTCTGCTCGGCGATCTCGTTACAGCTCAGGAACATCTCACCAGAGCATCGCCCTTTATGATGTGCAACGACACCGTACGATTGCGTTGCTCTACGGCGATGATCCTGGTGTCGCCTCACGCGCCTTTGCCGCCTGGACGCTGTGGTTTCGTGGCTATCCCGATCAAGCCCGCCAACGGAACAATGCGGCTCTGACGCTTGCCCATGAAGTCTCTCATCCACACGTGCATACAACAGCGTTGGGACTCTCAGCTCAGTTTCATCGCTTTCAACGCGAAGAACAACTTGTGCAGGAACGGGCGAACGATATCTTAACCTTGTCGCGAGAATACGGCTTTCCGCTGTGGACAGCGGTCGGCACGTTGTTTTCCGGCTGGGCACTCACAGAGCGAGACCAAGATGAGGCCGGGATCGCACGAATCCATGAAGGCCTCGACGCATTGCGCGCGATCGGTTCTGAATCCGAGCGCACCCAGTATTTGGCCATGCTAGCCGAAGCCGATGGCAAAGTCGGACAGGCCGTAGAAGGATTGTCATTATTGGAAGAAGCACTGAAGATCGCAGACAGCACCGGCGAACGGTTTTATGAAGCGGAGTTGTATCGGCTCAAGGGCGAGCTAACGCTCGCGGAGGCTAGAGGCTGGAGGTTAGAGACTGGTTTTTCCCCACAAGCCCCTAGTCTCAAGTCTCTAGCCCCCAATGGGGTGATGCGGGAGGTGGAGGAGTGTTTCCTCAAAGCTATCGCTATCGCTCAACAACAGCACGCCAAATCGCTAGAGTTGCGCGCCGTGATGAGTCTCGCGAGGTTGCGACAACATCAAGTAGATGAGCGGACATCACGCAACACGACTCACGCACCATCATCTGCGCAACTGCCAGCTCTGGCTGAAACACACAGGATGTTATCTGAAGTGTACGCATGGTTTACTGAAGGGTTCGACACTGCCGACTTACAGGCAGCCAAGACATTGCTCGATGAGTTGGCGTTACAGACAACAAGTAAACAATAGGAAGTCAGTGAAGAATTAAGAGTGAAGCGTGAAGAGTCAGAAAAAGAACTGAGAAAGAGCTGAGCCCTCTTTTCCTCCATTCTTAACTCTTAACTCTCCACTACGATGCTGGTTACTATAGGGCTCCTAAATGTGAGGTGCCGTATGAATGCGGTTCATGCTTCGACAGGCTCAGCACGAACGGATAATGTTCAAGCGTTTCCGTATCTCTCCCGTACACCCTGAGCTTGTCGAAGGGTGGTCTGTATTTGCTTGTTGCCATTTCATTGAGGATTCCTATATGCCTGCTCAACATTTTCTGACTGAGGAGTCCTACTTCCCCGTGTACTTCGGCTTTCGCTTTTCCATGAATGCCCGAGGACCTTCTTTTGCGTCGTCCGTCGCTAAGATCTCTTTCGCTGCGGCATTTTCGAGCTTGAACCCTTCGTCGAGCGGTAGACCGAGGGCATTGAGCACGACCTGTTTAATTCTGCGCACTGCGAGTGGGCCGTTCTCAGTAATCTTGCGGGCCAATTCTTCGGCTTTTGCCATCACCTGATTCGCTGGCAGGACGTAATTCACCAGACCGATGCGATACGCTTCTTGCGCATCGAAGGTATCGCCCACCAGCATGATTTCCATGGCTTTGCAGTAGGGAATTTGTCGTGGCAGTCGTGTCATCGAACCAGCAAACGGCATGAGTGACCACTTCACTTCGGTCAAGGCAAAGGTTGCCTTCTCAGCGGCGATACGAATATCCGTCGCTTGAATCAACTCACAGCCACCGGCCAAACAAAAACCATTGATCGCCGCAATGACCGGCTTATACATCGCCATACCGCGCAAGGTTGCCTGCTGACCGAGTTCAGGATGGGCCAACAACCGGTGATCCCATTCATCTTCCGGCTTACGTGCGCCGGAGGTTAATGGCGTCAGTCGACCCAAATCCGCACCTGCACTGAAGGCAAGATCACCCGCGCCGGTAATGATGGCCACACGCAGTGAGTCATCCGCCGCATAATCTTGCCAGGCGTCGGCCATGCGGCACAGCACTTCCGGGCTAAACGAGTTACGTTTGTCAGGGCGATTGATGGTGAGATAGGCGATGCCATCACGTTTTTCATACAACAGGGCTGGTTCAGCCATAGGGTCTCCTTTAATTGAATTAAAGACTGACTACTGTTGTCAGAGCGTTGCCCGCAAATCTCCTAGAAACCCCTCAACCACGCTAAACCCACGATCCCAGAACTCGGGCTGGTTGATGTCGATGCCAAGTTTCCCCAGTGCGACTTCAGGTCGTTGCGAACCGCCACTTTCAAGCAGTTGCATGTAGCCTGGAACGAATGACTCACCTTCCTCAAGGTAACGTTGGAACAATGCCAAGGTCAGCAACTCACCAAACGAGTACGAGTAACAATAGAACCGGCTGTGAATGAAATGCGAGATATACGTCCATCCCCAACGATAGGCGGGAATCAGTTCAATGCCATCGCCAAATACTTTGCGTTGCTCTTGTAACCATAACTCACAAATATCGTCTGCGGTCAGTTGCCCTGAGCGACGTTGGTGATGTCCAGCCATCTCAAAACGGGTCAACGCGGTCTGGCGGAAAACCGTGCCGTACATTTCTTCCAGTAACTCACACAGGATTGCACGTTTGGCTTCTTTACTGGACGTTTCAGCTAACAAGTGTTTAGTAAGTACGATCTCAGCAAACACAGAGGCGGTTTCGGCCAGTACCAATGGCGCATCGTAATTCACCAAGCGTTGCTTGCGCGCCAGAGAATAATGGATGCCATGACCTAATTCATGCGCGATGGTTGACACATCACGACCAGTGCCGTTGAAGCTACACAACACATACGGATGATGTTGAGGGGTAAAGGCCGCGCAGAACGCCCCTCCCCGCTTCCCAGGCCGCACTTCGGCATCGATCCAGCGTTTACTGAAAAAGTCATTGGCAATGGCTGCAAACGGCTCGCTGAATTTCCCAAACGCCGTCAGAATCATTTCTTGTGCTTGGGCAAACGTCAGCTTCTCTTCGTTCGCCTCAATTGGTGCATACACATCGGTGTTCTTGAGTGTATCGAGCCCAAGCAAGCGTGCCTTGATACGGAAATATTCTTGCGCCAGTGGATAATGGCGTTCGACCGCTTGCATCATCGCTTCCACTGTCTGCGGCGCAATCTCATTGGAGAGGTGTGTCGGCAGCACGACATCATCATACTGCCGCATCTCACAATCAACTTTGTGGTCCAGAAAAATATTGTTGAACACCGACGTGATGACCAGTGAATGCTGAGCATGGGTATCGAGAAACGTGGTAAACGCACGTTCGCGCAGCTCTCGGTCCGGAGATCGTAATAACGCCATCACTTCACCGTCGGTCAAGTCTTTCTCTTCACCATCGACCCGCAGTTTGAACCGCAGTGAACCAGTCAGTTCTTCATAGAGTTGTTCAAAGGCGTGACGTCCGGTGAGATTTTTCTGATTGATCGCCTGCTCTTCTTTCTCACTCAACGTATGTGGCTTAAACCGCCGTAAAGCTTCAACGTAGTGCAGATAGTCCGCCATTGCTGGTGCAGCAACAAGCTGAGCGACATATTCATCATCGAGAGCGATCACCTCGAGCGAGAAAAAGATGAGCAGGTTGCTGGTTTCCGTGGCGGCTTCGCGAGTGCGTTGCACCAGCTGCTGCGCCTTAGGATTTTGCGTATCCGCGGCAAAAAACAGATTGGCATAGAACGATGGACGGTGTTCGACTTCAGCCAGCGCTTCATATTCTCGCAATGCTTGCGCCAGCGCTACGCCATCAAGTTGTTTATCAGCCAGCTTGCCGCGGTACTTTTGCGCGAATGCTTCGGCTTGTCGCCGTGCTTCGGTAAGATCAGCTTCGATACGTGGATCATCTGGGCTGGTGTAAAGTTCCCCTAAGTTCCATTGAATGCCTTCAGCTTTGAATCCGGTGGTGGTCATAGTTTATTCCTTAATTGCAGATGTTGCGTGTTACGTGGTGCGTGAAAACAAGCCCCGAGCCCCTAGCCTCTCGGCCCAAGCTTTCACGTACCACGCACCACGTTCTACGTTCCCACCCTACACCGTTGTCAAGCAGAATACACCTCGCTAGAGTGCGCCTGCCAGTTTGCCATCCGAACGTGAGCCTAACTAAGGAGGGGTCTCCATGCATGGTACGCGGTTGCTCGTCATTAGCGTCTTATGGGTGGTTTCATTCTTCCTCGTGCTTGACCGCGTCAATATCTCCTTAGCCGCGCCGCGGATCATGGACGAGCTGAAGTTCGATGGCATGCAGACAGGCGTTATTCTGAGCATCTACTACTGGGGGTTTCTGTTTGGCCATTTTTTTGGTGGTCTTGTCTCCGATCGGATTCCCTTACGCAACTTCGCGTCCTGGATGATTCTGGGCTGGAGCGTTCTCACTGCACTCACGGGAGCATGCTCGACATTGTGGCAGTTTGCCGTCGTGCGCTTGCTCTTTGGCCTGACCGAAGGCGTCACGGTCAACATCAATCACAAACTACAAAACAACTGGTTATTACCCGCCGAGCGCGGTCGCGCCTACGGCATCTTCATCGGTTTTGCCTATCTTGGTGTGGCGTTCGGCATGCCACTGGTCGGTTGGATCATCAACTTGTGGGACTGGCGGATGATGTTTGTCATCGTCGGCATTATGACACTCGGCGTCATGGTGCTGTTTGCCGTCGTCATGCGCGATACTCCGCTTGAACATCCCTGGGTCTCAGAAAGTGAGAAAGCGGAAGTGCGAGAGGCATTCGCATCAGAACCAGCTACTGCCAATGCGCACGGTGATACTGCTGCTTCGCTGTCGTTTCGCGAACGGATGACAATCCTCTCAGGAATCCCGGCATTTTGGTTACTGACGATTTCTGCCTTCTTTGGTGTTGGCGTCTACTTCACGGCGATGAGTTGGTTCCCAGGGTATCTGGTCAAAGAACGTGGCTTCACCATTATGAAGAGTGGGATTTATCTCATCATTCCATACCTGGCAGCGTTCGCGGGGATGTACGTCGCTGGTGGTCTTGGTGACCGTGGCTATCGTCGCAGCTTCGTTTCTCTGGTGGCGGCAGTGTTCACCTTACCTGCCCTCGTCGCCATGGGAATGAGTGAAAGCGCCACTGCGACCATTACGTTCATGAGCCTCGCCTTGTTTCTCAACGCCGCGGCAGTAAATGGCTTCGTCGTGCTGGTCTTTGATCTCATTCCGGGCCACGTGTTCGGCACGGCAATCGGTATCGTCGGGGGCTTAGCTGGTGGGCTTGGTGGCGTTATGGGCCCGCTGTTGTTGGGTTATTTGTACGACCAAAGTGGCACGTTCTTTTGGGGCTTCGTTGCGCTCGGTATTGGTGAAGTTATCGGTGGGTTAGTCCTCATCCCCGTGTTAGGCTACGAACACCAAAGTAAACAAGGCAAAGCCGCCAACCAAGCGATCATTGACAACCCAGCGGTTGCAGCCGCACGACATTAGTGACAAAGGATAGAAGCTATCAGCTATCAGCGCCCAGCGGTCAGCCAGCAAAGATAGAATAGAAGTTTCAGCTGGAGGCTGACAGCTGAAGGCTGATAGTTTTCTAAAAAGCTGATAGCTGAACGCTAATTGCTGACCGCTTACAAAGAAGGAGGGCTCATTATGGTAACCAAAGGTGTTTCTCACATTGCCATCGGCGTTCGCAACATGGATAAGTCACTCGCCTTCTATCGCGATAAGCTTGGCTTTCAGGTCGTACGTGATGAAGTGCAAAAAACCAAAGGCACCGTGCTGCCTGCCGTGTATAAGGACAGTCATGAAGAGCGGCGCGTCGCGACACTCTATTGGAAACGCGGCAGAGACGAAGCGTTCTTAGTACTCTCTGAGCACAACGATAAACCTGTCAGTGGCGAACCGATCAAACTTGATCAGATTGGTATTCATCACTTTGCCTTCTGGGTTGAGAATCTGCCCAAAGTCTACGACGAACTTAAAGCTAAGGGCGTGGAGTTTGTCGTCCCACCATCAGTGACGAAAACTCCGGATGGTAACTTCAATAGTGCCTTCGTGGTCGATCCGGATGGGATTTTGGTGCAGTTAGATGAACTGGTCGAGTAAGCACACTGAAATGGGGAGTCGGAGAACCGGAGACCGCCCCACCTTTTTTATTCTCCGCTTCTCCGATTCCCCGTTTCTCCGATTCTGCCCCAAATGCACTGAGGTTTCTCATGACAGCACTGTACACGTTGACTATCACCGCTGCGACTGAGCAAATCCGTAACAAACAGCTTTCCCCGGTCGACCTTGTCCGCTCATGCCTTGAACGGATCGACCACCTCGAACCACGGGTACAAGCGTGGGTGACGGTCAATCGCGAGGTTGCACTGGCAACCGCCCGACTGCGGGAGGAAGAAGCCCAACGCGGGCAGTATCGTGGTCCGCTGCACGGCATTCCCATCGGTCTCAAGGACATCTTCTATACGGCAGGATTGAAGACAACAGCGGGGTCACCAATCTACGCGAATTTTATCCCGGACCACGATGCAACTACTGTACGATTGCTGAAAGAGGCCGGTGCGATCATCCTTGGCAAAGCTCAGACAACGGAGTTTGCTGCGCTTGCGCCTTCGCCGACGCGCAATCCATGGAACCTCGAACACACGCCCGGTGGTTCAAGTAGTGGTTCAGCTGCAGCGGTAGCCGCGATGATGTGCCCAGGAACGCTGGGATCGCAAACGTATGGCTCGACGATTCGACCGGCAGCCTATTGTGGCTGCGTCGGTTTGAAACCAACATATGGGCGCGTCAGCGCCCATGGACTCTTCGCGCTCTCCTGGAGCCTCGATCACGTCGGGTTGTTTGCTCGCACTGTCAGTGACATTGCCTTGCTGCTACAAGTATTGGCAGGGTATGATCCCCTCGACCCAGCGACTGAGAAGGTGCCGGTGCCCAGCTACACGAACGGCCTACGTGCCCCCAAAGCTCCTCGGCTTGGTCTCGTGCGCGACTTCTTCCTCGAAAAGGCAAATGAGGAAACCCGCAAGCATGTTGAAGCGATGGCCGAACGGTTTGCTCGTGCTGGGGCGACGATCGAAGAAGTGCAAATGCCACCGAGTTTTGCCGGTGAACTCGATGCGCATTTTGCCATGCTGCAAGTCGAGACCGCGGTCTCCCACCGAGAGCGATATACACAACACAAAGCGCGCTACAGCCAGCAGATGCAGGACCTGATCGAAAAAGGCCGTACCATAACCGCGACTCAATGCATCGAAATCCGTCGTCATCAGCAACAGTTTCGCCACGAGATGAACGCTCTGTGCCAGAGGGTCGATGCGCTGCTGACTCCCTCTACTCCAGCCCCTGCGCCGCACGGCCTGGGTGCGACCGGCGATCCGACCTTCAACGGTCCGGCAAGTTTCAGTGGCATTCCAAGTCTTGGTTTGCCCTCTGGTGTCAGTGCTAATGGCTTGCCATTCAGCGTTCAACTCATGAGTGGTGCGTTTACCGAAGAACGCTTGTTAGCCATCGGGCAATGGTGTGAGAGCGTACTGGATTTCCGCCAGGCACCACCCGTCGCCTGAACATCCAGCAACGCTCATTTGAACCTATGACAATCGTCACTGTCGACCGGAATACGCGCGGCGTTTCCGGCGCGCTCGTACCGGAAACAGCCCACAGCTTATCCCGGCCTACGTTTTTTCCCCGTGTTCGACTCCATCGGTGCGGTGCGGTTTATCATGCGCGAGGAGCACTGCACATCGCTACGAGGAACTCTCAAGTACCTTGACGGAAAAGACACGACACCAGCACTTCCCGTGACTTCGCAGCATACCCAGCAAGTGTCAACTGCTGTTGACACGTACTGTCAACTATCGACGACATTCTCCCCTCATTGTGAGTGATCCTACGGGTGCTACGCCTGGCATGCGTTGTGCTGGTTGCCGCACAGCATAGCATCACGCCAACTCAAGAAAGGGTCCCTCAATGTCCAGGCTCCTCAGTTTGCAATCCTGTGGGAAATGCCACAAGCAAAATTATGGGCATGTTCATGTCTGTGGGTACTGTGGCCATGCCCTGCAAGCACCAACGTTGGGTTCTCCTCTTTCCCTTCCGCTTGCATCAAACCAAGCTCAAGCGGTCACCGTTCCCCCAGCCACTCAACTGCTCTCTCACCCAGCCCGGAAAACCCAACTATTCCTCTCTGGGGTCAGCGCCTCAGATATGTTTTGGACTTTCCTCACTTTGGGCGTGTATCTCCTCTGGTCGAAAAGAGGCCAGCGCGGCTCTCGATCGCACCCTCAGCCAGAGCGATGAAGGGCCTACCTTACGCTCCCAATGACCTGCTTTTAGACGACGCTCGACATCTTCAGGGCGAGTCTTCCAACTCGGAGTCAGAGTCATTGAGAAATCTTTCTGACACAGTTAGTACTAGCAGTCAGTCTCTCAGCGAGGAAGCAAACACATGAAAGAACCCCTCTCCCTCTGCCTCGCCTGGCTCTTCCTATTGGTCGGAGGACTTGGACCTGTCTCCCGTGACCGGCACACGCAAAGGCGCACCTGCTGCTCTTCAGGAGTGGTCAAGGGAAAGCAGCTTCCCTGGGACAAAAGTCAACAAAGACCAACAAAGGGCGTGAGACGCTGCGTCACCTTCTACCGATGCTCGCTCCGTTGCGGCAAGAGAACCAGCAGGAGTAAGGACCGATCACCGCGGAGGGAACACTGAGTTCGCGCTTCCTTCCTCACCCTACCAGCAACACCACGCCAAGTACGATCAACACGGTTCCAACAATGTCGTGGAACGTCACGCGTTCCACTTCACGGAGCCAGAAATGGCTTAACGTGACAGTCACTAGCGGTGCAGCACCAGTCAGCGGTGCCACAACCGAAGCGGGAATGTATTGCAACGAGGCAAAGAAACTCATCACTCCAAGCGTCGAGCACAAACCAGACGCGGCAAAATACCATCCCACCCACTGGGGCACAGCGAACAACTCTCGTGTTCTTCCCGCAGCAAGAAAGTACGCGAGATAGACAATCGTACTCGCCGTCATGCCGATCGCTGCACCAAGTAACGGCTCGTTACTACTCCGTAATCCCAACTTCACCATGATCGGATTGGTGCTGTAACACAGCGCCGCAAGAAATGGATAGAGAAGATCTTTCGGGTTCATGCGCGTTTCTGTCCGGTTAAAACGGCGATTCCAGCCACAATGCAGAGAATGCCCAGAGCGCTTTTCAGCGTAATATGTTCACGTAAGAACACCAGTGCCAACATGGTCGTGAATAAGGGCGAGGCATTAATCAGTGGGGTTACCCGTGCAGCCCCAAGTCGCTCGACCCCCAGGTAATTGAAGAGCCGGCCCAAGCATGGGCCGGTAATCCCACAGGCTGCAAACCACAATGCCGCAGAAGGAGTCACTGCTTGTGTGACCCAGCGCGGATGCAAGCAAAAAATACCGATCAGCAGCGGCACGCTCGCCAACAATCCCAACACGACAGCAACGGAGGCACTGGCATGTGGTAAGCCTTTCCGTACCAAGATCGGAATCGTCCCCCACAACAGCGCCGACATAAGCGCCAAAGATTCTCCGTAAAACATGGCGGCTAGGGTACAGGTTATTAGGTACAGGTTACAGAGGGACACGGAGAAGAAAAAGAATCGGAGAGGAAAGAAACCTTTTTCTTCCTTGTCACCGATTCCCCGATTCACCGTTTCCCCGGTTCGCCTCTGTGTTTCCCAGCGCCTTGCGGAATCAACGGTACTCCCGCTACAATCCCGCCGACTGGTTTGCCGCAGAAAAAAAGGAGGGTCGATGGCATTGCCGGTACGATACAAAATGATCGGTCTGCTAACACTTGGCAGCATGATCAATTATGCCGACCGCGTGAACATCTCCGTAGCCGCGCCGGTGATGATGCCAGCGCTCGGATGGAACGAGGGGCAGTTCGGTCTCATCTTCTCTGCCTTTCTGGCTGGCTACGCGCTGCTGCAATTCCCCGGCGGCATCATTGCCGATCGTTGGAATGCCTGTCGTGTCTTGATCGTGGCTTGTATCGGGTTCTCTTTGTTTACGGCACTGACGCCACTTGGTGGCATCGCCTACAGCTTGATGTTATTGATCCGCTTTCTCGTCGGCGCGTTTGAGTCGGTCAGTTTTCCAGCTTATGCCTCGCTCAATTCGCGCTGGATTCCGCGTCATGAGTACAGTCGCGCGCAGACGTTAAGTGTCGCAGGTTCGTATCTTGGTCAGGTCATTTCATATCCGCTCACAACCTGGCTAGTCCTTACATTCTCGTGGCCGATGGCGTTTTACTTTAATGCCGTCGTTGGCGTTGTCTGGTTGATCGCTTGGTGGCTCTTCGCCACTAACACGCCTGCCGAACATCCGAAGGTGACCAAAGAAGAGCTACGAGAGATTGAAGCCAACATCGCCCCACGCTCACGCGAGGCCGTTTCACCTTGGGTGCTGCTCAAGGAACCTCACGTATTGTTCCTCTCTTTGTCATACCTCTGCCTCATTTATGGGTTGTGGATGACGGTTCTCTGGCTACCAACCTACATGGTGAAGGTCCGTGGTTTCACCATGCAAGAGATGGGGTGGATCGGGATGATCCCGCCCATGGCAAGTTTTATTGGTTTGACGAGTGGAGGTGTCCTCTCAGACAAGCTCTTACAGCGTGGCTTCAGCGTACGCTTCGCCCGTGCACAAGGGCCGGCGTTAAGTATCGCGTTGTGCATTCCGTTCTTGGTCGCAGCAGTATACGTACCGTGGAGCGGGGTCTCGGTCGCCTGTTTTGCTGCCTATCTCTTTTTCCTCAATATCGCTGGCGGTGGATACTGGGCGGTACCACTGGAACTGAATCCTAAGCTTACAGGTGCAATCTCTGGTGTCATGAACGGAGCTGGCAACTGCGCTGGGATCTTTGGTCCCATGACCGCTGGTTATATTATTGCTGCGACCGGGAATTGGACTACGCCATTTTTACTAGCAGCGAGCTTGGCCTTAATTTCATTCCTAGTTTTTTATTTTTTGGTCATCCCTGAACCAATCGAAGTGACCACTCGATTAGCAAAAACATCCCCCCAAGAAGCGAGGGCATAAGCATATGCAAGACATGAACAAAAAAGCGTTGGCCTTGTTAGGGTTGGGACATGCGATGGTTGACCTCAACACTGGTGCGCTTCCTGCGCTACTGCCTTTTCTCAAGAGCACCTTTTCCCTCTCATACACTGCCCTTGGTACGCTTGTCTTGGTCGCGAATCTCTCGTCATCACTGATTCAGCCAATTTTCGGCCATATGTCAGATCGCAGTGCACGTCCGTGGCTGTTACCGTTCGGGGTGCTTGCCGCGACCTGCGGCATGGCTGCCGTTGGCCTGGCACCTAATTACGCAATCCTCGTCTGTTTGATCTGCTTCAGCGGGATCGGCATCGCCAGTTATCACCCAGAAGCGTACAAAACTGCGTACCTCTCAACTGGTGAGAAGAAAGCTACCGGCATTTCGATCTTCTCGGTCGGTGGCAACATTGGCTTCGGCCTCGGGCCACTGGCAATCGCTGGTTGTTTAGCAGCATTTGGTCAGCCTGGATTGCTGTTATTGCTCATTCCAGGATTGCTCGTCGGCGCACTCTTTCTCTGGTCACTGCCGTGGCTCGCTCGCACCAACGCCGAACAACAAGCTAAGACCGATATGAGCAGCACGCAAATTCCCGCGTATGCCATGACGCTCGTCGTGCTGATTGTCACGCTGGGCGCTTGTGTCCATTCAGGGCTGGTCACGTATGTCCCGCTGTATTTCTCGGCACGCGGTGAGAGCGGGCTGGTTGTCAGTTCGTTACTGTCCCTCCTGTTAATTTCTGGCGCCATTGGTACCTTGATCGCTGGCCCTCTCTCAGATCGTATTGGTCACAAGTTGTTTCTTATCTTCAACATGGGAGTTTTGTGTCCGCTCATTTATCTTTTCCTCAATACCAGCGGCCCCATCAGTGTCGTGTTTCTCGCGCTGATCGGTATGTGTATCTCACCGATGTTCTCAGTCACACTCGTCATTGCTCAAGGACTGATGCGCGGGCGATTAGGGGTCACAGCCGGTCTGATGACCGGAGTCGGCATCGGTGCTGGCGGACTTGGGGTCACCGGCCTTGGTTGGATTGCCGACACCTGGGGCGTCGACACCGCCATGCAAATCATTAGTATCCTACCACTCCTGCCGTGGCTGATTGTCTTCTTCCTGCCCTCCTCTGCACCGCCGCAAGCAGCGCCGATGAGAAAGTTACAAATGGCAACGGCAGATGGGGATTAGAGAGATAGTCAGCCTCGTCTACTCATTAACTCTCAACCCCAACTCCGTCCGGCCAATTTGTAAGAGGAGAAAATCCGTGCTGGGGAACATCACCACCCCGGCACGCACATCGCGGTAGTAGCGCTCTAATGGAAAGTCCTTGAGGAGACCTCGACCACCACACACGCGCAGCGCAATATCGGTAACCTTCATCGCTGTTTCCACCGAGAAATACTTCGCTTGCTGGAGGGCAAACACACGTTCAGGAACACCAGGACGTGCCGTCATCGCGGCTTGCATACTCATGAGGCGTGCGGCTTCAAGATTGACGCTCATTTCCCCCATGTAGCGTTGCATCAACGGGCTGTGACTAATTGGACGTGTGTCTGGTTTGACGACGCGCGTTCGTGCATAGTCCCGGGCAAACTCGTACGCCGCTTCAGCAATGCCAAGGTAAATGGCCGCATAGCCCACAACGTATTCACTGCCCACTCCGCCGACAACAACTTCCCCAGGTGCACCAATGATGTGCTCATTGGCGACACTACTCTCGCAAAAAGAGATACTGTGACTGGCCGTCGCGCGCATTGACATCGAGTTCCAGGTCTCACTCAATGTCACGCCCGGCGTGCCTTTCGGCACCACGACACTCACCAGCCCATCCCGAGGTCCGGTAGTGCCGTCGATCATCGCGAAGGCAAAGTAATACGCCGCAGCAGTGCCGATCGAACAAAAGTGCTTTTCGCCGTTGAGTCGATAGCCATTGGCGGTTTTGCTCAGCGAGGTCTCGACATAAAACCGCGGCGAGTTCGGACTGCCTGCAGGTTCGGAACCGAGAGAGGCGAACAACGCTCCCTGCGAGATCACGTCACCAAAGTAACGCCGCTTTTGTTCCTCTGAAGCATACAAAGAGAGAATCGTCATGATCGTCGCATGCATATTGAAGGATCACGCCGTTGAGGCATCACCTTTCGCCATCTCACGCATCGCCAAACTATACGCCAACGAGCTGAGGCCTCGCCCGCCGTATTCTTGTGGAATCGTCAGCTCAAGCAGTCGGTGTTCTCGAAGATCAGCATAGCTCTCTGTCGCGAAGCGATTCTCAGCGTCATAATCGGCTGCTCGCGGAGCGAACCGCTCGCGCGCAAGGTGCGCGATAAGAGACACGATCGTTTGTTCATCTGCAGACAATGTCCAATTCATAGGGCCAATCTTTTCCCATGCAAAAATAATTTGCAATCTGACCCGCAGTCGAGTAACAAGACGATCGTTGGAGGTCAAGAATGAAAGCGTACCTCAGTATCAAGTATCATTTGGACAATCGCAATCGGAAAGCTATCGAATCGATCTCCCAGATACTCACAACCTGTGGGTTCGAAACGATCTGCATGCAGCGTGATATCGAACACTGGGGAGCGGTGACCTTAGCTCCACACGAGCTGATGACCACAACATTTGATGCGATACGTTCCTGCCATATCCTTGTCGTCGACCTCACTGAAAAAGGCGTCGGCCTCGGCATCGAAGCGGGCTATGCCTATGCGCATAGCATTCCGGTGTTTACGATTGCCCCCGAAGGCGCGGATATCTCAGCAACGCTGCAGGGACTTTCTTCTGCCATCGCGTTTTATCGCACGACTGAGGACCTTTATGGCTGCTTTGTGGAACTCGGTCTTCTCAGCCAAGAAGACCTCCACCCCGCATAAGTAATGACATTCAGTGAGAGAAACGAGCGAGCTACGTTTGATTTCGCTACGGAAGGCAGAAAAACATGAATACAAAGCGTGGCTCGCACGCTACACAAAGCACTAAAGGCAAAACGGACTGGGCAAAACTCAAGGCCATGCCAGATGCAGCAAGCAAGTTTACCAAGGATGCCCCGCGTACCTCACTGGAAGAATGGATGAAGACTTACACAATACGTAACTGCCCCTTCTTCGGGTAGGAATTTTAGCTTTTCAGTTGAAAACGTAGAAGGATCACTCTTCGTGTGTTTATTCGGGTAGAAGAATTTTTAAGAAAGGATACATCGTCTGAACATATTTTACCTGATACGCGAAGGTTTCCTCCACTGTGCCATACAAAGGGCTCGTGATGCGGATTAGAGCGCCATCCGTGCGGTTAGACAACAAAGCGTTCTTCACCAGTAACAGCCGATAGAATGTTTCGTCAGCGACAGGTTGGTTTTGGGAGAGATACCAATAGAGGACAAGGTATCGCTGCTCATCTTTTTGCACAACGTAGCGGTTTACTGCCACCGGAGTTGTTCCCGGCGCAAGAGGAAATGTAATACGCCGAGCTTCAATCGGATTCCATCCATCTTCAGGTAGGCAATGTTTCGGAGAGTGAGGAACTGCTCCACGTCGTTGAGACTCCCAGTAACCAATATACAACCACAGAAAGCGCCCAGTAGAGTCAACATACCGACGGTTGAGGTAATCACTAAACTGCAAGCGATCGTGAATTCTTGCGTTGAGCGCAACGCCCTGGTCACCACGCCATTCCGCTATTGTTGTAGGGAGGGAACTCAGGCGGCGATGGAGTTGTGGTTTTTCCTCTTCTACACGCTGCTCTAGCAAGACAGTTGCACCGATCAGGAGACAACAGGAAATGATTATTCTATAGCGGTTTTGCACACACGATCCTTCCCAAATACCCTTTTGCTAAGTCGTAGCGCACTATGCGCTGTTGCTAGAAAAACAACTGCGACAAGGAAAGTGACCCAGCCAGAGAATACCTGAAAGATCCCTGTCGCAGAAGATTTCCCCCATGCCTGGCTGACAACTCCAGTCAGCACAATCCGACACATATTGGCAACAACGATTGCAGGAATAGTAAGAAAAACGAACGCAGCTTTTTCCACAATAGACGGCAAGGTGAGCTGAGCCCAAATAGCCGCTAGCATTACGAGCGAAATCAGCGACCGAATTCCCTTACTCGCTTCGGGAATACCTAAGGTAATATTGCTGAGATAGATAATATTGCCGTCGCTTGTCACGGCAATTCCGAAAGCGTCGAGCACCCAGATAGCAGATTGCCCCGCGAGCGTCTGTAGAGGGAACGTGATTGCGTTAAAAGCAAGAGCTGGCAGTGGAATCGCTGAGAAGAAAAACAACAACGGAAAAATGCACAGGCGTAAAGTTTGCAGACCGCAATGGAAAAGGATAAGGCCAGCGACCGTCACGGGTAATGAGCAACGCATGAGAAATTCACCAACCCCAAGCTCGCCCACTAACAGCATACCAATGCCAAGGAGCATAGGAAAAATACCGACATTATGTCCGGTGTGGGTCAATCTCTGTATTTGTTCTCTCCGCTTCCAGAAGAGAAATAGCGTAAAAAAGGGCACGAGTGACCCGTGAACGTAATCAGGGTTCTCCCACCAGTCGATAGCCAGATCTCTGAAAACGTTTCGGTAGAGTACTACGAGGAGAACCGCAAGAAAAACGAACTGTGGTTTTTCCTAACCAAGACGGTTGAACTGCAACCGGGGAAGCTGTGGACCGCAAACCGTGTTGACTACGCGAGGTATCATACTCTTGTACAGGCACCATAAATCCTTATTTGTAGTGTGGAAATAGTTACATAGAATGGAGAAGGGGCATATTTCCACAAAATCGATAGTCTTGAGCTGGAACTCTTTTGGACCTTGTGGGGGTAACAGCTTCCAACGTCAACCCTTTCAACTAAGATTTAAACAAACAGTTGTAGGGCGTGCGAAGCGCGCCAACTGACTAGCGCGTGGTACGCGCCCTACGATTTCACCGCTAATGCACTTGCGAAACACGGTACTAGGGAGGATTTCACTATGCGTCAGGAAGTGTACAAATCTTCTGTGGTCCTATTTAGTGAAACGGCAACTGATAGAACTCGCTGCGATACAATTCCCGTAGCCGGACCAAATCGGTACCAGATAGCACTTTCCCGCTGACGATAAGGTTGTCGTCCACTTGTCGTACGGTGCGTATCCCTGGAATCACCGTCGAGACTGCGGGGTGGCTCAAGATAAACCGCAGTGCGGCTTGAGCAAGATTCGGCACATCACCTTTCACCAAAAAGTCCAGCTTCTCCACGGCTGCGTGCGTCTGTGCCAGTCCGTCCTCAGGAAATGCGCCGCGCCGCCAATCTTTCTCGACAAATTCCTCGCGTTTCTTGAACCGTCCCGTAAGTACGCCACGCTCAAGGGGAACACGCGCAAGAATACCGATGTTCTCTTTCTGCGCCAGGGGAAACAACTGCTCTTCGGGGTCTTGATGCAGAATGTTGTACACGACTTGTAGCGTATCGGGCTTGCCGGTCTCGATCGCGACAAGGCCATCCTCAGTTTTCTCCAACGACACACCGTAGAAACGAATCTTACCTTCACGTTTGCAGCGGTCGAGCCGCTCGAAGATCGCACCTTGTCGCATCACTTCTGGTGAGGGATTGTGCAACTGATAGAGATCGATAGTGTCAATTTGTAACCGTTTGAGACTCGCTTCCAGCGCAGAGGTAATATAGTCAGGGTCGAAGTTGCGTAGTCCTTGTCGGACGGTGAACTGGTTGCCGCCCTTGGTCGCAAGGACAACATCTTTGCGACGGGTTTTCAGTAGCTGTCCCAATAGTTCCTCGCTATGACCGCGCCCATAGGCATCCGCAGTGTCGATAAAGTTCATGCCCATATCGAGAGCATGATTCAGCGCACGCAACGACTCTTGGTCATCGGTTGCACCAAAGATTTCACCGCCAATGGTCATCGCGCCAAAACCAACGTCGGACACGCGTACGCCAGTTCTCCCCAGTGTTCGATAGTGCATCGCTTCCTCCTTTCATTCAGCCAAAGCGTGAAATGATCTCACAGAGAATACGAAACCCGTCGCGCATATGCCCCAGTTCCGCAAATTCATTCGGCGCATGGTAAGTGTCCATCCGCCCGAATCCCGTGATGTGTACGTCAAACCCGTGCTGTTGGAGAGAACGTACGTACGGGAGAGTCCCCGTGAGGGCGAACGGACGGGCGTCGCCACGGACAGCGAGGATCGCCTCACGCAACGCATGATACCCTGGCGAGGCGAGGTCGCAAGCAATCCCACCTCCTGGGGCACCGAGTTCAAGTTTCACCGTCCCGATCGCCTCCGCAACCTGATAGCGACTTGGGCCATAACCCACCAGTTGACTCACATCGAGTTTTTGTACGAACGCCAGTGCTCCGTCCTTCACTTCTTGTCCTGAATACCAAGGAGTGAGACGAATATCCCCTTCGACTACTGCCTTGGCCGGGATCTTGGCCAAGGTATCATTCTCAGCCTGTACCCGAGTCGGTTTGAACGACGACGGCACAAGAAAACCGTATTCATACTCCTTCGGATGTGGCGGGTAATTGGTGTAGAACCACTCCTGCAGCTTTTGGGTAACGGCAAAGGCAAGTTCTGCAGCGTTGATACCGTTTTGCGGAAAACCCGAATGGGCAGCCTTTCCTTCCACGGTGAGTTTCCACGTCGCCATACCACCCGTGCCGATAGTTGGACCGAAGTCAGCACTATCCAACCAATACAGAGGCCCGTTCTTGAGGTGATCGAGCTTCCCCTCTTTCATCAATTTTCCAATACCGATACCGCTGACTGAGGAGAGTTCTTCATTCGCAATAATGACCGCTACCACACTACAGTCAAGTTCAACTCGATGTTCAGCCAACTGCGCAAACAGATCGGTCACAACAGCGACATGTCCCAAACAATCTGTGACTCCACGCCCATATAAGCGTTCTCCCTCGATTTGCAACATGAACGGCGGGCGTTGCCACTCGGCAGGGTCTGCCGGAACGACATCAAGATGCGCACCAACAAACGCCACCGTACGGGTGCTCTTCCCAGGATAGGTCAACAGCAGGTTGCCTCGCCCCTCAGCGTAGCTCACACGTTCTGCGCGAAGGCCGCCCTCTTGTATCAAAGGGGTCAGTTCAGAAAGAACGATATCGCCAGCCAGATCTTCTTGTGGTTGCGGTTTATCTTTCTGTGGAAAATTTTGCAGGCGCTCGCTGACCTCCATCATGCCATTGAGGACACGGAGGAAACGGTCTTCGTTGAGGTGCCAATCTTTGAGTGAGTTCAACGTTCTCTTTGGGGGTTAGGGGTTGGGGACTGGGGACTGGAGAGAGACAAACCACAGGCTCTACTCCGCCCCGTTCATGTAAGCGCTCTCCATTTTCGGCTGGTGAATTTCGACTTTCTTTAACTCTTGATCTCAAGATTCGGCTGATAGCTGACGGCTGGTGGCTGACGGCTTTCTTTCTTCCGATCCAACACCCAATTCGTCAGTTGATTCACATAGCGTTCGAGCGGAATGGCAGCTATCGTAATCAACGCGATAATACCCCACGCCAGGACACTAAAGAGAAGTTCAGGCATCTCGCGCATGCGCTCACCGAAGTAAATGACATAGGGCTGGTGCAACAAATACAGCCCGTATGAGAATGCACCAACGTAGGCTAAGGTCCCACCGAACCGTGGCAGGAGATCACACCACCGCGCAACGTGAGCAAGAATCACAAACAGTCCAGTGCCGATGAGTGCGTCATTAAAGATGTACGTCACAGAATTGGCGTAGCTATATAAGCCCAACACATACAGAACAGCGCCACCGGTGATCGCCGGAAACGAAAAGAGTCGATCATCAGCATCACTCGCCGAGCGGCGATAGAGCAAGCCCAGCACCATCCCTAACGCAAACTCCCACAGCCGCGACCCGCCAAACGCTCCCTGGACGTAATAACCGTGCGCACTGATCGTAAAGAGCAACAGATAACGAATGACTACGGTCGCGACACCGCAGACCACCAGAAACCAGACCGGCCCGAGCTTCTGCAGCATACGGAACAACAGCGGAAAGATGAGGTAGAGTTGAATCAGCAAGCCAAAATACCACCACGCCGGATTGATGTAGTAGAAGAGCGAGTACACCGGATAGACACGGTCTCCCAAAAGACTCAGGAAGAAACGGTAGTCGATCGGCTCAGGACGAGCCACAAACGGTGACACGAGATACACGAAGTGGGCCACCCAGTACATGGGGAACAAGCGTAACAAGCGTCCGCGATACCAGCCCAGCCAGCCATCTTCCGGAACGCCCGTCTTCGCCAAAGAGTAGGTCAGCCCAAAACCACTCAAGACGAGAAAGACAGCAACTGCATGAAACCCCACTGACCAGACCGCCACCCAAAAGCCATGACTCACACACCACAGGGTGCTGGCTGATGGCGTACACTGCTCAAGAAACTTAGGGAAATAGGCTGGCCCGAGCGGGTCAGGATAGCGATGATTCGTATACGTCGTATAGAAATGGAAAAAGGCGATCCAGAGAATCGAGATCCCCTTCATACTGTCGAGCCAGGTGAGTCGTATCGCGGGTTGAGCTGGTTTCGTCGCCTCATCCATCCTCTGTTTCCTTGTCGTAGCGGTTTACATCTGATGAAAAGGTTGCCGTCTTGATGAAGTGTATAGTATTTTTCTCCGCTTCGCACGCTGAGCGTTGTCAGTGCCCAAAGCCGGAGGCTGCGGTGTCTTGACTCTCGTCGGGTATCTCCATCCCAAGGATATGAATCGGCTCTGTCCGCACGAAGAACGTAAACACCACACTGCTCACCAGCGCCACCCCAGCCGCCACATAAAACAACATGATCCAACTCCCTGTCTCCTGAATGATGAACCCCGCGATTGTCGGGCCAAAGAGCCCGGCGAAGTTACCCGTGGTGTTCATCACACCGCCGACTGCCCCAACAGCTTGCGGCGCAAGTTCCCGCGGCATAGTCCAATAGCCAGACACTGCGAGTGAGAAGATGAAATAAAAAATCGTTAAGAGCACGATCGAGAGCCCGGTCGATGGCGCGTTCACCCCCAGTAAGAGGAACGGCACTGCCAACGCGACACTGATGCCCGGAAACCGCGCACGGGCAACGCGCGTCCCGAATCCCCGACGCAACAGCCAATCTGAAATCGCTCCTCCCGTAATCATGCCAAGGAAGCCTCCGAATGTGGGGAGCATCCCGATCTTGCCCATCTCCATCCGTGCTAATCCACGGCCTTCAACGAGATAGGTGGGCAACCATAAAATGAAGATCCACGCCACAAACGCGTACAGCATATAGGTCAGGCACAGAAAGATCACTGACGGTGTCTTGATTATCGACCAGAAGGAGGGCTGGTGTTGTTGCGAAGCGCGTGGAAGCACGTGGGCTTCAATGTAATCCCGCTCTTCTGTACCCACCTTTGGATGTTCGCGGGGAGTGTCGGTGGTGTACCAGAGCCACAACGCCATCCACAGAAACCCAAGCGCGGCATTGAAGTAAAATACCACTGGCCAAGAAAACGCTTCGATGATCCAGGTTGTGGTGGGATAGGCAAGCATCTGCCCGATCGAGGTGCCAGAAATGCTCACTGTCTGTGCTCGCCCGTATTCCTGTCGTGGGACCCAACGCGCGTTGAACACCGCGAGGGCCGGTAAACTGATGGACTCACACGCACCAACCAGGAAACGGAGCAAGAGCATTGGCCAAATTCCGTACTGCCCAAGCGGGGTCAAGGCAGTAAAAAGGGAAAACCCAGCGCACGACAGTGCCAACACTTTTCGTGCACTCCAGCGATCAGCAATTCGGCCCCCTGGAAATTGGAACAGCGCATAGCCAAGCAGGAAAGCGGAAAGAATGATACCAAACTGCTCTTTATCCCACCCTGTCTGGCGCATAATATCTGCGCCCGCCACCGCGATGTTCACGCGGTCGGCATAGTTAATGATCGTACTCAAAAAAAGCAGGCCAATAATGCTGTAGCGAACGGGCATGAGCCCTCCGGGAGATGACGAATTAAAAATTGAGAATTAAAAATGAAAAACGAAGACTGATGGAGTTCAGAACATTAGAAGCTGCATTCTGGCTTCCCAATTCTTCATTCTTCATTTTTAATTTTTCATTGCCCTAGATGCCTTCTTCCTTAAACACTTCCTTGGCGAGCTGGAACGCGTTCACTGCTGTCGGCACGCCTGCATAGAAAGCGATGTGGGTCAGGATCTCGATGATCTCTTGCTTGCTCAACCCCATATTGAGCCCGTTGGCGATGTGTCCTTTTAACTGTGGCAGCCGTTGCATCGCCATCAACGAGGCAATGGTAATTGCGCTGCGCATCTTGGGTTCGAGTCCAGGACGGGTCCATACGCGACCAAACACCACTTCGTTGATCATCTCTTCCAGGTCAGGCGCGAGTTCTCCGATCGCGCTGGCAGCACCAGCATTGCGTTTCCCCAACAGTTTCTTGCGCAACTCCAGTCCTTTTTCGAGATCAGCTTTATTCGCCATAATGCTCTCCTCCTTTTTTTATGTGACCTCACAATTAGAAGCCGGGACTATATCTCAAGACTAAGCGACGGCACAAGCAGATGAGCCTTGACAGAGCACCGCTCTCGGTGTTGAAGAAGGGCTGCGGTTACTGAGTACGCTGATGATGATTAGCAATCGCAGAACCGACCAAGGAGGGCTATTGTGAAATTCGGTCTTTTTTATCAACTGCCGTGTGCCGACGCTCAGTCGGAAACTGTTCGCTATCAAGAAACTATGGAGCAAGTCGCTCATGGTGACGCGCTTGGATTCGACTGTGCGTGGCTCGCTGAGTTGCATTTTTACAAAGCTTTTTCCATCATGTCCTCGCCGCTGTATGTCGCAACGGCAATTGCTCAGCGCACCAAACGTATCCGCCTCGGAATCGCCGTGAACCTGCTTCCGCTCAACCATCCATTACGCAGTGCTGAAGAAGGCGCGACCGTTGATATTCTCACCAACGGACGATTAGAATTCGGCGTTGGTCGTGGAGCGATTCCTTTACATTTTGCCGGATATAACGTTTCGCGTGACGAGAGTCGTGAGCGTTTTGAAGAAGCAATTGAAGTGATCAAAAAGTCCTGGCTCACAGAGTCATTTTCTCACCAGGGGAAGTATTTCACCATTCCTGAGACCAGTGTGGTCCCTAAGCCATTACAAAAGCCGCATCCTCCGCTACGTGTCGCCGCTAATAGTCCAGATACGGCAGTATTTGCTGGCAAGCACCATTACCCCGTGTTTGTTGCCTCAGTCACAAATCCTCTACCGCGGATGTTTGACCAGGTCGCAACCTACCGTCAGGCTTGGGCTGAAGGTACGGGGAATGGCGGAGGGAGCAGTCCCGATGTTTCGACGATGTTTTTCTTTCATCCTGGTGACAGCCTTGCGCAAGTACGACAGGATATTGAACCTAGCTTAAAGAATTACTTCTCCACCGTTTCCGGCATGGTCCGAGCAGGCGCCAAATCAGAAGGATCAAAAGCAACTGACGAGACGTATCGCTATCTCAACGAAGTGCAAAAAATGGTCGATTCGATCACCTTTGAAAAGATCAACGAGAGTATCGCTATCTTTGGGGCACCACAGGAATGTATTGCCAAAGTCAAAGAACTACACAGTAAGTTAGGCATGAAAGAACTGATTTGCTGGTTCAACCCTGGTGGGTTAGTGCCACACGAGAAAGTTTTGAAGGCCATGTCGCGGTTCGCCACAGAAATTATGCCAGAACTTCGGCAATTGTAGAATGCGGAATGCGGAATAGAAGGTCCGCAAATTCAATCCGCAATCCACAATCACCAATCCGCAATATGAAGATCACCGCTGTCCAAGCTACTCCACTGGCTATTCCGTTACGACACGAGACCCCTGAGTCGCCGTGGTCTACCGGACTGGGCCGACAAATCATCATTCAGGTTTTTACTGACGCTGGTGTCGTCGGTCTTGGCGAGGCATTCGCGTATGGCGTACCGCACGCCGTCTGCGCCGTCATTGAAGACCTCACACCGATGTTGATCGGTGCGGACCCGACACAGCCGGAAGTGGTGATGGATCGCTTAAGTCAGGCGGCTTCGTTATACGGACGACGTGGTATTGGCTTGTTTGCACTCAGCGGCATCGACATCGCATTGTGGGACATTCTCGGCAAGGTTAAGAAACAGCCATTGTATCGCCTGCTCGGCGGCACTGAAGCGCGATTGTTACCGACCTATGTCAGCCTGCTTCGGTATCACAATCCACCAGAAGTTGCCCAAGTTGTCGCGCGCTGTTTAGAGGCAGGCTTTCACGCCATCAAATTACACCAGATCGATGTCAAGTCGGTAGAGATTGCGCGACGTGTGGCCGGAAACGATGTCGAGTTGATGCTCGATGTCAATTGTCCGTGGAATAAAGAAGATGCGTTAGCGTTCGCTCGTGCCGTCGCACCGTATCGGCCTGCATGGCTTGAGGAACCCGTATGGCCACCCGATGATTACTTGAGCCTTGCGTATGTCCGGCAAGGTGCGGGAATGCCGATCGCCAGCGGTGAAAATGAAGGAACCGTGTACGGATTCCAGAGTCTCTTCATGCGCGAAGCAGCAGATATCGTACAGCCGAGTGTCACCAAGGTGGGCGGGATCAGTGAATGGAAGAAGATAGCCGAACTGGCAGTGAGGCACGGAACGCAAGTCGCCGCGCACTCGTTCTATTTTGGCCCTGGTTTTGTTGCGACATTACATCTCATGGCTGCGCTGCCCGGCTGTACGTACGTCGAGGTTGCCGGTTGCACGCTAGAAGCTCCACTGTTCCAGGAACCCTTCACTTTTCGTGATGGAAACATCGCCGTCCCTGAAGGTCCAGGATTAGGCGTCACATTGAATACCGAAGTCTTCGGCCGTTATCCGTACACATCTACAGGGCAGAGTTTGAACGTGCGTGGGTAGCAGTCTCCAGGTGAACGCTCGTCCTCATAAAATCTCCACCACAATAAACGTTAGCGACTTCCAGCCGATAGCCCCAGCAGGGAGCAGTACCGGTCTTCGCGCGCACTGAGAAAGCGCATGAAAACAGTCGATGGCCTCCTCCCAAGGAACACGCGGCTATGAACCACGCCTCACATCCAGCGCAAAATCACACTTCAACCGTTCCATCAAAAGCACCGTACGTTTACATTGCCGCACTCACATTTTCACTGATTGCATCGTTCTGGTCACCGCTCGAACTTGGCTTCCTTCTGGTTGCTATTGTCACCAGCGGGATCTGTTTCTGTTTGATGGGCAGCTCGGCACGGTGGATGCAGTACACGTTTGTTCGTTTTCTCGTATTCTGGGGACGGTCCGCTGTCCCCGCCCGTCATGCCTATACGTTCTTCTATCCATCCAGCGAGCCTCAGAGTTTTCTGATCGCCCTGCAATATATGGCAGCATGGGTCGTCGTGTTCGCCGGACTGCAGTGGCTTGTCCAGGTCGCACTCAATGAACTACAAGTCGAAGAGGAAGCGTAGAGCAGTGCGATTCCTGGCTGCTCACCGCAACAGGGGAACGATTCGTGTGAGGCAGTGGCGGAATTGGCTGTACGTTTTGGTGTGATCATCGCCGAATGAATACGCAACTAACGAAGTGTCTCTCAACTGTCTTCGTTCGAACTTTCCTTAGCCGATAGTCGTTGTAGGGCAAGGAGGTTCGGTAATGAGCGAACTGAACGAACTACTAGAAGCATAGTGTGGTGCAACAATATTGGCGGTGCCCCGTGCTGTATTCAAAGCCCTGATTATCCAACCTGTCCGCAGTGTAAAACAACAATGCAGTTCTTAGCGCAGTTCGATTCTGAGCTACCCACCGAAACCGGAGAACAATTCATGTGGGGTAGCGGTGGCCTTGGCTACGCGTTCTGGTGCGACCGGTGCCGAGTGAGTGCGTGGTTGACGCAGTGCACCTAGCAAGGGTCGCCACGCAAGACCGAGGCGTTGATAGGCAGGTAGAACTGCCATCAGCCGTAACGTTCCCTTGACAACCTCACAGCCGAGGCAGATAAGGAATTCCATTGGGCGCTCAGGTTACCTGCGGCGACACTGTGAAAATACGTAAGGAGGACTTCCTATGGGACGTGTATTCTTCCGAGGGGCAAATCTGATTGATGGAGTGAATAAACCACAACCAAATACCACGGTTGTCGTCGAAGGCAATCGCATCAAAGCCGTCGGGACGAACGGCAATCTACCGAAACCTACAGCACAGGATGTTATTTATGATCTCGGTGGCAAAGCGCTGATGCCGGGTATGGCCATGTGTCACTATCATGTGGCGTATGACAACGTGTTCAGCATGAACGACATCGACATGAAGCATCCGCCTACGTATCTGACACTCATTGCGGCCAAGAACGCGGAGACGCTGCTTCGCTCTGGATACACTGGTGCGGTCGGTGCAGGGACGATGCACAACATCGATGTCACGCTGAAAAAGGCGATCGATAACGGCATGATCCCCGGCCCGCATTTTCTCGCCTGCGGACGCGATCTCGTCACCACCGGTGACTCTGTCGATTGCCACCCCAATTTCTGGAAGCTCAACATGGATGGCCTCGCGCGCATTTGTGACGGACCAGACGATTTTCGTAAAGCCGTGCGTGAAGAAATTAAGGGTGGCGTTGAAATCATTAAACTCTATCCCACTGGTGGACACGGCCTCATGTGGTCCGCAGATGTCATGACCATGAGCCAAGCGGAAATCGACGCCGCTGTCGAAGCTGCGCACGAACGTGGCAAGAAAATTCGCGGCCATATCATCTCGAAGAAAGGTATCCTTGCTGGCCTCAAAGCGGGCATCGATGTCATCGATCATGGCGATATGATGGATGAAGAGTGCATCGAAGAAATGGTCAAACAAGGCACCTTCGTCACCCCAAGCTTATATTTCCCCTGGATGATGGTGGAAGAGAAACGCAAGACCGGCAAGAGCGGTTTTGGCGGTGTTGAAGAAATGGCCAAAGGATTAGAACACTCCTACAACATTATCCCCAAAGCGCAAAAAGCTGGTGTGAAGTTCGTTATTGGTGATGACTTCGGTATCGGCTCGATGCCGCATGGCGATTACACCAAAGAGCTTGAAGCCTACGTCAAAGGCCCTGGCATTTCTCCGTTAGAAGTCATTACCTGGGCAACGAAGAACGGCTATGAGCTGCTCGGCCTCGGTAAAGAAGGTGGGACGATCGAAGCTGGCAAGCTCGCAGACCTATTAGTAGTCGATGGCAACCCAGCAAAAGACATCGGTGTGCTGAAAAACCGTGATAACCTCGACGTCGTCATGAAAGGCGGACAGTTTGTGACCTGCCAACTGACACCGAGTAAGGCCCGGGTGCAGAAGGCTGCATAATAAAGAACGAACCGGAGATGGGGAGAATCGGAGACTAGTAGATGACCACAGCAATTTTGACAGGTGAACAGTCAAAGGTGCAACGAGATTGCTTCGCTGCGCTCGCAATGACCCCCACCCTCGTCATTGCGAGGAGCGGAGCGACGCAGCAATCTCAACCTGTCAGAATCTCTGTGGCGAGCCACTCGTAGATAGTCCAGAAAGTTTTGATGGATAGCTCAAGGGACGTCATTCCCGCGAATGCGGGAATCCAGGAGACTTAACGACAGACCACTACTGAATTTCCCTGGATGCCCGCCTGCGCGGGCATGACGAAACCCTATCCCTCAAAATTAAATGGACTGACTACTAGTTCTCCTCTCCCCTTTTTTCTCACCGTTTCTTCGTTTCCCTGCTTCCCCGATTCTTCTACAGTTTCTCCCATTCACCCATTCGTCTTCCGGATTCCCCCTCATCGCCACATCGTTTTTTCTTGTCTACACTCTGTAGGCAATGACTACCCTTTCTGCCGGAGAGTCCCATAATCTCACACTACGGCGGCGGGCAATTTTGCTGTCGGTTTGTGTCGGCACTGCTCTGCTCATCATCAAGTTTCTCGCCGCCGCGTTTACCGGGCCAGCGGCGATCTTATCTGATGCGCTTGAGTCCATCATTAATGTCGTCGCCAGTGTCTTTGCGTTTTACAGTATCACCTTCAGTGCACAACCTCCTGACCGTGCCCATCCGTATGGACATGGAAAAATCGAGTCGTTTTCTGCCGGGTTTGAAGGTGCGCTTATTATCTTGGCCGCGCTCGCTATTCTCTGGAAAGCAATTCCCGCCTTTTTCACACCGCTTCCCTTGGTCCAACTCGATATCGGTATTCTGCTCATCGTGGGAACAACAGTCGCGAATGCCCTGCTCGGATGGTTGCTGATTCGAGCGGGAAAGCGCACCGGCTCCCTCGCACTCACGGCAGATGGAACCCATGTCTTAACCGACGTCTATACCAGCATCGGTGTCGTTATTGGGTTAGGTCTCGTCGCTGCCACTGGGTGGACCATTCTCGACCCCATCACGGCTTGTGTTGTAGCGGTGAACATCATTATTTCCGGTGTCGCCTTGATCCGACAATCGGTCAGCCATCTCCTCGATACCGCCGACGAACAGGTACTGCAGGGAATTGTCGATTCGCTGCAGCATATCCGCCGCCCGGAGTGGATCGACCTCCATCACCTCCGCTCATGGAGTTCTGGCACCCAACATCATATAGACTTTCATCTGACCCTTCCGCGCTATTGGAATCTTGAACAGGGCCACACCGCGGAGGCAATAATCTCAGAATGGGTAGTTGAACATCTCGGTGGACAGGGAGAGGTACTCGTCCACCTTGACCCGTGTACTTCCCACCATTGTCGAAGCTGTCGGCTGTTAGAATGTCCAGTACGTGATCTCCCTTTCCGCGCTACTCTCCCCTGGACCGTCGAATCAGCCATTGGTGATCCCACCCTTCGCACCTTTGCCGCTGACTAGCCAACCTTTTATTCTAGCGCTGCCAGCAACATCGCGATTCCTGGTGTTTCCCTTTGCCTTTTTAGGCAAAAATCAAGAAAAAATAGTCAGTTACCTCTATTTTTGATGAATTATTCCCCGTGCCCGATAAAAGCTTTACCCGAATATCTATCTTTCCTCCATTTGACAGACCCAAAGATTGTCAGATATAGCCCTCTCCCGGGTGGAGAGTGTGTAAAGCTGCTGTGCTCATTTCAGAAACCTCGCGCCCTTCCGATAAATCCTATAGCGAGCACAGCCATGGGACGTGTGACAGCATCTATCCTGAAACCTGGAATGGTTTTGAGTAAACCGGTATTTAATGACTACCGGCAGCAGTTAGCTGATGCCGGAACGATTCTTGACACTCGTGTCATCAGCCTCCTGCAAACCTGGGGTGTGATCGACGTTGAAGTGCAAGGGATCGCTGAACCGACCTTACAAGAAATTGACATGCGAATGTCGACCAGTAGCACGCTGCAAGAATGTGCAGCAATCATTGAAGATCGGTTCTACGGTGCCGACCAGCATGTGTTTGTGATGGAACTCCAGCGCTTAGTCAAATTGTCTGCACTGAAAGAGGCAGAAGGCGAAGGGGCACTTAGGGTATGATACCGGAATTGTTGACAGGAGAACCGGCACTGGTCGTTGAACGGATTCATGATCTGCCGACGCTACCGGAAGTGTACCAGCGGCTCTCTTCAACTATCGATAATCCCTTTTTTTCGCTGTGGGAGATTGAACGGATCATCAGGCAAGATCCGGTGATCACCGCTCGGCTGCTCCATTTTGTCAATTCACCGCTGTATAGCTTGAACACGCCAGTAGCGACGGTAAGCGAGGCGATTCGCACGGTCGGGTACGATGCCCTCAAACAGTTGATCTTGACCACGAGCGTCATCGACATGTTCCAACAGGAGCAGCATGGCGCATTATCTATACATACCTTCTGGGAGCATTGCTTGGGTACCGCGGCAGCGGCACGACAACTTGCTTCGTGGATCGGCGCCGAGTGTCCTGAAGAATTTTTTGTTGCTGGATTACTACACGATATCGGTAAGCTGATTCATAACCACTATGCACCAGACAAGTTTCGCACTGTGGTCGCGCTGGCAACTGCAGAGCGCTTGACCCTTGAAGCGGCAGAGCAAAAAGTTCTGGGGTTTTCGCATACGCAAACCGGAGGTTTTTTAGTGCATCGCTGGGGGTTGTCTCCTGCGATCCAACGGGCAGTAGCCTATCACCATTCCCCGTCCGTCCCGGATTTGCTGTCTCCGACGTTACACGAACATGTCGTCCACTGTGCGGATTTAATTAGTATCGGACTCGGCTTGGGATTCAGTGGCAGTTGCCACTTCCCACCCTTTGTCCCGTTATCGTGGGAAGTGTTGCGCCTATCTTCCGGCCACCTCGCGGAAGTTTTGCGCGCGACGCAACGTGAAGTAACACACCTCATGACCATTCTCTTTGGCGATTATGCGGAATGACGACACAAACATAGAGAGCAGGATTGGTGGTTCGGCGGCGATACCAGCGCCACCCGACCCGCAAGTTCAGCTACGCCGACTGCAAGCGGAAACCCAGGCTTTGATCAGATACCTTGATCGAGTTGAATCCCTCTGGGTGAACTTACAAAAGCGATCGAGCGTCAATCTGCTACCGGTTGATCTCCTGTCCTATTTTCTTGCCGAAGTCGAAACGCTACTGCCAAATGTCTTGTCAGCGATCTACCGCGTTGACCCGCGCACGTATGAGTTCACCCTCGAACGCTGCGTGCCTTCGGGACTCCAGGCCGACCTGGAGAACGAAACGCAACTGCAAATTGCACAAGGGAACTTTGCCCTTGCTCTCCGTCGGAGTCGGCCAACTATTTGTGCCAGTCAACGAGTCCATCACTACCATCCACGCGTGCGATCGATCCTGCTTATTCCACTGGTCACCTTGCAAGAAGTCCATGGTATGGCGTTAATCGCTGGTGAACGTACCGAACAGGACATTGCACCGTACGAGTTGAAACTCCTCTCCATTCTCGCTGGTCAGACCTCACTCGCACTGGAAAGCTCTCAACGTGAAGTGGCCCTCCAACGCCAGCGGGCAGAGCTTGATCAAGAGGTCCGCAATCGTACGGCTGACCTCACCAAAGCCAATGCCGCCCTGCAACAGCAATTACAGGACATGGAAATCGATCTGCGCAGTGCCTATGACGACGTTGAGCGCTTATCTTTGGCCGATCGTATGCGGGACAGTGTACTTTCGACAACCTCGCATGAATTACGCAATCCGCTGGGTGTGATCATTGGCTCACTCGACGTCATTCGCGAAGAGTGGCGTGACCTCTTACCACCCGAAGGTCAACAGCTGCTCGACATGTGCGCGCGCAACAGTTCTTCACTCCTATCAATGCTCACCGATCTGCTGGACGTGTCCGTGCTCCGTGGAGAAAAGATCGTCCTGTATCCGCAGCGTCTCACGTTTGCTCTCGTTGTGCAGAAAACTTTTGAGGCCTTGGGCTCTTTGGCAAAGAATCATAACGTCAAACTCCTCAATACCGTTGCGCAGGACATGGAAATCTACGCTGACCCAGGGCGGTTACAACAGATCCTGACCAGTCTGGTCAGCTACGCGATCAAAAACTCGAAACGTACCGGAGCTTACGTCCTCGTAGGTGCCGCACGAGAAGGGAAACAAGTCACCGTCGGTGTCACCGATAACGGCATCGGCCTCTCGCGAGAGCAGCAAGAACAGCTCTTTAAGCCCATATTCGAAGAGGACGGACAGACCACCACAGCACGGAAGGGTGCAAGTCTGAGCCTCGCGTTATGTAAAGTGCTGGTTGATCGGCATGGTGGACGAATTTGGGTCGAAGGCTCTCCGGGAAAAGGCAGCCGGATCTTTTTCTCATTGCCAACCGAGTCAGCAGTATCGTCAAGTGCTGCGTAAAGCGTCAGACACGACATGGTTCATTCGGTGTAGCGTGCACGCAGCGCACGCTACAGATTTGTGCGGGCGACACGATTACCCTCGCACCGTCGCTCCACACAAGCTGTGGATAACGGAAAGTACGACATCCGTACCCTGCTCGAATGCTTCTCGGCGAATGTACTCATTTGGCTGGTGGGCTTGGTCGAGATCCCCAGGACCGCAAACGATCGAGGTAATCCCTGCCTGAGAGAACTGACAGCCATCGGTGGTAAAAGGTATCCCTCCGCTCGATTCCTGCTTGAGAATAGTCGCTAACGTCTTCTCAAGAACCGTATCGCGTGGGGAAAGTAGCGGCGGCACCACGAACGCCTCACCCACAACGATCGTCGCCCTATGCTCGGGCGAACCATAATCTCGCGGGTCAATCTGCTGTACGCGGCGAGCAATTTCACGATGGACCAATAGCGGGTCAACATCCGGCAATGAGCGATAGCTCACTTGAATCGTACATTCTTCGGCAATCATGTTTGCTGCGGTACCACCACGGATCATACCAAAGTTGAGTGTCGTATACGGCGATTCAGGAAACTCACGAATAAACGCCGGTGACGATTGCGTTCGCAACTCGGCTTGGTAGCGGCCGATCGTCTCAATGACTTTCCCTGCGACCGCAATCGCATTCACTCCTTGTTCAGGAATGCTGCTGTGGCCACCTTTCCCCCGTACAGTGATAGAAAAAACGATAATGCTCTTGTGTGTGTAGCCGATGCGGTAAGAGGTCGGTTCGCCAATCCAGGCCTGCCGTGGCTGGGGGATGTCGCGAAAGAACTCTGGTAATACCGGCAGGAGTTTCGCTGCTCCAAGACAGCCGACTTCTTCATCGGCAGTAAAGAGAAAAACTAGCGGTTGCTTCAGAGTAGCACGATCAATCCGCTTAGCGGCTTCAACACATTGGGCAAGAAACACTTTCATGTCAGAGGTTCCACGACCGTACACATGTGAGTCGGTAATCTCCAACTGCAGTGGGTCACGCGTCCAGCCGGGTTGTCCTGTAAAAGGCACAACATCAATATGGCCAGAGATGATCAGCCCGTTTGGTTCAGGTGGACCAACAGAAGCCACAAGGTTGGCCTTTGGTACTCCACCAACATCCATGCGATGGAAAGCCACGGAGAATCCGTGATCAGCCAAATGAGATCCGAGATACTCTACGGCAGCAACATTGCTCTTGCTACTGACGGTATCAAAGGACACTAGACGACTCGCGACTTCCTGTAGATAGGTATTCATTCGGTTCCCCTTAGCTCAATTTTTCATCATTGAGCACGTGCGTGGATTGATCCGCGTCATGAAAAGAGCAGAATAGTCATATAGCAGTGTAGGACAAGCCCCTGTTGATTCCCTACGGAGGATACGCTCATGAAAAAATCGCTTGTTTGCTTTTGTCTCGTTCTCACAGCGTGTGTACTCTTTCCTGCGAGAGGATGGACGGGAGGGATGCATTTTGGTGGCGGACATAGCAGTGGTCATTTCGGTGGTGGACAATCTTTCGGTGGACACCAACATTTTGGCGGAGGTAGGTACGGTAACTTTGGGAGTCCAGGCCCATTTACGAACTACGGCAGCCCGGCATTTCGTTCTCCGGGGTTCGGTCGCTCTCCGTACTGTCCATCTCCGCCACGGTTCGGATCGTCGTCGTCCTTTCGCCAGGGCATTCCGTTCTTCTCACCTGGATTTTCCAGTCGGCGATTCGTCTATCGGCAACGGCTCAGCCCTGCTGGCCCACCTCCAATCGGTGCTCCCGGTTCAACCCCTTCTCTATCAACCGCCCCAACACGTGCGCCGACATATTTCTACTGTACCTCACATGGCTTTCGTTACACCGACCAACAGGCGTTTTTCGAGCATCTCAACTTTGCGCATTACGTTCCTCTCCAGCGCGCAGCTGAGTATTGTCAGCGGGTGGAGAACGGATTGATTTTCTCTCATGATTAAGAGTAAGGTCGCGCCACAAAGGAGGGGAGAGATATGACCAAACTCGATGGGCGCGTAGCGATTGTCACTGGCGGTGGCCAAGGCATCGGTCAAGGGGTCGCGTTATGTTTAGCGCGCGCAGGTGCGCATGTCGTCATCAATGAACTACAACAAGACCGGACAACGCAAACCGTCACGGCTGCGCAAGCACTCGGCGTCCAGGCTGTGGGAGTAGAGGCGAACGTGACCCAGGCGACGGATGTCGATCGCCTGGTACAAACAACGCTCGACCGCTTCGGCAAGATCGATATGCTGGTGAACAATGCCGGCGTCGTTGTCGTAAAGTCGATCGACAAACAAACCGAAGCTGACTGGGATAACGTTCTGAGTGTCAACCTCAAAGGCGTATTCCTCTGCTGCCATCGCGTGGTGCAAGAAATGATCAAGCAGAAACGGGGAGCGATCGTCAACATCGCATCGATTGCCGCGTTCCACTACACCGTTCCGCATGTCCCGTATGCGGCTTCAAAAGCAGGAGTCGTCGCCTTGACTCGCGACCTCGCCTATGAGGTGGCGAAACATGGAGTTCGGGTCAACGCGATTGCGCCAGGCCCGATTGAAACACCGATGATGAACAGTGCGCTCACGCGACAGCAAAAGGAAGCGTATGCGCAGCAGATTCCCATCGGTCGCCTCGGTCAGCCGCAGGATATTGGCAACGCCGCGGCGTTTCTCTGCTCTGACGAAGCCAGTTATATCACCGGAGTCACACTACCAGTGAGTGGTGGAACTGATTTACGGGTGTCGACGTCGTAGAAATAAGGAGTGAGTGAATAATCGGCCATGATCAAACTCAGCGTCAACGTCAACAAAATTGCCACACTCCGTAATGCCCGCGGTGGAGATAACCCAAGCGTTATCCATGCTGCGCAAACCGCGATCGCAGCGGGTTGCCACGGCATCACTGTCCATCCACGTCCTGACGAGCGCCACATCCGTCGCCGCGATGTTTTGGACTTATCCGCGATGCTGAGCGTGGAGTTCAACATCGAAGGGTATCCATCGCCGGAGTTTCTTGATCTCGTGTGTCAGGTGCGACCAACGCAGTGCACGTTGGTCCCTGACCCACCAGATGTACTGACATCTAACGCGGGTTGGAATCTCAAAGGGGATGTCGACTGGTTACGCGACGTCTTGCAACAGTTGAAAGATAACGGTATCCGCACCAGCCTGTTTCTCGAGCCAGATACTGAACAAGTGCGACGGGCAAAAGACATCGGTACCGACCGCATCGAGTTATACACAGAGCGCTACGCGAGAACATTCGCTACCCCTGAGGGTCAACGCGTGTATGAAGCGTATCATCGCGCTGCAGCAACCGCACAAGACATCCGACTTGGCGTCAACGCCGGGCACGACCTTGACCTCAAGAACCTCCCCTTTTTGGCGCAGAACCTCCCTGGGTTATTAGAGGTGTCGATCGGTCATGCGTTGATTTGTGATGCCCTGTATATGGGATTCACCAATGCGGTCAAGGCATACTTGCAGGCGTTAGAAACATAGCCTTGCTGGACAAGCCCGCTACACCGCACGATGTAGGGCGGACCTTGCCCAGCACCCCGCAGAAAGAACACTTACACTTTTACTCCTGCCTTCGCCGCCAGCGAGGTATAACTTGCGCCCTCTCCATTGTCGGTCGTCACCGGGAGGCCCGTATCACGCCAGCCAGCGAGGGGCTTTCCAGCTTGGTCTTGTCCGCCACCAAAGCCACCCATGACATTGGAGACGTTGGAATAGCCAGCTTTGTCCAACATATCGGCTGCCCGTTGCGAGCGGCCACCAGCTTGGCAGCCAACGACGATCACCGCATCCTTGGCAACATTTGCTTCAACGACTTTGACAAAGTCTGGGTTGGGCGAGGGTTGCCCTGGTTGTTGAAAGAAAAAAGCAGGGATATTGATCCCTCGTTGCGGATGTCCAGCGGAGAATTCTGGGACAGTGCGGACATCGAGGTAGATGACAGCCGTATCTTTTTGCATAAGGTCATGGGCTTGTTGTGGAGTAAGTTGTTTGACGGCCATGTGAACCTCCTTCTATGACGAATGAACACGCAACACGTACCACGTAACACGCAACACGTAACCACCCCTCCCTTTTAGGGGTAGGCTTTTACGCTGAGCAAAGACGAGACGTCATTCCCGCGAAAGCGGGAATCCAGGGAGCATACGCAATCGTTCAGGGGTGAAGCTCCTGGATGCCCGCCTGCGCGGGCATGACGAACACGCGGATCCTCACGAGGGGCAATCCGTGCCAATTGTGGCTTGGATAAAAACCTACCCTTATGAGACCACCCCTCCCCCTTGTACGTTGAACTCATTCCGCTTTACGATCCGTTTCTCACGCATCATGTTTCACGCGTTTTTCCCGAGGAGGAAGCTATGAGTGACAAAGCTGTGTATTGGAACCGCGAAGGAAGCGTTGGAGTCATCACACTCAATCGCCCAGCAAGTTATAACGTTCTCAGTCAAGACGTTGCCGTTGGCCTCCAACAAGCCGTGCGCGAGTGCGGTGCTGAGGACAGCATCCGCGCCATCGTTCTGACCGGCAACGGTAACGCGTTCTGTGGTGGTGGTGACATTAAATTCATGGTCGCAGTCCGCGAAGCGAACCGCTCGATTGAAAGCTTCGATGAGTTATTCCGAGTACTGCACGGAACCATCATTGCCATGCGCGAGTTGCCAAAGCCGATTATTGCCGCATTGAACGGCGTTGCCGCAGGTGGCGGTCTGGGCTTAGCGCTCGCCTGTGATTTCCGCATTGCTTCACCTAAAGTGAATCTCCTAACAGCATTTCTTGGCATCGGCGCAAGTCCAGATTCGAGTTCGTCATTCTTCCTCCCACGGTATGTTGGAATTGGCCGTGCGACCGAACTTTTTCTCCGTAATAAGCCGGTCGGTGCAGAGGAGGCGCTCACGCTCGGTCTCGTCAATGCCGTTGTGCCGCCGGAACACGTCATGCCAGAAGCAATGAAACTCGCCAATGAACTCGCGCAAGGACCAACCGCAGCTTTCGGACGGACGAAGCTCCTTCTCAATCAAAGCTTTAACACGTCTTTGCAGAATCATCTTCACAGCGAAGCGCAGCTCATCACCATCTCGGCGCAAGCGCCGGATTTTATCGAAGGCACAAATGCCTTTGTGGCCAAACGGAAAGCCCAGTTTTCGGGGAAATAACGGGAGGGTTCATGCAAGCAATTCGCGCAATCAATCCTGGTGGCCCAGAGGTTTTACAACTCGTAACCGTTCCGGACCCCACTCCCACAGCAGAGCAGATCTTAGTACGTGTACGCGCCACTGCGCTGAATCGTGCCGACACCTTACAGCGTGCAGGGAACTATCCTCCTCCCCCAGGAGAAAGCGATATTCTCGGCCTTGAACTGGCGGGTGAAGTAGAAGCAGTCGGTTCTGCTGTCACAGGCGTCAAACCAGGCGATCGCGTCTGTGCACTCGTCGGCAGTGGCGGGTATGCCGAGAAAACTGTGTTCGACGCCCGGATGGCAATTCCAATTCCCTCCGGGTGGACTTTTGTTCAGGCTGCCGCAGTCCCAGAAGTCTTTTTTACCGCGCAAGAGACCATGTTCACCCTTGGCAATCTTCAAGCTGGGGAAACAGTGCTGATTCACGCCGCAGCAAGTGGTGTCGGGACTGCTGGTATCCAGATGGCACGTGAGATTGGCGCGCGCATTCTTGTCACTGCTGGTTCAGCAGAGAAGATTCAACGCTGTATCGAACTCGGAGCCAGTGCAGGCTGTAACTACAAAGAGCAAGACTTTGCTGATTGGGTCAAAGAAGTCACAAATAGTCAGGGGGTCGACCTGATCGAAGACTTCATCGGTGCAGGCTATTGGAATAAAAACCTGCAGAGCTTGAAGATCGGTGGCCGACTCGTGCTGGTCGGGTTGATGGGTGGTGTCAAAGTCGAAGCCAACTTGCAACTGATCATGGCCAAACGGTTGCAGATATTCGGCTCAGTGTTGCGCGCACGCACCCTTGCCGACAAGATCGACATCACGCAACGTTTCCGCGAGCGATGGCTGCCACTCTTGGCGTCAGGCCGTATCAAACCGATCGTCGATCGTGTTTTCCCACTAGCGAAGGCCGCCGAGGCGCATCGCTATATGGAGGAAAACCGCAACTTTGGGAAAATTGTCCTTGAGGTCTAACTCAGCCACAGCACATTCGTACACTTTATGTTGCACCCTCGCAGAGGTGTCATGCTGAGCCCTTCGACTACGCTCAGGATAACCTCCGCGAAGAATCTCTCAGAGAGACCCTTCGTTGCACTCAGAGTGACAACACCGGTATGCCAATCTCTTGGGGTTTGATTGAGACACCGAACTCCGAACTATCTGCAACTCCGAACTGCCTTAGCTGGTCTTCTCGTATTTCCACCCGCTCTCAATCATCCACAAACGGTGACGTTGGCCTGGACGGTCGACGTTGACATCAGGATAGCCAACGTCATCTTCGTACATCGAGCAGATGCCTCCAGTCACTTTGGTGTAGCGTGGTACGAAGATTTCAGGCTCTCTTGCGCTGAGGTGAGAAAGCGTCTCGGTCACTGAACGATAGGTTGACAACTTCGTCAGTGTCACAAAGGTTGGTGGGGGAAGCTCAATTTCTTTCTCACGTTGTGCAGCTAATGCGAGATCAGGCCGCATCCAGCGATGATCATGGATTTCATCGCCATCGATCTGTACCGCCTCATCTCTTGCTGCAGCCAGAAAGAACCAGGTCGAATATCTTTGCGGTTGTCCTTCTGGAGTGGTCCAGTGAGACACCCAAATCATCTCCTCATGAGGTACCGTCAAACCAGCTTCTTCCTGAGATTCACGTACAGCGGCCCGCCGTGCTGCAGCCAACATGTCTTCAGGGCTTTCCGGCGTATGATCCTCTGGGTCAATACGTCCGCCGGGAAAAACCCATGCGCCGCCATGAAAGGCGATTTTTGAGTTACGTCGCAGAAGCAGGGTTTCAAGATGCCCACCGGCTTCACGGACAAGAATAACTGTTGCTGAAGGAATTGGAGTAACTACGGGTGCGTTTGCCATCCGGCTACTATAGCGGGTGCAAAGAAATACGGCTAGCGCCGAGCTATACAGAGAGAAGGAACGGAGAGTCGGTAGCTCGAACAATGGATCGGCAAATGAAAGAATGCGAGAAGGGGAAAAGCTGATGCGGGAAATCAGAGAAAAAGGAAACGGGAGAAGGGCGGGCGCCGGTTCTCCCGTTCGTCTTCAGTCTCACCGTTGCTGTCCTCAGGATGCTACTGCCACGGCCAGTCGCGGGAATAGCCGCGCCGACGACCGACGGTAAATTCCGCGCGACACCCTTGATCAACCCATACTCCACCAGAATCATACCCCCAGGACTGCCATTTGACACACTGCCGATCGGAGAGTTGCCGTTCCAGTCGAACGTAACCACCAGTATCGGTTGGGCAGTAACTATACCGACCACCTTTACTGGCACAGCGAGTTGTTTGGGCCGCAGGAGCAGACTCATCATAGTAATCGCGCCGATCGTAGTCGCGGGGTCGTTTACGTGGCTCGTTATAATAGTCGCGTCGCCCGACAATAAAGCGCGCACGGCAGCCGTTATCTACCCACACACCCCAATCATCATAGCCCCAGGTCCGTCCAGCCACACACGGAGCGTCTGAGTATTGCTCGTCAAGCCGCACATACCCATCAGTCTGTGCTCGACAATACTGATGCCGCCCGCTCTCACTTGCACAGTTAATCGACTGTGCAGCTTGAGCTGGCACTGATAGCAAGCCGATCACACTCAGGCCTGTGAGCAGCGAGAAGACACACGCTTTCCTGCCCAACGACACAAACCATTGCGGTTTACTCATACCAACACCCCCTCCTTCCCACGTATAAAGTCTATTTCACACGTTGCCAAGTGATTCGCATGTTGAGCTGTTCGTTGCCCACTTGTCGTTGCGGGGGCTTTAGCACGAGGGTGTCGCCAGAAAGTTCATAGAACCGTTTCTGATCGGAACCGACGTAGTTGGGAAACGAACTAATTTCGACATGGTGGACGACAAAACCTTCAGCCTCGTTGATTTCGTAGGTCCCGAGATACGCGCTATACCCTTCCCATGCCGCTTTCAGCTCTTCGGGCGTTCCTTTATCGATATCACTCACAGCAAACTTGGGACGATCTGGTCGCATGATCTGTACCGCAACGTGCCCGGTGTTGTCGTACATCAAATAGCCCATAGGTTTCGCGCCATACCGAGCAGGCGTTGGTGCGACCTCCCCGTTTGGTCGTCGTGCTTCAACAGAAACCAGCCGCCAGGTGCCAATAAATTTGCTCGCGATTTCTGATTTGTTGCTCATACGTTCCCTCTTTGCTTTTTCTAACTTCTCTTCAGCATATACCGAGGTCACAGAGATATACCCCGCGAGTCCAAGGAAAATAACTAAAAGTGACAGTTTTCTCATTGTCACTACGCCTCCCCTAACCAAGGGTTCGCGCGCCTGACGCACGAACCCACATTTGATGAGTTCAGGTGGGCAATGCCCACCCTACTCTCTCGACTCCGAACTGCGAACCGTTTGACACTCCTAGGCTCTCTTCACCGCCAACACGCTGCCCTCGCCATCGCCAGCAAGGTAAATCGTGCCGTCACTGCCAACCGCCAATCCGGCAAAGGGTGAGAGGGGGCCAGGGATTAGACCGGCTATGCCCATGAGTGGCTTCGGGGTGATGCCAGGAGCAGCACCCACCGGAAGATGCGTTGCAATAGTTTGACGCTGCTTAGTTGATAGCGAGAAGCTCGTCAGTTCTTTACTGCCAACATCAAGAATGAGCAGTTGATCTCCAGCAAGGGCAACACCATGCGGGGTTTGCAGTCCTTCCACAACTGTACTTTTCCCACCGTTGAGTTTAATCACACGACCGGCACTGGCTTCGCTGACATAGCAGGAACCATCCGACGCTGCCGCAACACCTGCAGGCCGCCCTAATCCTTGCGCCACAACTGACACGTCACCTTTAGTGCTGACCTTCACTACTCTGCCCGCACCGGCTTCAGCCACAATCGCCGATCCATCTGGCGCACAGGCCAATCCCAAGGCTTCTTGCAAACCGGTCGTCAATTCCTGAGACGCGCGCGTCCCAGGATGATACGAGCTGACAGACCCAGCCGAATTGGTCACATACAGTGCTCCACCTGGACCAGCCGCAACACCACGAACAAAACCTGGAAATCCTTCATCAAGCAGCATCCCCGGTCGACTACGCTTACCATCGCGTGAGATCACCACGACACTCATACCGTCACCAGCATAGAGTGTCCCATCACCGCCAACGGCGAGTCCCATCGGTCCAAGCAAGCCGGCTGGAACCAAGACACGTTCTTGGCCATTATTGAGGATCTCGGCGACCCCACCATCGATAAAGTGAGAAATGAACAGCCGGTTATCAGCATCGACCGCAAAGTTATCGATGCCTGGTCGCACTTTGGCAACCACCGTTTTCGCAGCGCTTTGAATGTCGATCCTGAGAATCTCACCATTGCCTGCCTGAGTCGTCGTAAGGACACCCTTTTGATCGAACTTCACGGCCGTCGGTACATCTAACCCCGACATGAAACGTTGTGGCGTCCCCCCATTGAGCGGCACCCGCCAGATTTCACCAGCAGCAATTTGCGGAAAGTAGATCTGCTCGTCTGGTCCTACGGAAAGCGCATTCGGTAACGCAAGATGATCAGCGATCAGCCGTGGCGCTCGGCCATCAGGGAAGAGTTCAAACAATCGCCCATCAGGGCGGCATTCATCCATAAACAGACGATCTTTATACGCGGTGATGCCATTCGCAGCCGGAACATTATCGGCAATCAGCCGTGTTTCACCATTTGGGGTCCGCGCACACACTCGCGCATTCATCACTTCTGTCACATACATCACTCCATGCGAATCGAACACGATATCGTCCGGGGCAACGATTGGTCCACCGACGGGAGAAATCGTCTCGCACGCGCCAGTCGCGGTGTTGATCGCACTGATCTGACTGCCAAATGCCTGGACTACATAGAGTCGACCATCAGGGCCAACTCGCATCCCATTGGCGCCAAACAACCCACTCGCTGGTGAGAGATGGGTGATTTGCCACCCTGCGGCAGCTTTTGGGCCTGCACTACCTGCGGATTGATAGCGGTTCATCGTGTTTCCTCCTTTTTTGTTGTCTTGGTGATTCATCCGTCTCGGATGCTCGGTACTATTTACCTACTTACAATGCAAGTCCAGCACCGATCGCTTCTCTCTTTAAGCGCATTGTCTTGATCTTCCTCAACAAATTATCTTCAGGCACCCGTCTCGGAAGGGGTTTTTGCGGTAGTGGCCCTCGGCCACGATAGACAACTTTTACGAAAATTTTATCGAAATTTTACAATTTGCTTACGACTTCACTGTCGGTTTCCCTTATATCTTCCCCAGACTGAAAACCGCGAGATAACGGAAGAGCGAACGAACACGATACAGCGAGCCCAATATGCCCAAAGCATCACCTACTGAAGTGCACACTTTCCCCACTCGTCGCGCCTTTGTCCTCCAATTGTCGACTCAGGCTGACCTCTCCCAGGGACGCATCTATGGGCGCGTGGAACATATTTCGTCTGGTCGTGCTCGTCGTTGTGGCTCCATTGAGGAGTTGTTGGCATTCATCACATCGGTCTTAGAAGAAAACCAAAGCAAACAGGAGGAGGAGATATGAAGAGATCCAGGAGACGTTTCTTTGCCGCTGCCATCGCGACAACGTTAGGCGTCACGATAACAGCAACACCATTGTGGGCCAAACCCACACATTCGACCCTGATCGCGTTAGCGAGTAACGATCGTCAACTGTGGGTTGCCAATCCAGACAACGACTCGGTCACCATTTTTGATGTCAGCAGTGGAGGCGCACAGAAAGCGAAGGAGATTACCGTAGGAGATGAACCAGGGTGTATCGCCATTACGCCTGACAATAGCAAGGTGTATGTCACCAACACGGTCAGTGGCACAGTGTCCGTCATCAATGCAACCTCTTTTCATAGTGGTGCATGCCCGACCTTGGAATGCGTCGTGGAAAACGTGACGCACTGTAGTGCAGGAACAAACGGGACTGATTCCTTAAGCAAGCCCAAAGACCGCCAACGGTTGGTGAAGTTCCTCAAATCGATCGATGCGCAGACACCGATCTTCCCATAAGTAGATTTCAGTGATTTTTCCCTCTCTCCGTGACCGGAGAGAGGGGGGCGGATAAGGTCCACATGTAGGACAATCTCAGCCTCGCTCAGCGCCTTTACCAAAACTTTACCAAAATTTGACCGTTTCCTTATGACTTCGACTTCGCCCTTGTCTATCTTCTTCGCAAGTCGACACAAAAAAGTAGGGAGTCGGTAGCAATGAGTATCTCTCAACAGAGTTACAGTCACGATGCAACTGAATCGGAGCAAGAAAAACAACGCCCACTAACCACACCGAACCTGTTACACTTGTTCTCGCTTGATCTTGCGCATTGTCCGCGATTCGATCGCGCAGAGGAATACGCTTTAGCCTGTCGGACGCGGGCCGCGTGGCTCGCGCTGATCACTTCAGTCCAAACCCATCGTGCTCTCCTTCTCCATCATGTTGGCGAACAGCTGCTGCCAGTATCATCTGACACACTGAGTGAGGGAGACATCCTACGCCTTGTGTACCATGTCGAAGCACATGTCAAGCAGAGTAACCGGCACGCAACACAGCCCCCTCCTGCCTCCCTCCAGACCTGGCTGACACAGATGCACGCGCATCTCGCTCACTTCCGCCACTGCCGGGACGAAATGGTGCATCGCAATCTTCGTTTCGTTGTCATGTTAGCTCGGCGTTATCAACAGCAGGGTGTAAGTCTCCTTGACCTCGTTCAGGAGGGAGCCCTAGGACTGATGCGCGCGGTGGAGAAGTTCGACCCTGACCGAGGGGTGAGGTTCGCCTCGTATGCGGTCTGGTGGATACGCGAGGCGTTTGCTCGCACGCTAGCCTGCCAACAACCTACGCACGGCTTTTCTGATGCTGCTCTTGAAGAAAAGAACGATGGCTCATTAATCGACCTCATCGCAGCCCCTGAAGAGGCGTCTCCTGAGAGCACTCTCCAGAACGCGGACACGACCAAACAGTTACATCATGCTCTTGCTAGTCTCCCGGCCCAGGAGGCGGACATTCTCCGTCTGCGCTTCGGAATCGGAAAGACCCGCCCCTATACGCTGGCGGAAGTCAGCCAACAATTGCATTGCACCCGTGAGCAAGTGCGAGTACGCGAACAACGCGCGCTGGTACGCTTGCGGATGTATCTGAAACGCTCGACACAGACCTTACAGGAGAAGAAACCAGAACCTCAACGACACAGGAGGAAGGCCGCATGAAAACGCACTCGACGCCCTGCGGACATGTGCTGCACCGATTCTTCTATACCCGCAAAGTGGCTTGGCAGGCGTATTGGACCCAAGAGCGCAAAGCAGAAATGACAGTTATCATCGGCAGCTTCCTGCTGTCAGGATTACTCTTTTGGTGCGCATTGCGCACACTGTAAACGGTGAACAGTTCGCGTATTACGCTACGCGATCATAAAGAAGGAGTAGTGTATGACAACACTTTGCTATGACCAGGTGACTCGCCCGCACGCCCTCACTCGTCCATTGTCTGCGCTATCAAGCACTTGGCAAACTGGACCACACACTTTCTCACCAGTGGCGGTATTACCTGAACAGTTTTACCATCTCGGTTCAACACCTGCATCGATGCACGGCGTCCAGGCTTTAATGCGCGCCGTGCTTGAGGACGCGCTCACCTGTTGGCAAAAACAATTCGCGACCAAGAGCCGACGGGAGCGACGGCTCGCACATGAAGCTGAGCGGTGGTTCGAGAGCAATAACGCATCCTGGCCCTTTGCCTTTGTCAACATTTGTGTGGCCTTAGGTTTGGAACCAAACTATATTCGTCGCGGGCTTCGTCGTTGGCAGCAGGCCCCACTGCTCCACGTTGCCCGCCCGACTGGTCATGCCGTGTTAAAACCACGGCGCATCAAATCCGCAGCTTGAAACTCGCAAACTCTCTGTTACGAACACGGGAACCGCCCATTGTTGCGTACAGCGCAGTTCATGACCATTGATCGAGCAATTCCTGCGCCTCGCGGAGATCAGCCGTCGCATGTGCCTCAGTAAACCAGCGGTAAATCTTGGCGAGCATCTGTCGCGCCTCACGTTGTTTACCGTTGTGAGCCCAGAGCTGGCCGAGGCTCACGGTTGCCCGTAACTCCATCGCCTTGGCCTTCTGGCGTCGCGCGACTTGTAACGCATGGCGAAAACACGCTTCAGCTTCACCTTGGAGGTCGGGGTTGGAAGCTGTGTGAGGAGAAAACGTCCCTTGAGGAGATAGACATAGGCAGCGTGCACCTGTTCTTCGTTCTTATCGACCGCGGCTATAGCTTCGTCCACAAGGGAGAGACTCTCGACAACCCGCGCGGCCTTTCCGTATGCATCCGCGAGTAACGCCAGAAAATAGGGGCGGCCACCTTCAGTTCCAGTCGCCCGCCACGCCTCTATGCCGCGCTGCAGTTCAGACAAACCGTCGTCTGTGTACCCTTGGGCACCGAGCGCCCAGCCGCGTAAAACCGTTCCCAATGTGACCATCTGTGAGTATTCATATTCTGCAGCAATAGCAATGGCGGCGTCGGCGTTGGTTTGCGTAGCAACCGGCTCGCCACGGAGTTTATGGACCCACGCGACAAAATTGCGGGCGAATGCCTGGCTATAGGGATGAGCCAGCGACTGTGCCAACGTCGTTGCTGCACGCCCGTGGGCAAGCGCCTGGTCTGCATAGCCGAGATACCAGAGCGTCCAGGCCAGAAAACAGTGTGCACCAACCCCTGGATCAGCACCGCCGTAGGGCAGGGTATAAGAAAGATGCTGCCGCGAATCATACAGGGTGAGGCATTTTTCCAAGTGGGTTCGAGCGGTGACAAACTGCCCTTGTCGATAGTGCGTCATTCCCAACGCGTAGCGTGCTTGTAGAAGCAATGCGGAGTCATCACGGTTCTGCGCGAGGTGTAGCAACTGTTCAGCATATTCCCGGCCAGTGGCCAGCTTCCCTTGCATGACGACTGAAGCAAAAAGGCCTCGGAGGATCGGAAAAAGAGTGCTGGTCTCTTCGGTCTGATGACACAGTTCCCGGGCCCGCAGATACGCCTGTTCGACTTCCGGCGCTGCAGTCCCTTTGACTGCCATCAGCGTTGGTCCCAACGTCGCCTGCAGCCGTAGCTCGTGCCGTGTACGCTCAGGAGTCTCGGAAAGATGGGGTAATAACTGTAATCCTCTATCGAGGTAGCGCAGCGCCACACGATATGCGTGACGACGGACAGCATTTTCAGCTGCCTGCTGCAGATAGCGGAGTGCACGGTCATAGTCTCGTGCCTGTTCAAAGTGAATGGCTAACTCAGCAGCAATCGTATCGACCTGTGCGCCATAGGCTGTTTCCAAGCGCTCGCCAATCCGCTGATGGAGACGCAGTCTCCGCACCGGGGGTATACGTTGCACCAGAATCCTCTGATAGAGGGCGTGCGTAAACGCATAACTACCTGTTATTGTTCCATCAGGCCACGTTCGTGGTTCCCGCACTTGCAAAAAACGCTGCTGACGCGCCAGTTGTTCGCACCGCTCTTCACTCGTCCCGTCCGACGCGGCGAGCGCGGCATCTACCGCAGCCGCCGGAAATTCCCTGCCTATCACACTGGCCGCTTCTACTATCTGCTGCTCATCTGGCGTCAGCCGCTCGATCTGTCGCTCAATCATTCGCCGCGTATTCTCGGGTATGCCTACAGCAACTTGCGCTGTCGTCCCATACAATTCCCACTGCCCATCCTGCCGGCGGAATACTCCCTGCTCGATGAGATCTTCCACCACATTCGTCAAAAAGAGTGGATTGCCGTCGGTGCGTTGATGGAGCAGGTCAGCAACCCGCTCGGGAAAGGCACTTTTAGGAAAACGACGCGCGAGATACGTCACAACCTCGATTGGCGTCAGTAGCGCTAAGGCCAGCTCTTCACACTGTCCCTGCCTTTTGAGGTCGTGTTTCAGGTTTTTCAAGGGATGCTCACTGACGATGACCTCAACCGGTCGGTAAGTACCAAGGACTAACAATCGTGCCGCTTCACGACGACGGGCAAGCGCTGCCAATAAATCCAATGTGGCATAGTCGCCCCAGTGGAGATCTTCTAAGACGAGAATGAGCGGAATTTCTTGGGTCACCGCAGCAAACGCTTCTGCACCTTCGCGTAACATGCGCTCGGGCGTAGCGCCAAGAATGTCGTCATGCAGGCGTTCGCGCTCTGAGAGGTTCGTCAATGCCGGGAGTTGCGCCAACCACGTCGGCGCATATTGCATCAGCCATTTCACTATTTGTTCTTTTTGTGACCGGCGACTTAAATCCCCGAGCGCTTCGAGTATCGGCAAGTATGCCTCGCCAACGCCGTAGTGCTCAACACATTGCCCCCGTGCAATCCACAGCTGAGGGGCTAGGGGCTGGGGACTTGGGGCTGGTAGGGAAGGTAAAAACTGAAGGCCGGGGGCTAAGGGCTGAGTATCACAAATTTTTACGTTTTGCCTTTTGCTTTCTGCTCTTCGCGCTTCGTCCTCGCCAGCCCCTAGCCCCCAGCCCCTAACCCCCTGTGAGGCTTCAGACAAAAACGCTTCAATGAGCGTGGTCTTGCCGATTCCCGGCTCACCGGTGACAAACACAACCTGGCGGTGCCCGCTGAGCGCCTTGGCCCATACTGCGTGCAGTTGCGCCAGTTCGGCTTCGCGACCAACGAGGACAGGGGACAGAGGTCGAGGGTCAGGGGTTGGAAGAACTACGGTATGATCACGATAACGGTCAACGTCATTCTGTGCCGTTCTGACCGGCTCCTGACTCCTCACCCCCGACTCCTGAGCGGGCGAAGCCGCACGCAACGGAGCAAGCCTGCGATATCCGCGACGATGCACGGTTTCGACAAATTGTGGCTTCTTGGGATCATCAGCCAATGCTTTACGAATTTCGCCAATTGCGACTTTCAGCACCGCATCACCGACATACGTCTCTGCCCAGATGGTTTTGAGTAACTCTTCTTTGTTGACCAACTGGCCAGGGTGACGCAACAAATACAGTAACACCTCGAGCGCCTTCGGCGGCAAACTCACCGTCTGCTCGTCCCGCCACATAAGCGCGTTGCGGGGATCACAACGAAAGGGTCCGAATGAGAGTACCTCCGCTGCCATACTTCTTTCCTCGCTCTTCATTCATGCCACTCTGGGGCCGCTTTACCAAAAATTTACCGAAACTTTACCGTTTCTTTATGACTTCTGCCGATCCGTAGCCTATTGTTTGCTTTGTGAATGGTCACCGGAGTTCGATTACACTGTACTATCGCAATGGGTGAAATACAGCTTGTGACGCACCGAGCGAAATCGCAGCAGGCCTCACTCCCCACTGACCGGGCGTTTGTTGTCCAGTTCACGACAACCACCGACATGCACCAGCGGCGAGTCGCTGGCCGCGTCGAACATGTGGCGTCAGGCCACAGCTCTCACTTCCGCTCGCTGCAAGAACTCTGGTCCTTTATTGCACAAATGCTCGGTGAAAAACAAGGAAAGGAAGACCCCTCATAAGAGGGCAGACACGCCCGCTAATAACCCGAGGTGAGGCCCGATAAAAGCAGCAGACTCTGAGGAATTACCTGTAGGGCAACTTTGCCCGAAAACTTCCTTCTCTCTTCTGCAGCTTTTCCGCTTTTTACATCATCATATCATCACTACGGCAAGAAATGACGTCAACGAATGACACCGCAATCAACAGCAAAGGAGGACTTCTCATGCGGTATGTACGAACAATTTTTTCCTGTACGGCGTTCCTTTTAGTTTTAGGAGCGCATACTCCGAGCGGCGTATCGTTTGCCCTGCCGACCAACTCAAGCCCGATCGCACTGACGAGCGACGATAAATACGTTTGGGCGGTCAACCCAAACGTTGATCTTATCGAGCCGGTGGTAAACGATACCGTCACCGTGCATGACGTATGGAATGACAAAAATCAGAAAGTCGCTGAAATTCCGGTAGGCGATGATCCGGTGTGTGTCGCGCTTACCCCGGACAATAAAAAAGCCTACGTCACCAATCATGGCAGCAATACAGTCACAGTCATCAACGCGCAGACATATCAGGTCATCACGACTGTGCAGGTCGGCACTGAACCGTGGGGATGTGCAGTAACCCCGAACGGTGAGAAAGTCTATATTGCCAACTTCTCATCTGACTATGTCTCGGTCATTCGGACCAGTGACGACAAAGTCATCAGAACGATCAAACGCGTTGGCTCAAAACCCAGAGCCATCGCTATTAGCGAAGACGGCAAGACGGTGTTCGTGACATTATTCCTCGCCCAGCTTCGCGAAGGCAACTCTCCTGCGACTGAAGGTCTGGATGACAGTAAAGAAGGGCGGGTTGTGGTGATTGATACAAAGCACGACCGTGTCGCGACCACCATTAAGCTGAACCCAGCGCTGATGGGGTTCTCCTCACGTGGGAGTGTGTTGCAACGTATTCCTGTGGCGGACCCTGCCAACCCGGATAATACGCTGGTTCCAACTTCCGGTTTTCCAAACCTACTCCAAAGTATCGTCATCAGGGGCCATCGTGCCTATGTGCCAGGCACCTGTTCATCACCAGACGGGAACGCTCGCTTCAATGTCAACGTGCAGAGTTGTTTGTCGTCGATCGACATCAATGCCCTCGCCGAAGTGCAGGCAGCGTTCTTGAACATGAATGTCGGTGTTGGGGGTGAGCCGGTAGGTAAACGCTTATTCAATACCAATCCTTTGGCGATTGCCTTCAAGAAAAGTAAAAGTGAAGGCTTTATCCCTCTCGCAGCAACCAACCGACTGCTGAGAGTGGAACTCAATGGCAGTGGTGACCCTACCATCAACTCGCCAGCGAATATCATTCGCATCGAGCTAAAAGATCCCCACGAGATCACTCAACCAGATCCCAATGACACGATCGGTAGCAAAAATCCGCGTGGTATTGTGATCAACTCCACCGATACCCGTGCGTACGTGATGAGTCTGATCACACGTGATGTCGCGGTCGTCGATATTGCTGGCACTGATCCAAGCAAATACAAAACGCTGGCGCGGATTTTATCGACGGATCTCCCGACCCCAGGTTCGCTCGCCGCAATCGTAAGCCGAGGGCATCAGTTGTTTAACACCGCCATAGGTCCAACAGGCACCGAAGAACGCTCCCTCCCTCCAGCTGGACGCATGTCCGACTTCGGCTGGGGATCGTGTTACGGCTGTCATCCCAATGGCCTCATGGACGGTGTCACCTGGATGTTCGGTGATGGACCACGCCAGACGATCTCGATGGAAAGCACCTACGAGCACCCCCAAAGCCCAACCTTTCTCAATGCGTTTGGTGGGCCACTACTGCCCAACTTCAAGCAACGGGTGCTCAACTGGTCTGCGGTGCGCGATGAATGCCAAGATTTCGAATTGAACATCCGCAATGTCTCCGGCGGGCAAGGGTTGATTGCGGATGGGCAAGCAGTCGTCAACCTGACCCCAACCTCCACGACAGGACGGAGCGCTGATCTCGATGCCCTCTGTTCATACATTGCGTTTGGCATCCGTGCTCCTATTTCTCCTCTCCGTGGACAAGAGGAGTCGCCAGGACGGCAGTTGTTCGCAGCAGCCAACTGTCAGCAGTGTCATGGTGGACAGAACTGGACGAGTAGCCAGGTTGATTTCACACCGCCACCAAACGCCGCCGAGATTCAAGCCGCTCAACTCAAGAATTTCCTCTGTGATGTAGGGACGTTTGATCCGAACGCATTTAACGAAGTCAGAGCGGCTGGTGTGACCCAAGTGAATCCACCGATTCTGGTGGCCAACGGCGTATTGGGGTTCAACATCCCTTCGCTGTTGTCAGTCTTCGTGGGTGCACCGTACCTGCATAACGGTCAGTGCCCAGATCTAGAATGCGTGCTCAATAACGTCACCCATCGCAGTGCTGGCACAGGTGGCGTGGACACCCTGAGCAATCCTAAGGACCGGACAAAACTCATACGGTTCTTGAAGACGATCGACATCACCACCTCAACGTTTCCGTTCGTCGCGAGACCATGTGCGAAGTAGTAACTGATACCTAGAACAGCTTGCGTTGTGACATGGGACAGCATATAAGACGGGGCGAAATGGATAAGAGAAAACGGATAAGGGAGACAGGAGAAACGTGCAGGAACTTCCGGCGTGTTTTCTCCCGCCCTCCTTTATCCTTATCTCCTCCTTCTTCATCCGGTCTTTCGTCATTTTTATTTCACCCTCTTCCTCTTGTTAGAAGAAAGGAGCTTCAACTATGCGGACACAAGTACTCTTGGCAATGACGTTCTCAACCTTCATGACTTTCACATCTCCAGCGGTCGCTGTCGTCCTCGATGTTATCGATAACAACTCATCGATCTCCATTGATACCAACAGCCAAGATGGGTTGTTCACGTGGAACGTCGATGGCGTGAGTCACCTGTCACGCGAGTGGTTCTGGCTACGAACTAGCAGTGATACGCAAGAATCGTCGCTCGATACGTTGTCGCTCTCATCCGCTGCTACCAGCGGGAATACAGCCACGCTCTCGTATAATGGCACGGGGTTCGATGTTGACCTTGAGTACACCCTGAATGGCGGAGCGAATGGGAGTGGGGCATCGCAGATTAGAGAAGATATTTCGCTCATCAACACCAGCGGCGCTCCGTTGACGATCTCGCTATTCTCTTTAAGTGATTTCGATCTGGATGGCACCTCGCTCGATCAGCAAGCCTCAGGCGACGCGATTGGAATCACTCAAGGAGATGGACTCGTGGTCGCAAACGTCCGTCCTTCGTTGGCAGGTCAAGCTTTCCAAATTGCGCTGTTCGATGATCTCATCGATAGTTTCAATGATTCAGGCCTAACGAATCTGGATAACTCTGGAAGCCCGACGGGACTTGGGGATTTGCAGTTTGCCTTTCAGCACAATTTCACTATTCCGAATGGCGGCAACGCGGATCTCACATTGCTCAAAGACATCTCCGCGGTTCCGGAGCCAGGGACCATCGGCCTGTTCGTCTCTGGGATCTTTCTGTTGTTGATCCAGCGGCGATTCCAACGGAAAGCGGTCTGTTAGGCATGGGCAAGAATTAAGTTACCGATTAAGAGCGAGGAAGAAGCGTATAGTTCCAATCGCCATGAAACTTACCGGGTTTGATATTGAGCGCTTGAAACTCATCGTCGGAGACCTGTAGGCCTTTG
>Ga0194132_10000281_pt1 | contig 106240 bp, 87 predicted proteins | sample TA2KigOf80mmetaG_FD_148612 | JGI IMG/M metagenome (GOLD analysis project Ga0194132, IMG submission 148612) | Freshwater microbial communities from Lake Tanganyika, Tanzania - TA2015054 Kigoma Offshore 80m | ecosystem: Environmental > Aquatic > Freshwater > Lake | place: Tanzania: Lake... | reverse complement strand
TCTGCCTTTCGCCGCAGAACTGTGTCGCTTCGTCCTCCAACAGCCGCTGCGCGACAATGAGGCCCACTTCCGCAGCAAAACTGGATAGCGCCGTGCGTGACATCTCAACGAGGCTCTCCACGTCCAACGGAAGCTGAACTTCGCGAGCTTGAGCTTTCGCCTGACCTCGGATTTTCGTCCGCTCGGTAAAAGAGTTTCGAATGACCTTCGACTTCTGGTACTTTCGTGACATGGTGGTGTGCTCCTGTTCTTGAGGAAAATGGCTTATCCGGAATCTAAACCCCGGATACAGGAGCCGCCACCTTTTCAACTCTTCAGACCAATTCGTGGATCGCGGGGCGTTCCACCAGATACTGGGGTCGACCGGTGGAATCTCGGATGGTGGTCGAGCTGGAATCGATACCCAGGTTGTGGTAGAGGGTCGCCAGCACTTCTTGGATGTGGACGGGCCTGTCGTTGGCGTATTCTCCCAGCCTGTTTGTGGCACCGATCGCCTGACCGGTTCGCATGCCGCCGCCGGCCAGTAACGCGCAGCTCACTTGCGGCCAGTGGTCGCGGCCGGCGTCTTTGTTGATACGCGGTGTGCGGCCGAATTCACCCCACGCGATCACCGTCACGTCGTTCAGCATCCCGCGTTCGGTGAGGTCATCGATCAGAGCACTGACTCCCTGATCGAGTTTCGAACCGTGGTCGCGGACGAGGTCGAAATTCTGACCGTGGCTGTCCCATCGTCCGTAGGTGAGTGTCACAACGCGCACACCCGCTTCGACCAGTCGTCGCGCGACGAGCAGATGGTCATTCACCGTCGGTGCGCCGTCGTATTGGTATTTGTACGGCTTGCCGTCCCCGTAGCGGGCGATGAGTTGGGGATCTTCTTTGGAGAGGTCGAGCGCATCGAGCAGTCGGCTGGACGTCAGCACGTCGATCGCTCGTTCCGTGAACTGATCCCAGGCGCCGGCGTTGCCTTGCAGGTCGACGACGCGCCGAAAGTCGTCGAAACTGTTGCGCAGTCCTTTGCGATCGCTCAATCGCTCCAGGGTGATCCCATTGAGTTTCATGTTTTCCATTCCCGGTCCGTCGGGACGGAAGGGAAAGAAATTCGGGCCGAGAAAGCCCGGGTGGCCTGGATCGCGCCAGACGCCGACGTTGGCCAGACCGACGAAGGGCGGCACGGAACGGTCGACGGGGCCTTGCAGTCGAGTAACCGCGGCACCGAGACTGGGGCGTCCGCCCAGCGGAGACAGGCTTTCGCGCGTCCAGCCGGAATGGACCTGGTAGGGCTCGTGCCGATCGACGCCGCCCACCACCGACCGGATCACGGCGCACTTGTCCATTCGCGCCGCGATGCCGGTGAACACTTCCCCGATCTGAATTCCCGGCACCGAGGTTGCGATCGGCTGGAACTCCCCGCGGATTTCGCGAGGCGCCTCGGTTTTGATCTCCCACATGTCTTGATGTGGGGGGCCGCCTCCTAAAAAAATGTGAATGACAGCTTTGTGCGGGGACGAAGTTTGACTTCGGGCTTCCGCCCTCAGGATCTCGGGCAGGGTAAGTGCACCAGCACCCAGTCCCAACGCGCCGATCCGCAGCATGCTGCGCCGAGAAAGCCGATCACAGAAACGATGACTCTGGCCAAGGATCGAGAGCATAACAGGACCTCGCTTTGGAAGTTGCTTCCCCCAGCTTACCCATCGGTCCGCTCGAGCCGCAAGCTGGAATTTCTTCGCTTGCCGGCCCGCGACCTTGGGTTACGGTGCGTAACGCCATTGGGGTAAGTCGCCGCCCTCGCCCCACCCGTCGCCTTGTTCATTGCGGCGGCTTATTCAGGAACGGCCGCAAACGGGCGAGCATTTCCTGGGAGCCGAGTTCGCGTTTGCCGTACCCGGGAACCGCTCCGGCGGCGACCGCCCGTTGCTGGTGTTCCGGGAAGTTCGTAACCAACATGACCGGCACCGCCGCCAGATTCGGATCCGACTTGATGGTCTGGATCAATTGCATGGCATCGCTGCCATCCGCGTCGAAAACGCGGTTGACTACGAGCAGATCCGCGCCCTGCTCGCGCAGCAGCCCAAGCGCCTGGTCCTGGCTGTGTGCCCGCCGCACGTCGACCTGGAAATGCTCCGCCAGCACGCGGCAGAGATTTCCGTGGTCGAGGTCGCAATTGCCGGCATCGATCAACCGGGCCCGCGGCATGGTCGAATCAGCGTTTGATGAGGGTTGGTCCACCCCGCTCACTTTCCGCTGCCGGTCGGTTCGGCGCCATGCTGGATCGCGAACAAGCGATCTTTGTTCTCGATATAAAGCACGCCATTGGCAACCACCGGCGTACTGTAGACGGAGTTGAACATGCTGATCGTCGTGAGCGGCAGGTTCTTGACTTCACCGTTTTCGTCCTCACGCTTCGGCATTGCCATTTCCGGATCGGCCGAAAGCGCGAAGACACAAACATCGCCGTCCTCGTCGCCGATATAGACGTGATCGTTAACGATCAGCGGTGAGCCCCACATGGCCGAGAGCATATCGTAGGTCCAATAGACTTTGCCGGACTTGGCGTCGAGGCAATGAAAAATACCGCTGAAGTCGGCGATGAACAGCAAGTCGTTCTTGATCGCGACCGAACCGCAGCTGCGGTGCATTTCCTCGTCGAAGTCGACCGTTCCGTTTTCATTGCGATCGGCTTTGTCGTAGTGCCAGACGATCGCCGAATTCGGATTATCGATCGCCACGTCGCCCTCCTGGGGAACGACCGCCTGGACGCGTTTATGGGGGATCACTTTTCGCGTTTTGACGTCGACCGCCAGCTGCAGGCCGACGTCGCCGCGCTTGTTTGGATCGATACACCAGAGATGGCCGGGTCCCTCGCCATGCTCGGGATCCTGGCCGACGGCGACATAGACCAGACCATCGTAGACCACCGGAGTCCCGATGACATCGTTCCGAGTCCCGGTACCACCCAGGATCAATTTGGCCTCTTTCGGATTCAGGTCGGCCTTCCAGAGCAGCACAGGCGAACCATCCTTTCCCTTGTCGGCGCGGAAACTGTAGATCCAGCCATCGCCGCCGCCGAAGATCGCCTGCGGAACGCCGCCCAGGACGGCGACCGTCGGCGAAGTCCATTGCCCGTGATGGATATTCATTCCAGGCGATTTATCGGTCCAATAGACCTTGCCGGTGTTCTTGTCCATCGCCATGAAGCTGGGCGCGTCCGGTGCCGGAATGATCTTGTGCGAATCGTCCACGCCGTTCGACGTTACGACAAACAGGATGTCGCCCAAGCTGGTCACAGAGCAACTGCACATATTGTGCTGGAAGACGCCGGACTCGGTCATCATGTTGTACGACCAGACCACGTCGGCTTCGTCCTTGTCGGCCACTCCGAGTACGCGGAACGCGGCAAAACGAGGCCCCGTCTGCGTCATGAAGAACTGACGGTCGACCCCGTTCATCGGCGCCGTGAACGACCATTTTTTGCCTTCATCGTCGGTATTGATCGCCGTGCCCGCGGCAATGTCGCAACCGGCCGCGGCAAACCGTTTCGCCAATTGTTCAGGCAGTTTCCCGGTCTTCAGACCGGCGAGAATCCCGGCCACCTGATCGAGCTTTGCATCCTCATTGCGCATCAATTCAAACAGTTTCGCCGGCACGTTCTTCACGGGACCGTCGTCTTCGTTATCGTGGAAGCCATCCGTATCCAGGCATTTGACTTCGCCTCGACTGGTGACGTACCAGAGCCGATTGCCTTCCACCAGCGGCGCGCAGCAGATGCCCATCAGCGGCCAATCGTTCACCCTGCCGGTGGGAAGTTTCTCGCTCGAATCCTGCCACAAAAATTTGCCGTCGGCTTCGTTCAGGCTAATCAGCACACCCAGGTCAACGTCGGCCGGATAGCGTTTCAGGTACCCGAACGTGTTGTTGGTGCCGACAAAAATCTTGCCGCCCGAGATCACCGGGTTGCCGTAGGTCTGGCTGCCAAGCTGAGCGACCCATTTGACATTCTTGGCCGTCGCGGAGAGCCAGGCACCCGTCTTGCGATCGAACTTGCCCGGATCAAACTCGATCGGAATCACGGCGTCGGTGATCGGCACATTGTTGCGATAGGAAGTGCCACCCCACTGGGCCCAATCGCCGGGCTTGATCGGCGCGTTGGCATTTTTGTCGATGAAGGGGAACGGTCGAGCCGCTTCCACGGTCTTGGCCGCGGGCGATTTTGTTTGAGCGATTGCCATCGACGCCGTACCACAGACCAACGCCGCCAGCACTGCCGACGCGTACTTCGATTTCCTCTGTCGCGAAACACACATGATGTTGGTTACTCCCATTTGAAATTCAGTCGCGTCCGCCGGTTAATTAGGTGTTACTGTGACGTTGTCAATAAACACTTCCGCGTTCGTGGAGTTTCCGAACAGGCCGGGACTGCCCTGCGTGTTCGGTGTGTCGTCAACCATTTCGATCCGCCAGTCCTGCGGTTCCTTCTCGCCCTTTTTCCAGACTTTGCCGCGGATCACTGCTTTGCCGTTCTGATTCGCCACCTGCAGCTTCATGACGTACCAGGTGTTCGGTTCCCACTTGAAATCGATCTCCTGGTGGGTGCGGAAATCGTGGGAAATCCAGCTGCTCATATAGAGTTTCTGTTGTTCGCCCTGGAGTTCCAATGTGTACCCTTGCGCGATCACGCCCATGTCGGGAATCTTCTTGTTCATGATGTTGCCGTACAGTTCGGCCTGAACGGTGTAATCGTGCAAGGAGGACGGACCAAACCAGCTGCGGCTCTTGGTTCCTTTGGGGATCGTCGTGATTTTGGCCATCAGGTTGTTGCCGTCGACATTGCGAATCTGGTGTCGGTAACGAGCACCGACCCAGGGCAGCGGTGCGTCGTTCAAGCCTTCGAAGTCGAATTTCCACGGCAGCGGCGGCACGATTCGGATCCGCGCCCGGCCGGTCAGATCACCCACCTTCGCGGTGATGATCGTGGCGGTGTGCTTGCGATCGGTGGGTGCGGTAAACAGGCCTTCGGAGCTGATCTTGCCGTCACCTTCGAGCTGAAAACTGGCGGGGCTTTCGCCAAGCAACTGGCCGCGCGCATTGAACAGCCGCACCGTCAATTGCTGAGTTTCCCCCGTCCCCATCAGGATTTCGCACGGCACAATCTGCACATGCGAGGGACCCTTGTCCCCGTCAACGATCTCTTCCGCTGCCGGAGAAATCGGATCCGCGGCCGACGCCTTGGACGGATCCTGGATGCAGTACAAACCGTGCGACGACGTGATATACAGTCGTCCATGGGAACAGATCGGCGACGCATTGATTTCCTCGCCGGCCGGCAAGCGACCCTTGCTCAGTTCCTTGACTCCCTTTTCCGTCGGCTGAAAGAAATACCAGCGTCCATTGGCTTCGGTGTAGATGATCTTGCCGTCCACGTACAACGGTGAGGAACGGTTCATCGTGCCGGTGGTATAGGGCCGCCCAGTCCCGATCGGATCGCCGGTTTCCGCGTCGAGGACCCGCAGCTTCCCGGCGTCGTCGAACGTATACAGGCGCTTGTCCCAGAGCAGCGGGGCGCACTTGCCAATGCCGAGTTCCTCGACCTTCCAGACTTCGGCTTTCTCGGTCACCAGTCCCCGCAGGGAGCCGTCGATCCGTGCGACAGCGCCGACTTTCAGTCCTTTGACATTTTCCTCACTGTGTCCGACATAAATATGATCGCCGTCCACGACCGGCGGCGTATTGATGCCTCGGCGGGAAAACTGGTATTCCCAGATCGTCTTGCCGGTCCGAGGCTGCAGAGCCCAGATCGAGCCGTCGCCCGAACCGAACACCATCGCCTTTTGCCCTTTCAACACCGTCACGACCGGGGCACAGTAGATGGTATCCTCCGGCAGAAGCCTGGTGCTGACGAACCAGACGACTTCGCCGGTGCGTTTGTTCATCGCCAGGACACGGTGGGCCGGTCGAGCCATGTCGCCCCATCCGATAATGACCGATCCGAGCAGCACCAGATCCTCGCAGATGACCGGGAAATTGGTGCGACCGCCGTAGGTGCTCAATAATCCAAAACGCTCGTGCATTGGAATCGACCAGATCGGCTTACCGGTGGCGCCGTCAAGACAACAGAAGTACCCGCAAACGCCCAGAGCGTAGACGTAACCCGTTTCCGGGTCGGCGACGACCGAAGACCAGCCGACACGGGTATCGGGGACCTCGGACAACCAGACATTAAAGCGATGCCGCCAGACGTCTTCGCCGGTTTCGGTGTTAATACAGACGACCGCTTCGCCTTCGTTCGCAGTTCCCGGCAGGTCGCGGACAATCGTGTACAGCCGGCCGTTCATGACCACCGGCGTACTGCGGGTTCCCAGGTCGCGACGAACCCAGGCCAGATTGCTGCCAGGTCCGCCTCGAGGGTCCCATTTATCGGCGATCCCGGTTTCGCGGGAAATACCGTTCTGTTCCGGGCCTCGCCAGTAGGTCCAGTCGGGGAAGCGGGGATCGGAACGCTCCGCGCCGAAGGCGAAAGTCGGTCCGCTGAATAGGAAAAGGGCAATTGTCAACAGCGAGCGTATCATGAAACGCCTCGTGGGTCGCAAGGGTCGGAGAATGTCATCCTTTGAGAATACCTTTAAGAATAGGAGTCCAGGTCGGGCGAAGGCAAGCGGGTCAGGTTCCAGCCGGCGGCTACGTCAGTCGAACCATTCGTCCGTCGGATCGAACTTAGGGAACACGATATTAAGGATCTTCATCCGGCCGATCGCGCGATGCCGAGTGCCGGGGCGGATCAGGATTGCCATTCCGGGCGCGATCGGCAGCTGTTGGTCATCCAACTGCAGCCGGGCGTCGGGTTCGCATTCCAGGATGTAATAGGTCTCCGTGAGCCGGCGGTGGTAATGGGTCCTGGCATCCTGGGTGATATCGGTGAGGTGTACGGTGCCGGGGAAATCGCTGTTGGCCTGAAATGCACGTCGAGCGAATCCGCACGGGCAGGATTGCGGTTCGAGTTTCGTAAAGTCGACGATTTCGAATCCCGGTTGGACGGAGGGAGGCATGGGGCGGGTCCGCGGGGATGCCAGGCAGGATGGAGAGAGTTTACCACGTCGGGCGACCTTTCACTATGGGAAGGTATGCGAGCTCGCCGAGGATTTTCTGTGGAATCCGGCCGGCTGGAACCCAATACGACCGGCAAGGTTTCGCTACCTTTTGAAACCGGAAATCTCAAGCGGGAAGTTGTCGTAAACCACACGCGGAAAATTGTTTCCGGCGACTCAAGGGGCCTGGAAGATACGGACGATACGGTAGGTGTCGTTTGACTCGAATTCGTGCTCGACACGGGCACACAACCAAGAGCGACAGAGCAGCCGGAGCGGACTTTTATCGGGCCAAGGAATGGCTCGACCGGTTCTGACGCGTATACACCGTGAACTGCGGGTAAAGACCCATCCAACCCGCAACTGGACCTACGGCGAGCGAATCCTCCCACGGTTTCCCCAGCGAAGACGTGAGAGCAGCCAACGGGCATGTCAAACGTCGTCGGTGGTACCTCCGGGATACCCCGAAGGAAAAACTCGATCGTAGGACAGGTCCAACGTAAAGGAGACGTGGCTCGATGAAGTTCAAAGTTTTAGTTGGTGCGTTGGTACTCGGCCTCGGCCTGTGTACCCAGACTTTCGCGTTCGATCTTCTGGACCGGATGCTCGGGATTAATGGATGCGGCTGCAACAGTGGTTGCGCCGCGAAGAGCTGCTGCACGAAGCCAGCCGATTGCGCGCAGAAGCCGAGCTGCGCAGCGGCCGCGCCGACGTGCGGTTGCAACGCTGCTGCTCCGACCTGCGGTGCTGACAACGGCTGCAACAAGGGCTGCAAGAGCAACTGCTGCCGCAAGATTCGTTGCTCCAACAAGTGCAACAGTGGCTGTGCTGCTCCGACCTGCGGCGCTGCTGCTCCTAGCTGCGGCTGTGAAAAGGCTTGCAAGCAGGGCTGCAAGGACCGTTGCCGTCCTTGCCTGCTCGACCGCTTGTTCTCCTGCAACAGCAGCTGCAAGCCGAAGTGCGCTTCGGGTTGCTCGAAGGGTTGCGCTGCTGCTCCGACCTGCGGCAGCAACAGTGCGGCTCCTGCGGAAGCGAAGCAAGGAAACGATTCGATCGCTCCTCCGGCTCCGGTTGTTGATCCTTCCGCTTTCCTGCCTACCCAACGTCGGGTCGTTCATGCCAGCGCCAGCTTGGTCCGCTAAGCTGGACTTGCCCTAAAGGCTCTGACGACAAACGGTCTGCCACGGGAAACCTGGCAGACCGTTATTTTTTTGGTGGTGCGAATTCGGCAGCGAATGCTCGCGGATTCAATTCCTCACCGGTCGCGAAGCGCGTAAGCTCATTCCAGCTGCGAATACGGCCTTGGGAAAAGACCTTGGCTTTCATGAATTCACCGACGCGCGGGTCCCGCGTGTAGATGGCATTGGCGGCGTCGGTTTCCTTGAGCAGTTCTCTGGCGATCGTGGCGTGCAGCTGGCAGGCGAACAGTTCTCCCAGCATGTAATTGTGGTAGTAGACCGGGGCGGAGACGATGTGAACCTTGCTGGCGTAGTCGGGGGCGTTACGTCCTTCGGGACGGTGTAGGTTCTGGTATTTTTCGACGAGGTCCCACCAGAGCCGGTTCAAATCCTGGCCCGGGTCGCGGTAGAGTTCCATTTCAAATCGGAACATGACCTGACACCAGCGGGAGAAGATCAGCAATCGATCGGCGCGCATGCGGGCGCCGTCGGCGGAGTACTGCTGCTTGTCGGCGACTTCGACACCGAATGCGGTCAGCCAGTCCGCGCTCTTGGAAAACCGCTCGAACATCATCGCCACGCCTTCGGTGGCCAGGATATGCGCTTCGGAACGCAGGACGTAGGGAACTTCGGCCGGAATGTTCTTGCTGCTGTAGACGGCGTGGCCCAGTTCGTGCAGCATTGTCCCCATCCAGTATTCGGTGGGCCGGATATTGGCCAGCACCCGCACGTCGCCTTCGCGATCGATATCGGTGCAGAACGCGTGCGGGCTCTTCCCGGCCTTTTCGTACAAGTCGCTGCGCATCAACACGTCGTCGATCGGCAGACCGATACTGCGGTAGAACTCGCGGCAAATATGCTGAATATCCGCATTCACAAAGGGGCCGTTCAAGTTGGAGTCGTAGACATTCTGCGGCTCCTGGAAAAACGGGTCGTGGTAGTGCCACGGTCGCAGGTCGCCCACCTCGATACCATACTGCCTCGCCAGACGACGGTCGATTTCGGCTTTTGCGCGGGCGAACGGTTCGCGCGTCAATGCGTCGAGTTCGTCGAACAGCTTCAGCACCTGGGCTTGATTCAATTCGGTGAGATGCAGTTGGAGTGCGTGGAAGTTCTCGAAACCAAGTCCGCTCGCAGCCTCGTTGCGGAGACGTACCAGGTCACGCAATTCCGGTTCGATTTCCGCGCCGACGCGCTTGCTGGCTTCCCAGACCTGCCGCCGTTCGGCGGTGTCGGTTGACTTCTGCAGCACCTGCCGCACTTCGCCGTCGCTGAGGTTTTTGTCGCCGACCTTGGCGCGAAACACGTTGAATGCTTTTTCGATGCGGTTCGCGGTGGCGGTCATCCGCTGCAGCAACGCCGGATCGACCTGCTTTTCCAGGTATTGCAGATACAGGATCTGGATCTGCCTGGCGATCGTCGGATCGGCGATCTCCAGGGCGCGGATCTGCTTCAGCTGACCGAAGTGCGAGGCGTTTGAAAGCAGGCCGTTCAGCTTGTTTTCGGCCTGTTCTTTCGCCGCGAAGTCGTCGTCCTTGCCCGTGGTGTTGGCATTCCACCAGGCGCGACTGACCTCGATTTCCACCGGCCGGATCCGGGTCTCGTGCTCGCGAATAAACTTGATTGCCGCCGGCGTACCGTCGGCGGCCGGCAGGTCCCGGCTGCCGCCAATTCCCGTCCCGATCCACATGGTGAACCCCAGAAGAAATCCAAATCGCGGAACCCAATGCATGGCTGGACCTCAGGCGTTATGGCGAAGGCAGTCGATCGCTGCCGCGCGCGACGACCAGTGCGGTGGCGAAGCCGAGCAGATCGCCCCGTTCGCGGCAGAAGTCGACGATCGGTTGAAAGTCGTTGGCTTGCCGCGCGAGATCGAGAAACGAGGGAGCGATCCCGAGCAATTGATTTTCGTTGCCCAGCAGCCGCAGCGCCTCGACCAGCGCTTCGCGCGGCCGGCCGGTCCGAGCCAGCAGATCGACGTAAACCTCGGCAGGTGCCGAGCCGGCCTGCTGCGGATCGAGCGACTCGGCCTTGTTTCGAAAATAACCGAGCGCCTCGTCGACGCCCTCGCCCAGCAAGGCACGGAAGAACAATGCGCTGGCCGGGTACATTTCCCCGAACGGTTCGTCGCCGGGATATTGAAACTGTTTGTGCAGCCGGCGGCCGTATTCGGTGAGGTCGAACGCCGTGCTTAGCAGTTCAGGGTCGCGCAATTGACGCGCGAACCGCACCACCGAGGCCAGGTGGGTCGTATCGATGTGGTACGACATTTCTCCAAACAGCCAGGGGCGCTCGGCGACGAGTTCCCCCAGCCGAGTGCCTTGGGGGGCCTGACCTTCCTGGCGGGCGATATCGCGCGTGACGCTCGCGAGCAGGTCGCGGTGCAGCGCTCGGACCAGGATCGCGGCCGCGGCCTGCCGATCCGCGGGACTCTGCCGGCTGATCTCGGCGTCAAACGTTGTGATCGCATTGCAGCAACCAAAACTCTCTAGCACCAGCGCGAATCCGCGCGCCACGTCTAACCCCTCGCGCAAGGCAACTTCGATCATCTCCTCGCGGTTATCTTCGGTCGTGGGCGTTTCGTCCAGAATCTGCCGCGCCAATTCCTTCGCCCCGGCGGCTCGCAGGAACATCCAACCGTCGTAGGTCTTGCCGGCCCGCATCAAGAGGCCGCCGATCTCGCGGCAGACCAGCGTCAATTCCTCTTCCAGCTTCAGCCGCTGTTCGTCCGACAGCCGTTCGCCCGGGTCGTCATCCAACAGGGTCAGGCCCAGCCGATTGCGGACCTGCATCTTCCGCGCGCGGTACAGTTCATGGTATCGGCCTTCCGCCAACAAGTGATCCGCCAGTACTCGCAACGACTGGCGAACGCCACCCTGCGACAGCGCCGATTCGACGCCCGAAAACTCGCCAGCCTGGGGCATGGTATTGCGACTCCCTGGGACTTCCGACAACGTTCGCCGCATCTTAACGCGAACCGATCGGCGAGGGAATGACCGCTACGGCGTGTCGAACAAGGCCTTTTGGCATTGCGGGTGATCAAACATCTTCTCATGGTCGTGCTCGACGCCCTCGGCGATCACCAGCCGCCAGCCGAATTCCCAGCCGCGTTCCTCGGCCAACCGCTGCCCCAGGGCGAACGCGTTGCGCCCGCGCTCGAATCGAGTCATCCCCTGGCGGTCGGCCGCCGGCTTCACGTCCAGGTACTCGTCCCGTTCAATGTCACCCGACCCAAGATAGAAGGTCAGGGGCTGCGCTAGATAACGCCGCAGGGCGTCGTCGTTGGAAAGCTCGTCCGGAAGCTCGCCGAACCCGTACGGAAATGCATATTCGCGCGAGGGAAATAGTAGCGTGCCTGCGTTCGCCGCCACGACCCGTTTCGCGCCCGTCGATACAAAACCGGCCAGTCGCACCAGAAACTGCCCGCCTCCCGAATGGCCGATCAGAAACAACGGCATCTCCGGCCGCGACTCGCGTCGGCGGATCGCGTCGGCGATCGGAGCGACCCATTGCCAGGTCCATTCGCTCGAAGGGCGAATCGACCCATTCACGCGCAAGCCGCCCAGCTGGTACTTTTCCAAGGGAAAATCGGCCTCCGTAAACCGAGGCGCCACGATCAACGCCTGATGCCGGTCGCCCATGCCTCGAGCATGGTCGCGGTACTCGTCCGCATTCCGCAGGACGCCATGAAATACCATAATCAGCGGCCCGGAACGGAACCCGGGCGGCTTATAAGTGAACAGTTCGATCGGTCGGTCCTGCACGCTCACCGCGACCTGACCCGTACCCTCCGGCAACGGCGATTGCTCCGCCGCGCCGTTCCGACCGACCGCCGCGCCGCACAAAGTCGCCAGGCAGAAAACGCGTCGTGTGATCATGATGCCGTTCCTCGAGAGTCGCTCGCAATCCGCGCCGCATACCCGTTATAATCCGGGCCTGCCCCGTTGTCGCCATCGTTACCTTTGTTCTCCGCCGTCCGTTCCACTTCCACGTTCTTTCAGGATTGTTTCATGTTGAAACCACGTTGCTGCCGTTTCGGTTTCGGTGTCTGTGTTGGGCTCGCGGTCGTACTCGAGGTCTGCGTCTGCCTGGAACGACCGTTGCACGGCGACGATTTCTGGAATCAATTTCGCGGGTCGCACGGCAACGGCCACAGCGTTGGAACCACCCTGCCGACGCGCTGGAGCGAAACGGAACATGTTCGCTGGAAAATCGAAAACGGCGGGAAAGCCTGGTCATCCCCCGTCGTCTGGAAAGACCAGATCTGGGTCACCAATGCGACCGAGGACGGCAAACAGTTGTTCGCGCAATCCCTCGATCCGCTCACCGGAAAACGAATTCATGATCTGCAAGTGTTTGATATTGCCGAACCGCAATTTTGCATTCCCAAGAACAGCTACGCGTCGAGCACACCGGTGATCGAGGAAGGCCGGATCTACGTGCATTTCGGAGCCCACGGAACCGCGGCGATCGATACCGCCACCGGCAAGATCCTCTGGAAGCGTCAGGATCTTCCTTGTAACCACCACCGCGGCCCCGGTTCCTCGCCGATTGTCGAAGGAAATATGCTCTTCCTGACCTTCGACGGTTTTGATCTGCAGTATACGGTCGCGCTCTGGAAATCGACCGGCGCCACGCGATGGCAACAGGATCGGCAGATCCACTACGACAGCGATGATGGCGACGTGAAAAAAGCGTATGCCACGCCCGCGGTGTTTCGCGTCAACGGCCAGCCGCTGCTGGTAAGCCCTTCGGCGGGAGCCACAATCGCCTATGAACCGGATACCGGCAAGGAGATCTGGCGCGTCCGAAGCGGCGGCATGAACGCCTCGGGGAGACCCGTGTTTGGACACGACCTGTTCTACATCGGGACCGCGGACGGTGGATTCAAGTTTTTTGCCGTCCGCGCCGACGGTCAGGGAGACGTCACCGGCAGCCACGTTGCCTGGAAACTCACCAAGGGCGCTCCGCGGTACAGTTCGCCGATTCTGGTCGACGACCTGCTGTTCATGGGGACGGACAATGGGGTGCTGTCCTGTGTCGACGCCCTGAGCGGCGACACGGTCTGGCAGGAGCGCGTCGGCGGCGTCTTCACCGCCTCGCCAATCCATGCCGCGGGCAAGGTCTATTTTTTCAGCGAGGATGGCACGGCGCCCGTGATCGAAGCGCGTCGAAAATTCACGCTTGTCGCCCAGAATAAGTTCGAATCCGGCTTCATGGCCTCGCCGGCCGTCATCGGTAACAGCTTGATCCTCCGTACCACGACCCACACCTATCGCATCGACTGACGCAAAGGCGGCGATGGCAGACCCAGGCAGTTCGACGCGCGGCAGATGGCTTGTGGTCGCCGCTGCGCTGCTTTGGAGCTCCAGCGGTTTCTTCGCCCGCGCACCATTTTTCAGCGGCTGGCTGCCGGCCGGACTGGCGTTCTGGCGCGCAGCCTTCGCCTGCCTGATCCTGCTGCCCATGGTGCGACAACCACGCTGGTCGTGGAAACTGCTGCCCGCGGTGCTCACGTTCGCCGCGATGAACTTCACCTACGTCACCGCGCTGGTCGAAGGCTCCCCGGCAAACGCGATCTGGATGCAAAGCACCGCGCCAATCTGGGTCCTGCTCGCCGGCGTATTCGTTTTTCGCGAATCGGCCCACTGGCGCGATTGGACCCTCGTCGCCTGCTGCGTCGTTGGCATCGGGTTGATTCTCTATTTTGAATGGAGGGCAGAACAGACGACGGGGGATCGGAACGGCGGCGTGCGGGCCGTCCTATATGGCGTGGCGTCGGGACTGTTCTATGCCGGAGTCGTGCTCTCCCTGAGGCAATTGCGCACTTTCGACAGCGCCTGGCTGGTCGGGCTCAATCACCTGACCACGGCCGTGCTGCTCGGCCCCCTGGCGATCCAAGGAAATGCCTGGCCGTCCAGCGGCACGCAGTGGGTGCTGCTGGCCGGGTTCGGGATGTTCCAAATGGGCCTGCCCTACGTGCTGTTCGCGCGAGGCCTGAGGTCGCTCCCCGGACATGAGGCGTCCGGGATCGGGTTGCTGGAGCCGCTGTTGATGCCGGTTTGGGTTCTCGTTGCCTGGGGGATTTGGCCGGCCTGGTGGACGATGGCCGGCGCCGCGTTCATTCTGGTGGGGCTCGGTCTGAAATACGTCGGAACTCGCCCCGCAAAACCGTTAACTCCGACATGACGCGACGTCCCATACGGTGAGGCTGTGGGTGTACGGCTTCGAGCCTGGTTTGAGGGCCGCCGAGGGCGCCGTCCGATACGTAAGGCAAGTGCGAAATTGTATGCGGATCCTTGATTTACGAGAAAAAGGGTAATTATACTAGCGTTTCGTTGGGTTCGGACTGCTCGAAGCTTGTTTCGAGTCGCGCGTCCATTTTGTACGGGAAATTATCGCATGATTCTCCGCGGGACAGTGTTGCTGTCGTTGCTCAGTCTTCTCGCAGCGAGTGCTTTTGGTCAGCAGGAGGAAATGCGCAATTTCGCGCCGGGAGTCCTCACCGTCATCAGTCCCGACAGCCTGGAGGAAGAGGCGGCGACCGGACCGATGCCGTTGGTCGAGATTCTCACGGACTACGCCAACCTGGACTGGAAACCGAATTATGCCGCCAAGAAAGAAACCCTGCTGGAGCGAGCCAAGGCGGTGACATTGCGACGTCCGGTCTGGGCTTTGGAATTCGCGTTCAAACCGGTCCGACGCATCTACGTCGATATCCCTCAGACCACCGGACGCATGCAGCGCAAGTACCTATGGTATATGGTCTATCGCGTCAAGAATCTGGGAACCCAACTCACGCCGGTCGCCAAGACCGATGACTTCGGCAACATTACGTACGAAGTCCAGCCCGGAACGGCACCCGAACTGCGGTTTTCACCCCACTTTGTTTTCGCCGGAAAGGCCTTTATCGACGACCAATACGTCGAAAAAGAATACCTCGACCGCTCGCTGCCGATCGCCGCCAAGGCGATTGAGGAACGGGAATCGCGGGATCCGCAGACCGGAAAGCGAGTGAAATTGTACAGCACCATCGAAATCAACAAGGTCGCGATTCCGGCCAGCGACGAGAATGTCGATCGATCGGTGTGGGGGTATGTGGTCTGGGAAGATGTCGATCCGCGTATCGATTTTTTCCGCATCTATGTCCAAGGATTGACGAATTCCTACCGAATGGCCGATCTTCCGGCACCGGATGGCTATGAAAAGGGAAAGCCGCCGGCCTCGGGGCGGGCTTTCGCGATGAAGACGCTGCAGCTGAATTTCTGGCGCGCCGGCGATTCGATCGCGGAACATGAGGAAGAAGTGCATTATGGGATCCGTCTGGAGAAAGACCCGCTGGAGCAGACCGAGATTTTCATGCACTACGGCATTCAAGAACCCCTTGATCACGTCTGGGTTTACCGCTAAATTCGCACCTTGCGCCACGGTTTTTACCGGTACAATTTGGCGATGGTCCTCCGTACTCGGTGGCAGGTGCAAGGTAGCGGTGCAGGGTAGCGGGGCGAGGCAGCAAGGGGTATTGATATGGCTCATAAAAAAGGTCAAGGCTCGTCGCGAAATGGCCGCGATTCCAATGCGCAGCGCCGGGGCGTGAAGCGTTATGGCGGGCAGCAGGTGATTGCCGGCAATATTCTCGTGCGGCAGGTTGGCACGCGATTTTTCGCGGGTAAGAACGTCGGTCAGGGCCGGGATTACACGTTGTACGCCTTGGTCGACGGCGAAGTCAAATTTGACCAGGGAGGGCGTCGGGTGAACGTAGTTTCGTCGACGGCCGCCGAGGCCAACTGATCCGAACATGGACGGTTGCGACCTGGATGCGCAATCTCGGCAGTCAGATTTTCCAAGAGGGACGCCCGTCGGGGACGTCCCTTTTTTTGTTGATGGCGCGGGGCCGTATTGCCATGTTTCTTGATCGCGTGCAGATTGATGTCGAAGCCGGGAGCGGGGGCGACGGGTGTGTCAGTTTCCGCCGGGAAAAATACGTACCGCATGGCGGGCCGGATGGCGGGGACGGCGGCAGTGGCGGGAGTGTCATCATGGAGGTCCACGAAGGCGCGAACAGCTTGGCGGCGCTCGCTCATCGCAAGACCTGGCGCGCCGAATCGGGAGAACGTGGTCACGGAGCGAACTGCTCGGGACGCAGCGCCGACGACATCGTGATCCAAGTCCCGCCCGGAACGGTGGTGATCGATTCCGAACGGAATTTTGTGGTTAAAGACTTGACGTTCCAGGGCGAGCGTTTTGTCGCGGCGCAAGGTGGCAAAGGCGGCAAGGGAAATACGCATTTCAAAACTTCCACGAATCGCGCGCCTCGCGAATTCACGCGTGGGGAACCTGGTGAGCGACGCAGGTTGTTGCTGGAGCTGAAGGTCATCGCCGATGTGGGATTGGTGGGCAAACCGAACGCCGGAAAAAGCACGCTGCTCAGCCGACTCACCCGCGCCCGGCCCGAAATCGCCGATTATCCTTTCACCACCAAATACCCCAACCTGGGTCGCGTGCAGTTCAGCTTCGAGCGTTCGTTTGTCATTGCCGATATTCCCGGACTGATTGAAGGAGCCCATACCGGGATCGGCCTGGGCCACGAATTCCTGCGACACATCGAGCGGGCCGGCATCCTGGTGCATCTGGTGGAACCGATCCCGTTCGACGGCACCGATCCGGTGCGGAACTACGAGTCGATCCGCAGTGAGCTGGTTCAGTACAATCCGAGGCTTGGCGAGCGACCCGAACTGCTGGTGGTTACCAAAGTGGAGTTACCCGGCGCCGAGGAAGTTCGGGAACGAATCGCGCTGGCAGCGGGCAAAGAAGTATTTGCCATTTCCGCGGTCACCGGACAGGGACTGAACCAACTGACCGCGGCAATTGTTCGGGCGCTTGATCAGCAAGCACTTGATCAGCGCGACGATGAACAGGACCCGTCATGAACTGCTTGCTTGCCGTCGATATCGGAAACAGCGCCTTGAAAATCGGCCGGTTTCCATCGGTCGGCGGTTCCGAACTCGACGTCCCGCAGCGCGTCTGGGAATTTCATTACGAAGGTTTTTGGCCGAAACGGGCGGTCGAAGGGACGGCCGGTACGGAGGAAGCGCCGGCGCTTAACGTCGGCCAGGAATTGTGGAACGCCTTTGAACACACGCTTCCTGACTCTCCGGTTCAGTGGGTTGTTGCCAGCGTGCAGCGCGAACGGGAACGCGCTCTGAGCAACTGGATTCGAAGACACCGACCCGCCGACAGTTACCGGTTGCTGACCTATCGCGACGTGCCGCTTCGCATCGAGGTGCGTGTTCCCGAGCGAGTCGGCCTGGATCGACTCGCGACGTCGGTGGCTGCGAATTGGTTGCGTCCCGCGCGACGGCCGGCGATTGTTGTCGACGCGGGGACGGCACTCAAGGTCCATGCCGTTTCCTCCGAGGGTGCGTTCCTGGGTGGCTCGATTTTTCCAGGTTATCGTCTGGCCGGCAAAGCACTGGCGGTTCAGGCCGATCTGCTTCCCGAGGTCGGCGTCTCGTCGCGCGACCTGCCGCCCAGCCCGATCGGCAGGGATACCGAATCGGCCATCCGCAGCGGCCTGTTCTGGGGCTTTTCCGGCGCGGCCCGAGAACTCGTGACGCGTATCGCAGCCGAATTGGCCGAGACGCCGATGGTTTTCGTATCGGGCGGCGATGCGCAGGGACTCGTTCCGGTACTGGGGCCTCAAGCAGAGTTTGTGCCCGAAATGTGTTTGCGCGGGATCGCTCGAATCGCCGCAAGCCTGCAGGATGGAGCGACCGGCATGGGCAACGAGGCGCTCCCGTGAACGGGAAATCGACAGGCTGCCGAATCGGGCTGTTGACGCCGTCGGGCCGCGGTGCGATTGCGACCGTCGCGGTCGTGGGTGACGCCGCGCCGCAACGCGTAAGAAGGTTCTTTCAGCCGGCGCGAGGATCGGCCTCCCCCGTCGCCACGCAGGAACCCGAGTTCCCATCGGAGCGAATTGTCTACGGGACCTGGACTTCCCCCGGTGATCGTTGCCGCGAAGACGTGGTGGTGCGCTTTCTTGGCCCGGAACGCGTGGAAGTCCATTGCCACGGCGGCGATTGGGCGGCGAAACGGATCATGCGCGGGTTGGAATCGACGGGTTGCCGGCGGGAAGCGGATCGGTTCGCACTCAGCTGCGACCCGGGACTGAATCGCCTCGCCCAGCAAGCACTACGGAGCCTGTCGGACGCGCCTTCTTTACGCACCGTCGGTTATCTGCTGGAACAATTCCACGGTGCCCTGCGATCCGAACTGCGGGGAATCCACGACGCCGTGTCGCAACAACGGAGCGACGAGGTTGTGGCGCGACTGGAGCAGCTGGACCAATACAGCGAATTCGGCCGGCACCTGACCGAACCGTGGCGCGTCGTCATCGCCGGCCGACCCAACGTCGGCAAGAGCACGCTGGTGAACAGGTTGCTGGGATTCCCGCGCGCTCTCGTGCACGACGAAGCAGGCACAACTCGCGATCTGCTCGAGGAGAACACCTTGATCGACGGATGGCCGGTCGTGATCTGTGATACGGCGGGCATTCGAGATACCCGGCACGCGATCGAACTGCAGGGAATCGAACTCGCCAGGAAGGCAATCGAGAGCGCGGATCTGGTGATCGATGTCACCGACGCGCGGGAGCCAGGAGCAGGGATGCCTCACGCCGAATTCCCGGCGCCGCGCGTAATTTGGGTCGCCAACAAATCGGATCTGCTCGAGGAACACCCGAACGCCGGCCGGCCCGACGCAGTGCCGGTCAGCGCCTTACACGGTGAAGGCGTGCCGGAATTGATCGAGCTCATCGCAAAACGACTCGTTCCCGAACCCCCACCTCCCGCAACTCCGATCCCGTTTACCCCATCCCTGAGCCAAGCCGTGGAAGACGCCTTGCGCGCGGCTCGACAACAGCAATGGTCGGTCGTGACCGACATCCTGGCGACCTGGGTCATTGACGACGATGATCCGCTCGACCGGCCGACGTACTCGCGCTAATGCGCGCTTCGCTTCGTCATTGGCAACGCGTAAGCGACCGCCTCCTCGCCGTTGCGCGCGTAGAGCTTGTCGCCGATCAGCACCGGGTGATTCCAGGTTTTGCCGCTCAGGATCTTCTGGCGCGCCAGTTCGGTGAGTCGCTTGGGATTCGCCTCGAGCAGCACAAGTTCCCCCGTTTCCGACAGCACCAGAATCTGATCGGCATCCGACAAGAGCAGTGCCTGACCGTTGCCATAGCGGCCACCTTTCCAATTGCGCTTTCCTGTTTCCAGATCGATGCTCGCGAACATGTTGCGGTCGAACCCATACAGGTGACCGCGATGCGCCACATAGTCATTGAAGTCGGGGCGCATCGCAGGCGACAGCCAGCATTCGTAGAAGTTTCCTTCGCTGTCCTTGCGGGATACGTCGATGCGCATGGTGCCGGTGTCCATTCCCGTTCCCAAGAGGATGCTGCTTCCGTCCACGATCAGCGGCTGCACGACGCGATAACCTTGATATTCCCAAGAATGTTCCCAGGCGATTTCACCCGATTCCGGATCGACGGCGGTTAAGCCATTATTCGTCAGCATCAGGACAAATTCCTGGTCACCAAGGCGAGCTCGATGCGGCGAACTGTAGCTATGATCGCCAGCGCGTGCCTGCCATCGCAGCTCCCCGCTATCGATGTCATACGCGAGAATGCCCTTGCCGTCGGCGCCTCCGGCGTGCACGACAACGTTGGAACCGATAATCAACGGCGACGACGAGAATCCCCAGGTGGGTGGCGAGCGTTGTGCGTCCTTGCGCAGGTCCCGCAACCATACGGACTTGCCGGTGCGCGGGTCGAGCCGTTCCAGGATGCCGGTCGCACCGAGAACAAACAACATCTCTTCATGAAGCGTGGGCGTGGCACGCGGACCGGTGCCGGCGACCGGCTCCCAGAAGCGCTCCGCATCCTGCGTCCCGTGCGTCCACAACTCGGCACCGGAGGCGGCGTCGAGGCATAGCGTGACTTCGTGATCTTCGCGTTGCTCTTGAGTGAATAACCGGTTGCCGGCCACGACGAAAGACGACCATCCGGGGCCTATCGGGATCCGCCACAGTTCTCGCGGCGGTGTTTCTTTCCATGCGCTGTCCAGCACGACATCGCGGATCACGCTATCACCGTTCGGGCCGCGAAATCGCGGCCAGAGAATCTCGCCAAGCGCGTCCGTTGCCGTGTCCCCAATGGTCTCCCCGGTCGCATCGCCGTCCGCCGGGGAGCTCGCTTTCGCGGCCGCCGGTCGCGTCTTGAGTAGTTCGAGGTAGCGCGCTTCGGCCGTTGGAGTCCAACGCCAACGCAATTCGGTCTTGAACGAGCCGTCGATACCATCCGAGCGTACCGCTGCCCAGGCAAGGAACCCCAGCGAACCGATTGTTACCGCCGACCATGCCGGTATCGCCGTACCCGAGCGTAGCGACGAATCCAGGTTCGGTGCACGCCGCCCCCACCATGTCAACAGGATCGCCGTCAACGCGAACGAGCTGACCCCGGTCGGAAGTACGAAAATCGGGAAGGCCAGGCTGCGCATCGTTGGATCCGCAATCAGAATCGATGCGATACAGGCGGCAAACGTGATGCCGCCCCCCAGCAGCCGCTGCGTCCAGGTCGCCCGGCTCGCGAATAACCACCAGATGGCCATCCCAAGGGCACATACCATCGGCGCGGTAAAAGTCAGAATGAACATCGGAAAAGACAGTTCCCTCCATAAGGAGGGAACGACCTGTAAAGCCACGAGGAAAATGAGAAAAACGACCGCAGGCCAAATTCGTAGAGTTTTCATGGTTCCATCGTGGAAGAAAATCGCGGGAATAAATCTGTTTTGAACGATCTCTAGATTAGCGGCGGCTTTTCTATCCGATCACGACCTTCTTGCCGCGGAATATTGTCTCGGATAAAACTGACTGCATTAGAGACGAGATCGAAATCTTCGCCAATACTGGATCCCAATCCGAGGTTTTCCCATGCGCCGATCTGACATCGCACTGATCTTCGCCTGCTGCGCACTCTTCTTGCACGGTTGCGGAGAAAGTTCCAAGGAAGTGCCGCCCGACCTGAATTCCGAACGATCAAGTTCCATGGCCGGCGAGATGGGTGGCGGCGGTGGCATGGGCGGCATGGGAGGCATGGGCGGGATGATGGGCGGGATGGGCGGGATGATGGGCGGGATGGGCGGGATGATGGGCGGCATGGGCGGTATGATGGGCGGTGGTATGGGAGGAATGCGGGGCGGAGGTCCGAATGGCCCTGCCGGCGGCGAGCCAGCGCCGAAGGCCGATCCTGTTCCGATCCCGGTTTCCGGTGGCGCCGCTCCGATTAATCCCGAGAATTCCTCGATCGGCTTCGTGGGACTCCACGGACCCAACGACAGCATGCCACGCACCGGCGGCTTTGGAAAATTCAGCGGCGACATCAAGATCGATGAAGCTTCCAAGTCGATTACATCGATCACCGCCGAGATCGAAACGGAATCGCTTTGGACGACGATTCCGCAACTGACTTCGCACCTCACCAGTCCCGACTTTTTCGACGCTCGACAATTTCCGAAGGCGACCTTTGCCAGCACGAAAGTAGAACCCGGCAGCGAGCCAGGCAAACTGACGATCGCAGGCAACCTGACGTTGCTCGCCACAACCAAAGAAATCTCCTTCCCGGCGACGGTGACGATGGACGACAAAGGACTGTTGCTGAACGCCGAGTTTTCCATCGACCGAACACACTTCGGTATGGATAAGTTGGAGGAGCGCGTCCACAACATGGTGGAAATCAAAGTTGCCGTCGGACAGAAAACGCAGACGGCCAGTGCCGAGGAGCCTGCCGGCGCGCCCGCCGGTGCTCCTGGTGCTTTTGGGCCGGGTGGTGGTTCGGGCGATGGGCCACAAGGGGGTGGACGCCGCGGTTTTGGCCCCGCTGGTGGCCAAGGCGCACCAGGGAATACGGCTCCTGAAGCCGGGGCCGGCAAGAGTGGTACAAAGTAAGAGGTCGTCCGCGCCAGGTCAGGGTTGATCGTTGATTGCTTCCACCGTAGCGCTCGCCGTAGTTCTGCCGGCAATCACCGCATTTCTGGCGGGCGCTGCGACCTATCGGCTTCCCATGGCCCGGCCGTCGTGTGGTGCCATCGCACTTGCCGCGGCAATGCTTGCCAGTACTTATGCTCATCCCCCCTGGGACGCTCGTCGCGATCGAACGAGGCGGCACTGGCATTGGTTCGCGGAGCTGGCGCTCACCGCTGCCATCGTCAGCCCATTGCTCGATGGACTGCGGGATCGCGGTTCGACCGCAGTCGTGAAAGTCCGGTCGCCGCGATTGCGCTGGGCGAAAGTGCTCGCCTCCGCCGTCGCGGTCGTTGTCGTCGCGGTACTGGCGGCATGGTTTGTAGTGCCAAGCTACAGCAGCCTCGTGCCACGACCGCCGGTCTGGCGTTTTGTCCTGGCGGCGGAGATCATTCTCTTGACTCTCAGTACGCGGTTCCTCATTCGACACTCCACACTCCGCGCGACAGCAATCGCCTGCCTGTTGGGTTCGGTCCTGGTCATTGCCGGGATTGCGTTCGGCAGCAGTTTGACATTCGCGCAGGCTGCGTTGCCTGCGTTGTCCGCCACGGCGGGGCTGGCGCTTCTGGCGGCGTTTGTGGGAGACAAACTTGTGCTGTATTCGGCCGGTTGCGGTTCGGCTGTTCTGCACGCTGGCTGGTCCCTGGTTGCCACAGTAGAGCCCGTTCGCCCCCAGACATGGTTGCTCGCCTGCCCATGGGCGACAGTCCTGGCGCTGGCGATCGCAGCGGCAGTCCGAGGGGTTCGACACCGAAAGCAGCTCCCGTGAATCCGGCCCAATAAACACCGATATTTCGCCGGAAAAATCCGATTAACCGATCTCATTGATCGCCGGAAATTCGCTGCTGACCGAAGCGGCGACAGAAATGACACTCGACCGCTGGTATTTTTCAGCTTTTTTCAACTTTTTTTTCAACTTCCGCCAAATTTACGTTGCGATCGGTCCATGCCGCGGTTATATTCAAGCCGCGCCTGGAGTTGATTTAGGGGTGCTCGTTTCTGTGAGTATGTAACCCCAAGCGGACGGAGTCTGCATTGACTCATCTCTCGAACCGCAGCGGAAATCAGTTGATCAAGATGCATTGCCGAACTCGCAAGGGACTCATTCTCTGAGCTAATGTCTTCCTCGGAAATCAAAAAAACGCCCGATCGACTCGAGGGCGACCATCTGCTGGTGAGCGGCTCATTAAGCGGTGACCCGGCGGCTTGGTCCGCCCTGTATGCCCGATTTCACAACCGGTTGCTGGCTGCGATCCGCGCGATCCTTAGGCGCCATGATTCGGATCCGCACCTGGTCGAGGAGATCGCCGCCCGCGTCTGGTACGCGTTGATCAAAGATGATTTCGCCTTGCTGAGCCGCTTCGACGTGAATCGAGGTTGCCGCTTCTCGACCTTCCTGTCATTGCTGGCGAAGAATGAGACCAAGATGTTCTTCCGGTCCGAGCAGCGCCGACGAAACCGCGAACGCGTCTCGTCGAAAAATGTCGATTACGCCGCCGACTTTGAATACAACATCGAATCCGATCCGGAGTTTTTGTCGACGCTCACTCGCGCGGAATTGACGTTCTACAAGGAAGTGTTGATCGGATTAGCCTCGAATAACAGCGAAGCGGATTATTCTCCCGCCAATGTCTGGCAGCTCACGCGACGCGTGAAGAAAAAGCTGCAAGCCTTCTTGGGCGATTAGACGGCATTCCGCGCCGTCATGCTGTTCCGCAATCGACCGGTCTCACCATCGAAACCGGCCGGGCCGCGGGTTCGTCGTCGAACCACGCGTGCAAGAGCTCCACGGTTCGCCGACGCGCGACGAACCGGACGTTTACTGCCAGCGGAATGTCTTGATCGCTTCCAGATCCCGCACCACGATCTGATCCCCGGCGATTGCCAGGTGCGCCCATGAATCCTCAGCCACCTTGCGACGCGCAATCAATTTGAACGCGTTCGGAGACGCCTGGATCAGTAGCAACTCCCCATTCTGATCCAGTGCCAGCAATTTGTCGCCGTTGGCAATCAGACTCCAGTACTTGCCGAACGGCGTCGTCGTCCAGCGTTCCTTGCCGGTGGCGGCGTCAAGGCAGACGAACCGCTGGTTGCGCAAGTGCAGATAAATCTGACCTTCGACGACGACCGGCGAAGACATGTATCCCTGCGACTTGTGCGTCCAGGCTTCGCTGATCTGCCAGCCCGACGCATCGTGGCTGACCTTCAGTAAGGCCGACTTGCCGCCGTAGCTGCTGGTAAATATCGCGTCGCCAATCACCGTCGGCGTAAGAATATTCATGCCGCGGAAAGCCGGGATCTCCTGCGACCAGAGAACCTTGCCGTCCTGGAGTGACACACCTGCCAGCCGCGTCCGCGTCTGAACAACCAGTTGTTCTTGATTGGCCAGGGTGGCAACAATGGGCGAAGAGAATGCACTGCCATCCATGCCGCCGCCGTCGTCGAGCGATTTCCAGAGGACTTTTCCGGTGAGCTTCTCGAGTTTCACGACGCCTCCACCCGCCTGGACGTACAGGTCGTCGCCATGCACCAGCGGTGAGGAGACAAATCCGAACGTGGGCAAAGTCGAACCCATGCTCGACACGAAATCGATTTTCCAGACAATCTTGCCCGAGCCCGCGTCGAGACAAACCAGCATGTCGCGCATGCCACCGACGTAGAGCCGGTCGCCGTCCAGAGCCGGAGTCGCCCGGATCCAGGAGCCGTTCGAGGCAGCGAAGAACGGCACCGACATCGAGCCTTCCCACTGGGTCTCCCAGAGCTGCTGACCGCTCGTACGATCGAATGCCCGCACCACCTCAAACTTTTTGTTTTTAGTCTCCGTGACAAAGATGCGTTCGCGCGAAACGATCGGACCGGAGTAGCTCGGCCCAAGTGCCGCCGACCATTTCAGTGCCAGGCGATCTTCCTCAAGCGTCATTGGCCAGGTCGAAGTGCTGATCCGGCCGTCACGCGATGGGCCACGCCACTGGGTCCAGGTGTCCGGGTCCGCAGCCTGGAGCAGGGAGGGGACCACCAGCGTCGCACCGGCGAGTACCATAAACCGCATGGAAAACGATGACCAGATCATTTCGAGAATCTCCCGTCGCGTGAGTTATTTTTGTGCCGTCCGATGCGGTCTTCGTGATGCGAGCAAGCGGTCGCCGAGCAACACGTCTGCGATAACCCTAGGGGAAAGGTGCGTATCGACAAGTCGCTGCTCGGGATTTCAAGGACGATTTCTTTCGATCGTGTTCCGCAGGGTCTGCGCAAACCCCTCAAAATGCCGCATGTTATCGCAGAACGCGGAAAACGTCATTTTTCTTCGGATCGGTTCGGTCAGTGCGTAACCGCCGACAGCGAATGCCACATCGCCGCCAAATTGCTCATGTAGCCGCGTGTAGCCCTCGAGAAATGCCGCTTCGTCGGCGATGTGGGAACAACTCATCCAGAACAGCCGGGGACGCTGCGTTCGGATTGCCGCGGCAAGCGTTTCGAAAGGCAGATTGTTTCCCAGCGAGACCGCATTCCATCCACCGTCGCGCAGCACAAGTTCGGCCATGGTCGTGCCGAGGCTGTAGATATCCCCCGAGGCGGCGGCGCCGATCGCCAACGGCGCTTCGACGGGCGGATTCGGGAGCAGCAATCGCATTTCATGCAGGACTCGTAAAGTGATCTCGCAACCCCGCCGCTCCTGGTACACCTCGGCCTCCCCACAGGCCCAGCGCTTCCCAATCGTCTGAAAGGCGGCCGCGAATACCTCGTCGCAGATCACGCTGATGCTGTGTTCCGCGAGAAACAGGTCGATCGCAATCTGCCGGCAACGCGCCTCATCGCCCGCAAGAAGCGCCTCAATCAAATGCGTGCGGGCCCGGTCCACCACGCGCACCGACTGACCGCTGGTCACCGGCAAGCCGAGCGCCTCGGGATGGACCAAGGTGTGGCCACCCTCCCGAACGAATCGCATCATCGCCGAAAGAGCTATCCGTCGATGTCCGCCGGCGGTGTATTGCGTGGGAATGACTCCCTTGTCGCACCACCTTTTCACGGACGATTCGCTGACCTCCAGCGCTCGCGCAACCTGTTTCGGGGTTAATAGCTCGGCCATTTCGACCCCTGCTTCGGTGAATGTTTTTGATGAATTTGTTTTGATCGTTGTCTTAAATACTATAAAAAACCAACGTGAAATGACAAGTAATATAACGTAAGTTATCTACACGTAACACTTTACGATTGAGGATCAATTTTTTGAACGTTTTGCACGATTTTATGGTTGCGTACCAGCAGTCTCTGCGGTAGAACTTAGCGAACGTTTTGAACGATTTTGTTTATTGAGGTTTTTGCCGACGGAGTTCCCCGCCCATGGCTACGAAGCGAGATTCAGGTACCGAGGTCATGCTGCCCACCGTGTCGCCAGCCAGCTCCGGTGAAACGGCCGATTCGATTCGGCAGCGAGCGATGCGACTGCTGCAGGTCGAAATTGACTTCATCCCTAATGCCGACTTCACGACGCGGGTTGAATGCCGGGACGAAGCCGTTGCGGAGGGACTGCGGTCGCACGGGTTGGGCGAGGCCGGTTCGGCGCCGTCCGAATTGCCGGCTCACCTGCGGCGCTTGTGCGAAACAGAACTTCTCACACCGCTGCAGGAGACCCTGTTGTTCCGCGAAATGAATTTCGCCAAGTTCTGTGCGGACCGCTTGCGGTCCAGGATCGATCTGGCGTCGGTGGAACCGGAGCTGGTGGAAAGAGCGGAGCAATTGCTGGAATGTGCCCGCTTGTTGCGGGACCGGATCATTCAGGCGAACATGCGGCTGGTGATGTCGATCGTGAAGAAGTTTGTGACTCCGCGGCAGTCGTTCGACGAAATGCTCAGCGACGGCATCATGACGTTGATGCAGGCGGTCGAGAAATTCGACTACGATCGCGGGTTCCGATTCAGTACGTACGCTTACCGGGCCATTGCCCGCAACGCCTATCGCAGCGTCGTCGATTCGCGCGAGGAGGAACTGTCCAGCAGCCTCGAGTCGGAGTCGTGGGCCGCTCAGGAAGTCGACGGTAAATCGTCGGCCCTGACCGATCAGGTCTGGAGCAATCTGCGGCAGCTCACCGCGGCGATGTTAGGCAGGTTGGACCGCCGCGAGCGGCTGGTGATTCGCAGCCGCTATGCGCTAGGTTCGCATCGCCGAGTTCGCAGTTTCCAGGATCTTGCCAATCGGCTGGGAGTTTCCAAAGAGCGTGTGCGGCAGTTGGAGCAGCGGGCAATCTTGAAATTGCAGTCGATGGCGGCGGAACTGGAACGCGACGAACTCTTCGGCGCGGCGCTGGCTTAACGTCCCCGACTCGCCGGGAACGCCGGGAAATCGGCGTCGCATCCTCCGCACGGCTGCACGCTGGTATATGATGAAGCCCGTCGAATTCCGAGTAAACGACCCACACGCGAGATCGCCCTGATGTCGAGCAGTGTTGAATGCCACTCCCGCGATGCGACGCCACCGTACGACGCCATTCTTGTCGTCTCCTTCGGCGGACCGGAGGGCCCGGACGACGTGATGCCGTTCCTGGAGAATGTGCTGCGTGGCAAAAACGTGCCCCGCGAAAGGATGCTGGAAGTCGCGGAACACTATCATCATTTTGGGGGTGTGAGCCCGATTAACCAGCAATGCCGGGAATTGATCGCGGCGTTGCGCGACGAATTGGATCGGCAGGGGCCGAAACTGCCGGTTTACTGGGGCAACCGAAACTGGCATCCCTTGTTGCCCGATACGTTGCGGCGGATGCGGGACGATGGGATACAGCGAGCGCTGGCGTTCATGACCTCGGCATTCAGTTCCTATTCGGGCTGTCGTCAATATCGGGAGGATATCCAACGGGCACAGACGGTCGTGGGGGAGGGAGCGCCGCGGATCGACAAGTTGCGCGTGTTTTATAATCACCCCTGCTACATCGTTCCGATGCGGGAGCGGCTTGCCGAGGCGCTGGAACAGATCTCTGCGCAGCGACGATCGGCGAGCCGCGTATTGTTTACGGCCCACAGTATTCCGCTGGCGATGGCGGCAGGCTGCGACTACGAACAGCAGTTGCGGGAATCGAGCCGCTTGGTGGCCGAAGCGTTTCCGGGCATGAGCTGGGATCTGGTTTACCAGAGCCGTAGCGGGCCCGCTTCGCAGCCGTGGCTGGAACCCGATATTTGTGATTTTCTGCGCGCGTTGAGCGAACAACGAGACGTCGGCGACGTTGTCGTTGTTCCGATCGGGTTCATTTCGGATCATATGGAGGTGCTGTTCGACCTTGATACCGAAGCACGGAAGTTGTGCCAGGAGCGGGGCCTGAACATGGTCCGCGCGGCAACCGTTGGCACGCATCCCCGTTTCATCCAGATGATTCGCGAACTGGTTTTGGAACGGGTTGCTGATGGCGAACGATTGGCGTTGGGCAGTCGGGGGCCGAACCACGATCTCTGTCCCGTCGCGTGCTGTCCCTCCGGACGACCAGCACCTGCCGTGCCACCCACTTCGCCAGGTCACGAACCTTCCCCGGCGCCGACTTCGGGCCGATCCGGGGCGACCGACGCCCCGAGATAACCAGCGCCCCGAGAGATCACGATCCCACGGAAAGGTGCATTCCGAGGAAGCAAATCAATGACAGTCACGATCAGCCGCTCGGATTCCGATCCAAAGGGCTTCCGTTTGAGGACGGAGTTGCTTGTCGCCGAACCTCAGGCAACCGTATTCGACTTCTTTGCGGACGCTTTCCAGTTGGAAACGATCACACCGCCTTGGCTGAACTTTTCGGTGCAGACCGCGCGACCGATCGAGATGCGGTCGGGGACCCTGATCGACTATCGGTTGCGGCTGCGTGGCCTACCGATCCGCTGGCGCAGCCGGATCAGCAGCTGGGAGCCGCCGTTTCGGTTTGTGGACGAGCAGCTCCGGGGCCCTTATCGCTACTGGCATCATCTGCACACCTTCAAATCGACGCCGGCCGGGACCTGGGTGCGCGACGAGGTACATTATGCAATGCTGTTTGGATTCATCGTGCATCCCCTGCTGGTGCGACGTGACTTGCAGCGGATCTTCGAGTTTCGGCGGCAGGTAATGAGCCGGGTTTTCACGCCGGTGAGCTGAGGGGCGCGATTTCATGAAGTGGCAACTGGTCGGGATCCTGGTGGCTGCTGCGGTCACTTTGGGCTCGTTCGCCGGCCGAATGGTTTGGCTGGCGCCGCAATCATTACGATCGATTCGTGCATCTGGTGTTCGGCGCGTCCGAGTGGCGGGGACGAACGGAATCCGCTTCAAGCATCGAACAACCGAACGCCACAACCGTTTTCCGCGGGATAGTGGCAGCGACCTCGCTCGATGGTGACGCCCCGGGCAATATCCCGAGCCAACAGCAATGCGCCGTCCATGTCGACATAATCGAGCAACGGGAGAAGCTGTGCGATGGCCGAAATTCCGACCGTCGACTCCGTCATGCACCCGACCATCACCTTCAGGTTGAGCTGGCGAGCTCGCTCGATCATTCTGCGAGCGGGCGTGAGGCCGCCACACTTGACGAGCTTGATGTTGATGCCGTGGAAAAAACCGGCGCAACGATCCACGTCCTGGATTTCGATGCAACTTTCGTCGGCAATGATCGGTAGTACCGATTCCCTCCTGACGCGTTGCATCGCCTCCCACTGATCGGCAGGCAGGGGTTGCTCGATAAACTCCACGCCCAACGATTGCAGTTCTCGCGCGTTGGTGATCGTCTGATCCGCGGTCCATCCGCAATTGGCGTCGACGCGAAAAATGGCGTTGGTGTGCGAGCGCAACGCGCGAACAATTTCCAGATCCCGATCCGTACCCAGCTTGACCTTGTAGACCGGCCAATCGGGAAACTCGTTCATCTTGGCGATCATCGAGTCGATCGAGTCGATTCCGAGGGTGTAGTTTGTGACGGGGATACGATCGATGCGGAGTCCCCAAAGAGCGTAGACCGGTTGGCCGCGCATTTTTCCCCAGATATCGTGGGCTGCCTGGTCGAGCGCGCATTGTGCGAACGGCTGGGATTGGAATTCCGGAGCCAATTCGTCCCACAGTCGCGCCGGATCGTCAAGCGACCAGGATGCCAGTCGATCGCGCACCCGATCAAGGGCCTCGGCCATCTGAGGAATCGTCGCGCCGTAATATCGGTTCGTGGTAGCCTCGCCGAATCCCCGCAATCCGGCGTGTTCCAATTCCACGATCAACGTCGGCTGAACCGATATCGATTCCCGCGAGATCGTGAAAACATGCCGTAGTGGCAATTCATACGTGTGGACTTTCAGCTGCATGCGAATTCCTCGATTGGCAGGCGATTCTGGCGGAACCATGCTCCGAAGTCAACGTCCAACGCAGGGCGACTCGAGGTACTTCGAGGCCCACTTTACGGCTCGGCGCGACGGAAGCGGGCGATTACGATCAAGGGATCTGCCGGGTGCCGTGCCGGCGCAACCACGCACACATTCCGATCCCCGACACATTTCATCGAGCTCCTTGGAGCGCCACCTTGGATGATCCCGCGAAGCCGCACCCGTTCCCTGGCTCCCTGGCATGGGGCACGGTTTGCGGGCTGGTTGCGGCTGTTGGCTATTCCGCCGCCAACGGTTTTCTACGCGCGGTTGCCCATTGCGATCCGGTCTGGGTTTCGGCGGTAAAATCGGTTCCGACCGTGTTGCTGACCTTGCCGTTTCTGGTGTTGCGCTACCGGCGACGCCAGCCGGTGTTTCCCGAAAAGCGCGTCCTACTGGCACTGATACTGGCGGCGTTGGCGGGGCAGTTGTTCGGCAACGTGATATTCCAGTGGTCGCTGGGCGTCGTGGGACTGGCATTATCGGTTCCGCTCAGCCTGGTGACGCAGATCGGCGGCAGCGCGATTCTTGGACGGGTATTTCTGCACGAATCGCTCACGCGCAGGATGATCGTCGGCGTACTGTTGCTGTTTGCGGCGACCTGTGTCTTGTCGCTGGGTGCAGAAGAAGCGTCGCGCGCGGTCATCCGGCAATGGACGACCGATTCCCTCAGCGGCTGGCAGCTGGGCGCCGGTCTGGCAGGCGTATGCCTGTCGGGCCTGGCCTACGCATCCCTGGGCGTCGTGATTCGTCGTGGCGTAACCCAGACGGTTTCGGTTTCCTCGACTCTATTTCTGGTCTGTGTGGCGGGTACGGTTTCGCTGGGAGCGCTCAGTCCGTTGCGGATCGGCTGGCAGGGAATGGTGGGGACCAGTCGGCACGATCTTCTGCAGATGCTTGCTGCCGGTCTGTGCAACACGGTGGCCTTCTATGCACTGACCAAGGCACTGCAGTCGACGCCGGTGCTCTACGTCAACGCGTTAGGGGCGACCCAGGCAACTTTAGCGGCGATCAGCGGCGTGCTGATATTTGACGAAGCACCTTCGATCACGCTGGCCGCAGGGGTTGTGTTGAGCATCGCCGGCATTTTGTCGATGAGCAGTTCGCGGCGCGCGGGAGCGGCAGCTCCGCCCGGCGATCAGCGCAGCGATCCGGCCATTGGCGAAGTATCGCCGGTACCGATCACGCTATCCGAGAGATGAATGCCCGCGGCGGGGCGATTGTCTTCATTCAAGAAGATATCATCGTCGCCGATCCGGCTGCTGGAGAGTACCTCCACATGTCCGTCCTCGAACAGCACATTCTGCACGCGGCCACCATGATTGGTGCTCAGACGGTCCTTCGAAATCCGACTGGGGGAATCGGCGGCGACGGCAAACGTGGCCCGATGCAGATTCCGTTGCCCGGCGTAGACACCGTTCACCAGCACGCCAAGGTACGTTCCGTAATTCGGCGACATCCGCGCCCAGACCTCGGGCAACGTCGCTTCGTCGCTGGTATCGACTTCCTCCCATTCCGGGACGCCCAGCCAACGGCCGGTCGTTTCCGGCTTCCGCGCGCCGGCGCAGATCAGGCGTTGCGGATCGAGCATCCGCTCGTGGACCAGCGTTGTCGGTGCGGTGCCCGCCACGGCACGCGGGCCTTCCGTCGGGAGCCAGGGAAAATGACCATCGTAGATGTCGCTGTACGACTGCATCGCCATACCAATTTCATGCAGGTTATGGCGGCAATCGGCGAGTTGGGCGCGGTCACGGGAGTTCAACAGGGCCGGCATCAACATGACGCTTCCACCGGCCAGCAGGGCGGCGAGCACCACCAGGTCCACCAGCCGAAAACGGCGGCGCGTTCCAAATTCGTTGCGCGATTCGGAAAGTCGAGCCGGAGGCATCGTGGATGCCGTCTGCGTCGCGTCCACGACGGTCGACCCCACGACGCACCATTCGGACGAACGCAGGCCCGCATCGGCGTCGGTCACGGACCCCGCCTCGACACGCGCGAAAACATAAGCACAAGTCCGCTCGGCAAGACCTGCCGGCGGGTCCAACAGTGGCTTATCCAGACTCAAAAACCGCAGTCGATCTTCCCATTGGATCAACTCCGATTTCAGTTGAGGGTCCTCTTGGAGCGATGCCTCCAGACGCTCCTTTTCCTCCGCGTCCAACGCGTTCGACAGATAACCAAGCAATTCTTCCCGCATCGAATCTCTCATGGCTCTTCGTTACGCTGATTCCAAATTTCCGAGAGTTTCAAGATCGCTGTGTGCAGACGGCTTTTGACGGTTCCGACCGGGATATCCAAAACTCCCGCAGCGTCTCGATATTTCATCCCCTGATAGTAAACCAATACCACGACCGATTTCAGCATCTCCGGCAACTGATCGACCGTTCGGCGCACCCACTCCTTGCGTTCCATTCCGTTGATGTTCGCCAGCGGATCCGGGTCGGATCCGACCAGCATATCCACCATTTTTCCCAACTCCTCGCCTTGCCCCTTGGGCTGGTCGAGGCTCGTCATTCGGTGACGGCGATTCCGTCGCTGTGCATCAATTGCCTGGTTCGTGGCGACCGTGTACAACCAAGGTCGGAATTTTCGTCCTTCCTCGAACTGATCCCGTTTCAGATGTACCTGTAAAAAGGTGGCCTGAAACACATCTTCCGCCAATTCGGCATCCCCGAGGTACCGCCGCAAATAGCTGAAGATTTCTCGTTCATATCGACGTACCAACTCCTCAAACAGGTGCCGGTCATCGGTCTCGCGGTAACGGATGAGCAGGGCTTCGTCCGTCTGCGGCGCGCCGGAGGATTCTTCGTTGGTTTCGGTCATTTCCAAGGTGAGGCACATAATCGTCTACGGATGGTCAGGAGAATGGTTCGACAGGAATAACCACCTGGCTCGGAAAAACCGAAAACCTGCTATCCGAGCGGCCATCGTAACAAGAAACCAGGACGCGACCAAACCATCCTTGGCTGTCTCGCTGGGCCGCAGGCGAATCTCCGGCTGCGGTTTGACACCCCGATTCGGGCGGTTTACAGTAACGACTCGACTATTCCGCAAAGGCCGTGCCAACTGAATCAAAGTGCCGAAACAACGCTATTCCTGGGCCGCCCCTGGCGACGTAAACGCCTTCTTTGGCTTGATGTTAGACAACGTTGCCGACCTGTTGTTGACGGTCGGGTTGCTCGCGTCGGTTTTTGAATTTCCTACACAGTTTGCTTTCCAAGCGATGGTTCCGGGCACGGCGGTGGGCGTGCTGGTGGGGGACCTGTTGTTTTTCGTGATGGCGTTGCGGTTGGCCCGGCGGACTGGCCGGACCGACATCACCGCCATGCCGCTCGGCTTGGACACCCCCAGTACCCTGGGCATGGTCTTTTTTGTACTTGGCCCAGCCTACCGTCACGCCCTCGACCAGATGCAACTCAGCGTCGAGGACTCCGCTTTATACGCCTGGCGGATCGGCATCTGTTCGTTGTTTTTCAGCGGCCTGTTCAAGATGGTCTGCGCTCTCGGTTCGAATCGGATCCGTCGGATGATCCCGCGTGCCGGATTGCTCGGCTCCCTGGCGGCCATTGCGCTGGTGCTGATCAGTTTCTTGCCGATGCTGGAAATGTTCCACTACCCGGTGGTCGGTTTGGTTGCCCTGTCGCTGATACTGACCTCCCTTGTGGGGCGCATCCGCATGCCGTGGGGCATGCCCGGCACGCTCGGAACACTCTTGATCGCATCGGCGATTTATTACCTGATGCTGGGCATCGGAGCGATTCATGCCGAGCCGACGATCGATCCGCGGCTAGGTGTTTTTCCGACGGTCTGGCTCAGCGTTTTTCCATTCACTTGGGTTGCGGAAATCCACGACGCGGTATCGTACCTTCCGGTGGTGATTCCCTTGGCACTGGGAACTGTTGTCGGTGGAATTGACTGCACGGAGAGCGCCGCCGCGGCCGGCGACGAATTTGACACGCGCGAGGTGATCGCCGTCGAGGCGCTGGCGACACTCATTGCGGCGCTGTTCGGCGGAGTGATTCAGACGACTCCCTACATTGGTCATCCGGCGTATAAAGCGATGGGTGGTCGGGCCGCCTATACGCTCGCCACGGCACTCTTCGTCGGTCTCGCCGGCGTGCTGGGGCTGTTCGGTTATTTTTACTGGGCGATTCCCAAAGCGACAGTCCTGCCGATCCTGGTCTTCGTCGGTCTGGAGATCACGGCCCAGAGTTTTGCCGCGACGCCGCGACGCCACTATTCCGCGGTCGCTATCGCCTGCGTGCCGGCGCTCGGCGCATTGGCCTGGATCTCCGCCAGTCGACTGCTCGGCGGCAGTGATCTCGCCGCCTTGAAAGAACCTCAACGATCCGACCTGCAGACCATATTGATGCTGAACAACGGCTTTATCGTCACCAGCCTCTTGTGGGCCTCCGCGCTGGCCGCCATCATCGATCGGCAATTGCATCGCGCGGCGGCCTGGTTATGCGTGGCGGCGCTCTGCGCCTTCTGCGGTGTCATTCATTCTCCGTTGCAGCAAGGCCCGTTGCTGCTGCCGTGGATGCTGCCAGCGCACTTGCAGGGACTCGTCTGGCAATACGTTGCCGGTTACTTGTCGGCCGGTCTGTTGATCGCCTGTTGGGGCTCGTGGTGGAAGCGCTGCCACGACGAGCGGGTCGAGACTGCGCATCACGGCGAGGGTTCCCATGGCGCTTGAACGGATCCTTGAGCCGGAAGTGATGGACAGCCCCGACGAGGCGGCCGCCTACGACCAGATGGATCATTCCCAGGTCAACGCGCGGTTCGTCGACGATCTGCTGGCGGTGGCGCCGGAGCCCGGCGATCTGCTCGACCTTGGAACCGGAACGGCGCTGATACCGATCGAGCTCTGCCGCCGCCACCCCGAATGCCGCGTGATCGCGGCCGACCTGTCGATCGAGATGCTGGAACTGGCCCGTTACCGCCTGGAGATCGCGATGTTGACGCATCGGATCCAATTGGCGCATGTCGACGCCAAGAAGATGCCGTTTCGGGACGGCATGTTCGACACGCTGATGTCGAACAGTATCGTGCATCATATCCCGGAACCCCGCGAACTGCTCCGAGAAGCGGTTCGCGTCACGCGAGCCGGTGGTCTGCTCTTCATTCGCGACCTTTGCCGGCCCGATTCCCAGGAGGAACTCGAACAGCTCGTCGAAACCTACGCGAGGAACGAATCCGAGCATGCTCGTCGGATGTTCCGTGAATCGCTGCATGCCGCGCTCACATTGGCGGAAATCCGCGCTCTCGCCGCGGAACTGGGCTTTCCGAACGAGAGTGTGGCGATGACGAGCGATCGGCATTGGACTTGGTCCGCGCGCAAGGAAGCAGCTTAGTCGTGGCTGGGGCTTCCAGCCCCAGCAATGGCTTACACATCGTCATTTGCTCGACAAGCTCAGGTCGACGACCTGGGATTCGCCGCGCAACGTGACCGCTGTGGGGTGCTCGAATTTGATCACGTCTGCCAGCGTCGGGCGTGGCTCAACGCTGCCCAGATGAAACACCTCGACGCGGTGCACGCCTTGACCCGGGCCACGGTTGGCGGCGATCGAGTATTTTCCATTGGAGATCATCGTCCAGGCCAGCGGCTGATTCGATTGCTCGGGTACCAGGGAGATCATTCCCCAGCGCAGCGGTTTTCCGTCCAGCGTTATCGTGCCGGTCACGGCCATCCGTGGGGACTCGGCCAGCAAGCCGTTCGTCCGAATCCAGGCGGCCAGCCGATCCTTCCAACCGAATAACTCGGGATCGGCGAATGCGAGGCCCACTCCATGCGGTCCGACCTGGTAGACATGCAGCTCCGCGGCTACGCCCGCGCGGCGCAACGCGGCATAAAATGCCAGGCTGTTTTCCACGGGCACGCCCGAGTCATCCCCGGTATGGAACAGGAAAGTCGGAGGCGTATCTTTGGTTACCTGCTTTTCGTTGGAGAGTGACTCGGCGAGTCCCGCTTCCGGATTTTCGCCCAGGAGATTTCTTCGAGACCCCGCATGCCCGAAGCTCTCCGTCATGCTGATGACCGGATAACAGAGGATCGCAAAATCGGGCCGGCAATTGACTTTTGCGATGCGATCCTCGGACGCAGGATCGCCGGCGTCAAAATGGGTTGCCGCGGTCGACGCCAGATGGCCGCCGGCGGAAAAGCCCATGATTCCGATTCGACGCGGTGAGATACCGAACTTCTCGCTTTCAGCGCGCACCAGCCGAATCGCCCGCTGGGCATCCGTCAACGGTATCGGATGCCGGTACTTCGGCGCATGCCGGTACTGCAACACGAAGCCCGCCACGCCCAAACTGTTGAACCAGCGCGCGATCTGGTGTCCTTCGTGATCGGTCGCGAGGATGCCGTAGCCGCCTCCCGGGCAGATCACCACAGCGGCTCCGGTCGCTTTCTCTTTGGGAGGCAAGTAGATCCGCACGCCCGGCTTGTCGTTTTCCTCGGTCCCCACGGCGCCGGGCGCGCCGTCCGGCCAGAGCAGTGTGAGTGGGGGTCCCGCCGCAGCCGATTCCCGTGCCGCCGATACCGACAACAGGAAAACCAGTAATGAGGAACAACGCAATAGCGAAGTTGGGGATGGCATCGACATGAACTGTGAAACTCCGTTGGTGTTGTCTGTTGAAAGCCGGTCAGGTCTCCCGACCCGACCGGCTGGTGAACAAGCAACGTAAAAGTGTAATGGTCCAGGCCATCGAGCCACCAGTGACCGTCAAGCCGCGAAAAGCCGCCCCGTTCCTCGAAAGGGATTTTCTGCAGCGTAGCCCGGGGTCGCCGTCGCTCCGGCTACCCTGAGTACTGCCGCAGTTGCCGGCGGCGATTTTTAGGAAACGCGGAACGCGCGCCGCGTCGCGAGCACTGTTCCAAACGGACCACTGAATGATGCGAAACCGATGGCCACGATCGTTCTTTGCCACGACCATGGGACAGGTTGTATGAACATAATCAGTCCCGAAATTCCTAGACCGATCGTCAGGCCGATGACGCCTCGCTTGATCGCCTCGACCATTTCACACCTCCAAATTCGCGATTGGGTAACTGCTGCGGAATCGAATTCACCGCCCCATCACGGACAACCGCCGTTTCATTGAAAAATAGGAACACCAAACAATTGTCGCCCCGACCCCAAGTCCACACGCTAACCACGGGAAGTCTCGTATGAGCCAGCCGCTGCCCCAAGACGTGTCCCAGACAGTAAGAGGCGTCGCAGATAGGAACACGGCGATCCAGAAAAGTGCATCGCGGACCCAGACCAACCGTTTCGTCCGAAGGAGCACTTCGAGTTCTTTCTCCCGCCGCAGAGGTGGAAGAGCGTCCCCCTTCACAGCTTCATCCGGCGGCGGAAAACGGTCCAGAAGTCCATCCGGAAGTTCACTGTCCCGCCCCTTCCGTCTCCGTCGACTAATGAAGCCGTTTCGTGCAATCGCCAATGCGTATGCCTTCACCGTTCCCACTTGCAAGTCCTCAAGGCTGCCCAACAGCCGCATAAATGTCTCAGAGACTATGTCCTCTGCTTCGGTCAAATCGCCCAAAGCCAGCTTGCGAATCGGTAGACGTCGGCGGAGTAGGCTCGATAAATCTCTTCGATCGTCCCCATCAGCGGCTCCCAGCAGATTACGCTCCAGCCTGGGAAAAGTTACCTCGATTGCGAGAAAGTTAACTGTTCCCAGTGGATCTGCCTGGATTGAGTATCAACCGCTTGCCAGCTTTCATATCACGAGAAGACGCCACGATCTTTGGCGGAAAAGCCCAATCGCGCACGTCGCGCCAAGATGCTCGAGCAACGGTTTAGCGTGCATTTTCAACGGGATGGATCGCCAGGGCGGTGACCGCGGTGGGCGTCGCGATCAGTAACAGGCCCCGATCACCGGTACGGGCGGCCGCAATTCCCGTCAGTTCCTCACCGACGCAGAAATAGTCGGAGAACTCACCGTCGGCTGCGATCATGTGCACCGAGCCATCCGCGGCGGCAATCACCCACTCGCCGCCCGCGCTGATCAGCCAACCGGAGGTCACAAACTCGATCGGATTCCGCGGCTGACCGGGCGGCAGCGGGTAGTTCCACTGTTCCTGAAACTGCTCGTTCAGCGCCACGAAAGTGCGCTGCGTTTCGCTCGCATACGAGATTCCCCCGTAGGCGACCTGCGCACCCGTCGTTTCGCCCGCCGGGTCACTCAGCGCGAATCGCGCGCCGAACAACTGATGAATGGCCCAATTCGGAACGTCGATGGGTCGGTCGGCATTCCCGAACTGATTGACGCGCAGCAGTCGGCCCGTTTCGCCCGCCGCCAGCAGTTTTCGCCAACCGACCGCATTGGGCGCGCTGGCCGCGAGGGACAACACGGAAAGCATGGTTCGATCGGACCAGTTGCGCTGACCGTCGGGGCCCAGCGCGTGGATTCCCTGGGTTCCCCAGAACGCGACGTAGAATTCCAGATTGCCGTCCGCATCCAGATCTTCGACAAGCACGTCGTGAATGCCGGGGTGTTCCTCGTCGTCGGGGGGATAGCTCCATTGGGGCGCGCCGCGTTCGTCCAGGACGATCATCTTGCGACCGAACAGTGCCGCCAGTGCGTAGACGCGTCCGCCGGATTCCGTCCGGGCCGTGCGCACAATGCTGAACGGACGGCTGTCTTGTTCGTTCTGGGGCAAAGCGAATCGGCGTTCGATTTCTCCGGGCACATTGACCTGCACCAGTTGTCGGCTTTGGTCGAGGATCAGGAATCGGGTTTTGCCATCGTCTTCGAAGACCGTGATATTTCCCGGCCCGCTGAGTTCCCGCAGCGACCAGACGGTTTCCAGGCGCAGGTGCCGCGGTTCGCTATGTGGTTTGATTTCCACGGCTGGAATATCGATGACGGCCGGCGCGGCGCCGCTGGCGGCGAGTGTCAGGCGCCGTTCGTACTCTTGCCGTTCCCGCTCCGATTCTCGCAGCAACTCGGCAGCCAGGTCCTCGCCGTTTCCCAGCCGGCGCAGCACTGCGGGCAGTTGCTGCTCCAGCCGCGGATTGGCACCCATCTCAAATATCTGCACGCGGGATTCGGTGTCGAGTACGACAACGGTTGGCGTGCCGACGATCTGGAACATCTCCAGGCCGTGGGCATCCAGGTCGCGCAATAGCGGCGTCTTTACATTCCAGCGTCGCATCCGATCTTCCACTGCCTGGTTGCTCATCGTGGACGGTTCGGTGCAGACGGCGTGAAAGCGAAAGCGGTCGTCGGTCTCCAACGCCAGGCGGACGCGATCGAACTGCTGCAGTGTCGTCGCACAGGTGGGATGGTCGCTGAACCATAGCAGTACGGCGAATTTTCCAGCAATGTCGTCGCGTGTCAGCCTTCCCCCGCCTGGATCATGCAGGGAAAACGGGCCGGCCTGCTGGCCGAACAGCTTCGAAGGAAGCGGCTGCGGCGGGGCCACGAAGAACTGAACCTGACGCGCGCCGTCAGGGATCGGCAATTGGAACGACGCGTCGCTCAACTGGTCAAGCAACTCCGCGCCGTGGAATTCCGCCACCAGTTGCACGTGCTTGATTTCCGGCGAATCCAACATTTGCTTTTCCAGCGATTCGTTCGGATAGCGCATGCGGCGAATCACGTAATTCGATTCGTCGATCCAGAACAGGAATTTTCCGTGGGGCGTGGCCGCTTCCAGCCGCTGGCAACGATGGCCCTCCACAAGATCGGATTCGAGCAGTTGCAGTTGCGGCTCGTTCCGCTTTTCCAAGCCGTCGTCGACGAGAAAATGCCGATCCCCCAGCAACCAGTCGAACTGCGGAGCGTATTTTCCCCAGGGGCCGGTCACGACCGCGTTGGTGGCTTGCGCATAGAGCAGCGGATCACCCGTAAGATCCGCGGCGCCAAGCCGTTGACCGACGGTCCGGACGATAATCTGGTGATCGATGTCGCCGGTATCCTCATCGTGAACGATGATCCGCAGTTGCTGGCCGTCACTGGCACCTTCGGCGCGGTACGTCTGAAATCGGATCTTGTTGGGCGCCGCATACTGCACGGACAGTGGCGCGCTGCTTTCGCGCGGCTCCGTCCCTTCCAGATAGGTCAAGCGGATCGTGGCTTGATCGCGATAGGCTCGAGCCGTTCGGTATGCAGTTCGGGTACGATTCCAGAGTTCTTCCGCGGTGACTGGCGATTGCACCGTCGACGGACTGGGCGACACGGATGGCGATTGCCGGGCCTGGGAGGGGCAACCGCTGCATCCGATCAACACCAGCAGTCCCACGATTGGCAAGCCGATCGGCCACGGCACGATCCAGGGACGACGTTGCCCTGCAAAGCGCCTCAATGGCGACGTCGATCGCGATTCCCACGAGTTCGGCAGCATCGTATTCCTCCCTGATCGCCCATCTGTCTCGCGCGTTGAGAATTCGCCAGTGTACCGCCGGACTGCTCGGATTGGAAAGGGAATTGCGACGACGGCGGTTGACGATGGTGCGGATCGCGAACTACAAAGACCGCGAGTCAGGGAGTTTCGACGGTGATACGACTAGGTTACGGTTCCGCATCCGATTTGTACCTCGAATTGCCAGATTCGATCGAGGTATTTGATTGTTCCGCGCCGCACGGAGTGGAATTGGCGGATCCCGAGCAGGCGGTTGTCCAGGCGCTGGCCGATCCGTTCGATTTCCCGCCGCTCAGCCAGGCAACGGTGACGGGAGATCGGGTCGTATTGGCCATGGATCAGACGGTGCCCCAGGCACCGAAAGTTGTGAGCGGGGTTTTGCGTTCGCTGTTTCAGGGCGACACACGTCCGGAGGATATCACCATCGTCACCGACGGCTGCGAGCGTTTCGCCGGCCAGTTATTGTGCGGGTTCCCCGACGATGTCCGCTTTGCGGTGAAGGTCTTGCTGCACGATCCGGACGACGCGCGGAATCATGCCTATCTGGCGGCATCGAAGGAAGGCCACCCGATTCATGTGCATCGAGCGTTGGTCGACGCCGATGTACTGGTTCCGATCGGGGTAACCCGGTTGCAGCGGACGTTGGCTTACTACGGAGCGGCGACCAGTCTGTTTCCATTGTTTTCGGATCGTGCCACGAGGCAGCGTTATTGTCGCAGCGACACCGACGATCACGAAGCCCATACGCGGCGATGCCGATCGGAGTCCCGCGAGGTAGCCTGGTTGCTCGGTTCTTTGATGAGCGTGCAAGTAATCCCCGGCGCGGGTGATTCGCTGTTGACGGTGCTGGCCGGAGATCTGCGGACGATGGATGAACATGGTCAGCGGCTCTGCGCCAGGGCATGGCGTTTTCCGTTGCCGAAACGAGCCGGGATCGTCGTCGCTTCGGTGGGAGCCAGCGCCGCGCAGCAGACCTGGGAAGGGTTTGCGCGCGCCTTGGACGTTGCCCTGGCGTGTGTCGCGGAGAATGGCGCTGTCGTGCTCTGCACGTCGCTGGCCACGCGGCCTGGACCCGCTTTGAGGCGCCTGACATCTTGGACCGGCGATGACGTGTTGCCCAAACGCATTCGCAGGGACTTTTCCGGGGACGGTCTGTCCGCCCAGCGGCTGGCCGATGCCCGCGAACATTTCCATGTCTATCTGATGAGTTCGCTCAAGGATATTCAGGTCGAGGAACTGGGCGTCGCACCGGTTTCGACCGCCCACGAAATCGAACGACTTTGCCGCCATTACGAATCGTGCGTCGTTCTGGGGAACGCCCAGTTCGCCGGCGTCAGTATCGATGGTTAGACGGACCGTCCACGCTGTGGTTGACCGCCTCAAGGGAGCCTTCCGATGAACATCGATTCGTCCGACCGCCTGTCGGATGTCGTCGATCCCGATTACGTGGCGTTGCGCGACGCCGTCGGCTGGTGCGGTTGGGACCGTTTCACGCGCTATCTCGTGCACGGCGCCGATCGCGAGAAATTCCTGCAGGCCTACTGCACGAATGATGTGGTTCGGCTTGAACCGGGACAGGGCTGCGAGGCGTTTGTTCCAAATGGCCAGGGCAAGGCGATCGGGTTCGTCAATCTGTTTCGTGAATCCGATCGGATCGTGCTGGAGACGACACCCGATCAGGGCCCAACCCTGGTGAATCATCTCGACCGTTATCTGCTCCGTTCGGACGTGCGGTTCGAGGACGATGCGCCGCGCGTGCGGCGGATGATGGTCGCCGGCCCTGCGGCGAGGGAATGGCTGAGCGGGCAACTGCCGGGCGGCCCGTTGCCCGAAGCGCTGCCGTCCAGCCGCGGGCTGCAATGGCGCGGCCAGACGCTATGGGTCGCGCGGTTGCGGTGGCTGCTGCCCGACTGTTACCTGATTGCGGTCGACCTTGAGCATGCCACGAGCTGGTTCGACCATCTGCGGGATTCGGGGATCCGCGAATGCAACGCGGCCGCCGTGGAATGCTGCCGCATCGAATCAGGCACACCCTGGTTCGGCAGCGACATCACTCCCGACAATCTGCCGCAGGAACTGGGAATTGACGACCGGGCGATCAGTTTCAAAAAAGGTTGTTACCTCGGGCAGGAGACGATCGCCCGGATCGACGCGCTGGGCCATGTGAACTGGATGTTTCGGATGTTCCAGTTCCAAAGCGACGGATTGCCGCCAGTCCCATTCGAATTGACGTTGCAAGGCAAACGCGTGGCGCGGATCACGTCGACGACCTGGTCACCGCGACTCGCAGCGCCACTTGGACTCGGTTACGTGCGCCGCGGGCACCATGCCGACGGAACAACGCTGGAGTGTCCGGAAGCGACGGCCAAGGTACTCACGCGAATTTTGTGATTCCCGGCTGCGCGACCGCGGGCATCGCGATCGGTCCCCAAGCGTATTCCTTGGGCCCGAGCAGCTCTTGGGATTGCGCAGCCTGCTCCCAACCAATCTTTTCGCCCGTATAGGTCGCCATCGCCGCGGATTGCAGGAACTGGCGGCGCGTTGAATTTCTGCTCATGATCGGTTGCTCCGCTGCGGCTCGGTGGGCAACTGGTCGGGATGCCAATTTGCGCCCCATCGTAGGTACGGAGGACCGATCCCGTCAACGTTGCCGCCGCGTTCCCGGCGCGTTACGATCAAGGTTACCCAGGAGTCCCCTCCGCCATGTTCCAGCCTGCCTTGCAACTTTTATTCGCGGTTCCAAGGATGCCGCGCGCGGCCAGCCTGGCGGCGCTCGTCCTGCTGTTCCTTGGGGGTGGATCGCCGGGCGAGGACGCGAAGGTCAATTTCCAGCTCGAGATCCGCCCGTTGCTGGTGAGCCATTGCTACAAATGTCATAGCTCCGTAAAGCAGGAGAGCAACCTGCGTCTCGATACGGCCGAGGGGATTCGCAAAGGGGGTGACGGCGGTCCGATCCTGGAATCGGGAAACCCGTCTTCCAGTCGACTGATTCGTCTTGTCGAGGGCGCCGGCGAGGGCGAGGGCGACTTGCGCATGCCGCCCGAGGGACCGTCCTTGAGCGGTTCGCAGATCGCGCTGCTGCGCCGCTGGATCGCCGAGGGGCCGGCTTTGGAAAACGCGGGCGAAACGGCGCGGCACTGGGCGTTCGAGCCTCCTCAGGCGGTTCATTGGCATGAGGGTGGAGCCGCCCCGGACCTCGGCTGGACGCGGGGGCCCTTGGATGGATTTATCTCGGCGGAACATCGTCGCCAGGGACTTCGCCCGGTCGCCGAAGCTCCCGCGAACATCCTGTTACGTCGGATTTATCTCGACCTTGTCGGTTTTCCACCCTCCGCCGCGGAACTTTCCGAATTCCTCGAAGACGACCGGCCGGATGCTTTCGATCGCGCCGTCGATCCGCTGCTGGCGTTGCGTCGCCACGGCGAACGCTGGGGGCGGCACTGGATGGATGTCTGGCGTTACAGCGACTGGGATGGCCACGCCGCCGAGGTGCGCGAAAGCCAACCGCATATCTGGCGCTGGCGCGACTGGATCATCGAATCTCTGAACGCCGACAAAGGCTACGACCGAATGATTGTGGAAATGCTCGCCGCTGACGAAATCGCACCCGACGACGCGGATCTCTTGCGGGCTACCGGTTTTCTGGCCCGGAACTGGTATCGATTCAATCGCAACGTCTGGCTCGATGCCACCATCGAGCACACCGGCAAGGCATTTCTTGGAATGACGTTTAATTGCGCTCGCTGCCATGACCATATGTACGATCCGATCACGCAGCCGGAATATTACCAGTTGCGCGCGATCTTTGAGCCACACGATGTTCGCACCGACACCGTCGACGGACAGTCCGATGTGAACAAGGATGGGCTGGCGCGCGTATACGACGCCAATTTGAGTGCCGTCACCGTACCGTTCGTTCGGGGCGACGAGCAACAGCCCGACAAGGAACATCCCGTTTCCGCAGTCCTGCCGCGACTGTTCGGCGCCGGCGCATTGCACGGGCGGGAAGTGGAATTCGGGCCGCGCGTCTATTACCCGGGTTCGCGCCCCGCCGCGCAGGAAGAAGCGCTGCGCAACGCCGCGAATGCCACCAGTTTTGCCGCGGCTGAACTGCAATCGGCTGAAGCGGAACTGCGACGCCAACGGGAACGACTTTCTGCGCTGCTCGCGCCGAACGGCGATGGCAACCTCAGCGTCGCCCCTCCTCGTTCGATTGTGTCCGATGATTTTTCCGAGTTACAAACAGCGCGCTGGCAGGCGGGGAAGGGGAATTGGATCGCCAGGGACGGTCGTGTCGTGCAGACCGAGTCGAAACCGGAAGTTTGCGGCTTGACCTGCCAAACCCCGGCCCCGCGCGATTTTCTGTTGAGACTTCGCTATCGTCCCACCGGCGGCAATCAGTGGAAATCGACCGGCGTCGCGTTTGATGTTGCCGGCGACGCCGACTGGAACGGGGTTTACACCAGCCTCTATTCGGGTGGACCGAAAATTCAAGTCATGCATCGACGGGGCGGCCAGGATCAATACCCGGACGGCAGCGCCATCAGCCCGCTGTCTCTCGAACCGCAATCCGCTGAATCGAATCAGGTTTTCGAACTCGAACTGGCGGTCCGCGATCAATGGTTGAATGTGCGGCTGAACGGGCAGTTGCGGATCGCTTATCGTTTGCCGTCGCGACCGGCCCAGGGCAAGATCATGCTCTGGACTTTCGACGCGGTTTCGGAATTTTTGTCGTTTGAGCTTTCCGAACTGCCGCCCGACCATGCATTCTTTGAAGCGGTGGGCGGAGCACCGGCGTCGGCGGCAACGCTCGATGAAGCCGGATTGGCACGGTCGGTGCGCGCGGCGGAACTGGCCTGCGAGGCGGCTCGACTGAATCTGGAGTCCGCCGAACTTTCGCTGGCGGCAACACAGGCTCGAATCGCCGCCGATCGAACGAACTACGCGGTCGCTTGCGGTGCGCCGAAAATCGACCAGGAACTTTCAACCGCCGCGACGCGGGCTGAACGTATGCAGGCGATCGCCCAGGCTGAGTTGGCCGTCGTGCAAGCCCAACTCAAACTGCTGCAGGCGCGCCAAAAAGGGACGGCCGCCGACGAAAAAACAAAGAAAGAGTTGACCGACGCTGTCGCGGCGCTCGATCAGGCCGCGAAGATCCAGGTCGCGGCCCGGGAAGCGCTCGAGAAGATCGACGAAAACTATACACGTTTCGGCCCGGTCTATCCCGCCAGCTCGTCCGGGCGTCGGCGAGCGTTTGCCGAGTGGATCGCGAAAGCCGACAATCCGCTCACGGCGCGCGTGGCTGTCAATCAGATCTGGTTGCGCCATTTCGGCGCGCCACTGGTGCCGACGGTTTTCGACTTCGGATTGAACGGCAAACCTCCACTTCACCCGCTGTTGCTCGATTGGCTGGCTGGGCAGTTGACCAACAACGAATGGAAAATGAAGCTGGTCCATCGCCGCATCGTCACCAGTTCGACCTATCGGATGGCTTCGACTTCCAGCGATGCCGATCGTGGCCAGGCAAGTCGTGACCTGGACAATCTGTACCTCTGGCGCATGAACGCTCGCCGTATGGAGGCGGAACTCGTCCGGGACAGCACGCTGGCCGCCTCGGAACAGCTCTGGTTCGCCGAATCGGGACCTGACCTCGATCCCAACCTGGGGCTGACGTTGCCGCGGCGGAGCGTCTATTTCCGCACCTCAAAGGAAAAGAAAGTGACGTTTCTCGCGCTGTTCGACAGCGCGAATGTCGTCGACTGCTACCGACGCTCGGAAAGCGTCGCTCCCCAACAAGCGTTGGCGCAGGCGAACAGCCCCTTGACCCTGGCACAAGCTCGGTTGATGGCGCACAATCTGCGCCGTCAGCACGGCCCGCTGATCGAGCGGGACGAGGAATTTGTGCGGGCTGGATTTCGACAGATTCTGGGAAGGCCTCCGTCGCTGGCCGAAGAGTCGGAATGCGCGCAGTTCCTGCGCGAACAGACGCTGCGCTTAGGCGATGCGGCGAAATTGTCCCGTTTCGCCAGCGCGACCGAAACGCCGGTCAAGCCCGCCGAAGACCCTAACCAACGGGCGCGCGAGGACCTGTTGCACGTACTGCTGAATCACCATGAGTTCATAATGATTCGATGAAACAACTGACTTCCTTCAAGTGCTGGTCGGGTTGGACGGCGTTGATTGCCATCATCGCGTCGGCCTGGCTGGCGGACAACCAGATTGGCTGCGCCGAAGACAAGCCGGCGAACGGGCCCCGCGCGGATGACGCTTCGGCGGTCGTTTTCGACGAAGCGTCGCTGGAGTATTTCGAAAAAAAGGTCCGACCTCTGCTGGTCGAACGATGTTTCGAATGCCATGCCGGATCCAGCGAGAAGGTCAAAGGCGGACTTCGACTCGATTCGCGCAGCGCCGTTCTCGCCGGGGGCGATACCGGTCCGGCTGCCATCGCCGGCATGCCCGCGAAGAGCCTGCTGATCGACGCGATCAACTACGGCAACTTGTATCAGATGCCGCCCAAGTCGAAGATGTCGGCCGACGAGGTTCAGGTGCTGACCCGCTGGGTCGAAATGGGCTTGCCCTGGACGACCGCGGAAAATCCGGACCGATCGAATGACGGTGCCAAAGCGGGTACGTTTGATCTGCGGAAACGGATGGGGGAGCATTGGTCGTGGTCGGAAATCGTGCGGCCCGCCGTGCCCGACGTCAATAGCTCGGGCTGGAGCCGATCGGCCATCGATCGATTTATCGTCGCCGGCCTCGAGTCGCGAGGCATTCCTCCCGCGCCCCATGCGGAACCGGATCGCTTTCTGCGGCGGATGACGCTCGACCTGATGGGACTGCCCCCGGAACTCTCGGATCTGGCGACGTTCCGCGACGAGTGTTTCGCGCTCGGAGACGCTGATGAAGCACTCGATCGGTCGCTCGACCGGTTGCTGGCGTCGCCAGCATTCGGCGAACGTTGGGCGCGACATTGGATGGATCTGGTGCGCTTCGCGGAAACGCGCGGTCATGAGTTCGAACCATCGATCCCCAATGCCTGGCAGTACCGGGACTATTTGATTCGAGCGTTCAACAACGATGTTCCGTACGACCAGTTTGTCCGCGAGCATCTGGCGGGTGACCTGATCGAAAACCCCCGTCCACACTCGGTTCAGGGAACGAACGAGTCGATCCTTGGCACCGGTTTCTGGTTCCTCGGTGAGGAAGTCCATTCGCCGGTCGACATTCGGCAGGATGAGGCCGACAGGTTGGACAACCGGCTCGACGTGATGTCCAAGACCTTTCTTGGATTGACCGTCGGTTGTGCTCGATGCCATGACCACAAATTCGATGCGATCAGTCAGCAGGATTATTATGCGCTGACCGGTTTTCTGCTTTCGGCCAGTTACCGTCAGTTTCCGTTCGAAAGCGCGGATCACAACCGGCAGATTGCGGAACAGCTGTGGGCTTTGCGGGCAAAGGCGCGGGCCGCGTTCTTGGCGCGCTTCGCCGAAGGGGCGCAAGCGACCGTCGAACGGCTGGACGAATACTTGTCCGCCGCGGTGACACTTGCACCTCGCCTGGTGAATGTGACTGGCGCCTTCGAGTCGATGCCGGAATCGCTGCGCGAGGAAATCCGACGGGTCGCGGACGAACGACGCCTCGCGCCGACCTTGCTGGCAAGTTGGACGTTGAACCTGGTTGCGGCCGCGGACCAGCCGTCGAGTCCGCTGCATGCTCTGGCCCAACTCTCCTTGGGCCGGCAACAGGATGCCGCTCGACTGCTCGAACAGTGGGACAAGACGCGACCGGAGACCGCCGCGAAATCGCCCACGACCGGAACCCTGTTGGATTTTTCCGATCCCGCGCGGACCTGCTGGTACGTCGACGGGGTTGCCTACGGCGCGGGACCTGTGGCGCCAGGCGATTTTGTTATCGCCGCTGCCCCCGTCAATCAGGAGCCGCGGCTGCGATGGATCGAGCGTCCGGCCGCGCGCCGCGACCCACTGTTCCACAACCCGGTTACCAGTCCCGACAATGAAGCCGATCCCGGCGCCCTGGGCGGCTGGCAGCGTGCCGGACGCAGCCTGCGAACGCTTTCGGTCACGCTCGATTCAGGCAGCCTGTATTATCTCGTCAAAGGTGCGGGTCGCGCCTACGCCGTTGTCGACTCCCATCTTGTCATTGCCGGTCCGCTGCACGGGCGGGTGTTGCTGGAGTGGGATGCACCTGCCGATCAATGGAAATGGATCCGCCACGACTTGACTCCCTACCGTGGGCATCGGGTCCACGTGGAATTCGTTCCGAAGAACGAAGGCGAATTTCAGATTGCCAAGGCCGTCGAATCGATGGAAGAGCCGCCGCTGCCGGCGCCGCGCAACGCGTGGCTGGCCGACGCACTCGTGGAACGGTCCCGTCTTTCGGATCAGCCAGGCGCGATCAAGAAAGTCATGGCCGAAACACTGTCGGCGATGCGGGAAGCGGCCAGTTCGCGTACCGCGCTGCCTGCGTCCGCCGTCGAATGGGCCAACTGGATGCTCGATCACCAACCGCTGTTCTTCGCGGGCGCGGAATCGTCCCTCGCCGAATGGCGAAAACTGCTGCAGGAGTACACCGATCAGGAACAGGCGCTGGCGCGCCAGATCCAGTTCAGTTCGCGACTCGCCATGGCGATGTTCGATGGCAACGGCGTCGACGAACGATTGCTGGTTCGTGGTTCGACTCGTACCCCGGGCGACATCGTCCCGCGTCGTACCCTGGAAGCATTGGGTGGAACGCCGGCGGACGGCTACGGAACCGGCAGCGGACGGCTGCGACTTGCGGATCAACTGCTGGCTGCGGACAACCCCTACCCGGCGCGCGTCATGGCCAATCGGCTCTGGCACCATCTGTTCGGCCGCGGCATCGTGCCGACGGTCGACAATTTTGGCGTCCTGGGTCAAAGGCCGACGCATCCCGAGCTGCTTGACTGGCTGACGTCACAATTCCGCGGACCGCATGACTGGTCTGTCAAACGTACGCTCCGCATGCTCGTTCAGTCCCAGACCTACCGCATGGACAGTCGGCCTGAACCATCCGCCGCGGCGAACGATCCCGGCAACGAAAGCTGGCACCACATTCCCGTTCGACGATTGCAGGCGGAGCCGATCCGAGACCTGATCCTGGCCGTCTCCGGCCGACTCGACCGGAAGATGTTGGGACCGCCGATCGAAGTTCACTTGACGCCCTTTATGGACGGTCGCGGGAAACCGGGCAGCTCCGGTCCCTTGGACGGCGCCGGACGACGAAGCTTGTACATCAAAGTGCGGCGAAATTTTCTGCCACCGATGATGCTGGCGTTCGATAGCCCGATTCCGTTTTCGACGATCGGTCGCCGAACGGTGTCGAATGTGCCGGCCCAGGCGCTGATACTGCTGAACGATCCATTTGTCGTGCAACAGGCGAATGAATGGGCAAGATCCGAATTGGCGATCGGCGTCGGCGTCGACGAGCAGATCCGCAACATGTACCTGAGCGCCTTGGGTCGCGAGCCGGAGACGGCGGAACTGCGGTCTTCCCATGAATTTTTCGCGCAGCAGGGGGCGGAGCTGGGTATTTCGGCGGAGAACGCCATCCGCGATATTCGCGTCTGGTCGGACTTCGCCCACGTGCTGTTCAATACGAAGGAGTTTTTGTTTGTCCCTTGATATGGCTGATTCCCGCCGCCGCGCCACGACGCACTGCGGACGCTATCAAACGGCGCCGATGTCGCGCCGGGAAATGCTGCGCAATTGCGGGTTGGGTTTTGCCGGCGTGGCGTTTGCGGCACTCGAGTCCCGCGCCGCCCATGCTGCCGGCGCGACCGCCGGTTCGCGCGGTATCCTGCAAGCCCCGCATCATCCCCCCGCCGCTGATCAAGTCATATTCCTCTATATGGATGGAGGACCTTCGCAGGTCGACACATTTGATTTTAAGCCCGCGCTGGAGAAGTTCAGCGGCAAAAGCCCCCACGAAGTGATCGGACGGGTCGAGCCGACACAGTTCGCCAACATCGGAGGCATGCTGCCGTCGCCATGGAAATTCCAGCAGCACGGCGAGTCGGGGCAATGGGTCAGCCAGCTGTTTCCTCACCTGGCGACCGTCGTCGATGAACTTTCCTTTGTCAAGTCGATGACCAGCAACTTTTCAGAGCACACAAACGCCAACTACTTTCTGCATACCGGTTCCGGCCTGCAAGGCCGACCGAGCATCGGATCCTGGTTCACCTACGGGTTAGGCAGCGCGTGCGACGATCTACCCGGATTCGTGGTCATCAACGGAGGACTGATCCCACCCGGTGGACTCGACAATTTCAACAGCGGGTTTCTGCCCGCCGCCTACCAGGGCAGCATCTTCAAGCCGGACCGCCCCGGTGTCGCCAACGCGCAGCCGAGCGAGCCCGGCCCGGGACTGCAGCTCAACAAGCTGGCGATGATCCGCAGACTGGATGAGCGGTTTGCCGCCCAGCAAGGCTCGGTCGACGCCGTGGAGAGCGCGATCGCGAACTACGAACTGGCTTACCGCATGCAGACGGCGGTGCCGGAGTTGATGAGTCTGGAAAAAGAGTCAGCGGCGACTCGCGCCGCCTACGGCTGCGATGCCGAATACGCGCAGACCCGCATCTTCGCCAACCAGTGCTTGCTCGCTCGACGACTTGTGGAACGCGGTGTGCGCTTCGTGGAGTTGACATGCCCGGCGGGGAACGGCGACCGCTGGGATCAGCATGCTTCCCTTCGCGAAGGTCACGAGAAGAATTGTCGCACGGTCGACCAGCCGATCGCGGCACTAATCAACGACCTCAAGCAGCGGGATATGCTGAAGCGTACGTTGGTCGTCTGGGCCGGCGAGTTCGGACGCACTCCCTTCGCGCAAGGGTCGGACGGGCGCGATCATAACCCGTTCGGGTTCACGATCTGGATGGCCGGTGGCGGGATCCAGCCCGGAGTCTCGTACGGCGCCACCGACGAATTCGGATACCGGGCCGTCGAAAACCGTACCACAATTCACGATCTGCACGCGACCATGTTGCACTTGCTGGGCGTCGATCACACGCGTCTCACCTACCGCTACTCCGGACGCGATATGCGTTTGACCGATGTTCACGGTGAAGTCGTCCGCGAGCTGCTCGCGTGATTCCAGCGTTGAAACTGTCGCAAACGATCCTGGGAATCGACCAGGTTCCTCGCGTTCGCCCTTTGCGTCTTGGCGACTTTGCGTGAGCGGTCGATCCAGGTGAACGCCCACCTGTGCCAGGTTGCAGTCGTGATCAGCGGTTGGGCACGCCCGCCGGTGCCGAATTCGTCGTGGCCTTCCCCCTATCTATGTACCACTCTGAATGAGAGGATCTGGAGTAAAGGGAGCGGCGAACTCCGCCGGGGTCTGGTAGTCGAACGCACTATGTGGTCGGCGGTGATTGTAATCGAGCCGCCAGCAATCGACGAACGGTTTGTCCCGACCGGGTTCGGTGTTAAGATTCCCAAAGTGAGGGTTGAACTCTTCGATCGCTCCAAGCGGGATTTGAAGAAGGCGGAGATGTGCATCCGCATCGACCGCTTCGAGCGAAAGAAGGACGGCTCGATCGAGGTCTTGACGCCTTCCAACAGCCAGAAGGAAGCCAGCCGTTAACGGTCGTTCGTACTTGCTTGCGCGCCACAGACACTGGTTTCACCCAGTCGCTTGTCATTCGTAGAGACGCTCTTCTCGCGGCAGCTCCACGACCCTCCATCGACTGGAGAACAAGCGAACGACTCGTTTAGGTCGATAGCCTTCCAGAAGTCGCTCGGGCTTGAACTTGATTTGCATGCCGCTGTTGCCGGGTACGACCGGCACCGAACGCACTTCCAGGATCGGTCCCTGCATGAAATCGCCGGCTTGGTCGTAGGTACGCAGCGACTCTTCCGCCACCGCAGCGCCGACAAAGTCGTTTACAGGAAACTCGTTCTTCAGATGGAAATCGAACCCGGCGAATAGTGTTGCGGTGACGATGCCGTGTTGGTTGTCGACTTCATCAATGACGGCGGCGAGTCCGTGCTCGCGTACATACAGGAAGTGTGCTTGGAACTGTTGGTGGGCGGCGAGCTGGCGGCTCTCCAGGTCCAGCCAAATATCCGTGCAACGTCCCGGTCCTTTGAGCGTGCAGAGCGTAAGGTTCATCAGGACAGATTGGCCGATGGCCAAGTCGGTTAAGGAACCAATTGCGCGTCCCTTCCAGATGCGAGTGGCTGAGGTTACTTGATAGACTTTCGAGGCGGCGTCGGCTTGATTGCCCTCCAGGCTGACACCGGTAACCGTGATCTCTCCTTTGTCGAGTGCGATCGTATCGATACGCCAAAGTCGCTGTTGATTGGTAGAAAAGCTAAAGTCGTCCTCCAACCGCAGTACCTTCGTGAAAGCTCCTTTACCGTCATTGCCCCCTTTCTTGTCAAAGTAGAATTGCCCGTGCAAATGGGTTCCAATGGGGATATCTCGTAGCTCGGCTGGTGCGCCATGAAAGCTCAGGCTGCCGTAGGGCAACAGAGCAAACGGCAGCGGGCGGTCGTATTCATCCGTGCGCTGAGAATGGTTGCGGTCTGGCCGGAGAACGCCCGTGCGATTGACATGATCAAGGGCGATCAGTTCCCCGGCGATGTAATGGCCAGAACCCGCCGGCGGAAACTCGCCGGACCGGAGTTGAAACCAAGGGAGGTGTTCATTGCCGCTATCCGTGCGGTAGGCAGGCTCGGCAGAGTGATCGGCAGTTGAACAGAACAGAACAACGACGGCGGAAAGCAGGGGATAACGGTACATAAGGAATGGCTGGCCGTGACTCAAGTCTTGGAAAAGCAGGAAAAGCAGACGCGCGTGAGAGCGTGACGTTCATCTCACGCAACAAGTTCAGAAATCGGGCTCAAACTGTCCACGAATCGCTCCGTGTTCACTTCCATTTTGTGCATCATGGTGAGCAACAGGTTGGTCAGTCGCGCGTTCCCATCGCAAGGCGTGTGACAGAGTGAGTAATGACTCCCCGCATCTGCGAGGTTGTAGGTCTTGATTTTTGGCAGATTGTAGTCGATGTGCTGACCATGCTTGATTCCAAGTGATTTTCCGCCAGCGAGTATGATGGGCAGATTGGCGTTTCCGTGGCTGTGGCCGTAGCTCATGCCACTGCCAAAGAGCACCATCGTCCGATCCAATAGCGATTCTTCGCCGTCTTGAATGGATTGAAGTTGATCCAGGAAGTACGCGAACTGCCGGGTAAGGAACGCATCGCTGCGGCTCAAGCGTGCCATGATCTCGGGATCGCCGTTGTGATGCGAGAGCTCGTGCCGGCTCTGGCTGATCGCGATTTCAGGTATCGCCAAGCCGACACTTTCGCTGCCGCTCATGAAAGAAACGACGCGTGTCATGTCGGTGCGCAGTGCGAGCACGATGAGATCGTACATGGTGCGGTAGTAATCGGTTGCCGAGGATTGGTGTGGCAACACGTTGCGCCGCAGGTGCGTGCTGGTGGCCGCATCGACTTGCGGTTTGGGAATGGTCAGCCAGGCGTCGAGTCGCTCCGTGCGGACTTCGACTTCGCGGACAGAGTTCAGATACTCGTCCAACTTGCCGCGGTCATCTTTGCCCAAATCATGGCGAAGAGACTTTGCGTCTTCCAATACCGCGTCCAGTACGCTGTGCTGGCGGTTGAGACGACGACGGCGAGCGGCGACGCCTCCGGGCTCCTCGCCAAAGAGGCGATTGAACACATTGCGGGGACTATTCTCCGCTGGCAGCGGCACGCCATTGCGAGACCAGGCCAGCGTGCTCGCGTTGTTCGGCTGGCCAGCGCCCGCGGCAACCGAGAGTTCCAGGGAACTGAATCGCGTCTTCGGAGACGTGACTTCGGCCATCAACTGGTCGCACGAAACCGAGTTGCGGTAGACGCCGCCATCCATGCTGATCTTCGCCGCCGTGAGCCACGTATCCGCACACACATGTGCCTGGCCAATTCCGTTCGGGTGATGCAAGCCACTGATGGGGGTAATATTCTGCCGATGATTCTCCAACGGTCTCAACGGCTCGCTGAACTGATAGTCGCGCCCGAGGGTGGTGATCTGCCAAGTGAGGACGTTGACTCCGTTGGGAATGTAAACGAAAACACTGCGCCGCGGCTTGCTGGCTAATTCAGTAGCCCCAGCACGTAGTGGCGTCATACAATCGAGCAGCGGTAGGGCGACGGTCGCCCCCAGGCCGCGGAGGAAATAGCGGCGATCCAGTAGCCATTTGTGCGTGAGGATATTGCTCATAGCCTGCCTCTGGCTGGATGTTAGCGCCGCTGAAAAAGGTCCGAAAGCACCAGGGCTTCAATAATTGCCGTCAATTGATAGTCGGCAGCCTTGCTTTGCTCGGCCAAGCGGGCGAGGTTGGTGCGATCATCGATCGTCATCGTACGTCGGAGGGCGTAGGTCGCAAGCTTTTCCACGAAGGCGGCGTTGAATTTATCCAAGTCGGCAACCAGCAATTTTTTCAACTCGGCGGCGTCGGAAAACTTCCTCCCATCAACCAGCTCACCGCTGGCATCCACTCGTGGATTCTCTCCGCTGCCATCATTGGCAATTTCCACGGTTCGCCAGCGCCCAATGGCGTCGTAGTTGTCAAAGGCAAGGCCGATTGGATCGATCTTGCGATGGCAAGCCGCACAGTTGGGATCGCTCTGGTGGGCTGCCAACTTCATGCGGACTGTCGCCTTGGGTTGGTTGACAGGAGTGGGTTCAATTGGTTTGACATTGCCGGGCGGCGGCGGCGGTGGTCTGTCGATGATCGACTCCAGCACCCACTTGCCACGGTGTACGGGACGATGTCGTCTTCCATCGGACGTCAGGCTGAGTACCGAGGCCTGCGTTAGCAGGCCGCCCCGATGATCTTCGGGCCGAAGAGCGACTCGCAGAAAGCGATCGTCCGTTACCCCCGGGATTTGGTAGTGCACAGCCAATCGCGCATTGAGCATCGTCCAATCCGAATCCAAGAACTCCCGCAGGCTTAAATTTGCCTCGAGCACGTAGCGAAAGTACTCGGTTGTTTCCGTCACCATGCTCGTCTGCAAGTAGTCATCGTAGTCGGGATACAGTTTTTTGTCGGGCGGAAACATGCCGACGCGTCGCAATTGCAGCCACTGCCGCGGAAAGGCATTCGTGAATCGGTGGATTTTTGGATCGCGCAACATCCGTGCTGCATGCGCACGAAGTGTCTCAGGCTGATGCAACGTGTTGCTTCTCGCCGCATCCAGCAACGGCGCGTCCGGCATGGTGCTCCAGAGGAAATAGGAAAGTCGCGAGGCCAGTTCCCAATCGTTAATCGAACCGGCGTTTTTCTCCGTCGACCCTTCCACGATGTAGAAGAAATCCTTTGAGCACAAAATGGCGAGCATGGCGGTCTTGAGCGCGGCCATCGGTTTTTCACCGCTCCGAATCTCGCTATCGACCAACCTTTCAAACCGCTCGACATCCATGATTGTGGCTGGACGGCGGAAAGCGCGCTCGATGAATCGAGTCAAAACCTCCCCGGCCTTGGGAAGTACGTCGTTTTCCGGAATGGAATACTGTTGCTGAGCCGGCGTCGGCCAAGAGTCTGTGATCGGCCCCTCCCACTGCATCCAGTCCACGATGAGAAAGGGAAGAATCGGCTGCCCCGCATCGTCCGTGAGCTTCGTCTGCCAAGGTTCGCGACCATCTTTGATACTGTAAAAAGGACGCGATCCGTTGCGCCCGGCGCGAGGCGAGTTCGATGGCCCGGGCGCCTCATTGCTCATCCGCAACGCGTGGTGCCCCGCCGGCAGATGCGCGTGGAACTCCAAGGTGACCGGCTGACCTTCCGGTGCGACCACATCTTGCTCGAAGAGCATTCGGTCCAGGTCGGCAGCGTAGATGACGACGTGCGGAGCGCGGCCTCCCGGCGGTTTCAAGCCACTCAGTCGAATACGAACTCGGTAATCACCCGTGACTGGCAGATCGAGTTTCTGTGTCGTTCCAGGTTGCCCGAGGAAACAACTGCCGGGCCACACAACCAGGCGAGCCTTATCCAGCAACCCCAGCTCTTGCAACCGCGGCTTCTGGTCACCAGCCCCGGTTACGTACTCGGTCATGTCAGCCGCACGCCAGTGGATGACAACCTTCTCGGGGGCCTTGGTGGGCAAGGCCTCGTCCAGGGCCGTCTCCGCCAATGCAAGGTATTTCTCCACGTGGGCCGGAGAAAGCGAAAGCACGGAGCCGATGCGCTCGAAGCCATGCCAATTCGGATCCTCCGGCAAACCTGCCGTGTCCGTGGCGTCGCAATGCACGCCAAGCAAGTCATAGATGGTGTTGGCGTACTCCTCGCGCGTTAGCTTCTGAAAGGTGACTCGCTCTCGCTGAGCAAGCCTGGCCGATTCGCCTTCCTTGAGCCTGGCAGCAAGCCATTCGACAATCTCGGCGGCTTCTTCCGCTTTCGGTTGTGGTTCGTCCTCGGGCGGCATCTCAGCGGAGCTGATGCGGCGTATGACTTCGCTCCAATGCTCGGCAGCGCCACCACTCGCGAAGTCTCGCGAGAGCGTATCGAGCCGCAGTTCCCCCTCCTGCTTTTTCTCGCCATGACAGCGACTGCAATGTGCATTGAGAAAGGGCAACACCGCCTGGTCAAATTCCGCAGCAACGTTGGCCGCCTCGACAGCACTAGACGAAACCGGCCCCAATGCGAATAGGGCAGTAAACACGGAAAACGGTATGTAGGTACGCATATCGCCGTCGAGCATCGAACAGTCTACATTGACGCGAACCGACCTTGGTTAAGGTTAGGGTGACAACCTAACATTCCGCAAGTCGGCTCGGTGAATTCTGTGGGATTTCAGCGACAGATGGCGGACGGGGCAGAGATCCCGGACTCGCTGCCCCGCCTGTGGCGGCGTGCTGCAACTGCTCCCCGGGAAAAAGGTACCCCATCCCACGGGCTTCGGATAGAATCCGCATGAGCCCGGAGGCCGACGGGACAAAGGGGGATGAACAAAACAATGCACGCGAGTTGCGGATCGCGCGCTGCCCGTTGGTAAGTCGTTCGCCCGCAACGACGTGGATTTGGCCTTCCCCCGATCTATGTACCACTCTGAATGAGAGGATCTGGAGTAAAGGGATCGCTGTGCTGCTGGAACGGAGAAGTTGGCTGAGGCGTAGACGACATCGTACCCCTCGCGCCATTTGCGCACGAAGTCGACCAGGCAGCGGGGATCGTCCTGCATATCCGAGTCCATGACAACGATTGCGTCCCCACGCGCCAGGTCGAGTCCCGCCTGGACCGCCGCCGGATGACCGAAATTGCGCGAAAAGTGCACCACGCGCACCTGCGGATTCCTCTCGGCCATGGCGTTCAGAATCGCGGGGCTGTCGTCGGTCGAACCGTCGTTGATGAAGAGGATCTCGTAGCGGCAATCGGTCAGTTCCAGCGCAGCCATGACGGCCTGCTGCAAGCGCCGCAGAACGGCCGCTTCGTTGTATAAAGGGAGACCCAGGGTTGGCCGGTCTCAAGCCCGAGTCCGCGGGCTGTTTCCGTACGCGTGGTAGAGGCGTGGGACATGGGGGAGGACTCTACGGGGACGTGTTCATCAGGGCAGGGGACAACCAACGGTCATCCAAGCGGTTGGGTAGCAGTTCGGTGCCGCCATCAAAAGGGCCGATTTCCGAGCCATTTCCGGTGCTCGGCCCCAAGACGAGCAGCCGAGAGAGCCTAGCTTATTGTGAATAGGGGCAGCGGCGGTTCCCGGCCGGAACGCGTCCTGTCCCCGGGCGATGCCTGCGGAGCCGCGAGAAATTTCCGTCGATCGTGCGTAACTTATCGACAACAACGATCACTCGTTCTATAAGATGTTGTTTGCTCCTACCCCCGGCCGAAAGCGCCCACCTGCCGATGGCTCGAACTTGCTTCGGATTGCCTTGGATAGCCGCGATCACCGCGGTGGTCATCGGTTGCGCGCTTTTTGCGGCCGCAGAGTCGGGGGCCCGGTTGCCTGCTTCAACGGGCCGCCCGGTCTCAATGGGCACCTCAGTCTCAATGGGTCGCCCCTCGCCATCCTCGGTTCGGATTAGGGCAACTGCCAGCCTTCCGGTTGCCAATGTCGACCCGCCTGCAGCCGCAACAGCGCCAGCGAATGCCAACTCACCAGCAGCGGTGGGCGCCGCGGTGCTAGTCGACGAAATTACGCCGGAAAGCGAGGCCGCCTTGCAGCGTGGTCTGGAGTGGCTGGCGAAAAACCAGGGTCCGAACGGCAATTGGGATTCGAATGACCTGGGGCTGGTCGGGATGGGCGCGCTGGCGTTTATGGCGGCGGGCCATTCACCGGGCCGCGGGAAATACGGAAACACGGTCAAAAGGGCCATCGATTACATGACCAGCAAGGCGCGTGCGGATGGAGTGTTGAACCAATCCGATGCGCAGCGCGACATGTACAACCATGGTCTGGCGGCGTTTGTGCTGGGGCAGGCGTATGGAATGACGAGTGGCCAGGACCGGAAGTTGAATTCGGTGTTGGACCGCGCGTTGAAGGTGATCGCGAACACGCAGTGCGAGGATGGTGGCTGGGACTATCGCGCGCATCGGCAGCCGGTCGGGCACGATTTGAGTTTGGTGGTGATGCAGGCCAAAGCGCTGCGTAGCGCGGTGGACAGCGGGTTGGAAGTGCCGCCGGAGGTGATCGATCAGGCGATCCGCAGTGTGCGGGAGCATTATTCACCGCACGGAGGCAACCGCGCCGCGCCGGAAGAAGAACAACAGAAGATTCCCGGGCAGTTTACTTACGGCAAAGGGGGCAGCGGCGGAACAATCGCGATGGCGGCCGCCGGCGTGGTCTGCTTGCAAGAATTCGGGCAGTACGACGACTGGCGGATCGAAAAGAACATGATCCTCATCGGGGAGGCGATCAAGAAGCTTCCGGAGCTGAAGTCGGGTGATGGCAAGGCCAATCGCAATGGCACCATGCCGTTCGATGCTTATTCGCTGTACTACGTCGGACAAGCGTTGTATCAGGTCGGCGGCACGCATTGGCGCGACAACTATCCGCGGCTGCGCGACTACCTTGTAGCGTCTCAGAAATTTGACGCGGCTAACGTCGCCGAACACGGGTCCTGGATGGACCATGGCGCCGGCGGTGGCGGGCGGGTGTCGGGAAAACCCGGACAGCTTTACGGCACGTCCGTGGCCTGCTTCATCCTAGCGATTCCCAATCGTTACCTGCCCATCCTGCAGGAGGGCCGGATCGAGAGTCTCAAGAACAAGTTCGGCACCAGGTGAGCGGAGTCGCGTCGATGCTTTGGCCCTCACTCTCGGCATGGCAATTCGCGGCGGCCGGGCTCTGTTGTGCGGCGATCCCGCTGGTGATTCACCTGCTGAATCGGCGCCGTTTCCGTGTTGTCGAATGGGGCGCGATGGATTTTCTGCGGGAAGCGGTCCGCCGCAATCGGCGGATCCTGCATTTGCGCGACTTGTTGCTGCTGATCCTGCGTACGCTGGCGGTGTTGCTGTTCGGCTTGGCGCTGGCCCGCCCTCATCTGGCCAGCCGCAACGAAAAGTTCGATGGCTCGCAGCCACTCCACGCCGTGCTCGTCATCGACAACAGCCTCAGCATGGCCTACCAGCTCGACAACGAAAGACTCCTGGATCGGGCCCTGCGACGGGCCAGGGAATTTGTCGAGCGATTGCCGCGTGGCAGCCGGATTTCGCTGATCCCCGCCTGCGGATCGAACCTGTTGATCGGCAGCGATCCGTTCGACAGCCAAGACGCGGCGCTCGAGGCTTTGCAGCGTATCGATATTGTCGATCGAACCGCCAGCATGCAGCGCGCCATGAACGAATCGCGACGGGCCTGCGAAGTCTTCCCTGAACTGGCGAAGCGCGTGGTGCTCTTTGGTGATCAGCAGCATGGGAATTGGAGCGGCGTGGCCGGCGCCGCGATGTTGGCGGGGCTGCCATCGTTGCAGGTCGTCGACCTCGGCCCTGGCGATTGGGAGAACAGCTGGATCTCCGACCTGCGGCTGCAGGATGGACTGGCCGATACCGAGACCCCCGCGACGTTCCTGGTCGAAGTGCAGTATCGGGGTCGCGACATTCGCCGCGACGTGCAGTTGACGCTGCAGGTGGACGAGATAATCGTCGGGACCCGCTCGCTCACGCTCGACCCGGCCGAAGGCGCCCGACAGGTGGCGTTCGAATACCAGTTCACGGGGATCCGCCCCGAACCCGGTCAGGCGGAATTTGTCCCGGTTCGCGCCGTGCTCTCACCGGATCGCCTTGCCGAGGATGATGAACGGTTCCTGATGGCGCCGGTGGTGGCAGCCCTGCCGGTGATCTTCATCGATCAGTTCTCCGAAAGCGAGGAAGACCCGTTGCGGCAACGGCTGGGCGAAACGCGCCACCTGCGCAAACTACTGTCTCCGGCCGCCTCGAAGAACGCCGCGGCCTCCCAACTCGTGACGGTGCGGCATCTGAAGATTGGCGACTTGACGCGGGAGTTGCTTTCCGACGCGCGTCTGGTTGTGATCGCCGGCATCGAGCGTCCCGGAAATTCGGTGCCGCTGCTGCGCGAATATTTGGAGCAGGGCGGGCAAATGGTGATCGCCGCGGGCGCCGCCTTTGACCCTGTGGCGTGGAATCTCGATGGCTGGCGCGATGGCGAGGGAATTCTCCCCGCACCCCTGCGAACCGAACTGATCGGCGCCTTGCCGGAAGTGGCCGGTGAACGGGCACAGCCGTTCTTTATCTCGTACGACAGCATGGCCGCCGACGATTACTTTCAACTCGCCGACACCTCGCCCGACGAACTTCGGGAATTGTACGAGCAGCCGTTCTTCTTCCAGGCGGTCGACGTCGATGTTTCCGATTCAGTGGTCGAGACAGTTCGGAGGATCGACGATCAGCGACTGGCGGATCAGGCCGATCGCATTACGCTGGCAATGGCTCGACAGTCCGGCGCCGTGCTTGGCGCGGACGGTGCCGCCGGCGCGTCGGGGCGCTTCGTCGAACAGGAGCTCGAAAATATCGTCCCGCGTTGGCTGACCTGGGGCCAGGCCCGCGAACCGGCCAGCCTGGCATCGCTGAGCGACGAGGCGGCAGGGGGCAAGGAACGGCGAACGACGGTGGTCGAGCAAGGGGTTCCGCGTACCCTCGTCCGTTTCACCCGCGTGAATTCTCCCTACCTCGTCGAACGCCAGGTGGGAGACGGTCGGGTGATCTTTGTCGCCAGCAGTGTGCTGTCGAGCTGGAACACGCTTCCCAAAACCGACACCATGTTCCTGTTCGACCGGATCCTGCGCAGCATGATCGAGTCGACTTTGGCGCGGCGCAATTATCCCACGCAAGAGCGGATCCAGATTCCCTGGACCGGTGAGGATCGCCGTACCGTGATCGATTTGCAACGACCCGGCAAGGAGGCGCAGCCGGAAGCGCAGGAACTGGGATTCATCGGAACCCAGCAGCGCGGTTTGACGTTGGCGAATCCGTTCCTGCGAGGCATCTATCGGTTCACCGGAATGCGACCCGGCGCTAATCCGCTCGCGCCGGTTCCCGGCAACGCGGCCGGTGCTGCGGACCCGGCGTTGACTCGCACCGAATCGTCGGCGGGCTCCCTAAACGGTTCGACCGGCTCCCTGCCGGGCGCTGGAAAGAGTTGGGAATTGGCGCTGGCTGTCAATGGATTGGCGGACGAGTCGGATTTGTCGAGGCTGAGCCCGAAGCGCCGGGACGAACTGGCCGAGCTGGGTGCCATCAGCTGGATCGGTCCTAATGACGAGATCAGCCTGGCGGGAGCGCAGGTGCGCGGACAGAATTTCTGGTGGTACCTGGTGTTGCTCGTCTTCCTTTGCCTGTTGGCCGAGATCGTCACGTTGGGCTGGTCCCAGTGGCGTAATCGCGAGATCGCGACGGTGAGCGGATGAGATTCATCGGCTGGTTGTTCGGGCTGGAAAGTGTGACGTCGATCGATCAGATCGACCCGTCATTCGCCGCGCCGTGGGCCAGCGAGGACGTCGGTCCCTTCTGGGTCTGGCTCGGCGCGCTGGCGTGCGTCGCGCTGGCGTTCGCGTTCTATCTTCGCTGGCAACCGAAAGGATCACGGATCGCTCGCGGCGCGTTGGCCGGGTGCCGTGGTCTGCTTTTGGCGCTGCTGCTGATTACCTTGGCCGACCCGGTCCTTCGGCTCACGGTGACCAATATCCGCAATCCGCTGGTCTATCTCGTTTTCGATGGTACCGAGAGCATGTTGATCGAGGACGAATGGTCGGACGAGCAGCGCCGGGCGTTGTCGGCCGCGGTCGGCGGACTGACCGACGATCCCGGCGCGGATGTCGTCGAACGGGATGCGGCGGATGGTCGCACGCGCGATGCGCCGCGCGAACCGGCCAGGCTCGCGAGCCGGCTCGATTTTCTGAAAGCCTTTCTGGGGCGCGGCGACGGGCGGAATTGGCTGCGGCGCCTGCAGGCCGAGCGCGCGGTGCAGGTGCAACCGTTTATTTTCGACGGCACGGCCTCCAGCCGTTTGCGGCGGCTGTCGTTCGGCGATGACGTCCAAGATTCGTCGCCCGGTCGATCCTCGGGCGGAGCGATCGAAAGCGACGGACGGGCGTCGGCGATCGATCCCGCGGCGATTGCCCGACAACTCACCGCGGAAGGGCAGGTCACGGCACTGGGAACATTGCTCGAAGATATCCCGCAGCAATTGGGTTCTGGAAACCTGGCCGCCGTCGTGTTGTTCAGCGATTTCGCTCACAACTCCGGAACGCCGCCGCTTGGCAGCAGCGCCAATTCGCCAGCGGCAAAAGTCGGCTCGCCGATCTACACCGTCGGCATCGGCGCAACGCGCGCGGTCGATCTGGCCGTCGATCTGCAGACCGATCCCAAAATGAAGAAGGCCGAACGGGCCAATATCGTCGTGAAACTGAAACAGACCGGACTGGAGGGTCGCTCTGTCAACGTGACCCTGCTGGCCCGGCGGATGAGCGGAGAAACCGCCACCGCGGAATCGGTGGTCGGTCAACGCCTGATTAACCTGCCGGCGACCGAACTCACCGCGGTCGAATTCCCGTTCACGCCCCAGGAGGCGGGTCGGTTCGAATTCGTCGCCAGCGTCGAACCGCTGGATGGAGAAATCGTCAGCGACAACAACCGGGCCGCGCGGGAAGTTAACATCATCGATGACTACCTGCGGCTGATCTATGTCGCTTACGAACCGAGCTGGGAATGGCGCTTTATCAAAGAAGTGTTTCACCGCGACAAGCTGGTGGGGCTGCAGGGCTTTCGCACATTTCTCAGTTCGTCCGATCCACGGGTCCGGGAATCGAACGTGTTGTTCCTGCCGTCGCTGACTCCCAAGCGCAGCGAGTTTTTCGCCAGCGACGTGCTGTTCCTGGACGACATGCCGCAGTCGGCGCTCAGTCCGCGGTTCACGGAGATGGTGCGCGAATTTGTCGGTGAACTCGGTGGCGGACTGGTCGTGATCGCCGGACCGCGATTTGGTCCGCGCGAACTGCTCGGGACCCCTCTGGCCGATATGTTGCCCGTGACGCTCGATCCCAATGCCCGATTGCGCGACGAGCGCGAGTTTGAATTGCGATTGACGCCCGAAGCGATCCAGCAGGCATTCATGCGGCTCGACGAAAATCCCGCCGAAAACGACAAGGCCTGGAAAAATGTCGGGCCGCTGCCCTGGTACCAGCCGGTCGCGGCCCTGAACAAGAAAGCGACCGCGCTGGCGGTACACCCGTTTGACAAGTGCGCGGATGGCGAGACACCACAACCCCTGGTTGCGATCGGCCGCTATGGAAAAGGGGAAGTGGTCTACCTGGGATTCAACGAAACTTGGCGATTGCGGAAAAGGTTTGGGGAAAAATACTATCGGCAGTTCTGGTCGCAGTTGATCTATCGGCTGGGAATGAGCCACGCGCTGGGAGACAGCAAGCGTTTTGTCCCGCGACTCGATCGGCAGCAGTACCGCGCCGAGGATCTCGTGACTTTCAGCGTCGAGGCGTACGACGAAAACTACGAACCACTGACCGAGGAAAGTCTGGCCAATCGCACGCTGCGCGCGGAACTGCTCGTGCCGGGCCCTGGCGGATCCACTCAACTGCGCGAACTGGCGGTCCCGCTGTTACGCAAGGGCCAGTTCGAAGCGAGGTTTCCCGTGTTCGTGCCCGGCGAATACGCGATCCGTGTCCAGGACCCGGTGACGGAACGATTCGAGGAACGGCGATTCGACGTGACGAGTGTCTCGGCGGAACGCAGCCGCGCGGTACGGGACGAGGCCCTGCAGCGCGAGCTTGCCGGGCGCACGCAGGGCCGGTCTTACGACCTCACCAATCTGGATAACTTCATCGACGACTTGCGAGCCGAACCACGCATTGAAACGAAGACCCGCAACCACGCCCTTTGGACCACGCCGCTGTGGTTCGCCGTAATCATGATTCTGATGCTGGGCGAATGGTTCGCCCGAAAGTGGATCCGTTTGTCATGAGCCGCATCGCGCACCTGCGACAACAACTGCACACGCTCCTCGAGACCCGGCGGTGGATCCGACGGGGCGCGGCGTACGCCAGCCTCGCGCTGGCCGTCTGCTGGGCGCTTGGAATGCTGTTCGCCGTCGACCTGTTGTTTCACCTGAGCCGGTTGCAGCGGCTGTTCGTGATCGCCGGCGCCGCCGCCGCCGTTGTCGTCGCCTGCCGCCGGTTTACGCGTCCGTTGTTGCGCGTCCAAGAGGACGAAACCGATATGGCGCTGTTCGTGGAACGGGAACATCAGATCGAAAGCGATCTGGTCGCGGCGCTGCAGTTTGAAAGCCCCCAGGCGTCCCGTTGGGGATCGGTGCAGCTGGAGACAGCCGTGATCGACTACGTCGCCGAATTGGGCACCGGACTCGATGTGTTTCAAGGTTTCTCCAGGGAAGCACTCACCCGCCGCGGGATTCTGCTCGGCTTCACCCTCGCCGCGGTCCTGTCCGTCACGATCGCCTACCCCACGCATGTCGCGACGTTTCTGCAGCGTCTGCTGCTCGCCGCACGCCACTATCCGACCGCCACGCGAGTGCAACGCGTTCTGATCAATCGTACGCAGGTCCTCGATCCCCGGCTCGACGGCATGACGCCCCATGCGTACAAGTCGCCGCAAGGGCAATCGTTGCGGTTTGATGTCCTCTGCGACGGCGAGTTGCCCGAGTCCGGCGTCCTCAGAATCTCCAGTGGCCTGGTCCGTGGTCGCAGCCTGGAACTGACGCGTTTGAGTCTGGATCAGCGCCTGGCCCGGCTGCGACAAGCGGAACGCAGACTATCGGAAATGATCGACGACGCCGAGGCGATCCTGCGCGACGCCTGGCGCGCGGAAATCAGTGGAGCAATTCAACTCGACGCGCCCAGCGTCGCCGACTTTGTCCGGCAGGCAAGGCTGTCGCGGGATGCGGTCGAAGAATGCCGGGACCGATTATCCGATGCGATTTCGGAATGGCCGGGACCACACGCCGCATCGGCAATCTACAGCGGCGAAATGCCACGGCTCGTCGATGCCTTTCAATACAAAATCTACGTCGGCGACGCATGGACCGATCCGGCGTCCGTCGAGATGATCCCGTTGCCCGCCGTCGAGTTGCGATTGGAGGTCACTCCTCCCGAGTACGCGCGGGAGATGGAAGTGTCCGGCAGCCCCGCCGCCCGACAGTTCGCGGTGCTGGAAGGATCGCGCGTCGATTTTTCGCTTGCGGTGCTCAATCATAAACAGCTCGAAGAAGCCTGGATCGTCGTACGCCAGCAACCGGAACCGCTGCGCTTCCCACTGCTGCCGCACGGCGAAAACCGCAAACTCTGGAGCCTGACCGATCCCGAGTCTCCGTTCCACGACATCCGCGAGGAATTGCGCTTCGACGTCCAGGTTCGTGACGTCGACAACATGACGCTGGAACGTCCACTGCAAGGGTTCCTGCGCCTGCGGACCGATCGACCCCCGTCCGGCTCCCAGGAAGTCGTCCATCGCGTCGTCCTGCCCCGCGCCAAGCCGAAGATTGAATATCGCGCCAGCGACGATTTTGGAATCGCCAGTCTCCGTCTGCTGATTCAGGTGGAGTCGGCGGCCGCGGTGTCCACCGGTGAGGCGGCTGTTGGGGCCGGTGCCGCAACGGAGGCGAATGCCCAAAATGCACAGCCGTCCGAGGAAACGCCGACCAAAATCATCGAGCTGCTCAACTCTGACCGTGGTATCGTTCGTGGCGACGACTTGCCGATTTCCGACGGTCAAATCGTCGATTTGTCGGAATTCAATCTGGCGAAAGGCGATCGGGTCAAGATAACCTTGGAAGTTCGGGACTTTCGCGGTTCGCTGCCCGGTGTGTCGACGATCAGCGATCCGCTGGTGTTGGAGATCTCGGACGAGAATGGAGTTTACGCCGCGATCCTGGAAGCCGATCAGAAGTCGGAAAAGCAGTTGTCGGAAATCATTCAACGCGAGCTTGGGATAGGAGAAACGCCATGAGCTGTTTGCGCATGTCCGGTTTCAGAGTCTTCCTGGTGCTATCAATCGCGACGCGGATCTGGTCGGTGGGAACGCCGGCGATCGTCGCTGCCGATCCCGACGGGTTACGATCCAAGCAGCAGTTGCACGACAAAGCCCGGCTGCTGGCCAGGGAACTCGTATCCGGTGTGCTGGACGTGCAATTGCGTCAGCTGCGCGAAAACGGATTGGACAAACAGCCCGTCTTCGGCGACATCCAGGGCATGCGAGCGCATGTCGACAACCTGTTGAACGATCAGATGCAGGATGTGGTGGAATTACTTGTGAGCGCTCAACAGGGCAGCCGTGAAGAGCGCCTGGAGAACTTCAACGCGGCTCGCGACAAGACGCGGGAAGTCGTGGTGCAGTTGATGGCGGAGCGTCAAAAGTTGTATCGACGGCTGCAGATCGCCCGGGTGACCGCCCAGGTCCAGCAACTGATCGCGATGGAGAGCAAGGTTTACTCGACGACCCGGCAATTGCCCGAACAAGCCAAGGAGCAGCGCGAGGCGCGGCTGGTGCTCGCGCTCGGTGACCAGCGCGATGTCGGGGCGTTATATACCACGCTCGTGGATACACTGCACGACCTGACGCACTGGAGCGGTGCCGTGGCGGCGGGCGCTTCGGACGGACTGCGAATTTTGAAAGTCGGCCGCGTCGATGAGGAACTCGACAACGTGCTGGGGCAACTCGAGCAGAGCCGTTTCGACACGGCCCTTCAGAGTGAAATGGCGGTGATCAAAGGGCTGCGAGCGCTGCTCGAAAAGCTTGAAGAGGCGCGCGGGCTGCTGAGTTCCGATCGCGAGGCGGCGATTAAGCTGGTCCAGGCGATGATGAAAAAGCAGGAGGAATTGCGCGACCAGACCCGCCGCACCGATCTGAAAGATGCGACTGCCCCGGAACTTGTCGCGCGGCAGGAGGAAGTGCATCGCGAACTGGGCGACCTGGCCGCGGTGCTGGCCCGTTACCCGACCGCGGAACCGTTGGCGGAACAGGCGAAGGAGTCGGCGATCGCCGCGTCGAATGAGCTATTCGAACACGACAAGCCGCAGGCATTGCAGGAACAAGGGAAGGTGCTCGGCAGTCTGGCGCAGATTGAAGAACAATTGCGGCGCGCCGCTATATCGGACCAGGCCAGCAAGAGCGCCGATCAGCTCTCGGCCGAAGTCGCACAGCTCCAGCAACTGCACCAGGACCTGGGCGCAGCGCTGCGGACACAGGAACAGGCAACCAACCAGGCCGAGAAGGCGGCACAAGCGGCGCAGACGGCCGGCGCTGCTTCGACGGCCGAACAGGCGGCGGCGCTGGCCGCCGCGCGACAACTGGAACAGCAGGTCGCCGATCAACTTGCAAAGACCGACGCCATGAACGACCTGCCGGCGGTTATCGAGTCGCGCATCGAAGATGCCAAGGAGAGCGTCGCCGCCGCGAAACAGGCGATCGATGATTCTCAGGCCGCGCCGCCGACGCAAGCGGCGGCGGGAGAAAAGGCCGAGGATTCGATCCGGCAGGCGATGGCCGAAGTGGCATCGCAACTTGCCGACACCCAGCGCCGACAACTGGCGGTCAAAGTCGGTGAACTGGCTCGTGGTGCCGAAGCGCTGGAACGGGCTGCCGCGGCGGAACGCGATGTCGCGAGCAAGGCCGCGCAAGGGACCGAGGCGGGATTGCCGCAGCCAGAGCTGCAGCAAATGCTTGAGGAAAACGACGACGTGGCGACGGTCGCGGCGAAGATCAACGAAGGAGTCGCCGTCACGACACCCGAGGTCGCGAAGATGCTCGCGGGCACGAAAGGACTGTTGGAGCAAGTCGGCCAGGACCTCGCGCAAGCTGGCGAAAAACAGAAAGCTGCGGATGCGAGTAAGGACTCGGCCGCCGCGCAAGCGTCGCGGGAAGCACTGGCCCGTACCGCGCCCCAGGCCGGGAAGGCGGCCGAGCAGCTCGCCGACGCAGCCGCCGCCTTGCGACAAGCGTCGGGTGAAGCCGCCGCGGAACTGGCGCGGCTTGCCGGGGAACAGTTGGCGCAGGTCACGCAGGCGCGGGAAGCCGTCGAGGAGCTGATGTCGGAGAGGCCGGCAAGTCAGGCGGATATGGCGGCTCGTATCGCCGCGGCGCGCGACAAGGTCGAACAGGCCCGGATCGAACAACTGCGCGCCAGCGGACGCCCCGCGGCGGCGGAGGCCCGGCAGACGTCGCGAGCGATCCAAAGGGCAATGGAGCAACAGCAGGCCGCTGATCGCGCGCTGCGCGACTTCCAGCAAGGCAAATCGGACACCGCCGTGCAGGCTGCCAGCGAGCAGCAGAAAGTCGCCGAGGCGCTTTCGAATATCGCCGCCGACCGCAACGACGATCTCGGCGATTCGCTCAGGCAGGCAGCGAAAGCCGCCGCCCAGGCCGCCAAAGAGACTCTCAACGGCAGCCCGGCACGTAGCGACGCCGCACGCCAGCAGTCGCAGGCCGCCGCCGCCGCCGCACAACGAAAAGCCGACCAGCAGGCCGCTGCCGAATCGGCAAAAGCGCCCGAGCGCGCGCCGGATGCGTCGGCCCAGCAACGGGTCGGCGACCGCGTTGCTGAGGCGAGCCAACTGACTCGCAATACTGTCCCCGAAGCACAAGCCGCATTGGCGACGGCCGCGGAGCGAGCGGGACAAGCGAACGCGATGCTGCAATCGCCGCAGCCCGAAAATGCCCAGGCCACCCAGGAGCAAGCGGCACAAGCCCTCGGCGAAGCTGCCGCGCAACTCGCCCAGGCGGCCGCTCAACTGGCTGCCGAACAGAGCCGGCAACTGACCGAACAGGCTCGCCAGCTCGCCAGCCTCACTCCCACCATCAGCAACGTGGATGCCGGCGCGACCGCGGCGTTGCGTCAAGCCGAACGGGCTGCCGAACAAGGCGCGCAACGTAACCCGCCGACCGCCAGTCCGGCCGACACCGCCGCCACGCCCGTTGCTCCGAACAGCGAAAAACCGAACGTTGCGCCGGATGGTAACCGCCCTGCGGGCGATGCCCAGGCCGAGGTGACTCGCGCGGAAGAACGGGCCGAGGCAAGCCTCGCTGCACGCGAAAGCCAGTTGCGGCGGGATCGCGATATCGCCGAAGCACTGGCGCGGTTGGCACAGGAACAACAACTTGCGCGCGATCAGATCCAGGACGCGGTCCAGGAACTCACTGCCGCGCAGTCGGACGCCGCCGCGGCGGACTCCCAGCCAGCGCCGCCGGGAAAATCCAGCGACCCGCACGGAACCAACAAGGCAAAACAACTCGCCGCGGCCAAAAAACTCCAGGAGAATGCCCAGCGGTTCGCCGAAGCGCAACGCGCGACCGGCCAAGGCGCGGCGGAAGTGTCGGGACAAAAAGAAGTCGCCAACCAGCCAATTCGAGAAGGATTGGAAACCGCGTCGCAACTTGGCGCCGACTCGATCCCGCTGCCGCCCGGCTCCGAAGGCGAAACTTCGTCCTCGGGAAAACCGATGCCGCTCGCGCAGCCCACGCCGATGCCGCTCGCGCCGACCGATGCGGCGCCCAATGCGAACAACAGTTCCAACGGTGCGCCGTCGGAAAGCGGGGATCGGTCGAGCGACGCTGGGCAGAATTCGGGCGACGGTTCCAACCCCCACGGATCGCCCGATCCGCAGTCGCGGGAACTGGGTACCGGCCTGGTGCCGAACGCGCCGGAAGTAACCGCCGATCAGATCGCGGGTGAGAACGCGCGGCGCCGCGCGGAAATGGCGCTCGACCAGGCCGCCGCCAGTCGCAGCCAGCGAGCCTCGGAGTCCGGAACTCCCGATTCGGCGCAGCAGTCATCTTCCAACAATCAACCTTCCTCCGAAGGACAGTCGACGGCAAATACCAACGCCGGTAATGCGTCCAAGGGTGGGACCGAACAACGGAATGAGAAACCGGAAGAGCAGCCTCCGCAACTGAACCCGACCCCGAAAGGCGACAGCCGCGGCGGTGATGAATCCGGCGCCGGCAAAGAAGGCGATCAGCGGAACTTTGACAAGGAACCGTGGTTTGCCAAGTTGCCGGCGTCCCTGCGGAACGCGATCCAGGCTCGTTCGCGCGGCAAAGCGCCGCGCGGCTACGAGGAACGATTGAAACGCTATTTTGAAAGCATCGATTGAGGAGAACTCCGGATGTCCAGTAATGAAAAAGATGATGTAGCCGCCGTGCAGCGGTGCGAACAGTCCTATAACCGGTTGCGCGATGAACTGTCCAAAGTCATCGTGGGACAGAATGATGTCATCGAGCAGGTGTTAATCGCCATGTTCGCGCGCGGGCATGCACTGCTCGAGGGAGTGCCGGGATTGGCAAAGACGCTGCTCGTTAGTTCGCTCGCCTGCTCCCTGCACCTGACCTTCAAACGGATCCAGTTCACGCCCGATCTGATGCCCAGCGACGTGACCGGCACCGAAGTCATCCAGGAAGATCTGCAGTCCCGCGAACGACGCTACCGATTCTTGCCGGGCCCGTTGTTCGCGAATCTGCTGCTGGCGGACGAAATTAACCGAACGCCGCCGAAGACCCAGGCGGCGATGCTCGAGGCGATGCAGGAGCGCCAAGTCAGCTCGGGCGGCACCATGCACCCCCTGCCTACGCCGTTTTTCGTGTTGGCGACGCAGAACCCGCTCGAGCAGGAAGGCACCTATCCGCTGCCCGAAGCCCAGCTCGACCGGTTCCTGCTCTATATCAAAGTCGATTACCCAAGCGGAGCCGAGGAATGGGAAGTCGCGCGACGCGTGACCACCGGGCAACTCGGCGAAATCGAACCGTGCATGTCGGGCGATGAGATTATCGAAATCCAGCGGCTGGTAACGCGCGTGCCGGTCAGTGATCAGGTGCTGGGCTATGCCTGGGCGCTGGTTCGAGCTTCCCGGCCGGGAACGCCCGAGGCGCCCGACTTTGTGAATCAGTGGGTGAACTGGGGCGCGGGACCGCGGGGCGTATTGACGTTGGTCACCGCCGCCAAGGCCAGAGCGATTCTCTACGGTCGTTATCATGCGACGGTCGCGGATGTTCAGGCGATCGCCAAACCCGCGCTGCGGCATCGGATCGCAGGCAACTATGCGGCACAGGCCAATAACGTGAATAGCGAGAAGTTGATCGAACTGCTGATGCAGGCAATCCCGGCCGATCGCAAATACGAACGCCCGGCGGCGTAAAAAATCCTATGGCCGATTCCATCCTCTCCCGTTACCTCGACCCCGAAACGCTCGGCCAGATCGCCGACCGTCACTTCGAGCCGCAAGGGCTGGTGATCGGCAACCTGGCCGGCGCTCACAAATCGCCGCTGGCCGGCTTCGCCGTCGAATTCGCCGGACACCGCGAATACGTGCCGGGCGACGACCCGAAACATATCGACTGGCGCGTCTACTACACGCGCGAAAAGTACTTTGTCAAACAGTACGAACTGGAAACCAACTTCGTCTGTCACTTCGTCCTGGATGTCAGCGCCTCGATGCGCTACGGCAACGGCCCCCAGCAGAAAATGCTCTACGGAGCCCGCACCGCGACCACGCTCGGATATTCCGTCGTCCGTCAAAGCGACAAGGCGTCGCTCGCCACCTTCGACGAAAAACTGCGAGGATTCATCACGCCCAGTAATTCGATGGGGCAGATCCTCCGCATGACGCAGCATCTGGATCAGATCGAACCGGTCAGCAAGACGCGCATCGCCGATTGCCTGATCGAATTGACGGGTCGCATCGGTCGCAGGGAGATCGTGTTCGTCATCAGCGATTTCTTCGGCAGCCTGGACGGACTGGAGGACGCGCTGCAGCGCCTGCGGTACCAGAGGCACGAGATCGTGCTGTTACAGGTTCTGCACCACGACGAACTGGTTTTCCAGTTCAATGGAGCGGTGAAGTTCATGGGCCTGGAGGTGAGCGACGAGTTTCTGGTGCAGCCCGAAGATCTGCGCGTGGCCTACTTGAAAGCGCTGCGGGAGCACAACGAACGGCTGGCAGGTATCGCGCTGCGCAACCGTTGCGAGTGGATCCCGCTCGATACGTCCCGTAACCTGGGCGAATCGCTGATCGATTACATGAACCAGCGCAACCGCTGGATGCGGATGCGCTAAACCGCCGCATTCGGTAGTCGAGTTGCTACGCAACTCGACGCCGAGTCGCGAAGCGACTCGGCTACACTGCGACTCGGCCAGTTCGCGACTCGGCGGCGCTACGACTTGGGAACTTCAAAGAGCGATTGTGTTTTGACGATCGCGTAGTCGTCCGGGAAGGTGTGAAAGGCCTGAACTAGCAGGCTGCGATTACGAGTTTCGACATTGATAAAGCTGAGTGCTCCCAGGGAGATCCGGCCGCTGGAGTCGAAACGGTGCAGGATTCCGTTCCGCAGCCCGTCAATCGCCAACTCTTCCTGGAATGTCCAGAAAACTTCGGGCGAAACCGGTTCGAGCTGGAAATTGAACTGGTACCGTAATCCGCCGCGACAGTCGACTCGATCGTCGCATTGGCCGCGCAATTTATAGGAGACGATCCGTCGCTTCTGGGGCAGGGGATGCTGGGCCGAAGCTGCAACTTCGGTGAGCGTCAGCCCCTGGAAGCGAAACGTTACGACGTGCCCTGCGCTGGTGATATCGAAGCGCGCCTGGTATCCGCCGCGTTCCACGGTGCGGGAGCGATGAATGTCGAACAGTTCGGGGTGGAGCGATCGTCCGTATACTTGGAATGCCAACTCGGCGACTTTCGGTCGGACCGTTAGCACGGCGAAATTCCTTGTAGGTAATCGATTGTTTCGTGAGATGCGTTCGTCGTACGAGTCGCATTATAAGCGCCGGACGCGCAGCGAACAAAGCCACTTTTCAAATCGGTCGACGAACAAAAAAAGGGGGCTTGACAAAGTTCGCGGAGCGCTTCCCAGACGGGCTCGGTGCGCGGCGCGCCGATCGATGCGCTTACAATAAATAGTGGCCCATGCATAGAGTGAGCCCCGCTTTTCGCGGACAAGTTTTCGTAGCCGTGTCATGCTGTCGCAGCCGCCTGGCATTCTCCGTGGCTGGGGCATCATGCCCCAGCTGCCTGCAAAAGAGCTTACCACGCAGATCCTGCCACCACGTTTGCGCATGAAAAGCAGCACCGCGCCGCCGGTCGATTCGCCCTTGCACGCGGCCTAAATCAGCACCGCGAAAACGTCGTACAGGGCGTGCGCACCGACGGCAATTCCAAAGCCGCGGCAGACAAACAGCGCGGAAAAAACCGTGCCGGCGGCAAAGCGAAACGAGAAGCTGAACCAATCGAAAGCGTAGCCGCTCGTATGCAACTGCCAGCCAAACAGATCCAGGTCCCATCGATAATGGGCCAGGGAGAAACAGAGACTGACTGCCAGCACTGCCAGCACGAGTGCCCCACGCGGGCGCATGCCCAGCCCGCGCAGCAGCATCGTCGCCAGCGGCAACATCGTCAAACGGAACAATAATTCCTCATAGAGACCGGCGCCAAAATAACCCAGCATGCCAGCCAGATCCGTCTCCGTTGCGGTGCTGTTCGGCGTGTTCAGTAGTTCGCTGCCGAGGTGGTCGTAAATCGCGCCCTGGAGCTGGGCGAACGCTAGCAATCCGAGGGCCAGCGTGGCCGATTCGAGCGTCATCCCGAAAAGCACCGACGGGCGGAACGACCAACATGCGTGCAACAGATGGTGCCAGGCCAAGAGCAGGCCGCAGGTCAGCAGCGGAAGCAGAAAGTACTGACCAAGTCCAAGCCAGTCCAGGAACTGACGCAGCCAGACTTCGGCTCCGTTGCGCACTGCGGACGGGCCAAGCACCACCATCCCCAGTTCGTAGGCCGCCAGCATCGGCGCAATAAACGCCAGACTGACGAGCGGCCGCGCCGATTCCTGCCAGTAGTCCGGCAACGGCGGTTCCGGGTTCGGCGGGACGGGGAGTGCCGCGTCGGCCGCAAGCGGATCGGTTAGGGTTGTGTAGGGTGGGTGCGAATTCATCGAAGGTCACGCTCAACGGAGATTACCTCAGAACTCGGCGTTGCAATACCTTCAGGTTCAGTGAGCGGTCCGGTTCTGCGCGTGGTTACGCCGGCATGCATCGTGGAAAGCGTACGACCGTTACGAACCGCGCAGTCGGCGGCTGGTTTCGGACTTCTGCTGCGTGGCGGCGCGGCCCAGTATCCAGGCGACGACCGCGTGCGCGGAGAGCATGAATAGACAGGTCCATGGCAGACCGAACCCGCGGGCGGCGTCGGACAGGTCGAGCGCCGCGAGTTGTGTGCCTTGCCGAGCGAACAGGATCAGCGCCAGCAGGTAGGCCTGGGCCATTGCGACTGCCAGCGCCAGCAGGGAAAGCACCCACAATGCGGCGTGGTCGACAACACGCATCAGGCTCAACGCGGAGGCGAATTCCAGGATCGCGATCAGCAAGAGGCCATACAGCCAGAACGGCGGGTCGAGCGTCCCCCGCGCCGCGAAATGTCGCTGCAGCAGTTCCTTGACCGCCGGTACGGCCTGCAGTACGCCCAGTACGAAGAACAAGGAAACGAGATTGGCATGCCGGCGACGCTCCGCCAAGGTTGGCTCGGCGGCGAATACCCGTTGCCCCGATCCGGATCGACGAGCGATCACCAGTACAGGCCGCGCTTCCAAATCAAGACCTCCCAATCGTCGCCGTGACGTCCCGAGCCCTGGAGTCATTTTGCAGTATGCGCCGTTCGCGATCAATATTTTCGTGGCAACTCTTGCATTCTGATCTGGTTGCCCTATTCTCGTGCACTGGCGGTACTACTTTTTTGCGGTGCCGCACCGGCATCAACGAACTTCCAGGATCGATTCGTAAATCGTCACGAGGGGTCAGGCATGCATCGAGCAAATCAACCGTGTAACCGATGGTCGCGTAAGTTCGCGATTGCGATCACTTTCTTCGCCTCCGTTTCCAGTCTCCTGAACGGCGTTGGGCCGTGGATGACCGACAGTGCGCGGCAACTGCATGCGTTCGACGTGGGGCGGCCCCAGGGCGACAGCATTGTGAACGCGGACTCTCGATTGGAGCTGCTGTTCACACGCCAGGCGGCGATCCAGGGTGGGCTCGCGGAGGGTCCAGCCGTTGCGCCGGATGGCAGCATTTATTACACCGATATTCCGGTCCAATGACAAAGGCTACATCATGCGTTATGACCCGGTCTCGGGGCAAACCGCGGCATTCTCGATCGACAGCGGCAAAGCCAATGGGATGATCTTCGACAGCCAGGGCGATCTGATCGCATGCGAAGGGTCCGACCAGGGCGGGCGAAGAGTCTCGAAGTGGAACGTCAAGACCGGGCAGCGCACCACGCTCGCCGACCGCTACAAAGGCAAAAAATTCAATGCACCCAACGACTGCTGCCTCGACCGTCAGGGTCGCGTCTATTTCACGGACCCCCGCTACCTGGGTGATGAACCTCGCGAGCTGGAACATCGGGCGGTCTATCGGATTGAGAAAGACGGATCGGTGATCGAGATCACGCATGAAGTTTCGAAGCCGAACGGAATCGCGCTGAGTCCCGATGGCAAGACGCTCTATGTGGCCGACCACGACAACGGCACCGACAAGATCGATCCGACCGCGCCGCCTCCTAAACATGGACCGATGGCGATCTACGCTTTTCCGTTGGGAGCCGACGGTAAAGTCAGTGGTGCGCGCAAGACGTTGCTTGATTACGGCGATCAAGCCGGTTGCGACGGCATGTGCGTCGATGCCGCGGGAAATGTCTACCTGACCACGCGAAGCCTGAAGCGACCTGGCGTGCAGGTACTCAACCCGGCCGGCAAGGAAGTGGCGTTTCTTCCTACCGGACCGGAGAACCAGGTGACCGACGACGACCATCCGCCGGTCGGCATGCCGAGCAACGTGGAGTTCGGGATCGGAGACGAGATCAACACGCTGTATGTGACGATCGACCAGAGTCTCTACCGCATCCGCCTAAAAGCCAAAGGACACCATGTGCAGTACGCCAAACCCTGATCGCGTGTAACACCTTTCGTTCCCCGTAACCCTCTGCCCCCGTCCTTGACACCTCCCGCGTCCAATCGTCAGAATGAGACCACGATTTCAGGGGCTTCCCCGGGTAATCCGTTTCCCGCACCCATAGCTCAATTGGATAGAGCATCGGTCTACGGAACCGAAGGTTAGAGGTTCGAGCCCTCTTGGGTGTACTTTGCTTAAGCTCCGATTTGGCAAGCAATTGCGGTGACTCGCGGAACTCCACCAAACCGTTCCGCCCTCGAAAGTCCGCCCACGAATCCCCCCACAAATCGACTTTTTCGTCATTCGATCATTGGGCGTTCGCATTGTCTTGCGACAAACGGTTTGCTTTGCACCGTCGAATACAATGGGCCGCGTGCGTCGCCGATGGTTGTGTCGGCCCGGGACCGAAGCAGGCCAGATCTAACGATAAAGTCCGTCCCCTGCAGGCTCTGGGGACTGGGGAAAGTACCCGATTTCTGATCTTGCCTTGGAACGCTGGCCGAAGCTCGAATAAAGCCACGGCTAACGCTCGATTTCTTTACACCATAACCTTCTCTACCAACTCCACGACATGCTCATAGCGACGCGTCGAAACCCCATTTACCAGTTGGTTCAACGCCGCCTGAGGCATTGCATCTGGCGACTGAAGCAAACGGTATCGCTCCAATTCGACTTCGCCGTCCTTTTTCACATAGCGGACACGTGGCTTGTGGATACGGCCCTTTTGACTAGCGAGCGTCACATAGCCGCGTGAATGCCCAAAACGCGTCATTTCCCGTTTCGTCTGCCTTTCGTGCCGTTCGCCGCAGAACTGTGTCGCTTCGTCCTCCAACAGCCGCTGCGCGACAATGAGGCCCACTTCCGCGGCAAAACTGGATAGCGCCGTGCGTGACATCTCAACGAGGCTCTCCACGTCCAACGGAAGCTGAACTTCGCGAGCTTGAGCTTTCGCCTGACCTCGGATTTTTGTCCGCTCGGTAAAAGAGTTGCGAATGACCTTCGACTTCTGGTACTTCCGCGACATGGTGGTGTACTCCTGTTCTTGAGGAAAATGGCTTGTCCGGAATCTAAACCCCGGACACAGGAGCCGCCACCTTTTCAACTAAGACGGGGACAATTTCGCCGACTATGCCAGTTTCAATACTTCCTTGATCTCGTTGGCGACGCCTCGCAGATACTCGACGTTGCCGCCACCGACTTCGGCTGCGCACCAGCCCGAGAATCCAATTTCCGTCAACGCCGAACGTACGGAGTCCCACGGCAGATCGCACTTGCTGATCGGTGTGAAGTTGTTTTGCGCCCGCGAAAAGCCTTTGATATCGAGCTTCACGACACGACGACCGAGCTGCCGAATCCACGCCCCTGGATCGCCATACTTCCAGTGATTACCAATATCGAACTGCATTCCCACCCACGGCGAGTTCAGTTCGTCAACGTATTTCACGAACTTATCGGCGGTCTGATTGTTACTGCCATCGTGATCGTACAGGAATTGATTCCAGACATTTTCGATCGCAATGTACACGCCCAGCGATGCGGCCAGCGGGATTGCTTTCGAAATGTTCTCGATCGACCGTGGCCAGATCTCCGATTCCGGTCCATCCTCGCCTTTGCCCACGACCAACAACACGGTATTGCCACCAATTGCATGGGTGTCGCGCAACGCTGTCTCCAAATGTTCCAGCGCCTTCTTACGCGTCGCCGCATCCGGACTCGTGTGTCGCACGTTCCAATGGGACGAACATACCGTGCCATCCACTGGCAGGCCCGTTTCGGCGATCGCTTTTTTCGCTTCCTCCAGATTGAATCCCGGCGCGTCGAGTTCAATGCCATCGAAGCCGGCCTGTTTCGCCGCCTTCAATTTGTCGGTAAGCGAACCAGGTACACCCACCATGCCGATCTTGAGCGTTTTCAAAATTGGACGCGGCGCGGGAGCTGCAACCAGTTGCGGAATTCCCTGCAAAAACACAGGAGCCGCCGCAACGGCAGCGGAGGTTCGAAAGAATGAACGGCGGGATAGATGTGGCAGGTTGGTCATAGCAGGCTTCTCCACGAAATCACAAGACAACAAACGACTATTTCGATGATGGCTCACGGAACCAGAAAGATCCTCTGCGGCGCCCAGTGTAACATTCGGCTGGAGGAGAGTCACCCAGTCGGCAGGGGATCCGCCTTATTGGATTCGAGCTACCCTGATTTCGTTACGTCATTCCTCGAATGCCCCCGGGCAAGCCGGGGGCATTCCGATCACCGAAGTCAAGCGAATCGTAAGGGCGCATGGTGCAATTTGTTCCGAGAGGGTAGGATCGCGCGCATTACGTGGCGACTTCCGGTGTCGATTCCAACGTTGGATCAATGTCATGAGACTTTACCTGCTCGTTGTCTTGATGTTCGTGTTTTCTGATTCAATGGCTGCTGGCGAATGGCAGGTGCAGAAGATCCGGTCGCAGGCCGATTTGCGTGGCCTGTCGGTTGTCAGCGAGAAGATTGCCTGGATCAGCGGCAAGCAGGCGATGTACGCTCAAACGACCGACGGCGGGAAGACCTGGATTGAGGGAACCGTGCCGGGGGCCGAAGAGCTTGATTTCCGCGATGTCGAAGCATTTGGCGCGTCGACCGCCTTTCTGCTGAGTATCGGCCCTGGCGAGAATTCGCGGATTTACAAGACGGTTGATGCCGGCCGTAACTGGGTGCTGCAATTCAAAAATCCCGACCCGGATGCGTTCTTTGATGCCATCGCCTTTTGGGACGACCGCCATGGTGTTGCGTTGAGTGACCCCGTCCAAGGACAATTTCGATTGATCATCACCGAGGATGGAGGAGCGAACTGGAAACGGCTGGAGGCCAAAGACCTTCCGCCGGCACTTGCCAACGAGAGTGCCTTCGCTGCCAGCGGCACATGCCTGATTACCCACGGCGAAAACGGTGTCATGTTCTGCACCGGAGGAGGCAAGTCTTCGAGAATCTTTCATTCCCATGATCGGGGTCAACACTGGACGGTTGTTGAGACGCCGATTTTTTCAAACAACGAATCGTGCGGGGCGTTTTCCATTGCATTTCGGGATCGAGATCAAGGCCTCATTGTCGGTGGCGATTATCGCCAACCGAATGAACTCGGAACCACAGCAGCCCGAACGAAGGATGGGGGCAAGACCTGGGTACTCCTCGAAAAACCGTTCCCATTTCGCTCGTGCGCGGCGTGGGCAAAGGACCGTTGGGTTGTGGTGGGGACGTCAGGCTCGGACGAATCGCTGGACGGCAGTACGACGTGGACGGCAATCGACCAACAGAATTACAACAGTGTCGGATTCGATCCCACCGGTAACGGCTGGACGGTTGGTCCCGGCGGTCGCGTGGCGAGATTCGTTCGGTAACGTTGCGTCACGGCTCTCCCGGCCCCATTATCCCCGGCACACTACTCGCGCAGACTGGCGAGATACGCCACCAGGTCCGCCGCCTGTTGCGCGGTGAAGCCGGCCAGCAAGCCGTCCGGCATCAGCGAAACGCGCGAAACGGCGAGCCGTTCGAGTTCGTCGACGGGGATGGCAAATTCTTTGTTCTTGGCGTCGCGCACGACGACTTCGGTTGAGGTACGACGCACCAGCAGTCCGGAGATCGGGCGGCCGTCCTTGGTGACGGCCAGGTAGGCGGCAAAAGCCGGGTCGACGGTTCGCGAGGGGTTCAGCAAGCTGTCGAGCAGCTCGTCGCGCGTCCGCTTCTGCCCGATCCGTGTCAGCTCGGGTCCCAGGTTGACGCCTTCGTTGCCGATCTTGTGGCACGTTGCGCAATTCGACGACTTGTCCCAGAACAGTTTCTTGCCGCGCTCGAGGTCTCCGGCGTGCGCAGCGATCGACGCTGGCCTTGGTCGCGGGCCCAGTTTGGGCTCGTGACCGTCGACGGGAAGGTAGCCATCGAACAGGTCGCGCACCGCACCCGGTTCGAGCGACATGGCGGCCCGAATCAGGCTCGTTCGCTCGACCGCCGGCAGTTCGCCGCGGCCGAGCCGCCGCGCCCAGCGCTGGGCGAGCTGTGGTTGCGTCAATTGTTGCTCGATACCGGACGCCGCTGGGGAATCGTCGATTCGCTGGGCATTCGCATCCAACGAAGCGATCCAGTCGCCGATCAGCCGCAGCCCGGCCTCGTCCGGTCGTTCGGAGCCGACGTGGGGCATTCGATCCCGACCGAATTTGGCCATGCGGAAATAGAGCGTGCTTCGTTCGGGGTGCCCGGGCGCGACAATTCGCGCTTCAGGGAGCCCGAAATCGCCGCGGATCGGCGATTCAAGAATGCGGGCCTCGGCGACGGTCTTTTGGAATAACAAATCGAGACCGACAATACCGCCGCCATTGAAGCGGTGGCAGTGCGAGCAATTCGCGTGCAGATACGAACGCGCGCGCGCCGCGATCGGCGCCGCGGCAGCATCCAACGGGTCGGGTAAACGATCCTCGTCCGCTGCCGACCGGGCGTCATACGGTGGTTGCACGCTGTCATCGAGCGCGTGGCGAACCAGGTGCCCCGTTCGGCTGAGCTGCACGAGTTGATTGACGTGGCTGCCGGAGTCCGATGCGACATCACGGTTCAGCTGAGCCAGGTTAAACGCAATGGCGTACTGTGGCCACTGACTGTGGCATTGCAGGCACTGGGTGCGGTCCTGGAATTGCCACACGTAGGGACGCTGCCCCGACGGCTGAGTGTCATCCCGGAGAACAATGGTTTTCTCGTCGCCGGCGGCGGGAACCAGATCGGCGTCGGTCTGGTCGTCGCGCCACGCGTACGAGTAAGCGCGCCAGTCGGCGCCGTCAAAGTGCAGCAGCTGCGTCTCGATCTTGCGTCGCGATGCCGGATCGCCGGGAGTCGTCTCGAGCGACAGGGTTTTGACGAGCACCGCGTCCTGGGGAAAATGCAAGCGGAAGTTATGCCAGAACACCTGGCTCGGCATCGGCTTGCCTTCGCCGCCGTAGACGGTGATGCTCGATGTCCCGGGCAGAGCCAGCCATCGCTGGGCCTGGGCACCGTCCTGCCATTGGGGCGCATTGATTTCGAAGGGGATGACGCCGGCGGCCGGCGACTCCGCGCCGCGCCGCGGTTCGGATTCGAGCGCGAATAGCCCCGTGTCGGAAAGCTTGACCGGAAAATCCTCGTTCCGGCCTCGCCCGTCGTTTCGTTCGAGTGTGTGCACGAACCCGGTGTCGTAGTCCAGGAAAAGCAATTCTCCCTCGGGGTCCTCGCCAAACGACACCACACGAACGGTTGGCCGCGTGAGTTCCGTCAGCGACGCCAGGCGGTCACTTTCAAACTGCGCGGCCCACAGGCGGCGGAACTCCCAATCGCCGAAGATGTAGGCGCCGGCAAGTTCCGGAAACCGCTTGCCTCGATAAACATATCCGCCGGTAATGCTCGCGGCGATCGTGTGAGGCAATTCAAGCAGCGGTGTCTGAATGGGTGTCGGACCCGGAAGATCGTCGGCGTGAATGAGCTGTCGCCCCTCGACGACGCTCCAACCATAGTTGCCGCCGCGTTCGACCCTGTGGACCATCTCCCAGAGTTCCCACCCGACGTCCGCAAGCCAGAGTTGGCCGGTCTGGCGGTCAAAGCTCATCCGCCAGGGGTTTCGAAAGCCGTAGGCCCAAACTTCGGGCCGCGCCGATTTTTCGCCAACCGACATTCCGATAAACGGGTTATCGGACGGGATGGCATATTGTTTGCCAGCTTCGCGCCGATCGACGTCGATACGCAACACCGACGACAACAGGTCGGTGATGTCCTGGCCGGTGTGAAGCTCATCCGGCGGATTGGGTGGTCGAGCATCGCCGGTCGAAATGTAGAGATAGCCCTCCGGTCCGAATTTCAGCTCACACCCGTTGTGACCGCCCTGTTCCCAGGTCAGCATGACCTCTTCGCTCTCGGGATCGAGGCGTGGCGGGTTTTCGTCGAGCACGCGAAAGCGCGAGACCCGTGAACCGTCCGCCAGATTAGGCACCTTGTTGTTCTTGTGGGCCAAGGTGTAGCAGACGTAACAGGTGCGATTCTCGGCGAATTTTGGATGGAACGCGATGGCGTAAAGTGAATCGATGCCACCGGCATGCTGGGGCCAGGTGGACTTGTCGAGCTGCATGGTGATGTCGAATGCAAGTTCCGGTTTCGCATCAGGCCGATTCACGAGCGACGAAATGACACCGCGCTTTTCGCCGACGAAGTACCGTTTCAAATCCGGCGACCAGACAATGAACACAGGCTCTTTGAGCTGGACTTCAGAAAAGGCGTGTGTCGCCACGAAGGGCGGCGGCGGGTCGGGTGACCCGGTCAGACGTGACGAGCGCCACGGCACGCGCGTCGTCGTCGTTTCGTCGGCGGCGATCGCCGGCATGGCCGCGGCCACGCAACAAACCAGAACCAACAGAGTAATCTTTGCATGCATATATTTGGGAAGTTTAAAGTTAGAAGGGAGTTCGTAGGGACCCACTCTGCTTTCGTGATTAGTTGGTCTCGCTTTCGTCGAGGATTTTTCGGTAGGCGCGGCGGGCGTGTTCGTAGGCTGCCGCTGCTTCGTCTTTTTCCGCCGCGGCGTAGAACTGTTGTTTCTGCGCCCAACATTGGTCGACGCCACGCAGGCACCATTCCGCACTTCGCCGCGAGGCTCGGATCGGCTTGTCGCCGACCAGCACGAAAACCGGATTCGTATGCGCTGACGGGAAGTGTCGTAATGCGACCCAACTGCTATGGTCGATCGTGACTTCCAGTGAGACATCTTGGGTCGAACCGTCCGCGATGATCTCTTGTTTCGCGACGGGGTAGCCGTTGACGATGACTTCGAGCGGCACTTTGCGGCCGTCCGAACGCGCCGCGCCCTTCGCCGTAATCTGAATCGTCGAAGGTTTGTCGAGCTTCAATTCACTTCCTTGCGAGCCAACCGGGACCGACGCTTTCGCTTTCCCCTTGGGTTGAACCGTAAACTCCATCAAGTGGCTCGTCCCATCACTGACGTAACTGCGTCCTTCCCGGATGCCTTCGCACCAATCCTCGTAGTTCAAGTTGCCGTTCACTTTGACATAAACTCGCCCCATACCAACCCGTTGACCGGAAATACAGGGAAAGTCGGTCTCCCCGCTGGCTCGGACACGGAAACCGCAGTTGAGCGTGTGATACCACATGTTAAATTCTTGTTGCCGGTTCGTATCCATGGTGGAGATGAAGTCGATGGCGGGGACCAGCGTGCCATCCCTGCCGGGGACATTGTGCGTGATGTCGACGATGTACTCATTCGCGCCGATGCCGTTGTACTGTGGAATCGCGTAGCTCGGCAGACTGTTGGGACCGTCGGGCCCCTCGATTCGCTCGGCCGAGGGAGCCAAGCCGGACGCGGAATGCGCTGGACCGGTAATCGCATCTTGACGCTTCGCCCATTTGAGCGTGTTCAATCCCAGCGTTGGCCAATGCTTGTTGGAATCACCGCCGGGATAGTTGCGTTCCGTAAGCCGCAGCAGGCAAAGATGCCCCGAATTGTGTGAGCCGAAACCCGAGACTTCGATATCGTAGCGCAATAGATAGGGAAATTGCGAGACCGCATCGTCTTTGCCGGTGAAGAACTGCAACTGGTAGTCGAAGCACGGTCCCCATGTCAGATTGCAGCCAACCTTCAGATCTTCGCCCAGGCAATGTCGCATCATGTCGTCCGCATGGACTCCTTCTGTCGGATTGGAATAATGGGCGCAGCCGGCCGCGTGAATGTGATGGTCGCCGGAATACCATCCCAGCTTCGTCGGGTCGACCCAACGACGGACCTGATAGGAAAACTCGGTGGGTTGTCCGGCGACCGTCAGCGATTTCGATTCGGGAATGGATTCCGGACCGCGCAGGCAATCGATGGAGTAGTTCCCGACGGGCAATTTCACTTTTTCGCCATCCGCGCGGTAGATTTGCGGATGGAAGGCGAAGTCCGGAGCGAGACGCTTGGCCTGGGAAGGGTAGACTCGTCCCTGCGGATCGCGAATCAGGAACGCGGCCGTGGTTGGCTTGCCGTTTTCGTCAGCGACGTGAAAGGTCACTTCGTGCGAGGCAGCGCAATCGAACGGGATTTTCAACGGATTGCTGCGGGTGACCTCCTCGGGACGTCGAGGTGTATCGCGAACCGCGGGCGTTGCGGCGCGGACCACGTATTCCAGCGACAGTGCCGCCTCACGAGGCCCGGTGTCGCGGCTGTAAAGCTGGATGATCCGATATTCCAGCTCCAAGCCACTCAAATGCGGCAGCAGCGGCTGCTGGTCAAACATCTGCAGATCGAGCCAGCGATTCTCGACCTCCGACGCCGGTGAACCGGCGAGGCGTTGCGCGTTCGGGCTGGCAGCGCGAAGGACTCCCTTCAAGTCAGACGAGTTACGGATCTTCACCAGAAACTGGCTCCAGCCCTGTTCGACAAGCTGTTTTTTCGTTGGGCCGGTTTGAGCCACGAGTTCCTTCTCGGACTTGAGTTCAACGGCGAGCAGGCAGAGCGGATCCAACACCGTTTGAATACCGGCCACCGCCGCCTTGTCATTGGTGTCGTCCATCGCGGCCTGCAGCGCTGCGCGATCTGACTTACTCAGCGGCGTGCCGAGGAACTCCAATGCGTCGATCAATCGCTGGACCTGCGCGACCAGCGGCTGCCGTTCCACGTGCTCGACGAGTGACAGTCGGGGCGGTTCCGCGGCCTGAGCGACGCTCCAGAGGATAACAATCAGCGGTACGACGGAAGCAATCGCGTGGCGCATGAGTTCATACTCCATCCAAAAGGAAGAGGAACGGTGATCCGCCGTCGGCGGCTACGTGTGGCTGCTGTTCAGGGTAAAGGGTCGCGTCGGCATCCGAAACAATATACCGCAGGGCGTGGGGGAACGGGGGCAGAGGGTTATGGGTTACGGGGAATGGGGAACGGAGAATGGACGGCCAGGAATGTCGTCCGCCGTTTTGTTCGCTCAAGGCAAATGCGGAATCATTCGGCGTTCAGTCGCGCCAGAATTTCGCGTCTTCGTTCCTTCGATGCAGCGCTGATGGCATCGAAACGACCGTTGCAGGCTTCGCGTGCGTCGTCGCCAAACCAGGGGAAGTGCTTCGCCCCGGTGGCGATCAAGTAATCAAAGACTTTTGCAGAACCGGCAACGATGGCCCAGCCGGCCGGCGAGTTGTTATGCAAGTTACCCGACTTGGCGTCCTTGTCGGCGCCAGAGTCGACAAGGGCTTTTGCGGCTTCCAGGCAATCGTTCCAGGCCGCCAGGTGCAGGGGGGTGGCCTGATCGCATCCTCCGCGAACATCGGCCGACATCCCGCAATTCACCAGAATCTTGATCAGATCCGCTCGATCTCCGCGCGCCGCGGCATGCAGTGGCGTTGCATCGAGGCATCGGGTTGGTCTGGTCGATTGTTCCGCGGAAGCTCGACGACGGCCCGTCGTTTTATCGAGCAACGGCCGGTAACGTAGCGCCCCGTCTTGCCCGGCCGCTCATCCCCGCCCCGTTTCTCCCGGAGTGCCGGTGGAGAAGGGAGAACAGGATCCGTTTGCGGATCGCGCGCGCAACCTGATTGCTTCAATGATGGCGCAATTATCGAGTTCGCCCAGTCCGGCCGTTTCGGCCGCTTCCAGCAACTCACGATGGAGCTCCGCCAGACAGAGCGCAGCGTTGTGTTCCTTGGCGGCGTCCAGGATCAGTCGCACGTCCTTCAGATGCTGCGACAGTTTGGCCTGCGGCGCAAAGTCATGCTGCAGCATCTTACCGCCTTTGATGTCCATCACGGTCGAATAGGCGGCGCTCTGTTTCAGAACCTGCAATGCCTGCGCGCCGTCCACGCCGATCGCTTCGGCGAATACCAGTCCTTCGGCGAGCGCGGCGCGATTCAACCCCAGCACGAGGTTTGTAACGAGTTTCATTCGCGACGCGGCGCCGCTTTCTCCGACGTGAAACACCTTGGCGCCGAATAGGGGCCATAAGTCGGCACAGGCTTGATAGGCGGCCAGGTCGCCGCCGACAATCACCGTTGCCTCCCCGCGTCGCAGTTGTGCACTCGAACCCGATACCGGCGCTTCCAGGTAGGAGACCTTCTGTTCACGGCAGCGCCTGGCCATCGCTTCCGCGTCACTGGGCGCCCCCGTGGTCGTGTCGATGATCAGCTGGCCTGGACGCATCGCATCCTCAAACCGCGACAGGACCTCCGCCACCACATCGCTGTTGTAGAGGCTCAGGATGATCCGCGAGCATTCGCGAAACGGATTGTCGCTCCACTTCGCTCCCGCGTCCCTTAGCGGCAGGATTTTGTCGGGCGTCCGATTCCAGGCGACGACCTCAAAGCCGGCCCCCAGTAGTCGCTCGGCGATGGCCGTTCCCATCAAACCAAGTCCGATGACGCCAACCCGCCGGCACGTCTCCATCCCGCTCACCTCGTCCTCGCCCCTCCTCGTCGCCCAGGCCGGCGGCCTGCAATTCGGTCAAACGCTCAATCGTCGGTCAGAATCGACTCGCCGCCGGCGCGCGTCGCCATCGATTTGTAGACATCGAGATTGATCAACGGTGTGAACAATCGTACCGAACCGTCCCCTAACAGGAAATTGACTCCCGCGGGATGTTCGCTGGTGAAATCGTCCAGGTGCGCACCGGGATGGTTCGGCGGGTGATCGGTAATGCCCAATACCCGTTGCAGAAATTCTTCGCCACCCGGCACAGCGCCGGTCCAGGTCGAATACCCGTACCTTGCCGATCGTTCACCAACAACCAACGTGTTGCTCAGTCCATCCAGAATGTCGGCGAAGCGGCATGCCTCGTGGTGCCAGAACGAACCATCCCCGCGCCCCACCACGCCGATGGGTGAACCGAGGACGTCGTCGAGTTCCATCGTCCCGAAAACGCCGATGTAGTTACTGGTTGCCAGTTCGGTCAGACCTTGGCTCGGATCGGACTCCAATGGCAGCGTGAACGTCGGCCTGCCGACATCCGAGAGGCAGCGAAAATTCGGCAGGAGATAGACCCTGGCCGCGTCATTGCGGGGGTCGGTGATCGGCAGGGTGTCAACGATCAAGTTGTCTCGCAATTTGCCTTGTTCCATCACCGGTAGGATCCTGGATGCCCAACCCCAGCCCGGTTGGTCTTCCACGTGCGGCAGGTTGCTGGCGGCGTCCCACGCCATCCAGCCAGGTGGCAAGGACTGATGGATATCGTGGTAATGGTGCAGTGCCAGACCGATCTGCTTGAGATTATTGACGCAGGAAGTGCGTCGAGCCGCCTCGCGCGCGGCCTGTACTGCCGGCAGTAAAAGGGCGGTCAAAATGCCGATAATGGCGATGACCACCAGTAGTTCAACGAGCGTAAAACCTGTGTTCTTGCGACGATGCATCGTCCCGACTCCCGAAGTAAGACTGCCGCGATTCCCAAATGCGGCCTGCGAGCGATTAAAAACGAAACCGGAACCCGAAGTCCAGCTTCAGCGACAATTGGCAGCAACTAAGCCAAATTGCCGGGGGGCGCTCGCGCGGAAAACGGAGAGAACGTCTGAATCGAGTCGACTCGGACTGGAAAACCGATCCAGGCACAAACAACATCGGCCGACATTGCACCGGCCGGGGCCGCAACCGCTGCTTGAAACTCCGATAGATACTGGCATGCCAAGCAGAGATGATGGTCGTGGACACCCACGCCGTGGCGGCCGCCACCCTGGATGATCGGGACTCCGGCACGGCCGCGCGGTGTCGCGAACGTATCGTGGGCCCCGAAACCGCGACTGCCGTTTGTTCCGGTGGCGTGCGGGTGATGCCGATGGCCGTGATGCCCATGACTGGAGCCACAATCGACCGTACAACCCGACGCGGAACCGCTGGCCAGATGGCAGCCAGGTCCGTGCGCCAACGGCACCAGCGCAGCATTCAGCGCCAACACCGCGGCGAGGATTCCGGCAACAATACGGTCCAGACATTTCATATGTTGCAATTGTTTCCTGGCGACCGCACCGCGTCAAGTGAATTGAACTGATCAGTTGAGTAATACGGCCAAGGAAAAGCGATAGTTCGGCAAGCTGGGGAAGCTGGAGACCTCGCTTGGCTGCTCCTAAAGCTGACCGGAACTATCTGGGGCCGCCCGATTCGCTAATATCGTCCGATTTTCGGTAGTTTCCTTATCGTACTTGGCCCGGACGAGCACCGCGGAGTGGTTCGAGGCGCCCCGCAGCCCACCAAGAGCGTAGGGTAGACGTGCTTTTTTCGTACTCCTATCCCTACTCGTACTCCTACTCAGCGAAGCGGTACTCGTACTCGATCGACGACCCATGTACGAGTCCGAGTCCGAGTAGGAGTACCGCTTCGCTGAGTACGAGAGACGGCGCTGGGTGACGGAATTCGCGGGCGAAGTAGGGACCGAAATCGGATTCGCCTTCGAGCGCGTTACTGCGATTTCAGACCGGGTGTCATCACTACGAACGCGATGTCACAGGTGGTACGACCTCCTGGGGATGACCGCCGCGATTTATCGCACGCTTGATCAAAGACACTTGTAAGTAATTGAAACTTGGTTAACCTAAGGGCAGCGTGAGCCTCCGTGCGATGCCGTGGCGTGGTAACTAAGCCGCATGCCGAACGCAATTGAGCAGTTTTTCCGCCGACCGTCCAAGCGAACCTATTTAGCGGCTCGTCGCGTTGCTGTTGCTCGATTGGGCGGATCGCCGCCGGTCGACGTGTTTGATTTTCAGGCACTGGAAGTTCTGTTCCAGTTGCGGCGGTTTGACCAGGTTCTCGAGCAGGCCGAAGAGCTTGTGGACCGGTATCCGCTGAGTCCTCGCCTCTATTTTCTGGCAGGGGTCGCGGCGGAGGAGGTTGGCGATCCAACCCGCATGGGTTTTTATCGCTCGCGAGCGCAGTGCTGTATCGGTGGGATCGGAGCCACAGGAACTGGCGACAGAAAATCGCCGTTTCAGTCGACCTATCTGACGGACGCTCGGATGATTGCCGCTGTCATGGGGCGAGAGGCAGTCCGCCAGCGGGTCATCGATTTTCGCGGGTCAACGCTCGACGAATTGGAATGCGACGATGGCAGCAAGTTGTACTTCCACTTACTGCAGCTCGATGCGGTGATTGCCCGCGAGGATTCAACTGCGATGGACGCTGCGATCGGGCAAAACTTGGCGAAAAGAACGCCAACGCGGGCGGCGAGTCGAGTGGCAGGACGCGCGACTCGACGAACGGCGACACGGCAGCCCGCTCCCAACACGTTGGCGTCGGGCGGATCCGCGAATGGTCGGCGGAGGTCGAAGTCGCGCTCCGCATCGAAGGGCAAACCTGTCATCAATAATTAGCAGGCGTGGGACCGTTGAGTACGATCGGAATTTTAATTCGGCATTTCGACTTCCAGCGGGTTCGCACGTTGGGACTGCTGGAGAGAATCGAAAAGGAATCGGATGCGTCGACGGCTTTGGGATGGCGGCCCGGGTCGGGTCGAGCCCATATCGGCTGGCAATTGATGCATGTGGGGATCACGGAGGAGATTTTCGCTACGGAGCGACTTTGTCCGACCAAGCCGGGTGCGTTCAAGGACCTTTGGCCGCGTTTTCGAGGCGGAAGCACGCCCGACGATCGGATTCCGACCCCCGCGGAAATCCGCCAGGTTCTGGCCGATTCGCGGGAGCACCTGCGCGATACACTGCTTGGTTTGCGCGAAGATCAGCTGGGGACGATTCCGGAGGCCTTCAAGGAGCGGGGGCTGACTTTACTGGAGGTGCTGCATATCATCGGCTTCCACGAAGCCCACCACCAGGGCCAGGCTCACCTGACATTCAATCTCTTCAAGATTCGTTAGGCCCGTGTGGCAGGGCGTTGCCGCAGGGAAATTGTCGAATTCGAAGGCAGCGAAGCGGCTGTCGTTGTCGACGTGTTGAGCCGGCTTATAAGTGCCACGGTTGAGGGCTTCTCCGGAGCCCGTGCTGTTTACGAGTTCTGCCTCAGCTTCTCCGACCCTACGATGCCCTGAATGCTCAACGTTTGCTCTGTCCCTTAGGCACGGGTTCGGGACGGCCCTCACCCGTGGCACACGCTCCGTTCCCCGTAATTCGCACCCGCAACCCATTCCGTTTGACACTCTGACTGGGCTGGCATAGCTTGGATGGCTGGTTGGGGTAACCGATCATGCTCAGACGTGATCACTCGCGGCGAGGAAACGGGAGACATTGTCATGGCGACGACGACAGCCACATTGACGGTCACGGTGAACGCGGCGTTTCTGCAGGAGATCAAAGAAGTCAACCAGGAGTTATTCCATCGGTTGTCGGAGGTACGACAGATCTTGTCGCGTCCGGTGCCGTTCACGATGGACGGTGTTTCGTTTGTGGCGAAGTTAGCGGAGTTGCGGGATCAATTGGCGCTGCATTTCGCTTTGGAGGAGGCGTACGGTTACTTTGACGATCCGGTATTCGTCGCGCCGCAGCTTGGACGGGTGGCGGAGTCATTGCGAGCGCAGCATCGGGAATTATATTTGGAGATCTCGCAGATTGTGGAGCAGGCGGAACGGCATCAGTATCGGGGGCAGTTGCCGAGTTGGACTGTGGTGCTGGCGGGAGCGTTCATGCGATTTCACCATCGGTTCGGGCAGCACGAGTCTCGCGAGAACGAACTGATCCAGCAGGCGTACGACGACGATCTGGGTGGCAGCGAATAGACCGTGTCGCACGTTCCGGCGGAGTTTTCGAAATCGAGGCCGATATGAGCATCGCGGCCGTAGGGCGTCCGCTGGAGATCCTGTTGATCGAGGACAGTCTGATCGACGCTCGACTGACGATTACGGCATTGCGGAAGGGACTGACGCAGCACCGCCTGACACTGGTATTCGATGGGGAGGAGGCGCTGCAATTTGTCAAGCGCAGCGGGGTGTTTGCCCGCGCCCCTCGGCCCGACATTATTTTGCTCGACCTTTTGCTGCCTACGAAGGACGGTTTTGAGGTCTTACGGGAACTGAAGTCGACACCCGATCTGGCGACGATCCCGGTGATTGTCATGACGTCGTCGGACGCCGCCACCGATCGGGAAAAATGCCAGGTGTTACGGGTGGACGATTATGTCACCAAACCGGTGAACCTGGAGAAGTTTCTGGACGTTATGAAGCGGCAGCGAAAGCACTTGCAGGACGACGTGATTTTCCCCGCGGCCCGCTAGTGCCTTGTCAAAGCAGGTCTTGGGGTCGCTTGCGGCGAGGGGGGAGATGGCTGGCGGGCGAAAGCCCGCGGAATCCGCCACCCCCTTATCGGTTGATCGAAAGCGCGGTAGATTTTTTACTTTGCCGCGGCCCGTATTTGCCGAGTTCCCCCAAGGTGCCTGAACCATGCCGATCGTCAAATTCGTCAAAGAGAAGAAGGAAATCGAAGTCCCTCAGGGCGCCTGGCTGCGGGCGGAGGCGGCCAAGGCCGGAATTAATCTGAATTGCGGCGTTAACGGTTTTGGCGAAACGCTGAACAAGTTCGTCAATTGCCACGGGTTCGGCATGTGTGGAACCTGCCGCGTCAATATCGTCAAGGGAATGGAAAACACCAACCCGATGACCGTTCGCGAGAAAATGAAATTCAAGCTGCCTTTCCCTGACCCGGTTCCTTGTTGCCTGATGTATCTCGGCAACGAAGCAACGATGCGGCTGGCCTGCATGACTCAGGTCAATGGCGACATTGAAGTCGAGAGCGGCCCGGAAGTGAATCTGTTCGGCGAGAACTTCTTCAGTTAAGAACGGCTACACGGTTTCAGCAAACGGCCGGGATGGCATGAGAGAAATCATCGCGGTCGTCAAACCGTATCTGGCGGAGAAGGTCCTCGAGGGCCTCAAGTTGGCGCCGCTGGAGGCGCTCAGCGTTCGAGAAGTCAAAGGCTTCGGCCGGCAGAAGGACTACCTGGATCAATACGGTGAGAACGAGTACTCCCAGATCTTTCTGCCCAAGGTAGAGATCGCGATGTGGGTGGACGACGAACGCGTGGAGGAGATTCTGCGAAAGATCGTCGAAGTGGCGCGAACGGGCCGTATGGGCGACGGCAAGATCTTTGTGCTGCCGACGGCGTCGGCGTTGACGATCGCGGAATAAAGAATATCGCAGGATCTGACCAGTGGCTGCCGTCGGATGGCCACGATCGCGGGGGCCCACCGATGGGCTTCGCCCCGCGTTGCGTGTCTCGCGCGATTACTTGCGGACGCGGATTGGGAACGGCGGCTTCTTGAATTCTTTGGGCGGCTGTTCTTGAAGCTGTTGGAGCACCAGTTCGTTTCCCTCGTGGCGCGGGTGGGCGGCAACAACGTAAAACGATGCGATAACTGGTACCGTGTGTCGGGCTCGCGGCGACGGTCAGCTGCCGCTGCCGCTGGCGGACGCGATGCAAAACAGGTGTTTTTCGCCGCGGATGAGAATTCGATTGCCGGCCGGCACGGGAGAGCCGATGACCGGTTCCTGCATGTCGTTTTCCGCGAGCAGTTCCATTTTGTCGCCGGCAATTCGGGCCACGAACACCGTGCCATCTTCCCGTGCGGCGTACAGCTTTCCTCCGGCGATCAGCGGCGAGGCATAGAAGTTGGTGCGATGTTTGGGAAACGCGCCCTGCCAGACATTCTTGCCGCTGGCCGGATCGATACACTCGACTTCACCGCGGTCGCGCACCAGGATCACATTTCCGTTATAGACGGCGGGCGAAGGGACGAAGGTGCCGACGTCGTCGCGCATCCAGATATGGTTGGTGGCCGTGACATCGCCAGTTCCACTCAATCGGATCCCGTGCAGGCGTGGAACTCCACGATCGTTGCGTCCGTAGGCAATCACGGCGGTATCGCCGACGATGACGGGTGTCGCGATCGCGGGCCAGAGCTTGTTGGCGTCGGGATTGAAGTTGCCGCAGGACCAGACGACCTGGCCATCCCGCGCATTGTGAATCGTCAGGTGTTCGGCACCCCAGACCAGGATTGCGCTCTGGCCCTGATATTCGATCACCAGCGGCGTGGAATAACCATGATCGCACTCGGTGGGTGTCTTATAGTTGCGGGGCACCTTCCAGGCGATCTCCCCCGATTCCTTGTCGAACGCCGCCAGCCATGATTCGCCGGCATGCATGCGGGCCATGATGACGTGTCGTTCGGTGAGTACCGGCGATGTGCCATGGTCCCAGAACAACGTATCGCGGCCAAATCGTTCGACGAGGTCGGTCTTCCAGCGCGTTTTGCCGTCGAGTTCCACCGCGGCCAGCGTGCCACTCTTGTAATAGACGAACACCGCCTTGCCGTCGGTCACCGGTGAAGCATTGCTGCCCGAGCCGTTGCGGTGTTTTCCCGGGTCTTCCTTGCCGAACACGGTGCGCCATTTTTCGGCGCCCGAAAAATCGAAGCAGAGCAAGGCATCGTTTCCGTCGGCGGATGCCGTGAGATAGATCTGTTCGTCGAGCACGATCGGTGTCGAGCAACCCTTGCCGGGCAGTTCCGCCCGCCATTGATAATCCGTCGCGTCAAACTTGTGCGGGTAACTGCCAGCCTCGGTGCTGCCCGTCGCTCGTTGCCCCCGCCACGACGTCCAGTTGCTGGGCCGCTCTCCATAAGCCAATCGATCGCTGCTGTTCAGAGATAACGCAGCCACGATCGCAATGAGAAAGTGGTTTCTGCTTGCCGTCATGGTCCCGCTCCGGATCGCCAATTTCTGGGAATTCAACGCACTGCCAGGATACACACCCGTCGAGCCAGCGGCAATCATCTGGGCTGATGCAAGGAATTTTCCACCACGAAGTGCTTGTGGCGCACCGGTCTGGCACGAAAAGAGATGATCGAAAAGGCCCTCAGCGGCTTGCTGCTCGACGAATCGTCTCGAAGCGGTCATGATCAGCGGAACTAAATCTCATTGGAAAACAAATGCTCCCTTGGATTCCTCCAAGGCGGGCGCCGCAGGGAGTTAACGTATGAAATCGATCCGACGCGTCATTCGCAACGTCGGGCAACACTGGGTCGGCGATGGGTTTCCCCGGTTCGGCATTGGACGCCCGTTCTGGTGGCGGGATGGCGGCGACTTGTCCCGCCCGCTGCTGGCGCACCGGGAATTCTACGCCCGATTCAAAAAACGACTGACAGAAATGACCGATCCGTTTTTCACGGAAGAGGCGATGTTTCCCAAGATCGAACAGATGCAAGTCGCATTGGAACCGGAAGTCCGTTTGCGAGCCAGGCTGCGTGGCGGTGACGAGCAGGCGGCGTCGGCACAGCTACTGCAAGTCTGCGATGCACTGCGGCAGCACCTTGTCGCACGCCGCGAATTCGTGCGCGACGCGCTGCGGAAAGAGGAGTGAATGGGTTACGGGTTATGGAAAATGGAAAATGGAAAATGCGGGAACCGGGGGGGGCGATGGGAGCTGCTTATGGTTGAGCGGGAGTAAGTACTTCAATGCGATTATTTGCTGGTACGCCTTTTGATCGACCTCCGCGATGCGAACGATGCGGAGAGCTGGAATCGCAATGCACCTGTACGCCTCCCGCAGCCAGTTGGATTCCGCCCGAAAAGCAACTGGCGAAGTTGTCGGTCGAGAAACGTAAAAAGGGAAAAATTGTGACTGTCATCCGCGGGTTGGCACCGGAAGCGAACGACCTGCTCGAATTGTTGAGTCGCCTCAAGTCCGATTGCGGCGCGGGCGGAACGATTAAAGACGATTGCCTGGAAATTCAAGGCGAACAGCTGGATCGCATCCGCGAAATCCTCAGCAGCCGCGGTTACCGCGTGAAGGGCTGAACGCTTCCGTGGACGACGGCGACCAACAACCTGCCAATCAGACGTCGCAGAGCTGCACGGCTTCGCGCAACCCGGCGAGCGGGTTACGGGTCGGAATGAACTCGTGGCCCACGTAGCCTCCGTACCCGATTTCGGCCAGCTTGCGCATGATCGGCGGGTAGTTGATCTCCTGTTTGTCGTCCATTTCCGCGCGGCCGGGATTCCCGGCCGTGTGAATGTGACCGATCACGTCTTTGCATGCCTCGATCCGTCGAATGATGTCGCCGTTCATGATCTGCACATGGTAGATGTCAAACAGCAGCTTGATGCGCGGTGAACCGACCTTGCGGACAATGTCCGCGACATAATCGATGTCATCACCCTGGTATCCGGGATGGCCCTTCATCGGATGGCTGTCGTCGCGCGTGTTGAGGTGTTCCAGGCAGATGGTGACGTTTTTCTTTTCGGCGTTCAGCGCGAGTTTCTTCAATCCGGCGACGCAGTTGGCGGCGCCTTCTTCCAGGCTGATCTCGCCGCTTTTCGGGTCCTCGGCGTCCCGCCACTTATAGCCCGTGAACGCGATCACCGCGGGGAAGCCGGCGGCATGGCAGTCGTCGACCATTTTCGTCGTCGTCGCGATCACTTCATCGTGATAGCGAAGGTTGTTCAGGCCCTTCATGAACGGTGCGCCCGGCATGCCGTTGGATGCCAGGGCGCACGTCAGTCCGTACTTCTTCAGCGTCGGCCACTCGGCCGGCCCGCAAATCTCCACCGACTTGCAGCCCAGGCTTCGGGCAACCGAACAGGTTCGATCGATGTCCCATTTCTCGCCGGCGATATTGAAGCACCAGAAAACGACCGAATGTTTGATGCGACCTTTGAGCTTGCTTTCTTCGGCATGCATGAGACTGGTTCCTGTTGGCAGAACAGTTGCCGCAGATCCGGCGACAACAGCGGACTTGAGAATCTCCCGGCGAGTCAACGACATGTCATTGCTCCGCAAATCGTTCGAGCTGTTGCGCTCATTTTCCATCGATCAGCACTCGGTCCGCCGGTCGAAAATAGGCGTCATCATCGAGTTTACCGACGGACCACAGCAGGCCGCGGGCGACCAGATCGAGATAACGGTCATCGGCGACTGTGGCGTTGTTATGGCCGAGTGTCGTGGCGAACACTTTGGTCTTGTCGTTGTATTTATTGGTCCAGACGCAGATCGCCTCGGCCGTAACGTCGGTACCGTTTTTGTCCTTGTAGACTTGCTTGCCGGTCGCCAGGGGCTGGGCGGTGTCCATCAACCGGCCGGCGAAGTTGTTGTAAAGTTCCTCGTTCTGCGTCTTCCAGCCTTTCAACCCGTGCGTGATCGGATGGCCGTCATCCAGGTACGTGATCTGGATCGGAACTTGCGGTCCATGGCCGGTGCTGGCGAGGCCGGTGAAATCAAACCAAAGGGTGCGGTCCGGGTATCCTTCGGTGCGATAACTGTGAATTCCACAATGCAGCAACACCGCCGGCAGCCCGTCGCGATGCGGCTTCAAGATTTTCTCGACCGTTTTCAGGTCGTTCACGTCGGAACAACATTCGTCGTGCACGACCACATCGAAGCCCTTCGCCCAGTTCTCTTTTTCGTACCAAGGGTTGAGGTGCCTGGTGCCGGTGTCTGGGTCGTAGGCGATCGTCCATTGGACGTTGATGCGGGCCGAGATGCCTTTGGTGAGCAGCGTCTGCTGTTCTTTGTAATCGTGGCAACAGCCGCCCAGGACCAGGAGCGCGCGGATCGGCCTGGCATTCTGCTCGGTGGATCGTTGTCTCTTGGAATCCTGTGCTTTGGGATCTTGGGCCCGCGCGATCGAAAAAACACCAGCGATCGTCAAAGTCAAACAGGCGGTCAGGCAGAAGACACAACGCGAAAGGGAATGAGGCAGTGACACCGTTGAGTCTCCAATTTCTGGGGATTTGTCTGGTGCATTATGCTGCCTTCAAGCGGATCGTGCCAGTATGCAGTAAGCTTCAGCGGTTCTCCAACAGCTTCTCCCGTGTTGGCCCATCCACGGCGCCCGTCGCCGGCAGGCCGGCTTGTTTCTGAAATCGTTCGACCGCCGCGCGGGTCATCGGTCCGAACTCGCCGTCCACCGCCAATTCCGGACGCGGATTCAGCACCTTGTTCAAGCGTTGCTGGACACGCCGGACTTCTTCGCCCGAATCGCCTTCCTGCAGCCGGGGGACAGTCCTGTCGGACTTATCGGTTGAGGCGGGGAAGGCATCGACCGCGAGTCTGGCGATCTCGGCGCAAAGCGATTCTCCTGCGTCCGGCAGTCCCGCAGCGGGCGGTGGATTGTCCTTCGTCAATACGCACAGAATGATGTGGCTGCCGGGCAACTCGATCAATCCGGCATCGGTTCGCACACCGGTGACAGCGCCGGTCTTATGGGCGACAGTCGTCGAACGAGGAATATCGCGACGGAATGTGGAGCGATCCTCGCACTTGTGCAGGTGGGCCAGCATCGCTTCGCTGGCCACGGGCGATACCAGTTCGCGATTGTGAAGTCGCTGCAGGATCTCGCGCATTTCGTGTGCCGTCGTGCTGCCCAACCCGAACTGCCTGCTGCGTTCCGGAAACAACGTCGTGTCGCGGCGGAAAACTTTGGAGTGCAGCTTCGTATTCGGCCAGCCCAGGGAATGCATCGTCTCGGCGGTGCTGTTCAATCCGATCGCATCGATCACGACATTCGTTGCCGTGTTGTCGGAAAAAGCGATCATCAAATGTAGATAATCGCGCAAGGAAAACGTCGCCCCTTCGGAAAAATGGGCAGTGAGGATTCCCGAGCCTGGCACCCTATCTTCGTCGCGCAGGCGAATCATTGTCTGCAGATCGAGCTTCTTCTCTTCCGCCTGACGGTACGCCTCAATCATCACGGCAAGTTTGATCAGGCTGGCGGTCGGCATTGGTTCATCGCCTCGGTGGGAAAAGGCGAACCCCGATTCAACGTGCCGCAGCGCGATGGCGGCGACTCCCGGATGGCGGTCGATGCATTCTTGAATACGCTTCGACAGGCCGTCCGAACCGGCGGTGGCCGCTGGTTCCACCGCCGTGACGGAGGTGGCTTCGAGCAGCGTGGACACAAGAAACAGGGCTGCCATTCGCAGCATCATGCCGGCCTTGCTCGAAGAACAACCCGAGGACCAATTCGAGTTTGTTCGCATTACGCGCCAAGCAGCGCTGGTTGGTGGCCGATGATCTCGAGGCGCAGTTTCGCAGCAACCCCTGAGCCTCGTCGGTGCATCGACCATGGTCACGTTGATCTCGGATCGAATTGATGTCAGAACGAGCGACGCCATTCGAGCCGGAAAATGTCCTGGTACCAGACATCGCTGGTCAGGGCGTGTCCATAACCGGCGTACAGGCTGCTCACGCCCAAAGTATACCGGGCTCCAACCTTGACGTTAAGTATCGAATCGCCCGAAGTGCTCACCGGGCCGCCGGCGGTTGTCACGTAGCCGCCTCGAATGGCCCAGCCAACGAATTCGGTGACCGCGGTCAACCGACGGCAGCAGCTTACATCGTCGGAAGGAATCAAGTCGTAGCCTAATCCGACACCGTAGCGAATGACATTACCGGAGAATTTCTCCCCGTTCTGTGGATTGATCGAGTCGGACAGCGAGGCCCATTTACGCAGTTCCGCCTGCAAGGTCACGCGGTCGCTCCAGCGGCTCCAGTACAGCAGCGACGGTTCCAGGCTGAAGTGGGCCGTACCGAGACCACGATCGGCGTCACCGGACGGTGCATAGACACGAAATTGAAAGGTGAGGTACTGATCAGGTGTCGCGATCAGCGTATTTGATTCCGAAATTGACGTCCGAGAGACCGGCGGTGTTGTCCAGCAGGTCCGGGTTCAACATTCGAAACGGAACTTCCGCGAACCAGGAGAAACAGTCACTTCGCGCCATTTCCAGATAGGCGGCGAAGTCCTGGTAGTCGACGCGGGTGGACAATGCACGTTCGACGAGCAGCCCGATCCGGACTTCCATCTGTTGCTTCGCGGGCGAAGTTACGAGAAAGATTCGCCGCTGCTCTACGAGGACCTCGATCCTTCGGCGCCTTCGCGTCCGCAGCAGCCGCCCGGCGAACGTGACAATGCCACCAGCTTTTGCGTCGTCGTCGAACCTTGAATCGGCCGACGCCAACCGACGTGATCGGCCCGTTTGCCGGACCCGCAGAGATTCCACAGACTTCGCGATTTGCCTGTCCCTTTTTCCCAGGTCGCGAGATATCGAGTTCAGTCCGTGGCGCCCGTTGTCGAAACAAGGATTTGGGGAACTCTTCGACGCCGACCTGTATGAATACCGTCCTTCCATCCAAAATCGGCCCTTCCGCGCTTGGCATTGCCGCAATTTCGGTCTACGAGCCGAATCGATCGCTGGACAATGCCTGGTTTGCCGAATCGTTGCCGCGGAAATTCGTGAAACATACGGGCACGCGGTCCCGTCGGATTTCGGACCGTTCCGAGGTCGATCTGGCATGCGGAGCGGTGCGCAATCTGCAGCATGAATGGGGTGTCGATTTGCGGCATTGCGCGGCGATCGTCTATGTGTCGCCATCGCATCTCCCGCGTGCGGTCGCCCGCCGGTGGGCCGATCCCGATCGGGTGCGCCGCGAGGATCTGTTCTGCTCGGCCCGTCGGCTCGCGCGCCGGTTAGGTATTCCAGCCTGCCCCGTCTATGGCATGAATTGGTTTTGCAGCGGCTACTCCAAGGCGCTGGAAATCGTGCGGCGAATCGTCGTGCCCATGTTGGGGTTGGGGCGTGAGCAGTTCGTGTTGGTGGCCGTCGCCAGCCGAATTAGCCGGATTACGGATTACGAGTGCGCATCAACGGGCCCCTTGTTCGGCGATCTGGCGTCGGCGACCGTCATTGCACGCTACGATAGCGCCCTGTTTCCCGTGCATTTTGAGATCCACGACGCATTCGCTTTACGGCGACCCGCGCCAGCGGCCTATTTTGATTTTGCACGCAAAGAAAACGTGCTTTCCCCCGACGCTTCCGCCGGCCGCACGCGGGTCGGAAGCCGGATCGTTTTCCAACTGGACGGCATGAACATCGCCGAACTCGCGCCGCGGGCGATGGCCAGCGCGCTCCAGTCCTGCCTGCGTTCCCGAGGACTCCCCGCGACCGACGTGCATTTTGTGGTTCCCCATCAGGCAGGTTCGGCAATCGTACGGCTGGCAGGAATGAAATTTGAACAGCTGGGAATTCAGGCCACGGTGATAAACGATGTCACCGGCCAGGTCGGTAACGTGAGTTCCTGCTCGATTCCGTTCGCACTCCGGCATTCCTGGCACGCGCTGCACGGTTGGATCGCCTGCCCCACGGCGGCGGTTGGCGCACCCGGAAAGGCCGAAATATCGGAAGGTTGCATCCTGTTACGTTCGACTCCGCTGCACCAGCGCGCCGCACGCGCGTCATGATCGGGCTGGCTTGCGCCGCTTCCATCAATTTCAAATGACCGCTTCCTGCTGCGACAGGCAATGGTACGCGCCGAGCCCCCACACCAGGTCCCGAGCCGGCAGCCCGATCACTCGCCGATCCGGAAAACAGTCCCGCAAGGTTGTGATCGCCGGTGCGTCGTTGGGATCGTCGAACTGCGGCACGATCACAAACCGGTTGCCGATCTGAAAATTGCAGTAACTGGCCGGCAATCTCTGTCCATCCACTAGCACGGGCCGTGGCATCTCCAGCGTCACGACGCGCAAAGGTGTTCCGGTTTCGTTAGTGAGGTTCCGCAGCAGCTTCAGGTTTCGAGCCAGCGGTTGGTGATTGATGTCCGCCGGATCGGGTTCGTGCGCTACGACCACCGTGCACGGATCGACGAACCGAGCCAGCTGATCGACATGGCCATCGGTGTCGTCACCGGCCAGATCGCCGCCGGTCAACCAGATCACCAAGCGGGCCCCCACAAAATCAGCCAGCAGTTGCTCCAGCCGGCTCTTGCCGATCGGACCGTTGCGGTTCGGATTCAACAGGCAGCTCTCCGTGGTCAGAATTGTGCCACGGCCGTTCCCGTCGATCGCGCCCCCTTCCAGGATGACTCCGGGAGTAAAAGCGATGCGTCCCATTCCTTCGGCAATGCGCTGGGGCACCGCGTCATCGAGATCGTACGGCGGGTATTTTCCACCCCAGGCGTTATAGCCCCAATCGACCAACGCCGGCGGCAAGGAAGAACTACCAGCCAGGAACGTGGGGCCATGGTCCCGACACCAGGCGTCATTTGTCAGAATGTCGTGCAGCGTGACATTCGCCAGACCCCCGACCGCGTCGGTCGCCTCCCGCATCACGTCATCGCCACCCGCCAGAATATCGACCGGCTGAAACTGAGCCACCTCGCGTACGTACCGGGCCATGATTTCCGGAATGCCTTCGAAGCGTCCCGGCCAGGTACGCCGGTTATGCGGCCAGGACAGCCACAGACGCGACTGCGGCTCCCATTCCGCCGGCCAGCGATAGCCACGCTCGGCCGGACTGCCTGGGGAAGGTCGCAACGGAAGCGTCATTTTCGGCTCCGTGGTGGACGAGTGTTCCACGCCGAACCTATGGGATGAACAGGGTTGGAGTTGGGTTGAGTTTCTGGAGCTGTATTGTGCCCACAACGAGGTTGCTTCTCCAGCCCCGTCGCGCGGTTGCCGCGGACCAGCGCATCGTCATCGAGCCGTGACTGCGGGACTTGCTTTTTCGCGCGGCGGCGTCAAACATGGAACCTTGTTTTGAACACCGGATTGAGGAGACGCGCCATGAAAGCGAGTTGGACGTACCTGTATTGCACGCTGGCCTGCGTAGTGCAGCTGATTTCAACGCACCTTGGCCCAACCTGTCTGTGGTCGGCGGAACCGCTTCCGAGCCGTTGGGTGGCCGCGAAGGCCTATGTGATACCGAAGGAAACGGCAACGGAGGGCGAAGGCTACTTTGCGATTATCGAAGGCCACAACCGGCGTCTGTATATCGGTACGCACGCCAACGCCGTGAATTCGTGGCTGGTGGAGTTCGATCCGGCCGCCGAAAAAATGCGCGTGGTCGTCGATGCCCACCAGGCGATCGGCACCGATGCCAAGGGCTTTGCCGCGCAATCGAAGATCCACACCCGCAACAATGTTGGGCAGTTGACCGGACAGATCTACTTCGGCACCAAGCAAGGCTATCCGACGGCGACGGAAAAACGCGAGGACTACCCCGGCGGCTATCCGATGGTCTACGATCCCCAGACCGGAAAGACCAAAGTCTTCCCGATCCCCGTGCCGCACCATGGCATCAACAGCATCACCCCCGACGAATCGCGCGGGTTGGCTTACATTTCCACCTGTTCCGATCACCGGCCCGGTCCCGGCGAGAACGCAATTTTCCTGGTACTCGACTTGAAAACCGGCAAGTACAAGGAACTGATCGATACCGAACACTTTTACGGCTTCATCGTCGTCGATTACCTGGGGCGCGCTTACCATCCGATCCTGGGCGGCGACATCGCGCGCTACGATCCGAACAGCGGGCGATTGGACCGTCTGAAACAGACGATCGACGGGCAGCCCCCCACCGCCGCCACGCGACTGGCGCTGACCGACCCAAGTCCCGATCCGATTAACTGGGACATTTCGCCCGACGGAAAAACGCTCTATGCGCAGCCGATGTCCGGAAACGCCCTGTATGCCTACGACCTGACAGCCGAAGGCAACATGCTGCCGGGCCGCACCGTCGGTACGCTGATCCCGAATGCAAAAACGGTCGATTGCCGCGCAATGTGCGTGGGGCCGAGCGGCACCGCCTGGTGCGCGATCACCGAGGTGGTGCAAGGGGTCAATTATCTGCACCTGGTGCGCTACCGGCCGGGTGAAGCGGCTCCCATCGACCTGGGCGTGGTCGAAGTCCTCAACCCCAGCTTCACCGAATTCACCGATGCCAGCGGCAAGCCGCTGCCGTTTCACGCCGGGTTCTTCAAATTGGAAAATGGCAAGATGACGACGCGCTACGTCATTTTGGGCGTGTGCGAAACCAAAGACGGAAGCGTCAACATCCTGGCGCTACATCCCTACAGCGTGCTCCGCGTCCCGCCCCAGCCTTAGTGCCCCGACAATCAGAAGATCATCAATTCTAGGCAGCCCAGGGCGGGTCGGGTGTGTCAAGGTCCACCGCCGCCCACGCTCGAACCGACGATCGAAAATCCCGCAACTCCTCTTCTCCGCGTTCCCCCGCGCCCTCCGCGGTAATTCTTTTCCCGCCCACCGCGGTCATTTCGCGGGGCGGAACGCCTGGACCCGCTCCGGGACGGTGGTCAGAAACGGACCGCCGATCAGATCGATGCAGTACGGAATCGCCGGCATAACGGCGTCCAGGCATTCGCGGATCGCTTTGGGCTGACCGGGCAGATTCACGATCAGGCAGCGGCCTCGTATTCCGGCCGTTTGTCGGGAGAGGATGGCGGTGGGTACTTTTTCCAGCGAGACTTTGCGCATCAGTTCGCCGAATCCGGGGAGCGGTTTTTCGCAGACGGCGAGTGTCGCTTCGGGGGTGACGTCGCGTGGTGCCGGACCGGTGCCGCCGGTGGTCACGATCAGGCAACAATGCTCGTCATCGGCCAGGGCGCGCAGCGTCGCTTCGATGGTGGGACGCTCGTCGGGGATGACCCGCTCGATGGCGCTCCAGGCGCTATTCAACGTCTCGCGAAGATAGTCACCGATCGCCGGCCCACCGCGATCCTGATACTCGCCGCGGCTGGCCCGATCCGAGACCGTCACGATTCCGATGCGGGCAGTTGTTTTGGCCCCGGCTGTTTCGCTGGCCGCAATGTTGGCGTTCATCAGTAGTCCACGTTCACGACTTCGGTAAATAGAAACGTTACGCCCCCTGTCGCGAACTTGGGAACGTCGGCGACAGCGTCTTGGCCTTCCGGTGACGCCAGCAGCCGATCAAAGTCTTCCCGCGTGTCCATATACAATTCGGCGACGAGGTAGTACGGCGACGGCGCTCCCGTCGGCGTATCGATTGCTTTTCCGATCGTCCATTTCTTCAGCCCTTTCATTCGTCGCGCGATCGGGATATGGACTTCGTGGTAGTACTTGTCGAATGCGGCGGGATCCTGGGGATGTCCGTAGAGCACGAGCAGTCGAACCATGAGTTGCTCCTGGGCGCGGTTAAGGATGTGGTATGGGGGAGGTGATTGCGGGTCAACGGGGTGGTTTGGGTGCCGTGACGGGCTGGTAGAACTCGGGGCGGCGATCGTTGAAGCGATCGATCACATGCAGTCCGGGGACTCGAACAATGCGTTTGTTGCGCGCCTTTTCGACGTCGATTTCGGCTTGGATTATCGCCGGGTCGGCGTGATCGGCGATGGCGATCGTCTCGCCGCTGGTGTTACAAATACGACTTTTGCCGATGAAGCGAAACCCGCGCTCCTCGCCGACACGATCCACGGCCATATAGTAGACGGCATTTTCCAATGCGCGGGTGTTGATCACGCAGGCGGCGGTGCACTGCGCGCCGGGCGGCCAGTTGGTTGGCAGGATGATCAAGTCCGCGCCTTCCAGTGCCAGGCAGCGCGCCGCTTCGGGGAATGCGGCGTCGTAGCAGATCGTCATGCCCACGCGCAGGCCGCTGATTTCATGGACAGCGAACGGGCGATCACCGGGCGTGGTAAAGCGATCGACGCCCAGGTAAGGCAGATGGACTTTACGATAACTGGCCACGACACCGGCGGGTCCCGCCAGCACGCACGCATTGAACACTCGGTCGCCCTCGCGCTCCAGCATTCCGAAGGCGATATGTCCGCCGCATTCCCACGCCGCGGCGCAGATCCGCTTCGTGGAGGGACCGGGGATCGGTTCGGCGTACTGCCGAGCTTCCTCCAGGCTGTCGAAACAGTATCCGGTCAATGCACACTCCGGAAAAACGGTCAACATGTTCCCGGCCCGGCACGAATCGCGAAGTGCCGCGATCATCCGCTCGCAATTTTGCTCCCTATTCCCCAGTTCGAC
>Ga0194132_10000280_pt1 | contig 106810 bp, 109 predicted proteins | sample TA2KigOf80mmetaG_FD_148612 | JGI IMG/M metagenome (GOLD analysis project Ga0194132, IMG submission 148612) | Freshwater microbial communities from Lake Tanganyika, Tanzania - TA2015054 Kigoma Offshore 80m | ecosystem: Environmental > Aquatic > Freshwater > Lake | place: Tanzania: Lake... | reverse complement strand
GCCACCTCGCCGCGTGACGCCAGCTCGCGGGCGCGCACGAATCCAGCAGCGCCCCGCGCTCGATCGCGCACAGCGCCGCCGGCTCCGGATCCGGGTCGAGCTGCGTCCGGCCGGGGAAGACGATCCCCGGGTAGAGCCGGGAGTACGACAGCACGCGGACGTCGTGTCCGGCGGCGTGCGCCGCGATCGCCATCTCCGCACCGTGCAGCGCAATGCCGCCGCGCAGGGGATGCAGCGGGCCGACGATCGCGAGACGCACGCGCTCAGCCGGCCGCGGGCACGGCCACGTCGCGCACGGCGACGGTCGCGGCATCGCGGCGAGCCGATGCTCCGACTGCGAGACCGAGCAGCAGGCCGGTCACGATGCCGTCGGCCGCGTCGCGAAGGAAGTAGTGGACCAGGTTGTGGCCGAGCAGGCCCAGGACACCCGCGATCGCGCCATGCGCGACGCCGCGCCATGCCTCGGCGGTCGACGGGAGCCGGCGCCACGCCACCCACAGCGGCGCGACGAACAGGAGCCCCGCGAGGGCGACACCGACGAGCCCGACCTCCACCGCGAGCTGCAGCGGCAGCGAGTGCGCGTGCGAGCGGAACCAGAAGCGGCTCACGCCGAGCGGCGCCGATCCGATGGCGAGCGCCCAGTTGCCGCCGCCCATCCCTAGGACCGGGTGCTCGACGAACAAGCTCCACGCGTAACGGTAGACGATCCACCGCGTCCCGACGCCGCCGTGCGCGACGAAGGCCCAGTACGCAACGCCGAGCGCGGCCGCGACGAGCGCCGCGGCACCGCCCAGAGCAGCACGCCGCCGCGCCGCGGTCGACATGCGGAGCCACGCCGTGACGACCAGGGTCCCGCCGATCATCGTCGCCATACCGGCCTTCGAGTCGGTTGCCCACACGCCGAGCATCGCGACCAGCACTCCGGCGCCGCAGAGCGAGCGCGCGGTCCCGCCGAGTCCGATGCCGACGAGTAGCAACCCGATCTGCTCGGCGAACTCGGCGAGCCTGTTCGGATGCCAGAAGAGCGCCCGGCCACGCACCATGAACACGAGGTCGATCGCGCGGTTGCGCAGGATGCGCTCGTCACCCAGCGGCGCGACGAGCCGGAGACGCTCGGCGAAGGCCCACGCGGCGGAGGGGACCATCGAGACGAGCGCCGCCTGCACCACACGCCGCGGCGACAGCGTGTCGTCGGACGCGGCGAGGGCGAAGGCGAGCCAGACCGTGAGCCACCTTGCCGCAGCAGGGAGGACGAACGTCGCCTGCCGCGCCCACACTGCGGACAGCAGGAACCAGAGCGGCAACGCCAGTGTCGCGGCGGTGAGCCCGGGTTGCTTCGCGAGCGTCGCCACGATGGCGGGCAGGCGACCTGCGGCCGCGCCCACGAGGGCCAGCGTCGCGAGCTCCACCTCCGGGAAGACGGGCAACCGGAGCGGCGCCGCGACGATGACGAGCGGGAAGGTCCACGACGGTCGCAGCACCGCGATCGCCGCGACGAGTGCCACCACCGCGAGCGGGCCGAGCGCGGCCACCGAATCCGTCACGACGTGACGCCCGTGCGCACGAGCCGCTCGAGGCCCGCGATCATCGGCGCGATCCCGATCGTGTCGTGCGCGCCGCGATCACGATCGCGGTCGTCATCGCGCACCCCGGGCTGCTCCGGTCCCAGCGAGCCGGATCAAGCCTGCGTCCTCATCGTCGCCCTCCACGCCGAAGGTGAGCTCGACGGTGTCGTACAGCCGCGTTCCGGTCTCGTCGAGCGCGTGCGCGCGTAGCCGGTAGGTGCCGGCGGTGAGCGGCAGGCGCGGGAAGCGGAGCCGGTAGCGATGGCGGCCCGAGCCGAGATCCACGGGCCGCGCGCCGTCCATGTCGCTCGCGACGCCGTACACCGGAGTCAGGTCGTCGCGCGTGATGCCGATGCAGATCTGCGGGACGCCGGCGGGAGCGTGCACGTCGGCGGTCACCAGGATCGTCGCGTCGCGCGGCAGGAGACGCGCGTCCCCCCCGTCCTCGCGCTCGAGGCGAAGGTCCACGACCTCGAACGCGAGTCCCGCGGCATGCCCGACGGCATGCACCCGACCCGCGTCACCGCCGCCCTCCTCGCCACCTGCAGCCGCGGTGCCCATCGCCTCGCGGTAGTGCCGCACGATGTCTCGGGAATCACCGATCTCGCACACGACGCCGCCGTCGAGCCACAGCGTGCGATCGCAGAGACGCTGGATCTGCCCCAGATCGTGCGAGCAGAGGACGAGCCCGCCGCCACGTCCGAGGAAGCGATCGAACCAGCCGTTGCAGCGTTCCTGGAAGCCGTCGTCGCCGACCGCGAGAATCTCGTCGGTGATCAGCACTTCCGGGTCGAGGACGGTGATGGTCGCGAACGCGAGCCGGAGGCGCATGCCGTCGGAGTAGGTGCGGATCGGACGCTCGAAGAACTCGCCGAGATCGGCAAACTCCGCGACGTCGCGCGCCCGGGCGCTCGCTTCGCGCCGCGTCAGACCGGCCTGCAGGACGAGGGCGGTCTCCGCGTTGCCACGACCCGTCTCGAGCGCGTGGAACCCGACGCCCAGGTCGAGCAGGCACGAGACGCGCGCGAGCGTCTCTACCCGGCCCGCGGACGGGCGCGCCACTCCGGCGAGGATGCGGAGCAGAGTCGACTTTCCCGCACCGTTGCGCCCGATCACGCCGAGGGATTGCCCGTGCGCGAGGGTGAAGGAGACATCGCGCAGCGCATCGAAGCCGCCCGCCGGGCGGACGGACTCCGCCCGGAACAGCGACGCAAGAGCGGCGGGCTCCCGGCGATAGACCTTGCCGATACCGTGCGCGACCAGCGCGGGAGGAGGTGCGGCGCCGAGCACCTCCGCGAGGCGAGGCGCGTCGTGCTCAGGGCGCGACGACGAGCCCACCTTCTTCCTTGGCAGCCTGCCGCTCGAGCCAGTTCGGGTCGATGGGCACCGCTCGAACCGCCGTCGCGAAGGCATCGACGTTGAGCGACGCGTTGTACCGCTTGGCGAGCTGGTCGATCCAGTCGCGTACGATCTGCGCCTTGTAGCGCTCGTTCATCGCCCGCTCGAGAGCGCCGCGGCACTCCTCGAAGGTCAGCTTCCGCGCGTCCTTCCGGTCGAGGAGCTTGTAGATCACGAAGCCCTCGGTCGTCCGGACGACGTCGCTGGTCTGGTCCTTCCGAAGGCCGGTGATCGTCTCCTTGCCTTCGGTTCGCTCGACCTCCTCGGCGGTGAGCCAGCCGATCTCGCCGCCCGGCGCCTTCGCCGTCAGGTCGGATCCCTCGTCGGCGATGGTCGCGAACGACTCGCCGGCGGCGATGCGCTTCTTCACGTCGTCGATGCGGGCCCTGGCACCCTGCAGCTCCGGCTCGCTCGCCTTGCGCCCGACGACGACGCCGACGCGCGCGATCCGGTACGCCGTCGGCGCCTGGCAGAGCTGCTCGTTCATCGTCATGAACTGCTTCAGCTCCTGGTCGTCGCTCTTGAAGTGCTCGGTCACGTACCGCGGCGTGACCCGGCCGGCGATCATCTTGGTGCGCAGCGACTCGGCCGCGCTCGCGAGGCCGGGCATCTTGTCGAGAATCCTGTCGTCGACGGCCGCCTTCGCGATCAGCTTGTTCGAGTACCAGTCGACGGCGAGCAGACGCATCGAGTTGTCGTTGCGGCGGACCTCGCTGAGCATCGCCGGGGGGCTCCAGGTGAATTCCTGGGTGATCTGCGCGGCGTCCACCGTCTGGTCGCCGATGCGGAGAACCGGCCCGCCATCGGCGGCCATAGCCCGTGCAGCGGCGAGCGCTACGAGAGCGGCCGTCGCCCCGAGGACACGGCGCAGATCGTTGCGAGACATCTTCTTCCCTCCAGACGGGCGAGAAATGCCCGCTTCGCCGGCGTCCTAATAGTGGTCGCCCGTCCGGGATTCCAGCCGGCACGGTGTCCGCCCCGGTGAGACGCTGACGCACCGGCAACTTTCCGTCGCACGGACGGCGCAACACGCCGGCCAACCCCAGCAACGGCGGCCCTCTCGCCTCAGCCTGGATCTTGCTAACGAATCCCCGCCAGGTGAATGCCGAGGCGGCAGCAGCGGCTCGGGCGATCACGATGGCTCACAAGGTGAGCCGATGCCCGCGTTCCTGGTTGACTGGACGAGGTTGACATCCCGTTCCGGTGAGGGCTAAGTGTTCGATTGAAACTGTGGCCACGTGGGCCCGGAGCAGTGAGGTGGAGCTATGCGTGAGAGGATGTGGCTTAGGGCTACGTGTGCGGCGGTGCTGTTGCTTGCAGCGTCTGACCTGGCGTCCGCTCAGGACAACATGCTGGTCCGGAACAGCGGCGCGTTCCGCGTCCAGATCGGCATCAACGGCGACGGATCGCCCGAGTACGTCGATTGCGGGCGGCTGAACCTCTACAAGACCGAGACCGGTCGCGAGTGGCGGCTCGAGGACACGTGCGATCAGCTGATCGACGTCATGCTGCCGCCGATCGTTCCGACACCGACGCCGCAACCGACCGGGGGGCCGATCACCCCGACGCCCACGCCCAAGTCGACGGTCTCCGGCGAGTGCCCTGACGGCTTCTTCCAGAAGGTCAGCAACACGCAGTGGACGCTGAGCAACGTGGTTCTGACCCAGGGCAAGGACCACGTGTGGTGTGCGGATCTCCCCACGACGCGCAGCGCCTTCTTCGAGATCGGCACGACGAACAAGGGCAACTCGAGTTGCAGCAACGTGGAGATGACTGCCATCGCGCCGACCGGCCTCGAGTACTTCTCGAATGGCGCGCAGCCGGGAGTACCGCCGTTCTCTTCGCCCGGTCGCTGGCGCGTGAAGCTGCACCTGAAGGAGGGCTGCTCGCGCTACGACGTGAACATCCTGTACTACTGAGCCGCTCCGGCGCGGCACGCGACCGAGGGGGTGCGGAGTCGATCCGCACCCCCTTTTTCTTTGCCCGGGTGCCGAGGGCTAGCCCGGCAGCACTCGGGTCGGGTCAGCAGTACTCGTCGATGCGGCCGTCGATCCGCGACACGAGGCGCGCTCCCCAGTGCCAGGCGGCGCCGATGGCTCCCACGAGCGAAACGAGGGTCATCCACGGGGGAAGCTCGGCACCGAGGACGGCGGTGCGCACCAGACCGAGCAGTCCGGCGAGCGGGTTCAGCGACGCGATGCCACGAGCGAACGGCGGCAGGTCGCCGAGCTGGTAGAGGACGGGCGAGAGGAAGAAGCCCACCATCAGGCCCAGCGACACGGCGTGCATGACGTCGCGCACGACGAGGTAGAGCGGAGCCAGGAAGAGCGCGAGCCCCGCGGTCAGCGCCACGTGCAAGGCGAGCACGACCGGCAGCAGAAGCCACGCGGCACGGGGCTCGATGACGCCGATCGACGCGAAAACCAGCAGGAACAGCACGAAGCCGAGCATCTGGATCCCGACCGATGCGATCGTGGCTGCGAGGATCGGCAACGTCGCGGGCATGGGCAGACGGCGCAGCAGGCTTGCCTGCTCCACCAGGGCGGCGGTCCCGCGCAGCGTTGCTTCCTGGAAAGCCCACCACGGCCACAGGCCGCAGAAGAGCGTCGCGGTCACGGTGCCGCGAGGTCGCGACGGGTCGGCGTACAGGTAGCCGAAGATCAGCCCGTACGCGGCGAGCTGGACGGCCGGATTGATCAGCGACCAGAGCAGGCCGAACCGCGCCCCCGCGAATCGAGCCCGAACCTCTCGCCGCACGAGCTCGATCAGCAGCCGGCGATGCGCGATCGCCGCCTCCACGAGCACGCGACCGCGGGCGGAGGGGATCAGATCCACTCGTGCTCCAGCACGACGTTGCCGAGCTCGCGGCGAGCACCGCGCACGAGCAGCTCCTGGCACACGAGAACGTCGTCGTCATCGCCTCGCGAATCGACCCTGCCCACCTCATCGCCTCGCGAATCGACCCTGCCCACCTCGACCACGTAGCGGCCCGGCAGCAGCGGACACGCGCCGAGTTCGGTGGCCGACCAGCGCAGCTGGTCGATGCGGGCCACGAGCGTTCCATCGGCACGTCGGATGTCGGCGCGGAGGTCGGCGTGGCTGTCGCTGCCAGCCGCGCCAGCGAGCTCGATCCGCCACGGACCTCCCGTAGTGACGACGTTCGGTACGGTGCCCTCCGCGCCACGAACCGTCGCGGAGAGCCGGACAGCGTCCGAAACCACAGGATCGATCCGGCCGAGATCCTCCGGGCGCGGCCGGGCCTGATCGCGCCGCGGCGACCGGATCGCGTCGCGGTAGGTCCGCGTCACGTCCTGCGTCGGGCCGCAAGCGCGAACGACCCCTCGCTCCAGCCACATCGCCCTCTGGCAGAGCTTCTCGGCGAGGTAGAGGTTGTGCGTCGCGAGAACCAGCGTCCCACCGCGTCCGAGAAACCCCTGCAGCTCCAGAGCGCATCGGCGCTGAAACCCCTCGTCACCCACGGCGACGACCTCGTCGGCGATCAGCATCTCCGGCTCGAGACCGATGGCGAGCGCATACGCGAGCCGAAGGCGCATTCCCGTCGAATAGGTCCGGACGGGCTCGGCGAAGAACCGGCCGATCTCCGCGAAGCGCGCGACCTCCGCGAGGCGCGCCGACGAAGCGCCCTGCAGGGCAAGCGCACTCCGCGCGTTGCTCTCTCCGGTCCATTCATCGACCAGGCCCGCACCGAGCTCGAGCAGCGTCCCGAGGCGCGCCCGCCGCACGACCGAACCCGAGGTCGGCCGCGAGAGTCCCGCGAGAATCCGCAGGAACGTGCTCTTCCCTGCGCCGTTTGCACCGATGAGAGCGATCGCCTCGCCCCTTGCGACCTCGAGAGAAACGTCCGTGAGGGCCTTCACGCAGTTGCGGTCGTCAGGTCCCGATGGGCCGCCGTTCAGCAACGGGAGCAGCCTCGGCACGACGTGGTAGACCTTGCCGATTCGATCGGCTCGGAGAGCCCAGGGTTCTTGCTGCAGCATGAGAAAAGGGGGAGCCGCCTTGCGGCGACTCCCCCTCTCGGGTCAAGCGACCCCGATCTGCTTCCGGGCTAGATCAGCTCTGGCCAGGGAAGAGAACCCGATCGTCGGCCTGCATCGGGATCAGCAGACCGTACGCGCCACCGACGGCGCCGTTCGTGTACTCCTGCAGCTTCATGCCGATGATCGGCAGGCCGCGGTAGCCCTGAACGCGCCCGCCGAGGATGTCGTGCGTGATCGCGTTCGGGAAGATCTCGCGGTGCAGGACCTGGCCCTGGACGTCGTCGTCCAGCTGGATCGCGAGCCAACCGGCCGGGGTCTCGAACGTGTCCGCCAGCGCAAGGATGTCGTCGGCGTTGATCGAGCCAGGCAGACCGAAGATCGTGAGCTCACGCGGCAGGAAGCAGCGCTCGCTCTCCGACGGCGAGGTGAAGCCACCCTCCGCCAGGTTCTCGAGGCGGTCGTACAGCGTGCAGGTCACTTCCTCGCCAGGGTTCGCGACGCAGGCGAACGGGGTGCCGTTCGGGCCCGCGTACGCCTTGCTCAGCGCGCCGCCCAGGCTCACGTTGCAGTTGCGGTACTTGGTCGGCAGGGTGAGGATGAAGTTGGTCTTGCCAGCCGTCGTCGGGCTGATGTCGTACTGACCAACCAGGCGGCTCTTGTGCAGCGCCAGGTTGAACTGACGCACGCAGGCCGGCGGTCCCGTGAACGGGTTGCCGTTGAGGTCGAACCCGAAGCAGTTATCGATGTTCGGCGTCTCGTTACCGAAGATCGCCGACAGTGCGATCGACGGGGTGCCCTTGCCGACGCCCTGGGTGCCGACAAACATCACCGGGCGGTAGCGGCTGATCGCCGTGAAGGCGTAGCCGTACGAGTTACCCGAGGCGGCACGAACCAGGGTCGCCTCCGCCGCGAGAGCGTTGGTCGCCATCCAAGTGAACGGGTAGATGTTCCAAGTGTTGCCGTTCTCGAGGTCGATCTCGGTCGGGTTGCCGTCCTCGTCGACAGGCTCGCAGGGCAGATCCGAGATGCCGATCACCTCGATGTAGCCGCGCGCCGCGTCCGCGGGGACGAGGTTGCTCGGGGCGCCACCGGCGAAGCGGAACTGTGCCGGCGTGCCGCCCTCGGCCGGGTTGAACGCCGGGCGAGTGCGCAGGGTGCCACCGACGCCGAAGTTGCCGGTCGCGCTGGTGACGACCAGGTGCTCGGAGATCAGGCGGGGAAAGCCGTCCGCGCCGAGCTGGATGCGCGCGGTCCACACCTCGCCGCAGGACAGCGCGATGTTGAAGTCGAGGACCTCAGTGCTGTAGCGCGACTCGCGGAAGCGGACCTTGGCGAGGATGCCGCCCTTCGGCAGGTCGACGTTGGTCGCCTGGTCGAAGAAGCAGTTCTCGCCGTCCCGGCCCTGGAGCACGTCCGTCTGCGAACAGGTCGGCAGATTGCCGTTGTTCGAGTTGGTGTTGACGATCGCGATGTTGGTCACCTGCGCATCGCCGTCCACCGCACGAACGTCATAGTACTGGCCGAACAGGTACTGGCCGATCCCGTTCGGGTTCAGGGTGGCGTTTGCGTTCGAACGACCAGCCTGAGCGATGCCACCTGCGAGGAGCGGGAAGTTCGCACCACCGGTGCCGGTGACGCCATTCCACGTCAACCCGCTGGTGTTCTCGTAGATGTCCTCACCCTGCCCGAAGGCGGACGTCCCGGAACACACGAGCATCCCGACCACGACCCATCCTGCTAGTGCGCCTAGTGCGCCCCTACGCTTCATTCCTACCTCCTCCTTCATGAGATCCTCCTCTCAGGAGAGCGTCAAACCTCTCGAACTGGCGGGCTGCCGGTCTCCTTCGGACTGTCGAAGCCCACGGCCCACTTCGTTCAGGTCTACAGCTTTCGCTGCGCTTGCCTTACCCAACACCTCTCGCAACAGGCGACAACCGTCGTTTCCCCGCCGTGCAGCGGGTGCCGTCTGTTGTACACCGAGATCCCCGATCGTTTCAACCCTCAAGAGCCCATTGGCCAGCGATACCAGCCACCGTTCTCAAAAACCCAGCGCTCCTTGATCAGCGAGGTGGTCTCGGCCCGGTCGAAATGCTCCTTGTTGAAGATGTGCTTCAACTCCACCTCGACCTCGCCGCCTTTCTCGTCGACACGCACGCCCTGAACCGTTGCCCCGGTATGCACCACGAGTCCCGATCCCTCGCGGCCGAACCCGGTCGCTGTGACTCTGCGGCGGTAGGACTCTGCCATGTAGTCGTACGCGCCCAGGCTGTCCCCAGAGAGCTTCAGGTCCCAGAACTGCTGTGCTCTTCGCGCTAGAGCCACCTCCGAGTGCTGGTTGAGAGGCCAGATCGCGTGCCTCCAACCCGCAAAGCCTGCCAGGCCAGCGATCGCGAAGACCGAAACCATGGCCCAAAGGTATGTTCGCCTCGCGGCCAAGAAAGACGAGCCCCGCCCCCGGGAGCCAACTTCATCGCTGACGTCAACGCTGGGCTTTGTCAGCTACCCGACTGATCACCAAAACGCAAGGGTCGTGGCACATTCTCGACGTTCCCTACCGCATCGCCCCTCGAAGCCGCCAGTCCGCGGGGTCGCGGTCGGCAGTACGGAAGCGCATCGGCATGAGAGACGTTCGCCTTGAGCGAAATCTTTCAGCCGACCCGGCGAAAACTGCGATCGCGTGGCCCCTCGAGGACTCCGGCGCGCGAGAACGTGGCCGCCCAGGGGGACCTCTTGCTAGGCTCAGGGCCACCATGGCCGCGCCACGCATGCCGCGTCAGACGGAACGCCCTGCCGGTTCCGTCCGTCGTGGCCGGCGAGGCCGGTATGGCCGCCAGACCGCAACGGCCCTCCTCGTGCTGTCGACCCTGGGCGCGGCCGCACACCTGCTGCTCGCCGACCGGATCCTGCTGGAGGGGGCGGCCGGCAAGCAGACCCACACGGCCATGATCGCCCGCAACCTCTATCGGGGCCGCGGCAGCGTCCTGCGGCCCATCGTGGACGACATCGGCAAGCCCGGGTACTTCGTGAAGGAGGTTCCGCTGCTGCCGGCGACCGCGGCCCTCGCCTACCACGCGGTCGGGGGCGTGGACGAGCGGATCGGCCGGCTGCTGTCGGCAGCCGGGTGGCTGGCCGGAGTCCCCATCCTCGCGGCGATCCTGGGACGCGCGCTGCCACCTGCCCCGCTCGTCGTCGCCGCCACCTGGTGGATCGTGGCACCGCTGGGATTCACCTACGCCCGCGCCTTCATGACCGACGCGACCATGGTGACGTTCTCCCTGGGCGCGCTGCTCGCCTTGCTGCGCCTGCGCGAGAAGGCCGGCACGTCACGCGTCGCCGCTTGCGGCGCGGCGTTCGGGGCGACCCTCCTGCTCAAGCCGCACGCCGTCTTCTGGCTCGGCCCCGCGGCCTGCGTCCTGCTGCTCGCGCGGGCACGGGGGGAACCCGTGCGTCCGGCGCCGCGCTGGATCGTGACCGCGGCCTGCGCGATCGCGACGGGTTCCGCGATCGCAGCCGCGTGGTACCTGCATGCGGCAGCCGTGCATCGACAGTACCCCGCGCCGGGAGCAACGGGCTTGCAGGGCTGGTTCTCGGCGGCCGCGCTCCTCGAGCCGGCGCTCTACCTCGAGCTGCTGCGCCAGCTCGTGCTGATGGTCTTCACGCCGCTCGGGCTGCTGATCGCCGGGGCCGGAATCGTGCTCGACCGGCGGCGCCTCGGGATCGTCGAGCTGGCGCTGCTCGCCTGGGGCGGCGGCGTGATCGCGCAGTGCCTGGTGTTCGACACGCGACTCTTCGACGATGCCGCCCGCGGCACCGAGTACTATCAGCTCGCGATGATCCCGGTGGCCGCGCTGCTGATCGGCCGCGGCACGCACGCCGTCGCGCGGCGACTCGCGCCATCCCGACCGGTGGCTGCAACGACGATCATTTTGCTCTTGCTGACGATCCTGGCCGCCGCGCAGATCCGCCCGGCGCTGGCGGTACCCGAGCGCTACGCGAGCATCGCTCGCGACTGCGCGATCGTGCAGCAGAAGACGCGACCGCACGACGAGGTGTTCGTGCTCGCCGATCGGGGCGGTACGATCCTGTACTCCTGCGACAGGCGCGGCACGACCTTCGTTCCGGCGCGCGCCGTATCCCGGGTGTTCGCCCACGGCGACAACGTGGCCGGCACCCGGCAGATCGCCGACGCCCTCGACCGCGCAGCGTACGTCTTCGTCCCGTTTCCCGATCTGCTCGGCGAGGACTCGCGGTGGCTCGCGATGTTCGAGCAGAGCTTCGACCGCGTCGAGATCCCGGACACCGAGGCACGCCTCTATCGCCGTCGCCCCGGCCCACGCTGATCCGTGCGCGCAGGTACCGTGGGCGATCGGTACCGTGGGTGACGGCCGAGCACTGGCACCCGACCGTGCGGGCAGGGTAACGTGGTCGGGATGACGAGGAGATGGACATGAGAATCCGCACCGTGGTGGCGCTCGCGCTCGCACTCACCTGGCTCGGCTGCTCGAAGCCCGAGCCCGAAGCGCCGAAGGAGGCCGCACCGCAGGCACCGGCCGCGACTCGCGCCGACGCACCGGCGGCCGCGCCTACCGCGAGCCCGCCTCGGCCGGCGGTCACGGTGCCGACGATCGACGTCCAGCCGCCGTCCGACGTCCCGCCGGACCCGCGCCGAGCCGAAACCCCCTGCGATCGCAAGGAGGCTGGCTGGAAATGGACCGGCACGCTCGTCGAGGAGGGCCGCTGCGTGGTGGGCCCCTGCGCGTGCGTGCAGGAGTGATCTGAGGGCCGGAGGCACCTCGTCGACCGGCTACTCGAAGTCGCCCGGCGGGATGCCCGCGTCCCGCTCGAGAGAAAGGACTGATCGTGCGCGGCAACGTTCTCGAGCTGGTCCGCGTGATCGCGTCACTGGTCGATCTCCCGGAGCCCATCGTGGAGATCGGCGCGTTCCAGGTCGCGAACCAGCCCTACCCCTCGGATCTGCGCCCGTTCTTTCCGGGGAAGCAGTTCGTCGGCTGCGATGCTCGCCCGGGACCCGGCGTGGACCGCGTCGAGGACGTCCACGCGCTGTCCTTCGCCGACGGCAGCGTCGGGACGATCCTGATGCTGGAAACGCTCGAGCACGTCGTCGACCCGATCCGAGCGCTGCAGCAGGCGCGGCGCGTTCTGCGTCCGGAGGGCTTCTGCGTGATCACGTCGTGCATGGACACTCCGGTGCACGACCATCCGAGCGACTACTGGCGCTTCACGCCGCAGGGATTCGACACGCTGGTCAAGGACATGTCGCCGCGGCGCGTGTTCTCGCAGGGCCATCCGCTCTTCCCGCACACCGTGGCCGCGATCGCGCGCAAGGGCGGCGGCGACGCTCCCCTCGAGCTGCTCGACGACGCGATCCCGCGCATCCCCGGCACGCTCACGCAGGAGGTGTCGCCACGCATCGCGCCCGATCCCTTCCGCCCGCTCGGCGCGACCCTCTCCGACGAGGAGCAGCGGAAGTACCCCGAGGTCATGCTGCACGTCGCGTACGATCGCATCCTCGCGCTCCGCGAGGAGGTCGACCGCCTGCGTGCCGAGGCCGCCGAACGCGACGCCCCGACCGGCGTGCGAGGCGCGCTGCGCGGCCTGCTGGGCCGCTGACCCTACCCGACGCGCTCGCGCACGACGGAAGCGTCGTCGCGCTCGGACTCCGCAGCGAGCATCTCGCCGAGGAGCCCGCTCGTGAAGAGCTGCAACCCCGCGAGCACGAACAGCACGCCGAAGGCGAGCAACGGGTGGCGCCCGAGGATCTCGCCGTACGTGAACCGCAGGTAGGAGATGTACGTCAGCACGGCGAGTCCCACGCTCATCAGAAAGACGCCCGGCAGGCTGAAGAAGTGCGCCGGGCGCGCATCGAAGCGGGTGAGGAACATCACCGTCACGAGGTCCATCATGCCGCGGAACGCCCGCCCCCAGCCGTACCGCGAGCGGCCGAAGCGGCGCGGGCGGTGCGCGACCTCGATCTCCCCGACGGTGTAGCCCTTCCAGGCAGCGATCACCGGGATGAACCGGTGCAGCTCGCCGTAGATGCGGATGTCCTGCGCGACCGAGCGACGGTACGCCTTGAAGCCGCAGTTGAGATCGTGCAGCTCGACACCCGACGACCGCCGCACGACCAGGTTGAAGAGCCGCGATGCGACCACGCGCGCCGTCGAGTCGTGGCGCTTGCGCTTCCAGCCGCTCACCAGGTCGTGGCCCGCGTCGAGCAGCGCCACCATGCGCGGGATCTCGTTCGGATCGTCCTGCAGGTCGGCATCCAGCGAGATCACGACGTCGCCACTGGCGGCCGCGAAGCCGACCGACAGCGCGGTGGCCTTGCCGAGATTGCGCCGCAGGCGGATGCCGCGGATCGCCGGATCGTTCGCCGCGAGCTCGCGGACGAGCGCGAAGGAGCCGTCGGTCGAGCCGTCGTCGACCAGGATGATCTCCCAGCGCGGGACGCCCGTTCCCGGTGCGATCCCGAGTGCCATCCAGTCCCGCGACGGATCGTCGAGCACCGCGTGACACTCGTCGATCAGCAACCGCAAGCTGTCGAGCTCGTTGTGCAGGGGCACGACGAGAGACAGGTCGAGCGCGTCGCTCTCGAAGTCCGCCGTCGTGTCGTCCGGCACGTACCGCGCCGTCACGATCGAGCGGACCTTCTCCCTTGCAAGCGGCTCGCCCATCCGGAAACCGTCGCCTCGCGCGCCGCGCTCAGTCGCGCGTGACGCGGATGATCTCCGACAGCGTGGTGGTGCCCTCGCGCACCGTGCGCCAGCCGTCTTCACGCAGCGTGCGCATGCCGAGGTCGATGGCCTTGGCACGGATCGCGTCCGCCGACGCGTGGTCGAGGATGGCGCGCCGGACCGCGTCGTCGACCATCAGGAGCTCGTAGATGCCGGCACGGCCGCGGAACCCGGTGTGCGAGCAGGTCTCGCAGCCCGCGCCCTCGAAGAGCGGCTGGTTGGCGAGGTCCAGGCTCGTCCTGTCGCCGTTCTTGCCGTCCGACATGAAGCTCCTGAGCTCGGCCTGGTCGGCGAGCATGCCTTCCACGGGCCGCCTGCACTCGGGGCAGATGCGGCGCACGAGGCGCTGCGCGAGCACGCCGAGGAGCGAGGACGCGAGCAGGTAGTCCTCGACGCCCATCTCGAGCAGACGGCTGACGGCGCCGGCCGCGTCGTTCGTGTGCAGCGTCGAGAAGACGAGATGGCCGGTGAGTGCCGCCTGGATCGCGATCTCCGCGGTCTCGGCGTCACGGATCTCGCCGACCATGATGACGTCGGGATCCTGACGGACGATCGAACGCAGCCCGCTCGCGAACGTGAGACCGATCTGCGGCTTGACGTGGATCTGGTTGACACCGTTCAGCTGGTACTCGACCGGGTCTTCGATGGTGATGATCTTCTTGTCCGGCGAGTTGATGTTGTTGAGCGAGCCGTAGAGCGTCGTCGTCTTGCCGGAGCCGGTGGGTCCCGTGACCAGGATCATGCCGTACGGCTTCACGATCAGCTGGTCCCAGAGCGACTGCGTGTCCTTCGGGAATCCGAGCTTCGTGAGGTCGAGGACGATCGAGCCACGGTCGAGAATACGGAGAACGACGCTCTCGCCGTACAGCGTCGGCAGCGTCGAGACGCGGAGGTCGATCTCCTTCCCCATCATGCGCAGCTTGATGCGGCCGTCCTGCGGCAGGCGACGCTCCGCGATGTTGAGCTTCGCCATGATCTTGATGCGGGACACGATCGCCGCCTGCAGCCGGCGCTGCGGGGCATCGACGTCGTGCAGCACGCCGTCGATGCGGTACCGGACCTTCAGCTCGTTCTCGAAGGGCTCGATGTGGATGTCGGACGCACGGCTCTCGACCGCTCGGTTGATCAGGACGTTCACGAAGCGGATGACCGGCGCCTCGCTCGCGAGGTCGCGCAGGTGGTCGACGTCTTCCTCGTCCTCGGAGAGGTACTCGACCAGGCCGTCCCCGCCGCCGCCTTCACCCTGCCCTTCGCTGTTCTCGCCGTAGCACTCCTCGAGTGCCTCGACGATGTCCTTCTCCTTCGCCAGCAGCGGCTTCAGACGGCACCCGGTCGCGACCTCGAGTCCCTGTCGCGAGTCGCGGTCGCCGGGGTCGGCCATCGCGGCGGTGAGCACGCCGTCGGTGAGCGACATCGGCAGGACGCGCGCGTGGCGCAGGAACTTGACGTTCAGACCCGGAATCGAGACCGCCGTGCTGGGCAGCTCCTTGCGCGACACCAGCGGCACACCGAGGTACTCGCTGAACACCGGCAGGAGGTCGTCCTCGGAGATGAAGCCGAGGTCGAGCAGCAGCCGCTCGATGCGTTCGCCGCGCTCGGCCTGGAGCTTGCGGATCTTGCGCAGGTCCTCGGTGCTGACCCGGCCGCGCTCGACGAGCAGGTCCTCGAGCGACTTTATCTGCAGCTCCACCGCGTCACCTTTCCCGCGCGGAGGTACCACGCCGGCGCGTCCATTGCCATTTGCGAGAGCCACGCCTATTCGACGCGCGCCTGCCCCACCCCTTCATTCGTCCGGCACCAGTCGAGCAGGTCGGCGAGCGTGAGGCGCCACGGGATGGTCGGGACCCAGCGCAGGGACGCGGCGGCGCGTGTCCCGCTACCCCAGTACGCCGGGACCTCCGCCACGCGGTGGCGCTCCGGCAAGACGCGGATCTCGGGGCGCACCCCGGCGAGCGCACAGAGATCGTCGAGGATCGAGCGGATGGTGATGCCGTGCCCGGAGCAGAGGTTGTAGATCTCTCCCGACCGACCGCGCTCGAGCGCATCGGCGTAGCCCCGTGCCACGTCGCGCACGTCGAGGAAGTCGCGCGTCACGTCGAGGTTGCCGACCTCGATGACCGGCGGACGCCGTCCCGAGGCGATCGCCGCCACCTGTCCGGCGAAGTCGGGGCACACGAAGTCCGGTCGCTGACCGGGGCCGGTGTGGTTGAACGGCCGGACCCGGATCACGTCGACACCACGCGCGCTCGCGAAGGCGCCGGCGGCGAGGTCCGCCGCTGCCTTGCTCGCCGCGTAGATGGTCGTCGGCCGGAGCGCCGCGTCCTCGTCGAGCGGCGAGCCGTGGATGCCGCTCGAGCCGTACGCCTCGCTCGACGTCACCACCAGAACGCGGATCCGTCGCGGGGAGGCGATCGCCACCTCCTCGAGGACGTTGACTGCACCCATCGCGTGCACCGCATACGCCTGACGCGGGTCGCGGTTCGCGAGCGGCGGCGACGCGACGCCGGACAGGAGAACCGCCGCGTCGGGCCGCGAGCTTGCCAGCACCGCGCGTACCTGCGCGGGGTCGGTCACGTCGCAGCGGTGCATCGGCAGGGCGTCCAGCGCGATCGGATGGCGGGCCTCCGGTGCCGGGTCGACCCGGCGCCCTGCGCCGATCACGTCACAGCCGCGACGCCGCAGCTCGTCCACCAGGTAGCGTCCGGCGAAGCCGGTCGCTCCGAAGATCAGGACGCGCATGGCCGGGGCGTCAATCCGACGAGGGGGCACGCGCCCCCTCGCCCCCCGCGGCGAAGCCGCGCGGGGCCCCACTCGGTTGTTTCAACGAGGGGGCACGCGCCCCCTCGCCCCCCGCGGCGAAGCCGCGCGGGGCCCCACTCCCCGCGCTCCCGGCGGTCGGCCGCGCGCGGCGCGCGCGGGTAGCCGAGGCTTGCGCCATGGTCTCAGCGCGGACGCGGCGGTCCGGAATCGCGCAGCAGGGCGAGGTCGGAGTCGACCATCATCTGCACGAGCTGCGCGAAGCTCACCTCCGGCTTCCAGCCGAGCTTCTCGCGTGCGTACGACCAGTCGCCGAGCAGGGTGTCGACCTCGGCCGGGCGGATCAGCGACGGGTCCTCCACGACGCACTGCCTCCAGTCGAGGCCGACGTGCGCGAACGCGAGCTCGACGAGCTCCTGCACGCTGTGCGACTCGCCGGTCGCGATCACGTAGTCGTCCGGCTCCTCCTGCTGCAGCATGAGCCACATGGCGCGCACGTAGTCGCCGGCGAAGCCCCAGTCGCGGTGCGCGTTCAGGTTGCCGAGCCGCAGGTCGGCGGCGAGGCCGAGCTTGATGCGCGCCGCACCGTCGGTGACCTTGCGCGTGACGAACTCCTTCCCGCGTCGCGGCGACTCGTGGTTGAAGAGAATCCCGGAGCAGGCGAACAGCCCGTAGCTTTCCCTATAATTGACGGTGATGTGGTGGCCGTAGACCTTGGCGACCCCGTACGGGCTGCGCGGATGGAACGGTGTGGTCTCGCGCTGCGGAACCTCGCGAACCTTGCCGAACATCTCGCTCGAGCTCGCCTGGTAGAAGCGCGCTTCGGGATTCGTCAGCCGGATGGCCTCGAGGACGCGCGTCACGCCGACGGCGTCGAACTCGGTGGTGAGTACGGGCTGCGACCAGGAGGTGGGCACGAACGACATCGCGGCGAGGTTGTAGACCTCCTCCGGACGAACCCGCTTCAGCACGTCGATCAGCGAGTACTGGTCGAGGAGGTCGGCCTGCTCGAGCTCGATGCGGTCGCGGATGTGCTCGATGCGGTAGAAGTTCTCCGCGCTCGAGCGGCGCACCATGCCGACGACGCGGTACCCCTTCTCGAGCAGCAGCTCCGCCAGGTAGGAGCCGTCCTGACCGGTGATTCCGGTGATGAGCGCGACCCGACGTGCCACGGGATACTCCTCAGACCCGCGCTGCGCGGCCGTAGCGGTCCTCGAGACGAACCACGTCATCGAGCTCCGGGGTTGACGCCTCGAGGATGTCGCAGTCGCTCGCGGCCGACATGCGGTGGCGGAGGTGCGGCGTGATGCGGAACGACTCGCCCGCCTTGAGCGTCACGCGGGTGAGCGGCCCCTCCCCCAGCGGCCCGTGCTCGAAGATCAGCTCGCCGCTGAGCACGCAGATCGTCTCGTCCTTGCGCTCGTGGTACTGCAGCGACAGCGACTCACCTGCGTTGATGTGGAGGATCTTTCCCACGTAGCGATCGGTCTCGGCCCAGATCAGCTCGTGGCCCCATGGCTTTGGAACGCGGCGCGACATCCGCCCCCTTCACTACGGGCTCGCACTGGCGCGGGCAAGCCGCTCGACGGCGTCGTCGGCCTGGACTCCGGCCTTGAATCCGACCGCCCACACGAACGCCATGGCGAGATACGCGGGCCAGTACAGAGCGAGGAACGGCAACTCGGCGCGGGCGTGACGGGCGCACCAGGCGAATGCCCGCGCCGTGCGGCCGGCCGGGAGTACCAGCGGCGCCAGGACGGGCCAGCGCACGAACAGCTGCCCCGGCAGCCCGGCGCGCCGCCGCCCGGCGCCGGAGTGGAAGCCGAGCAGCCGGCTATAGCGCCAGAGCGCGGCCCAGCCGGCGGGTGTCCGGTGCACGACGCGAAGCGCCGGATCGAAGCGCAGGGGTTCGCCAGCCTGCCACATGCGCCAGTCGAGCTGCCAGTCCTCCGACGCTCTCGTCTCGGGAAAGCCGCCGTACCGGACGAACACGTCACGGCGCATCGCCAGGCAGGCCGACGGCAGCATCCACGTACGCCGCGACGGACAGCTCGGCAGCGACTCCTTGAACTCGAGCAGGTGCCGGAGGCGTGCGGAGGGCGGCGCGTCGTCGGTCAGCGCGATCGAGCCCGCAACCGCCGCGGCACCGCCTTCGAGCGCTCGCAACGCGGCGGTGACGAGGTCCGGTGCCGGCACGCAATCCGCGTCGACGAACAGCAGCCGGTCCGCGCGAGCGATCAGGACGCCCGCGTTGCGCGCCACCCCGGGGAACGCACGCGACGCGAGACGCTCGCAGCGCAGCAGCAGCGAACTGTGCTGACTGGCGTGCTCGATGACGCGCCCGGTCGTGGCGTCGTCCGGCGAGCTGTCGACGACGATCACCTCGAACGGCGGCGGTTCGTGCTGGGCGGCGAGGGCGTCGATGCACGCCCCGATCGTGTCCTCAGCCGCGTACGCCGGGACGACGACCGACACGAGGGGCACCTCGCCTGCGGTCAATACGATCTCCCGACGCCCGTGGTCGGGGCGGCGCGCGGGAAGCCAACGAACCTCGCGGCTGGCTGCTGCCCGAAGCTCCCGAGGCCGACCAGGGAGACCTGCACCTGGACGCCCGTCGTGTCCGGATTGGCACGGTCGACGAACGCGACGTCGACGACCCAGCAGTCGCAGGAAGAGATCACGCGCAAGCCTGCCCAGTTCTCGAGAAAGCTGCGGTCGAGCGCATCGAAGCGCGTCAGGTACGAGAGCGCGAAGTTGTTGGTGACCCGGTAGGTCGCGGCAAGGTTGATGTTCTCGACGCCGTCCCCGCTGATGCCGAACTGGTCACCGGTGAACTGGTAGAACGCCGAGATCGAGTTGGCCGGACGCAGCTCTTCGAGAAAGAGATCGTCGGGCCCGGAGATCGGGCGCGGATCGAACAGATTGATGCCGGCGGTCGCGTACGAGAGCTTGGCCGGACTCTCCACTGCGTAGATGAGCCGGCCCTGCGCACCGAAGAAGCGCACCGGCGTCACCCGCAATCCGACCTCCACGCCCGAGAAGTTCTGCCCCGGGCTGATCGGCTGCGAGATCTCGTAGCTCTGCCGGAGCCACGCGCGGCCCAGCTCCTGGATGCGCTCGTCGGCGACCGCCTCCGGCGAGCTGCCGGAAACGGTGGGCTCCGCCGGCGGGCCGTACGACTGATCACCCGTCACGACGTTGGTCAGGGTCTCACCGGGCGGCACGCCATCGGCCAGCAGCGGCACCGACCCGCCCCGGAGCTTGGCGAGCAGCCGTGTCGTGACGCCGTAGGTGACGCCGTTGCGCGCGCGGATGCGGTCGATGCTGTCCCAGAGCGGCAGGTCGTCCTGGGCCACCACCGGCACGTAGTTGTACTGCAGGTAGGGTTCGACCGTGTGCTTGAGCCGGCGGATTTCGCCGAGGTCCTCGACCTCGAAGATGCGCGACACCTCCGACTGCAGGTTGACCCTGCCCTCGAGGATCTCGCGGTGCTGGAAGTGCGGCACGTCGCGCGTCGGCAGCGGGTCGTTGACGTTGTTCGGCGTGATGACGGCCGGGTAGACCGGCTGGTCGTTGTCGAACAGGTAGTACACCGTCTCACGGAGCGTGAGCGTCGCGTCGCCGTAGGCGTACTGGCCGAGCTGGAACGGTACGAGCGCCTGCGGCGCGATGTCGAATCGGGGGCCGGAGTCGAGCGGTGCACGGTAGTACTCGACCGCCTGCGCGTTGAGGCGCAGCAGGAGCTGCGAATCGAAGAGGCTGTCGCGCGCCTGGAACGTGAGCCGCGGCAGCGACTGCGGCACGCGCGACTGCTTCTGGATCAGGTCCTGCCTCCACGCCGCTTCGGCTTGAGCGAAGCCCCAATCCCAGACCTTCGAGATGCCGGCGCGCGAGGTCGTGTACCGCAGCGTGGTCAGGTTGAGGTTCTCGTACGGCAGATCGGTGAGAACGTTCATCTCACGCAGGAACAGGTTGTCGCTCACGTAGAACGGCTGGAGGTAGATCCGGCTGCCGCCCGGACCCACCTGCTGGTGGTAGCCGGTGACGTCCCAGCGGTTCTGCGACACACGCGGGTCGGCGAGGTTGTCCGTATCGACGAAGTCGCTCGGCTGGCTCGTGCGGATCGCCTCGTTGAAGTACGAGCCGCCGAGGGTGCCGCCGGCCTTCTCCGACCACAGGTAGCGGTACTCGCCGACCACGCCGATGCGCGCGTCGGTCTCGACGTCGAGCTTGAGCGTCAGATCGCTGCTCTTGTCGATCGCCCAGAAGAACGGCTGAACGTACTGGAAGCCACGGCGGGTACCGTAGCCGACGCTCGGAAACAGGAAGCCCGTCTGCCGGTCGCGCAGGATGGGGAACGTCCCGTACGGCAGGTAGAGAATCGTCTGGTCCCTGATCTTGAACCGGCCGCCACGCAGCTTGCCCCACCCGCCGAGCTCGAGGTCGATCTCCTCGCCCTCGATGCTCCAGTCCGGGGCGCCGTCCTCGCACTGACACGTCGTGAACGTCCCGTCCCAGATGCGGTACGTCTGGCCGATGCCCTTTTCGAGACGCGCTCCGGAGAGCTGGAAGCGCGACTGCGGCAGATAGACCTCGCCCTCCTCGAGGTAGCCGGTCTCGTCCTCGAGCAGAAACGACGCGGACTCGGCACGGATGCGGCCCTGCGGATCCTCGACCACGACCGAGCCCACGGCGTCCGCCTTGCTGGTCTTGCGGTCGATGTCGATCTCGTCGGCGGCGAGCACGCTCTCGCCGACGCTCACGATCACGTCTCCCTTTGCCCGCAGCGAATCCGCCTCGCGATCGTAGGTGAGGCTGTCGGCGTCGACGGTCACGGTCTCGCCGTCCCGTCCCCCGACCGAGAAGAGCCCGGCGCCGGGCGGATCGGCGAGTGCAGCGCCGGACAGCAGCGCCAGCAGCGCGGTGGTCGCTGCGGGCCCGGCGACGAGTGCCGGGATCGCGGCGCTCCACGGGCCCGCGCCCGCCCGGGAGCGCGGCCGCCTCACGTCCCCACCCCGTGCCGGTATGCGAACACGCTCGCGATCCCGGCCTTCCGCATCAGGTGCGCATAGACCATTCCGATCAGGAAGAGCGAACCCGTGACGACGATCGGCGCCGCACGGTCCGCGGCGATCATGCGATCGAGCGCGAGCGCAGGATCGGCGATCACGCGAACCGGGCTCGCCGGAAACGCCTCGGCGAGCTCGTCCCCGCCAAGCCCACGCTTGCCGGGGATCTCGGCCACCGCCACCTCGCTCGCCACGGGTGCGAGAATCGACGCCATCTCGCGCCACCGCTTGTCGCGCAGCGCCGAGAACAGGAGCCGGACGGGCCGGGGACCGACCAGAGCCGGCAACGAATCGCACAGTGCGCGCGCGCCGTCGACGTTGTGCGCACCATCGATCACCACGCGTGGCGCCTCGTGAACGACCGCCAGCCGACCGGGCCACCGGACACCGCGCAGCGCTCGGTCGAGCGACACCTCGTCCACCGCGAGGCGCGGCTCGACCGCACCCAGCGCCTGGAGCACCCCGCACGCCACAGCCGCGTTGCGTCGCATGTGCGCACCGTCGAGCGCAAGATCGTGGGCAGCGGAGGGCAGCGCGTCGCTCGCGAGTGCACCATACCGTCTGGCCTCGTCGAGCAGCGCCGCCCGAGCCTCCGCGGGCATCCCTCCGCCAAGCACGGTCACCCGTCCCGGCCGCATCACGCCGGCCTTTTCGCGTGCGATCGCATCGAGCGTACCCCCGAGATACTCCTCGTGGTCGAAGCCGATCGACGTGACCGCGGAAACCACGGGCTCGACGACGTTGGTCGCGTCGAGCCGCCCGCCCAGCCCGACCTCGAGCACCCCGACGTCGACCCGGCACTGCGCAAACCACCACAGCGCGAGGACGGTCGTGACCTCGAAGAAGGTGAGGCCGCTCGCCTCGACGTCGACCCGCTCCCGGATCTCGCGCACACCGCGAGCCACCTCGTCGCGACCGATCTCCGCGTCGTCGACACGGATGCGCTCGGTGAAGTTCACCAGGTGCGGCGATGTGTAGAGCCCCGTCCGGACGCCGGCCTGGCCGAGCGCCGCGTGGACCATCGCGGCGGTGGAGCCCTTGCCGTTGGTGCCCGCGATGAGCACCGAGGGGTACGCGCGCTCGGGCGAGCCCAGGGCTGCCAGTGCGGCGCGCACGCGCTCGAGCTTCAGATCCCAGCCGCGCGTCGCCTCGAGGCCGAGCAGGTACGCGAGCGTCTCGTCGTAGCGCACCGCCGCCTCCGCGGCGTCAGACCGTGCCGGCACGCTGGCGGGCGCCCTGAACGGATGCTCCTCGCGAGAGCACGCGCAGCAGCCGCCCGATCGTGTCACGCAGGTCGCGACGCGGCACCACCATGTCGATCAGCCCGTGCTCGAGCAGCATCTCTGCGCTCTGGAAGCCCTTCGGCAGCGTCTGGTGGATGGTCTGCTCGATGACGCGCGGACCGGCGAAGCCGATGAGCGCGTGCGGCTCGGCGATCTGGACGTCACCCAGCATCGCGAGCGACGCCGCGACGCCTCCGGTCGTCGGGTCGGTGAGCACGCAGACGTACGGCAACCCTGCCTCACGCAGCCTGGTCAGCATCGAGGCCGACTTCGCCATCTGGAAGAGCGAGAGCGTTCCCTCCTGCATCCGGGCTCCGCCCGATGCGGTGAACAGGACCAGCGGCAGCGCGCGCTCGATCGCGGTCTCGACGAGCCGTGCCACCTTCTCACCGACCACGGTACCCATGCTGCCGCCCATGAAGGCGAAATCGAAGATGCCGAGCGCGACCTCGATCTCGTCGATCGCGGCGGTTCCCGTCACCATCGAGTCGCTGTGCCCCGTCTCCGCGCGGGCCGCGGCGATGCGCTCGGGATAGGGCTTCTGGTCGACCCAGCCGAGCGGGTCCGACGCGCCCAGGCTCGCGTTCGTCTCGACGAAGCTGCCGCGGTCGACCGTGATCAGCAGACGCTGCTCGACCGTCAAGCGGAAGTGGTGACCGCAGCTCGCGCAGACGTTCAGACGACGCTCGACGTCCTTCCGGTACGAGCGCTCCTTGCAGGCCGGACAGCGCACGAACATCCCGGGGTCGTTCGCCGCGTCGTCGACGCCCGGGGCTCCGCGCCGCGCCGCATGCGGCCGCCGGCCGGAGCCGTCGCTCTTCACGAAGGGCCCCCGCGCCGCGTCGCCTGCTTGAGGCGTGCACTCAGGTCGCGGACGGCGTCGACCGCAGCGTCGTCGCTGGCAGCCTCCTCGACCAGCTTCGAGAGCGCACTGCCGACGATCACGGCGTCGGAGATCGCAGCGACGCTCGCTGCCTGCTCCGGCGTCGAGATGCCGAAGCCGACACCCACCGGGAGCGCGGTCTCGTCGCGGATCTCGCGCACGAGCTTGGTGATGCGCTCCGGCGCCGCGGCCTTCGTACCGGTGACGCCGAGCACGGACACGAAGTAGACGAAGCCGCTCGCGGACTTGAGCACGCGACGGATACGCCCCGGCGTGCTGGTCGGCGCCAGCAGGAAGATCATGTCGAGGCCGGCGGCGCGCAGCGGCAGGCGCAGCTCGTCCGCCTCCTCGGGCGGCGTGTCGACGCACAGCAGAGCGTCGACGCCGGCGGCGGCCGCGGCTTCCGCGAGACGCGCCGGGCCGAAGCGCACGAACGGGTTCGCGTACCCGAACAGCAAGACCGGAACGTCCGAGCGCTTGCGAAACTCGGCGACCAGATCGAGAACGCCGCGCAGCGTCGTCCCGGCTCGCAGCGCGCGCTCCGCCGCGCGCTGGTGGATCGGTCCGTCCGCCATCGGGTCGGAGAACGGCACTCCGAGCTCGATCACGTCGGCACCCGCGTCGACCACCGCGTCGAGCAGGCGCGCGGTACAGTCGAGGCCGCGATCACCGGCCATGAGGAACGGCACGAAGGCCGCCTCGTCGCGCGCCCGCAGCGCCGAGAAGCGGGCCGCCAGCCGGCCGGTGCTGCGCTTGACGCCCCGCGCAGGATGCGCGGCCGCGCCGGCGGCCGGCACGGCGCTCACGAGTGCGCTCCGTTGGTGCTCTTCGCCCCGCGCAGCGCGACGCCGCGCGCCTCCGCCACGGTCTCCATGTCCTTGTCGCCGCGGCCCGACAGCGAGATGACGATCGACTCGTCGCGCGACATCTTCGGCGCCAGCCGGATCGCGTGCGCGACCGCATGGGCGGTCTCGAGCGCCGGAATGATGCCCTCGGTGCGCGCCAGACGCTCGAGCGCGTCGAGCGCCTCGTCGTCGCTCGCGGTCACGTACGACGCGCGGCCCTGGTCCTTGAGGAAGCTGTGCTCCGGACCGACACCCGGGTAGTCGAGGCCGGCCGAGATCGAATGCGCCTCGCGCACCTGCCCGAGCTCGTCCTGCAGGAGGTACGACCGGGCACCGTGCAGGATGCCGCTCTGGCCGGCGTTGAGCGTCGCCGCATGGCGCCCCGTCTCGACGCCGTGTCCCGCAGCCTCCACACCGACCAGGCGGACGCTCTCGTCGGCGAGGAAGGGGTGAAACAGCCCGATCGCGTTCGAGCCGCCGCCGACGCAGGCGACCAGCACATCCGGCAGGCGTCCCGTCGCCTGCACGATCTGCCTGCGCGTCTCGCGCCCGATGACGCTCTGCAGATCACGAACGAGCATCGGGTACGGGTGCGGGCCCGCCGCGGAGCCGATCATGTAGTAGGTGTCCTCGACCGTCGCGATCCAGTCGCGTAGCGCCTCGTTCATCGCGTCCTTGAGCGTGCGGCTGCCGCTCTCGACGACGCGAACCTTGGCGCCGAGGAGGCGCATGCGAAAGACGTTCAGCGCCTGGCGTCGAACGTCCTCGGCGCCCATGAAGACCTCGCACTCGAGGCCGAACCGCGCCGCGGCGGTCGCCGACGCGACGCCGTGCTGACCCGCACCGGTCTCGGCGATGATGCGCCGCTTGCCCATGTGCACCGCGAGCAGGACCTGGCCCATGGTGTTGTTGATCTTGTGCGCGCCGGTGTGACAGAGGTCCTCGCGCTTGAGAAAGATGCGTGCACCGCCGAGCTCGCTCGAGAGGCGTGGCGCCAGCGTGAGCGGCGTGGGGCGCCCCACGTACTCCGCGAGCAGCGCATGGAGCTCGCCGCGATACTTCGCGTCGCGACGGATGCGCCGGTAGGCCTCTTCGAGCTCGAGCAGCGCGGGCATCAGCGTCTCGCTGACGTAGCGTCCGCCGTACGGGCCGAAGTGTCCGATCTGATCAGGCTGCTTTTGCATGTGCGACCAACGCGGCCATTCTGGCCGGATCCTTGATTCCCGGTGCGCTCTCCACGCCGCTCGCGACGTCGACCGCGAAGGGCCGCAGCGCGCGCACCGCCGCCGCGACGTTCTCGGGGGTGAGCCCCCCTGCGACGACGAGCCGCTCGCGCGGCACCTCGCGCGCCCAGTCCCAGTCGAACGTGGCGCCGGCACCGCCGTACGCGGCACCGGCATCCCCTTCGCAGAGGTAGAAGTCGGCGCGAACGTCCGCGAGCGCGCGCCGCGCATCGCCCGCGGCCCGCAGCCTCAGAGCGCGGATCACCGGCACCGTGAAGCCACGCGCCATCTCCGGCGGCTCGTCACCGTGCAGCTGGATCGCATCGAGGCCAAGGGCCGCGCGAACGCGTTCGATCTCGCCGCGCGCCGCGTTCACGAAGATCCCGACCTTCCACACGGCTGCCGGCAGCACCGCCCCGATCTCTCGCGCGCGCTCGAGAGAGACGCAACGCTTGCTGCCGGAGTGGAAGTTGAGGCCGATCATGTCGGCGCCCGCCGCGACGGCGGCGCTCGCGTCCGCGGCGCTCGTCACACCGCAGATCTTGACGCGCACCGGCGGCGTGCCCTGCCCTTCCACCGGCACGCTCACCGCTCGACGGCTCCGGCGAGCATCGCGGCCAGCGCTTCCCCCGGAACCGGCGCCGTCATGAACGCCTCGCCGATGAGAAACGCCTGGATGCCCGAGCGCTGCAGGCGCGCCAGATCGGCGCCGTCGCGCAGACCGCTCTCCGCAACGAGGACCGTCCCCTCCGGGACGAGGCGCGCGATGCGCTCGCTCACCGCGAGGTCGGTGACGAACGTGCGCAGGTTCCGGTTGTTCACGCCGACGATCCCGGCGCCGATGCCGAGCGCGATCTCGAGCTCGGCCTCATCGTGCACCTCGGTCAGGACGTCGAGTCCGCGCTCGCGGGCAGCGCGATACAGCGCCCCGAGTCGCGCTACCGGCAGCGCCGCGACGATCAGCAGCACCGCGTCGGCGCCCGCCGCGCGTGCCTCGTCGAGCTGGTACTCGTCGATCACGAAGTCCTTGCGCAGCACGGGCACCGGCACGTTCGCGCGCACGGCGCGAAGATCGTCGAGGCTCCCGCCGAAGAAGCGCTCGTTGGTGAGCACCGAGATCGCGGCCGCACCGGCAGCGGCGTAGCCGAGCGCGATCGCGACCGGATCGTAGGGCTCGCGCAGCACACCCTTCGACGGCGAGCGTCTCTTGCACTCGGCGATCACCGATGGCCGGTGGCCGGCCAGCGCCTGCCGGAGGCTCCGCCGCTCCAGCGCGAACGCGGGATCCCCGCGCAGATCCTGCACCGGGCGCGCGGCGCGCGCGGACGCGACGACCTGCTCCTCGTGCCGGAGGATCTGCGTCAGGATGTCGGGCGTCTGCTCGTCGGAAGGCATGTTGCGGACCTCGAGAGGCCCCTCACCCTAGCACGCGTCGCGGATCGGGCACCCGGCTCAACGGGCTGGGCCGACCGTTTCCGCCGGCCCAGGCTCCACGGCCGTGGTGAACGCGACGAGTCGGGCCAGGACGTCCCGCGCGGCGCCGCTGGCGATGGCCTCGCGCGCGCGGGCAGTGCCGTCGGCGAGCGTGGGCACGATCCCCGCGACGTGCAGCGTCGCCGCGGCGTTGGCGAGCACCACCTCCGCGCGGGGGCCCGGGTGGCCCTCGAGGACCGCGCGTACGGCCACCGCGGACTCGTCCGCGCTCGACGCGCGCAGAGCGTCGGGCGAGACCTCGCGGAGACCGAAGTCGGCCGCGACGATCACGCGTTCGGCGAGCTGCGCCCCCTTCACCTCGATCGCGTCGGTCGCGGCCCCGAGCGAGATCTCGTCGAGGCCGTCGCGGCTGTGCACGACCAGCGCGTGCTCGCACCCGAGCCCGGCGAGTGCCCCCGCGACGAGCCGCAAGGCGTCTTGCGACGGAACGCCGATGACCTGGCGACGCACCCTCGCAGGGTTGGTCAGCGGTCCCAGCAGGTTGAACACGGTGCGGAAGCCGAGCTCGCGCCGGACCGGACCCGCGTGCCGCATCGCGGGATGCATGCGCGGCGCGAACAGGAACGCCATGCCGACCTCATCGAGGCACCGCCCGGCCTGCTCCGCGTCGAGCTCGATGCGAACGCCGAGCTTCTCGAGTGTGTCCGCACCGCCGAACTTCCCCGACGCGCCCCGGTTGCCGTGCTTCGCTACGGCCGCCCCCGCGCCGGCCGCGACCAGCGCCGCGGCGGTCGAGATGCTGAACGTGCTCCAGCCGTCGCCGCCGGTGCCGCAGTTGTCGACCAGCGGGGCGCGGGTCGTCTCGACGTGCTCGGCGTGCGCCCGCATCGCTCCCGCTGCCGCGACGACGACGTCGACGGTCTCGCCGCGCGTCCGGAGTGCGGCGAGAAACCCACCGATCATGACCGGGGTCGCAGCCCCCGTCATGATCTCCTCGAACGCGGCTGCGGCGGCATCGCGGTCGAGCGCGACGCCGTCGCACAGCCGGATCAGCGCCGCGCGCAGCGCGTCCGCGCCGGACATCGTCGCGCTCATGCCTCGCGGACGCGGGCGAGGAAGTTCGCCAGCAGCTGCTTGCCGCACGTCGTGAGGATCGACTCCGGGTGAAATTGCACGCCCTCGAGCGGCCACGTGCGGTGGCGTACTCCCATGATCGTGCGCGTGCCTTCGTCGTCGGTCCACGCGGTGACCTCGAGCTCGGCGGGCAACGTGTCGGGATCGATGACCAGCGAGTGGTAGCGCGTCGCCTCGAACGGGTCGGGGAGACCGCGGAAGACGCCCACGTCGTGGTGGTGGATCGGCGAGGTCTTGCCGTGCATGATCCGCGGCGCCCGCACGACGTCGCCGCCCAGCGCCGCCCCGATCGACTGATGCCCGAGGCAGACGCCGAGCGTCGGGATCGTGCTCGCGTAGCGTTGCAGCAACGGAACGGAGATGCCCGCCTCGCGTGGCGTGCAGGGCCCCGGCGAGATCACGATCGCCGACGGGCGCATGGCACCGACTTCCTCGACGGTGACGGCGTCGTTGCGGCGAACCACGACTTCCGCACCGAGCTCGCTCAGGTACTGGACCAGGTTGTACGTGAACGAGTCGTAGTTGTCAAGCATGAAGATCATCGGGGATCGCCCCCGGTGAGGGCGGGGCTCCTCGCGCAGCTCATGACAGCTTCTCCGCCAGCTCGACGGCGGCGAGGATCGCGCGCGACTTGGCCACGCACTCCTCGTACTCCGACTGCGGGTCGGAATCGGCGACGACGCCGGCGCCCGCCTGAACGTGGACCTTCCCGCCGGAGAGGACCGCGGTGCGGATCGTGATCGCGGTGTCCATCGAGCCCGAGAAGCCGAAGTAGCCGAAGGCTCCCCCGTAGACGCCACGCCGCAAGGGCTCGAGCTCGTCGATGATCTGCATCGCGCGAACCTTCGGCGCACCGGAGAGCGTTCCCGCCGGGAACGCCGCGCGCAGCGCGTCGATCGCGTCGAACGCGGGCGCCACCTTGCCCTCGACGTTTGAAACCAGGTGCATGACGTGCGAGTAGCGTTCCAGCACGAACTGCTCGGTGACCTCGACGGTGCCCGGCAGAGCGACGCGTCCGACATCGTTGCGCCCGAGGTCGAGCAGCATCACGTGCTCCGCGCGCTCCTTGGGGTCGGCGAGCATCTTCTGGGCGAGCTTCTCGTCCTCGCTGGCCGAAGCGGCGCGTGGGTGCGTTCCGGCGATCGGCCGCACCGTCATCACGCCGTCCTCGAGACGCACCAGCACCTCCGGCGACGCGCCGGCGACCGCCATGTCGCCCAGGGTCAGGTAGTAGAGATACGGCGACGGGTTGATCGAGCGCAGACAGCGGTAGACGTCGAACGGATCCGCTGTCGTGGCGCGCGAGAAGCGCTGCGCGAGGACCACCTGGATGATGTCGCCCGCAGTGATGTACTCCTTCGCGCGCACCACCGCAGACCGGAACTGCTCGGGCGTCATCGTCGACTCGACCGACAGCCGGGTCGCCGGCGTGAAGCGGGCGCGCAGCGCGGGCGACGGGCGGTCGAGGCGGCGCGCCAGCTCCTCGACGCGCGCAACCGCGGCGTCGAAGGCGCGCTCCCTCCCCAGCGACAGGTCTGCGTGCGTCAGCAGGAGGAGCTTCTGCTCCTTGCTGTCGAGGATGACCAGCGTCTCGGCGAGCAGCAGCTGCAGATCGGGGAAGCCCAGATCGTCGGGGGGCGGCGACTCCAGGCGCTCGATCCAGCGCACGGCGTCGTACGACACGTAGCCGACGAGCCCGCCGGTGAAGCGCGGCAGGCCGGGCACCACCGGAACGCGGTAGCCCTCGAGGATCTGGCGCACGTGGAGCAGCGGATCGACGTCCGGCAGCTCGCGCGGCGCCCCTTCGCGCGGGAGGACGCGCACGGTTCGCCCACGCGCCTCGACGCGCGCGACCGGGTCGGTGACGATGAAGCTGTAGCGTCCCCAGCGCTCACCGCCGACCGCGCTCTCGAGGAGCGCACTGGGGCCGCCGCTCTGTAGCTTCAGGAAAGCGCTGACGGGAGTGTCCCGATCCGAGAGCAGCTCGCCCCACACCGGCACGTGCGTGGCCCCCTCGGCGAGGCGCTCGAACTGCGCCTTGCTCGGCAGGATGCGCACGTCACTCGTTGACGAGGAACGCGCGCGAGTAGCGCTCCTCGTTCTTGAGCCGCATGACCACGGCCGTCGCCGCCTGCATCGTCGGAAAGCGCCCCACCCGCACGCGATACCATGTCTCGTCCGCCAGGCGGACCTTGACGATGAACGATTGATAGCCGAGCTCGGACAGACGGGCCACGAGCCGGTCTGCCGTCGCCTGGTCCTTGGTGGCGTTCACCTGGACGCTCCAGCCCTTGCCGCCCGCCGCCGGCGCGGCGGTCGCGCGGGGAGGCTCGGCCTTGGCGACGACGGCCGTCGGCGCGGCGACGACACGGGTCGCCGTCGGCTGGGCGACCCGCGGCGTGACGGGCGTCGCGATCGGCGCAGGCGCGGCAGCGACCGAGGTCGGCAGCGGCGCCGGCGGCTCGACCGCGCTCCGTACTGCGAGATTGACGCTCGCGGCGGCCACGGGCAGCGCGGCGGCGGCATCGGCGGAGGGTCCGGGCACCGCATCGCGAGCCGGCTCGACGCCGCCCTCTCCCCGGCTCACCGGCAGCCGCACGACGCGCTCTTCGCGGGCGAGCCGGCTCTCCTGCAGTCCCTTCCCGACGTAGATCCCCAGGAAGAAGATCACCACCGACCCGGCGGTGAAGACGGTGAACATGCCAAGGATGCCCAGCCAGCCGAACTCGAAGCGGCCGCCGCCTTCTCGGGCCATGGCTACATCCTCTCCGGTGCGGCGACGCCGAGCAGGGTGAGACCCGCGACCAGCACGCGCCGGACCCCCTCGAGCAGCGCGAGCCGTGCCGCGATGCGCTCGGGCGAGTCGTCGCCGAGAATCCGATGCTGGTTATAGAAGCGGTGCAGCGACGCGGCGAGCTCCTGCAGGTAGAACACCACGCGGTGCGGCTCGAGCTCGCGAGCCGCGAGGTTCACCACCTCGCCGTAGGACGCGAGCTGCTGCACGATCTCGAACTCCTCGGCAAGCGCGAGCGCCGCGACGTCACCCGCCGAGACGCTGCCTGCCAGCACGACGCCCTGCGCGCGGGCCTGCCCATAGAGGCTCATGATGCGGGCGTGCGCATACTGGACGTAGTAGACCGGGTTGTCGGTCGAGCGCTTCTTCGCCAGCTCGAGGTCGAACTCGAGGTGGCTGTCCGACTTGCGGCTCAGGAAGAAGAACCGGGCGGCGTCGCTGCCGACCTCGTCGAGGAGCTCGTCGAGCGTGACGTACTCGGCCCGGCGCGTCGACATCTTCACCTGCTCGCCGTGCCGCGTGAGGGTCACGAACTGGTAGATCACCGGACGGATGCTCGACGTGTCGAAGCCCAGCCCACGCAGCGCAGCCGCGACCTCCTGATGCTCCGCGATGTGATCGGCGCCCAGCACGTCGACGATCAGATCGAAGCGACGGCCGAGCTTGCTCTGGTGGTATGCGACGTCCGGCAGGCGGTAGGCTGGCTCGCCGCTGCTCTTGACGAGCACGCGGTCCTTGTCGAGACCGACCTTCTGGCCGAGCAGCCAGACCGCGCCGTCCTTCTTCTCGCTCAGCCCCTTGGCTTCGAGGTCCCGCAGCACGGCCGCGATCGCGCCGCTCTCGTAGAGCGAGTCCTCGCTGAAGTAGACGTCGAAGCGGATCGCGAGACGGTCCTGGGTTGCGCGAATGTCCGAGAAGATCGCGTTCTCGGCTGCGTCGCGAAAGGCCCGCTCGTCGTCGTCGGGGATCGCGTCGCCGCGACCCTCGACGAGGCTCCTCGCGATGTCGCGGATGTAGTCGCCCTGATAGCCGTCCTCGGGGAAGTCCACCGGACGGCCGACGAGCTCCTGATATCGCGCACGAACCGAGGCACCGAGCACCTTCATCTGACGCCCGGCGTTGTTGAAGTAGTACTCGCGTTCGACGTGGTAGCCGACCGCTTCGAGCAGCCGCGCGAGGGTATCGCCAAGCACCGCGTTGCGCCCGTGCCCGACGGTCAGCGGGCCGGTGGGGTTCGCGCTGACGAACTCGACCTGCGCCCGACACCCCTTGCCCGTCGGCTCGACGCCGAGCGTGGGATCGGCGAGCAGGCCGACCAGCGACTCGTGCCAGAAGCGCGGCGCGAGCTTGAAGTTGATGAAGCCCGGACCCGCGATCTCCGTGCTCGCGACGACCCCGTGCGAATCGTCGAGATGGCGGATGATCGTCTCCGCGATGGCACGCGGCGGCTTGCGCTCGGCGCGTGCGATGCCCAGCGCCAGCGTGGCGGCGAGGTCGCCGTGCGAACGCTCCTTGGGGACCTCGAGGGAGCCCGACGGCACCACGGTCGTGTGCAGATCGCCCGCGGCGGTCGCGCGCTCGAGCGCGCCGGCGAGCAGAGCTTCGATGCGCTTCTTCATCGTCGACCTGTCACCGATCGCGGCGAGGGGTCGCTCGTCACGGCGAAGTCAAGCGCGAGCCGACACACACGGTGTCGCTAGCGAGTTCGCGGGAGAGCGTCAAATCCGAGCGCTCCGACGGACGTGGAGCGCTCGCTTCGGATCAGCCGGCGGCCGCGCGGGCCCCCTTCCGGGGCGCCCCCTCGGCCTTCGCGCGCTTCTGGCTCCTGCGCTTCTTCGCCGGCTCGACGCTCTCCGAGGTACCGGTGAGCTCGATCAGCGACATCGACGCCGCGTCGCCGGCGCGAACGCCGAGCTTCACGATGCGCGTGTAGCCTCCGGGACGGTCCTTGAAGCGCTCGGCGATGTCCGAGAACAGTCGCTGCACCGCCTTCTGGTCGCGAACGAACGCCACCGCACGGCGCCGGGCCGCCAGGGTGCCGGTCTTGCCCAGCGTGACCATGCGATCGGCGAAGCGACGGATCTCCTTCGCCTTCTCATCGGTGGTCTTGATGCGGTCGTGGCTCAGCAGCTCCGCGACGAGGTTGCGGTACAGGGAGTTGCGATGTGCCGAGGATCGCCCGAGCTTCCGTCCTGCCTTCAGGTGTCGCATGATTTCTTCGTTCGCTTCCGACGGGGAGCGACGGCATCACGCCGCCGCACTCCCGATCCATCTGCCACGACGCCGATCGGCGTCGCGGCCGTCTGCCGCTCTTCAGGCCGTCTGCTTCTCTCGCATCATCCGGCGTCGCTCGAGCTCATCCCGAGGCGGAAAGTTCTCGAGGCGCATGCCGAGCGACAGGCCCATCTCGGACAGCAGCTCCTTGATCTCGTTGAGCGACTTGCGGCCGAAGTTCTTGGTCTTGAGCATCTCGGCCTCGGTCTTCTGCACGAGCTCGCCGATGTACCGGAGGTCGGCGTTCTGCAGACAGTTCGCCGAGCGCACCGAGAGCTCGAGCTCGTCCACCGTACGGAACAGGTTCTCGTTGAGCTCCGCCGACGAAGCCTCCTCGGACGCGACCGCCGCCTCCTCGGGCTCCTCGAAGTTCACGAAGACGCCGAGCTGATCCTGGAGGATGCGCGCCGCGAGAGCGACCGCGTCTTCCGGACGTACGCTGCCGTCCGTCCAGATCTCGAGGGTGAGCTTGTCGTAGTCGGTGCGCTGGCCGACGCGCGCGTTGGTGACCACGAAGTTCACCTTGCGCACGGGCGTGAAGATGGAGTCGATCGCGATCGTGCCGACCGGCTGACCCTCTTCCTTGTTGCGATCGGCCGGAACGTAGCCGCGACCCGCCTTGACGGTCAGCTCGGCGCGGAAGTCGCCGCCTTTGCCCACCGTCGCGATCAGGTGCTCGGGGTTGAGCACCTCGAGCTCCGGTCCCGCCGAGACGTCGCCTGCGGTGACCCGCCGGTCGCCCTTGACCTCGATCCGGGCGGTCGCCTCGTTCGCGCCGTCGTGCAGGCGGAAGCGGACCTCCTTGAGGTTCAGGATGATGTCGGTGACGTCCTCGGTGACGCCCGGGATCGTCGAGAACTCGTGCAACGTGTTCTCGAAGCGCACCGTGGCGATCGCCGCGCCGCGCAGCGAGGAGAGCAGGATCCGACGCAAGGAGTTCCCGAGAGTCGTGCCGAATCCACGCTCCAGCGGCTCGAACTCCAGCTTTGCGTACGTCGGCGTCAGGCTTTTGTCGTCGATCTCGAGCCGCTTCGGCTTGATGAGATCGCGCCAATTCTGCTGAAAACCGTTCACGCTATCACTCCCTCGGTGGTCTCGATGGCCGCCGTGCGAATCGACCTCGGCCAGGCTTGCGACGCGCGACGCAGATCCGCGCCGTTCATCACTTCGAGTACAGCTCGACGATGAGCCGCTCGTTGATCGGCATGGTCAGGTCGGCCCGTTGCGGCAGCATCTTCACCGTTCCGGTGAACCCCTCGCGGTCGATCTCGAGCCAGTCCGGCACACCGCGGCGCTGCGACAGCTCGAGCGCCTCGACGATGCGCGCCACCTTCTGGCTACGCTCCCGCACCGTGATCTTGTCGCCCACGTTGACCAGGAACGACGGAATGGTGACCTTGCGGCCGTTGACCTTGAAGTGCCCGTGCCGGACGAGCTGGCGCGCCTCGGCGCGCGAGTTCGCGAAGCTCAGGCGGAACACGATGTTGTCGAGCCGGCGCTCCAGCGTCGTGAGCAGGGTCTCGCCGGTGACACCCTTCGAGCGCTCGGCGAGCGAGAAGTAGCGGCGAAACTGCGCCTCGAAGACGCCGTAGATCCGCTTCACCTTCTGCTTCTCGCGCAGCTGGATGCTGTACTCGGAGAACTTGTGCCGCCCCTGGCCGTGCTGTCCGGGCGGGTAGTTGCGGCGTTCGATGGCGCACTTGTCGGTGAAGCAGCGTTCGCCCTTGAGGAAGAGCTTCATGCCCTCGCGCCGGCACATCCGGCACACGGAATCGGTATTGCGGGCCACGTCAGACTCTCCTTCGCTTCGGCGGGCGGCAGCCGTTGTGCGGGATCGGCGTGACGTCGCGGATCAGGGAGATCGAGAAGCCGGCAGCCTGCAGGGAGCGGAGTGCGGGCTCGCGTCCGCCACCGGGCCCCTTCACGAAGACCTGGACACTCCGCATGCCGAAGTCGGCCGCCTTCTTCGCGGCGCTCTCGGCAGCCAGCTGCGAGGCGAACGGGGTCCCCTTGCGGGAGCCCTTGAAGCCCACCGAGCCCGCGCTCGCCCACGACACCACGCCACCCATCGTGTCGGTGATCGTGATGATCGTGTTGTTGAAGGTCGAGTGGATGTGGACCACTCCCTCCGAAACGGTGCGCTTGCCCTTCTTCTTGCGAGGGGCAGCAGGGGCCGCTCCCGCAGCGGGAGCCGCGGCCGGTGCGGCCGGCGCGCCTTCCTCGGCGGGCGCCGGGTTGATCTCGGTCTTCGACATTCGCCTCTACTCCCTCAATTCCACGAGGGGGCACTCGCCCCCTCGCTCCCCGCGGCGAAGCCGCGCGGAGTCTCACGCCCCGCGCTCGCTGCGCTCGGCCGCGCGCTGCGCGCACGGATGTGAGATCCTCCGGTCATCGTGCGATTCGCGGTCGTCATCAGCCCTTCGGCGGCGCCTGCTTCTTGCCCGCGACCGTACGCCGCGGGCCCTTCCGGGTGCGTGCATTGGTGTGTGTGCGCTGCCCGTGCACGGGGAGGTTCTTGCGGTGCCGGATCCCACGGTAGGCTCCGAGATCCACGTAGCGCTTGATGTTCAGCGTGATCTCACGGCGCAGGTCCCCCTCGACCTTCATGTTCTGGTCGATGTACCGGCGCATCTTCTGCAGGTCGTCCTCGGTGAGGACGTCGGTCTTGGTATCGAAGTCGACACCGGTCTCCGCGCAGATCTTGCGCGCGGCCGTGCGGCCGATCCCGTAGATGTAGGTCAGCCCGATCTCGATCCGCTTGTTCTTCGGCAGGTCGACGCCGGCGATGCGTGCCATGGTTGTGCGACTCTCCTTCGACTCAGCCCTGGCGCTGCTTGTGACGCGGGTTCACGCACAGTACGCGGACCACGCCCTCACGCCGGATGATCTTGCACTTCGGACAGATTTTCTTGACGGACGCCCGGACCTTCATGGCAGGTACTTTCCTCGTTCCTTCACGGGGCTACTTGACGCGATAGGTGATCCGCCCGCGGCTGAGGTCGTACGGCGAGAGCTCCACCGTGACCTTGTCGCCCGGAAGGATCTTGATGTAGTGCATGCGCATCTTCCCGGAGATGTGCGCGATGATCTTGTGTCCGTTGTCGAGGGCCACCCGGAACATCGCATTGGGAAGAGACTCCTGCACCACGCCGCTGACCTCGATCGCGTCTCCTTTCGGCATCTCCGTCCCCGACCTAGCTCGGCAGCGTGAGGATCTCGGGGCCGTTTGCGGTCACGGCGACCGAGTGTTCGAAATGGGCCGCGAGCCGCCGATCCCGTGTGACGGCGGTCCAGCCATCCTGCAGGACCTCGACCTCGTAGGTGCCTTCGCACACCATGGGCTCGATCGCGAGGACCATGCCTTCCTTGAGCCGGGGGTTCTGGCCCGCTCCGACGTAGTTCGGGACCTGCGGCTCCTCGTGCAGGCGCTGGCCGATGCCGTGCCCGACGAAGTCCCGGACCACTCCGTAGCCGTGCGATTCCGCGTGGTTCTGGATCGCCGCCGAGATGTCACGGATGCGGTTTCCCAAACGCATGTTCTCGATCCCGCAGTACAGCGACTCGCGTGTGACCTGCATCAGGCGGGCCGCGTTCTCGCTGACGCCACCGACTGCCAGGGTGACGGCCGAATCCCCGTAGTAGCCCTTGTGGACGGCTCCGAAGTCGAGGCCGACGATGTCGCCTTCCTTGAGGATGCGCTTCGCAGAGGGCATGCCGTGCACGACCTCCTCGTTGATCGAGACGCAGAGCGAGGACGGGTAGACTCGACCGCCGACGTTGTAGCCCTTGAAGGCCGGCACGGCACCGCGCTCCCGCGTCCACTTCTCGGCCCGCTCGTCGAGCTCCGCCGTCGAGACCCCCGGAGCGACCATCGCGCCGAGGCGCTGGAGCACCTCTGCCACGATCTGGCAGGCGGCCCGGATCAGGTCGATCTCCTGGCGGCTGCGAAGCACGATCATGCCGGCACCCCGAGGCTCGCCACGACGCGGCGGAACACCTGCTCGGTCGCCCCCGTACCCTGGACTTCGACCAGCGCCGAACGCTCGCGGTAGAACGTGAGCAGCGGCGCGGTCTCCTTGCGGTAGACCTCGAGCCGCGCGGCGATGATCTCCTCGCGATCGTCGTCCCGCTGGTACAGGTCGCCGCCACACTTGTCGCAGATGCCCGGACGCTTCGGCGGCTCGAAGGTCAGGTGGTACATCGCTCCGCACTTGCGACAGGTGCGACGCTCGGTGAGGCGGCGAACCAGCTCGTCTGTCGGGACGTCGAGGCTCAACGCGCGCAGCTTGCCCGGTGAGGCTCCCCCGCAGATGTCGTCGAGGCTCACGGCCTGCGGCACCGAACGCGGAAAGCCGTCGAGGACGAAGCCCTCGTTGCAGTCCATCCGGGCGAGGCGCTGCCGAACGATACCGAGCATCAGGTCGTCGGGCACCAGCTCACCCTTGTCCATGAATCCCTTGGCGCGCACGCCCAGAGCTGTGCCCTGCGAGATCTCCGAACGCAGCATGTCCCCTGTCGAGATGTGCGGCGTCCCGAGACGCGCCGACAGGAGCTCCGCCTGCGTACCCTTCCCGGCCCCCGGAGGTCCGAGCAAGACGAGCTTCGAGGAGGCGGGCGTCGTCACGTTGCTGCTGCACCCTAGCCACGACGTCCGCGCAAGCGACCACGCTTCATGAATCCTTCGTAGTTGCGAGTGAGGAGGTGGGTCTCCATCTGAGCGACGGTGTCGAGGGCGACACCAACGACGATGAGCAACGCGGTTCCGCCGAAGAAGAACGGCACGTTGAACTGCTGGATCAGGAGCGTGGGCAGAATGCAGACCGCCGAGATGTAGATCGCTCCACCGAGCGTGATGCGGGTCAGTATGCGGTCGATGAAGTCCGCGGTCTTCTTGCCCGGCCGGATCCCGGGAATGTAACCACCGAACTTCTTCATGTTCTCGGCGACGTCCACCGGATCGAATGTGACGGCCGTGTAAAAGTAGCAAAAGAAGATGATCATCGCCACGTAGATGACGTCGTAGAGAACATTGCCCGGCGTGAGGAGCTCGGCCGCCCGATCGGCCCACGGGTGCTGGACGAAGCTTGCGATGGTGCCCGGGAAGATCAGGATCGACGACGCGAAGATCGGCGGGATGACGCCAGCGGTGTTGATCTTGAGCGGCAGGTGGGAGCTCTGGCCGCCGTACATGCGCCGGCCCACCACGCGCTTGGCGTACTGAACCGGGATTCGGCGCTGGCCACGCTCGACGAAGATGATGCCGCCGATCACCAGGACCATCAGGACGACGACCAGCAGGACGACGAACAGCGAGAGCTCGCCCTCGTTCATGAACTGGAACGTGGTCGTGACCGCCGACGGGAGTGACGCCGCGATGCCGGCGAAGATGATCAGCGAGATGCCGTTGCCGATGCCGCGCTCGGTCACCTGCTCGCCGAGCCACATGATGAACGCGGTGCCCGCGGTGAGCGTGACCATGCTCATCAGCCGGAAGCTCCAGCCGGGGCTGTAGACGACGCCACCACCGCCCGGCGACTGGATCTGCTCCAGACCTATGCTGATGAAGAGGCTCTGGATCAGCGCCAGGGCGACCGTGCCGTAGCGTGTGTACTGCGTGATCTTGCGGCGGCCCGCTTCCCCCTCCTTCGAGAGGCGCTCGAGCGTCGGCACGACCACGGTCAGCAGCTGGAGAATGATCGATGCGCTGATGTAGGGCATGATGCCCAGCGCGAAGATCGAGAACCGCTCGAGCGCTCCGCCCGAGAACAGGTTCACGAGGCCGAACATGTTGTTCCGGGCCTCGTCGAAAAACGCCTGCATTGCCTTGCCGTCGATGCCCGGCGTCGGGATCGCGACCCCGATGCGGTACACCGCCAGCATTCCGGCCGTGAAGAGGAGCCGCTTCTTCAGCTCCTCGACACGCAGCGCGTTCGAAAACCCGGTGGTCACGCGACGACCTCGACGCTGCCGCCCCTGGCCTCGATGGCCGCCCGGGCGGACTGGCTGAAGGCCTGCGCCTTCACGGTGAGCGCGTGCTCGATCGCCCCGTCTCCGAGGATCTTGATGCGCTTGGCGCGGCGGCTCACGAGGCGCGCGCTGGCGAGCGCGGCCGGGTCGATCACCGAGCCTGCCGGGAAGCTCGCGAGGCTCGCCAGGTTGACGACCTCGTACTCCTTGCGGAAGGGGCTCGTGAAGCCGCGCTTGGGCAGGCGGCGCTGGAGCGGCATCTGGCCGCCTTCGTAGCCCGGGGGGCTGTTGCCGCCCGAACGGGACTTGCGTCCCTTGTGCCCGCGACCGGCAGTCTTGCCCAGGCCCGAGCCCGTACCGCGGCCGACGCGCTTGCGCGCGGAGCGAGCACCGGGAGCAGGATGGAGGCTCGAAAGGTCCACTTTAGTTCGCCTCCTCGACTTCGATCAGATGCGCGACCGCACGGATGCGGCCTCGCGCCTGCGGGGTGTCGGCCACGAGCGAGCGCGAGCCGCGCTTGCCGAGTCCGAGGCAACGCAGGGTCGCCCGCTGGCGCTCCGTGCCGCCGATCGGGCTACCTTGCAGAGTCAGCCGCAGTGTCTTGTTGGTGGCTTCCGAGAGCCCGGACATCCGCTTCAGCAGTTCGCTGATGCGAGCGTCGCTCTGTCTCACCTTGCGGGACTTCATGAGAACCTCGACCGTTCGCTCAGGCAGCGCCGAGCTCGGCGGCTTCCTTGTTGCGTGTCCGCGCGACCTGCTCGGGCGAGCGGAGCATGGACAGCGCCGTGATGGTCGCACGCACCATGTTGTGCGGGTTGTTCGACCCGATGCACTTGGTCAGCACGTTCTGTACGCCCGCGGCTTCGACGACTGCGCGCACACCGCCACCGGCGATCACACCGGTACCCGCACTGGCGGGACGCATCATGACGATGCCCGCGCCGAAGCGCCCCGTCACCTCGAAGGGAATCGTGCCTTCGCTGAGCGGGACGGTCATCAGGGCTTTCTTCGCCTTGTCGATGCCCTTGCGGATAGCTTCGGGAACTTCCTTCGCCTTCCCGAGACCGAACCCGACGTGTCCCGCACCGTCACCGACGACGACCAGGGCTCCGAAGCGGAACCGACGGCCGCCCTTCACCACCTTCGCGACGCGGTTGATGCTGACCACCTTCTCCTTCAGCTCGAGCCCATGAGGATCGACCCGCTCGCCCGTCGTTACCTGCACCGCTCGACTCCTTCGCGCCTGCCGTCCGTGCTGATGAAAAGTCTCAAAACTCGAGTCCTGCTTCGCGGGCGGCTTCCGCAAGCGTGCGGACCCGACCGTGGTAGAGGAAGCCGTTGCGATCGAACACCACGGCCTGCACGCCGGCGTCGCGCGCCTTGCGTGCGACCAGCTCGCCGACCTCTTTCGCCGCGCTCTTGTTGCCCGACTTGCCACCGAGCTTGTCCCGCACCTCGGCGGACCGGCTCGAGGCCGCCGCCAGCGTGCGACCCGATTCGTCCGAGATCACCTGCGCGTAGATGTGGTTCAGGCTGCGGAAGACCGTCAGCCGGGGCCGGTCGTCGGTGCCCCGCACCCGCTTGCGCACGCGAGCCTGTCGTAGAACCCGGCCCGGAGATCGCAGATTGGTCAACATGATCGTTCCTCGTGCACTCGCGCGACGCCGGAGCGTCTCAGGCGGCACCCGCCGCCTTGCCGGACTTCCGACGAATCTTTTCCTCGGCGTACTTGATGCCCTTGCCCTTGTACGGCTCGGGCGGACGGAGCTCGCGAATCGCCGCCGCGGTCGCGCCGATGACCTGGCGATCCGAGCCCTCGAGCGTGATCACGACCTGCTTGTCGATCTTCGCCGTGATCCCGGGGGGCAGCTGGAAGAGGATCGGGTGCGAGTAGCCGAGCGAGAACAGGATCGAGTTGCCGCGCAGATCCGCGCGGTAGCCGACACCGTTGATCTCGAGCACGCGCGTGAAGCCGGCGCTGAGACCCGTCACCGTGTTGTAGATGCTCTTGCGGGTGAGCCCGTGCAGCGCGCGCACCTGGCGCCCGTCGCTGGCACGCGCAACGAGGATCTCGTCGCCCTCCTGGCGCACCTGCACGTCCTTCGGGATTGCCACCGCGGCGGCACCCTTGGGCCCCTTGATCTCGACCGAGTCCGACTTCAGCGCGACGCTGACGCCGCTGGGAAGCTTGACCGGAAGTCGTCCAATGCGGGACATCGATCCAACCTCGAAGCTGCTGGCTCACCACACCGCGCAGAGGATCTCGCCGCCCACCTTGCGCTCGCGCGCCTGGCGGTCCGGCAGGATGCCCTGCGGGGTCGAGAGGATGTTCACGCCGAGTCCGCGGCGCACCTTCGGCGCGTTCTCGGCGCCGACGTAGACGCGCAGGCTGGGACGGCTGACGCGCTGGATGCCGGTGATCACCGGGCGGCGCTGTGCGTCATAGCGGAGACCGATGCGGATCTCCTTCTGCACGCCTTCGCCCACGACGGCGAAATCCTTCAGGTAGCCCTCGTCGACCAGAACCGTCGTGATGCGCTCCTTGACCTTCGACCATGGGACGTCGACGCGATCCTTGCGCGCCGCGCTGCCGTTGCGGATGCGCGTCAGGAGGTCGGAAATCGGGTCGGTCATCATGGGGCTTACCAGCTCGCCTTCGTCACGCCGGGGATCTGCCCCTTGCGAGCCAGCTCGCGCAGACAGATACGGCACAGCTTGAACTTGCGATAGAAACCGTGCGCCCTGCCACACGACAGGCAACGGTTGTACTCGCGCACCGCGAACTTCTGCGGAAGCGCGGCTTTGATCCTGAGACACGTCTTGGCCATTCGTCGTTTCCTCGACCGGCGCCTAGCTGCGGAAGGGCATGCCCAGCGCGCGCAGCAGGGCCTTGCCCTCGCTGTCGGTGCGCGCCGTCGTGCAGATGGTCACGGTCAGACCGCGAACCTTGTCGATCTTGTCGATGTCGATCTCGGGGAAGATGATCTGCTCGGTCACACCGAGCGAGTAGTTGCCCCGTCCGTCGAAGCAGCGGTCGCTCACGCCTTTGAAGTCGCGCACGCGCGGCAGGGCCGTGGAGAGAAGCCGGTCGAGGAACTCGTACATGCGGGCGCCACGCAACGTGACCATCGCGCCGATGGGCATCTTCTCGCGCAGCTTGAAGTTCGCGATCGCCTTCTTCGAGCGGGTGACCACCGGCTTCTGGCCGGTGATCGCGGTGAGCTCCGCAACCGCGGAGTCGATCACCTTGACGTTCTGGATCGCCTCGCCAAGACCCGTGTTGAGCACGATCTTCTCGAGCCGCGGGACCTGAAGCGGATTCGAAAGCCCGAGCTCCGACTGGAGCTGGGGCGCGAGGCGCTCGACGAAGGCTTTCTTCAATCTCGGGACCATCTTGCTGCCGCTTCCTTCTCGCTTCTCGCCGGAGCTCAACGCTCGGAGACCTCGCCGCAGCGATGGCAGCGGCGGGCGACGTTGCCGTTCTCGAGCACCTTCGAGCCGCCGCGCGTGGGCTTGTTGCAGCGGTCGCAGACGAGCATGAGGTTCGAGAGGTGGAGCGGCGACTCCTTCTCCACGATCCCGCCCACGGACTGCGCGTTGCTGCCCTTGCGATGGCGCTTCACCATGTTCAGGCGCTCGACCGTCGCTCGATTCTTCTCCGCGATCATGCGCAGGATCTTGCCGGTCTTGCCGCGCTCCTTGCCCGCGATCACGAGCACGGTGTCGCCCTTCTTGAGGCGGGTCGGGATGCGGGCCGGTCGAACGCCGCTACCCGCCCGGTTCTTCGTCAGAGCACTCATGGGACCTTCTCTCGAGCCTTCCTCGCCCGCGCCTTCAGATGACTTCCGGCGCGAGCGACACGATCTTCATGAAGCGCTTCGCGCGAAGCTCTCGCGCGATCGGGCCGAAGATGCGGGTGCCGACCGGCTCGCCTTCCTTGTCGATCAGGACTGCCGAGTTGTTGTCGAAGCGGACGTAGGAGCCATCCGGGCGCCCCACTTCCTTCGCGGTCCGGACCACGACCGCCTTGACGACGTCGCCCTTCTTCACCTTGGAGTTCGGGGTCGCTTCCTTGACCGACCCCACGATGACGTCGCCGAGCGACGCATAGCGCCGGCGGCTGCCGCCGAGCACCTTGATGCAAAGCACCTTGCGGGCGCCGGAGTTGTCGGCCACGTCGAGTACGGTTTCCGTCTGGATCATGTCTTGCCTCGACCGCCGTTCAGCCCTGGGCCTTCTTGAGAATCGAGAGAACGGCCCAACGCTTCTCGCGCGACAGCGGGCGCGTCTCGATGATCTCGACCCGGTCGCCGACGTTGCACGCGTTGCGCTCGTCGTGTGCCTTGAACTTCTTTCGCACCCGCAGGTACTTCTTGTACTTCGGGTGCTTGACGAGTCGCTCCACGAGAACGACCACCGTCTTGTCCATCTTGTTCGAGAACACGACTCCCGAACGGTGCTTCCGCTGTCCCGTCGACTGTTCCCCGGTCGTCATGTCTAGCGCCTCGCTCCCGTCGCACGCTCGCGCTGAAGGGTCAGCACGCGAGCGAGGTCGCGGCGCACCAGCCGCGCCTTCATCTTGTTCTCGATCTGTCCGGTCGCGCCGCGCAGGCGGAGACGGAACATCTCCTCACGGAAGTCGCGCTCCTTCTGCGCGAGTTCCTCTGCACCGAGTTCGCGAAGCTCTCTAAGCCGCATGGTGTCGCTCCACGAACTGAGTCGGGATGGCCATCTTGTGTGCGGCGAGGCGGAACGCCTCCTTAGCCACCGCACGGTCGACACCCTCCATCTCGAAGATCATCCGGCCCGGCTTGATGACGCACACCCAGAGCTCCGGCGAGCCCTTGCCCTTGCCCATGCGGGTCTCGGCGGGCTTCTTGGTGATCGGCTTGTCGGGGAACACGCGGATCCAGACGCGACCGCCACGCTTGATGTGGCGCGTGAGCGCGATACGCGCGGCCTCGAGCTGCCTGGCGGTCAGCCAGCCGCGGTCCATCGCCTTCAAGCCGTAGTCGCCGAAGGCCAGCGTCGCACCACGGTACGCGGTACCAGGGTTGCGGCTCTTGTGCTGCTTCCTGAATTTGACTCGCTTCGGGGATAGCATGACCTCTGCCTCGCCTCAGGCCCCGACGGCCTGACGCTGCTGCTCCTCCTCGCGCGAGAGCACGTCACCACGCATCACCCACGCCTTGATGCCGATCACCCCGTAGGTGGTCTTGGCCTCGGCGAAGCCGTAGCTGATGTCGGCGCGCAGCGTGTGCAGGGGGACGCGACCTTCACGGTACCACTCGCGACGCGCGATCTCGGCACCGCCGAGGCGGCCCGAGCACTGGATGCGGACGCCCTGGGCGCCCATGCGCATGGCGCGCGCAACCGCCTCTTTCATCGCGCGCCGGAACGCGACGCGGCGCTCGAGCTGCAGGCCAACGTTCTCGGCGACGAGCTGCGCGTCGATGTCGGGCCGGCGCACCTCGATGATGTTGATGTAGGTCTCCTTGCCCATGAGCTTGTTCAGCTCGGCCTTCAGCTTCTCGATCTCGGCGCCCTTCTTGCCGATCACGATGCCGGGGCGGGCAGTGTGGATGTTCACCTTGGCCTTGTTGGCCGCGCGTTCGATCTCGATCTTCGAGATTCCAGCGTGATACAGCCGCTTCTTCAGGAAGCGCCGCACCCGGATGTCCTCGTGCAGCAGCTCGGCGTAATCGCGCTTCGCGAACCAGCGAGACTCCCAGGTCTCGATGACGCCGACGCGGAACCCCTTCGGGTGAGTCTTGTGTCCCATTTGCTTCCTACCGCTCGTCGACCACGACGGTGACGTGACTGGTGCGCTTCAAGATCCGGGTGGCGCGGCCCTGGGCACGCGGCAGCGTGCGCTTCTGGGTCGGGCCCTCGTCCACGTAGGCCTTCTTCACGTAGAGCTGGTCGACATCCACGTTCTGGGTGTTCTCGGCGTTGGCGACGGCCGAGCGCAGCGTCTTGGCGATGAGCCTGGCCGCCTTCTTCGGCGTGAAGTCCAGAACGGACAGCGCCTCACCAACCTTGCGGCCACGGATGAGGTCGACGACCAGCCGTGCCTTGCGTGGCGCGATCCGGATGTAGCGGGTTCTCGCTCGGACTTCCATCGTTGCCTCAGCGCTTGACTGCGGCCTTCGTGTCGGACTTTCGGTCTCCCGAATGGCCGTGGAAGGTGCGCGTGGGGGCGAACTCGCCCAGCTTGTGACCCACCATGTTCTCGGTGACGAACATGGGGATGAATTTGCGCCCGTTGTGGACCGCGATCGTGTGACCGAGCATGTCGGGGACGATCGTCGAGCGTCGCGACCACGTCCGGATGACGCGCTTCTCGCCGCTGGAGTTCATCGCATCGACCTTCTTGACGAGGTGGTCGTCGACGAAGGGTCCCTTCTTGACCGAACGCGGCATCTAGGCGCTCCTCACTTCTTCTTCCGTCGCTGCACGATCAGCTTCGTCGTGCGCTTGTTGCGGCGCGTCTTGTATCCCTTGGTGGGCGTTCCCCAGGGGGACGTCGGGTGGTTGCCCTTGGAACGGCCCTCGCCGCCACCGTGCGGGTGGTCGACCGGGTTCATGGCCATGCCGCGAACGTGCGGGCGGCGGCCCAGCCAGCGCGTACGGCCTGCCTTGCCGAGCGACGTGTTCTCGTGGGCGATGTTGCCGACCTGCCCGATGGTGGCGTAGCACACCATCCGCACCCGCCGTTGCTCCCCCGAGGGCAGCTTCACCTGCGCGTAGTCGCCTTCCTTCGCCATCAGCTGCGCCGCGGTGCCCGCGCTGCGGACGAGCTGTCCGCCACGGCCCTCGGTGAGCTCGATGTTGTGGATCGTCGTGCCGAGCGGGATGTCCTTGAGCTGCAGCGAGTTGCCGGGCTTGATGTCGGCTCCGGGTCCGGCGACCACCGTGTCTCCGACCTGCAGACCGATCGGTGCCAGGATGTAGCGCTTCTCGCCGTCCGCGTAGTTCAGGAGTGCGAGGTGTGCCGAGCGGTTCGGATCGTAGTCGATCGACGCCACCTTGGCCGGCACCGTCAGCTTGTCACGACGGAAGTCGACCAGGCGGAACCGCCGCTTGTGGCCGCCGCCACGGTAGCGCGTGGTGACGCGGCCGTTGTTGTTGCGGCCACCGGTCGAGTGCAGCGGGCCGGTGAGCGCCTTGGGAGGCTTGGCCGACGAAACCGCTCCGAGATCGCGACCGGTCTGGAAGCGCCGACCGGGAGAGGTCGGCTTGAAGTAACCCGCGCTGCGCATCACGCCCCCTCGAAGAAGTCGATGCGCTGCCCTTCGGCGAGCGTCACATACGCCTTCTTCCAGTCGGAGCGGCGACCCATCGACCGGCCCACGCGGCGCGTCTTGCCGAGAACGTTCACCGTCCGAACCTTGACGACCTTGACGTTGAAGAACTGCTCGACCGCGCGCTGAATCTCGACCTTGTTGGCGTCACGCACCACACGGAACAGGACCTGGTTGGCCTGCTCGTTGACCAGCGTGCCCTTCTCGGTGATGAGCGGCGAGCGGATGATCTCGGAGTAGTGCTTCATTTCTCGAGCCTCTCGGCGAGCGCCTGCACCGCGTCCTGCGTCAGGAGAACGTGCTGGTGCTTGAGCACGTCGTAGACGTTGACGCCGGCCGAGCGCAGCACCTTGACGGACTTGAGGTTCCGCGCAGCGCGCTCGAGTGCGACGTTCTCGTCCCTGCTGACGATCAGCACGCTGCCGGTGAGCCCGAGAGCTCCCAGCATCTCGACGACGCGCTTGGTCTTGGCCTCCGCCAGCTCGATGCGATCGACGACGGTGAGCGCCCCGCTGCGCTGACGGTCCGCAAGCACGGAGCGGAGCGCCACCCGGCGAGCCTTTGCAGGAACCCGATAGCCGTAGTCGCGCGGCTGGGGCCCGAACACCGTCGCGCCGCCCGCCCAGATCGGCGAGCGGTTGCTGCCCGAGCGCGCACGACCGGTGCCCTTCTGGCGCCACGGCTTCGCGCCGCCGCCGGACACGAACGCGCGTGTCTTGGTCGCGTGCGTACCCGCCCGGCGGCTCGCCTGCTGCATGTGGACCACCTCGTATACGAGGTGGTCACGCGGCTTCTCGCCGAACAGGCCCGGCAGCGTGATGTCGCCCTTGCTGCCGCCGTCGGCGGCGCGCAGCGATGCACGAATCTCGGTGGTGGACTCGCTCACTGCTCGACTCCTCCGACCGGACGGACGATGACGTAACCTCCCCGGGAGCCGGGGACGGCGCCGCGGACGAGAATCAGGTTCTTGTCCGAACGGATCTGCACCACCGGGAGGTTGCGGGTCGTCACGCGGTCGCTGCCGTAGCGGCCGGCCATGCGCTTGCCCTTGAACACGCGCCCCGGGTACGAACGGTTGCCGATCGAGCCACCGTGGCGGAAGTACTCGTGCGTACCGTGCGACCCCGGGAAGCCCGAGAACCCGTGGCGCTTGATGACCCCGGTGTAGCCTCGGCCCTTGGTCGTGCCGGTCACGTTGACCAGGTCACCGTCCTTGAACAGGTCTCCCACGGTCAGCGTCGCGCCGACTTCGAGCTGCTCGCCGCCCTGGAACTCGCGGAGCAGCGAGAAGGTTCCCTGGCCTGCCTTCCCGGCGTGCCCGACGGCAGCCTTCGTCTCGCGGTGCGGCTTCGAGGCCGCGAAGCCCAGCTGGACCGCGGTGTAGCCGTCTCGATCCGGCGTCTTGCGCTGCACGACGACGCACGGCCCCGCCTCGATGACCGTCACCGGAACCGAGCGGCCGGTCGGCAGCAGCAGCTGCGTCATGCCGAGCTTCCTGCCCAGCAGGCCGAGTTTCTTCCGCGCCGGGACGGAGCCGACCTGCGCCGCGCCCTCAACGGTTGCCATGAACCACCTCTGTTCCGCGTGATCGCATCGTTACCAACCAGAACTACTGGAGCTTGATCTCGACACTACTGGAGCTTGATCTCGACATCGACGCCGGCCGAGAGATCGAGCTTGCCGAGCGCGTCGATCGTCTGCTGCGTGGGGTCGAGGATGTCGAGGAGACGCTTGTGCGTCCGGATCTCGAAGTGCTCGCGCGACTTCTTGTCGACGTGCGGCGAGCGGTTCACCGTGAAGCGCTCGATGCGTGTCGGCAGCGGGATCGGGCCAGCGAGCCTGCCACCCGTACGCCGCACGGTCTCGACGATCTCGCGCACCGACTGGTCGAGCAGGCGATAGTCGTACGCTTTCAGCCGGATGCGGATCTTGTCGTTCATTTCAATTTCGTCCCCGTGCGGCGCTCGCCGGAGTGCAAAGCACTCCGGCTCCGCTCCTCCGATGGACCTCGTCGCTGGGGCGAAGCCCGAGCGACTCGCTTGGTGGCTCGGTCCCGCCGAACCCGACTTCTCGAACGGTTACTCGATGATCTTGCCGACGACGCCGGCGCCGACGGTGCGCCCGCCCTCGCGGATGGCGAAGCGCAGGCCTTCGTCCATGGCGATCGGAGTAATGAGCTTGACGGTGACCTTCACGTTGTCACCCGGCATAACCATCTCGGTCCCCTCGGGGAGGGTCATGACGCCGGTCACGTCCGTCGTGCGGAAGTAGAACTGCGGGCGGTAGCCGTTGAAGAACGGAGTGTGGCGTCCACCCTCCTCCTTCGTCAGCACGTAGATCTGCGCCTCGTAGTTCGTGTGCGGCGTGATCGACCCGGGCTTCGCGAGCACCTGACCGCGCTCGATGTCCTCGCGCTTGACGCCGCGCAGGAGCGCGCCGATGTTGTCGCCCGCCTGGCCCTGATCGAGCAGCTTGCGGAACATCTCGACGCCGGTGACCGTGGTCTTGACGGTGGGCTTGATACCCACGATCTCGATCTCTTCACCGACCTTGACGACGCCCTTCTCGACGCGACCGGTCGCGACGGTACCGCGGCCGGAGATCGAGAACACGTCCTCGACCGGCATCAGGAACGGCGCGTCGATCGCACGCTGCGGCTCCGGGATGTAGGTGTCCACGGCCTCCATGAGCTTGTCGATCGAAGGCTCGCCGAGCTCGCCCTTGTCCCCCTCGAGAGCCTTGAGCGCACTGCCGCGGATGACCGGGATGTCGTCGCCCGGGAACTCGTACTTCGAGAGCAGCTCGCGAACCTCGAGCTCGACGAGATCGAGCAGCTCCGCGTCCTCGACCGCGTCGACCTTGTTCATGAAGACGACGATGCGCGGCACGCCGACCTGGCGGGCGAGCAGGATGTGCTCGCGGGTCTGCGGCATGGGGCCGTCGGTCGCCGCGACCACCAGGATCGCGCCGTCCATCTGCGCCGCACCCGTGATCATGTTCTTGATGTAGTCGGCGTGGCCCGGGCAATCGACGTGGGCATAGTGACGATTGGCAGTCTCGTACTCGACGTGCGCGGTCGCGATCGTGATGCCACGGGCACGCTCCTCGGGCGCCTTGTCGATCTGATCGAACGCGACGTACGAGCCCATCTTCTTCGCGGCCTGGACCTTGGTGATCGCCGCGGTGAGCGTGGTCTTGCCGTGGTCGATGTGACCGATCGTGCCGACGTTCACGTGCGGCTTGGTGCGCTCGAACTTTGCCTTCGCCATTGCTGCCTCTCCCAGTGTTCGCCGGGGCTGTTCCCGGCGATCCTCCTTCGATCGATTGCTGTCTGACTAGGCCCCGACGGCCTTGGCGGTGATCTCCTGGGAGATCGCCGCCGGAACCGGCTCGTAGTGCGCGAACTGCATGGTGTACGTGGCGCGTCCCTGGGTCATGGAGCGGAGCTCGGTCGCGTAGCCGAACATCTCCTTGAGCGGGACCTCCGAACTAATCACCTGCGCGCCGCCGCGCGGCTCCATGCCCTGGATCTTGCCCCGACGGCCGCTCAGGTTGCCGATGACGTCGCCCATGAAGTCCTCGGGAACGACGACCTCGACCGCCATGATCGGCTCGAGAATGACCGGCGACGCCTTCTGGCACGCATCCTTGAAGCAGATCGAGCCGGCGATCTTGAACGCCATCTCGGACGAGTCGACCTCGTGATACGAGCCGTCGTACAGGGCGACGCGGATGTCGACGACCGGGTAGCCGGCCATCACTCCGGACTCGAGAGCTTCCTTGACGCCCTTCTCGACGGCCGGGATGTACTCGCGCGGTACGGTACCGCCCTTCACCTCGTCCTTGAACTCGAAGCCGCCGCCCGGAGGAAGGGGCTCGACCCGAAGGAGCACGTGGCCGTACTGACCGCGACCGCCGGTCTGGCGAACGAACTTGTGCTCGTTCTCCACCTTCTTGCGGATCGTCTCGCGATACGCGACCTGCGGCTTGCCGACGTTGGCGTCGACCTTGAACTCGCGCAGCAAGCGGTCGACGATGATCTCGAGGTGGAGCTCGCCCATGCCGGCGATGATCGTCTGTCCGGTTTCCTTGTCCGTCCGCACGCGGAACGATGGGTCCTCGGTGGCGAGCTTCGCGAGCGACGTACCGAGCTTCTCCTGATCGGCCTTCGTCTTGGGCTCGATCGCGATGTCGATCACCGGATCCGGGAAATCGATCGACTCGAGGACGATGGGAGCGTTGTCGGCGCAGAGCGTGTCGCCCGTACGCGTATCGCGGAGGCCGACGGCGGCGGCGATGTCGCCGGCGCAGACGTCCTTGATCTCCTCGCGCTTGTTCGCGTGCATCTTGAGCAGGCGGCCGATGCGCTCCTTCTTGTTGCGCGTCGAGTTCAGGACGTGCGAGCCCGACTCCATCGTCCCGGAGTAGACGCGGAAGAACGTGAGCGCCCCGACGAACGGGTCGGTCATGATCTTGAACGCGAGCGCGCTGAACGGAGCGTTGTCCGCAGCCTTGCGCGTGTCTTCCTTGCCGTTCGAATCGACGCCCTGAACCGGCGGCTTGTCGAGCGGCGAAGGCAGGTAGTCGACGACGGCGTCGAGCAACGGCTGCACGCCCTTGTTCTTGAACGCGCTGCCGCAGAGCACGGGGACGACCTTGGACTCGAGCGTCCCCTTGCGGATGGCCGCCTTGAGCTCGGCCGGGGTGACGTCCCTGCCCTCGAGGTACTTCTCCATCAGGACCTCGTCGAACTCGGCCGCGGCCTCGAGGAGCTTGTCCCGCGCCGCCGCAGCGTCGTCGGCCAGGTCGGCCGGGATGGCGACAGCGGTGAAGTTGGCGCCCAGGCTGTCGTCGTCCCAGATCAGCGCCTGCATCGTCACCAGGTCGATCGAGCCGCGGAAGTTCTCCTCGCTGCCGATCGGCAGGTGGAGGGGAATCGCGTTCGCGCGCAGACGGTCCTTCATCATGTCGACGCTGCGCTCGAAGTTCGCGCCGACGCGGTCCATCTTGTTGACGAACGAGATGCGCGGGACGCCGTACTTGTCGGCCTGGCGCCACACCGTCTCCGACTGCGGCTCGACGCCGGCCACGGAGTCGAACAGCGCCACGGCGCCGTCGAGAACGCGCAGCGACCGCTCCACCTCCATCGTGAAGTCGACGTGCCCCGGAGTGTCGATGATGTTGATCCGGTGATCGTCCCAGTTGCAGGTGGTCGCCGCCGACGTGATCGTGATGCCCCGCTCCTGCTCCTGGGCCATCCAGTCCATCGTCGCCGTGCCTTCGTGGACCTCACCGATCTTGTAGTTGATGCCGGTGTAGAAGAGGATGCGCTCGGTGGTCGTGGTCTTGCCGGCATCGATGTGGGCCATGATGCCGATGTTGCGCGTTTTCTCGAGCGGGGCTTGACGTGGCATGGGAGGGTTCGCCTTGATCTTCAGCGCAGCGGTCTGCCCTGATCACCACCGATAATGCGCGAAGGCGTTGTTCGCCTCCGCCATGCGATGCGTATCTTCCTTCTTCTTGACAGCATTGCCGCGGTTGCTCGAGGCGTCGAGCAACTCGTTCGCAAGACGCTCGGCCATCGACTTCTCGTGGCGGGCGCGGCTCGACTGGACCAGCCAGCGCATGCCCAGGGCGACCCGCCTGGGCTGCCGGACCTCGACGGGAACCTGGTAGGTCGCGCCGCCGACGCGGCGAGAACGAACCTCGACCGCGGGCTTCACGTTGTCGAGCGCCTTCTTGAAGACCCCGAGAGGGTCCTCCTGGGTCTTCTCGGCGATGGTATCCAGCGCGCCGTAGAAGATGCGCTCGGTGAGGCTCTTCTTGCCACCAAACATCATGGCGTTCATGAACTTGGTGACCAGCCGGTCGTGATATTTCGGGTCCGGCAGCACGTCCCGCCGGCCCACCTCACCTTTACGTGGCATACGATTTCAGCTTCATGTCCCGCCGCCAGAGGGTGCAGCGGACTCGGTTGTGGGGGCTGACGGCATCGAACGGCGACTGCCGAGGCTACCCTGCCCTGTACGGTTGGCTGCTCCCTCGACGCTTACTTGGGTCGCTTCGCGCCGTACTTGGAACGGCCCCGCTTGCGATCCTGAACACCGACGGCGTCGAGCGTTCCGCGGATGATGTGGTAGCGCACGCCGGGGAGATCCTTGACGCGGCCACCACGGATCAGAACCACCGAGTGCTCCTGCAGATTGTGACCGATCCCGGGGATGTACGAGGTGACCTCGATCCCGTTGGTCAGCTTCACGCGAGCGACCTTGCGGAGCGCCGAGTTCGGCTTCTTCGGGGTCGACGTGTAGACGCGGGTGCACACGCCACGCTTCTGGGGCGACTTCTGGAGCGCAGGCGTCGCCATCTTGCGGCGCTGCTTCTCCCGCCCGTTGCTCACCAGCTGATTGATCGTCGGCATCGGTTCTCTCTGCAGATCTGTACGTTCTGCCCGCCGTCAGAGCGGGGGAAACCCCCGGGACGGGAGCCTCTCTCGATCTCGTGACTGCCCCCTCCCAACGCCCCGGACAGCGCCGACAACTCCACCGGCGCCCACGAGCATGGGCGAGAAAATCGCTAAAGCGTCGCGTTGTAGGGGACTACAGGTTGACTGTCAAGCGACCTCTGCCGGCGAGCCCGCCGGGGACTCCCCGACCAGGCCGGTCTCCTCGTCCGGAAGGCTGCCGGTCTCCGCCTCGTGGACCTCCACCTCGATCCGGTTGTAGCGCGAGACGCCCGTCCCGGCCGGGATCAGCCGGCCCATGATGACGTTCTCCTTCAGGCCGACCAGCCGGTCGACCTTGCCGTTGAGTGCCGCTTCCGTGAGCACCTTGGTGGTCTCCTGGAAGGACGCGGCCGAGATGAAGCTCTCGGTCGAGAGGCTGGCCTTGGTGATGCCGAGGAGCAGGTCCTCCGCTCTCGCGGGCTCGCCGCCCGAGTTCTCGATCCGCCGGTTCGCTTCCTCGAAGCGCCAGCGCTCGAGGTGGTCGCCGACCAGGAACTCGCTGTCCCCCGCGTTGGTGATCCTGACACGCCGCAGCATCTGGCGGACGATCACCTCGATGTGCTTGTCGTTGATGCGCACGCCCTGGAGCCGGTAGATCTCCTGGATCTCGTCCACCAGGAACTTGGCCAGCTCCTTCTGACCCTTGATGGTCAGGATGTCGTGCGGGTTGGTCGAGCCGTCCATGAGCGGGTCGCCGGCGCGCACGTGATCCCCGGGGTGCACCCGGATGTGCTTGCCTTTCGGGATCAGGTACTCGCGCGGCTCGCCGACCTCCGGCGTGACCTCGATCTTGCGCTTGCCCTTGGTATCCTTGCCGTAGGAGACCACGCCGTCGATCTCGCTGACGACCGCGAACTCCTTGGGCTTGCGCGCCTCGAAGAGCTCGGCGACGCGCGGCAGGCCGCCGGTGATGTCCTTGGTCTTCGTCGTCTCGCGCGGCATCTTGGCGAGCACGTCGCCGGCGACCACCTCCTGCCCGTCGACGACGGACAGGTGGATGCCGACCGGCAGCTGGTAGCGCGCCTCCTGGCCGCTCGAGAGCTTGACGGTCTTGCCGTCCTTGCCCTTGATCGAGATGCGCGGCGACGGCTGGGAGCCCGACGGCGTCTCGGCCGCGGCACCGCGCTTCTTGGGCTTGGGCGCCTCGGGCTGCGTGCCGAGCGCGGCCGTGTAGTCGATGACGACCGTGTTCGAGAGTCCCGTGCGCTCGTCGAGCCGGTCCTCGATCGTGACGGCCTCGATGAGGTCGCCGTACTTCACCGTTCCCGACACCTCGGTGAGGATCGGTGTGGTGTACGGGTCCCATTCGGCGAGCCGGGCGCCGGCCTTCACCGAGTCGCCGTCCTTCACCTTCAGCTTGGCGCCGTAGACGATCGGGTAGCGCTCGCGCTCGCGCTCGCGGCCGCTCTGCGCCGCCCCCTCGACGATCGTGATCTGGCTGTTGCGCGACATGACGACGAGGTCGCCGTCCTTGTTCGCAACGGTGTTCACGCCGTGGAAGCGCACCACGCCGGCGTTGCGCGCGTCGAGCTCCGTCTGCTCGACGTGGCGACTCGCGGTACCACCGATGTGGAAGGTGCGCATCGTGAGCTGGGTGCCGGGCTCGCCGATCGACTGGGCGGCGATGACGCCGATCGCCTCGCCGATGTTGACCATCTTCCCGCGCGCCAGGTCGCGGCCGTAGCAGCGGCTGCAGACGCCGTGGCGGGACTGGCAGGTGAGCACGGAGCGGATCTTGACGTGATCGACGCTCGCCTTCTCGACGAGGTCGACCTTGTCCTCGTCGATCTCGGCGTTCGCCGGGACGAGGGTGCTGCCGTCGAACGGATCGAGGATGTCCTCCAGGGCCACGCGGCCGAGGACGCGGTCACCGAGCGACTCGATGATCTCGCCGCCCTCGACGAGCGGGGTCATGTCGATGCCGTCGAGCGTCTCGCAATCGTCCTCGGTGATGATCGAGTCCTGAGCCACGTCGACGAGCCGACGCGTCAGATAGCCGGAGTTGGCCGTCTTGAGCGCGGTGTCGGCGAGACCCTTACGGGCGCCGTGCGTCGAGATGAAGTACTGGAGAACGGTCAGCCCCTCGCGGAAGTTCGCGGTGATCGGGGTCTCGATGATCTCGCCCGAGGGCTTGGCCATCAGTCCGCGCATGCCCGCGAGCTGGCGGATCTGCTGCGCCGAACCACGGGCGCCCGAGTCCGCCATCATCCAGATCGGGTTGAAGCTGTCGATCTTCTCGCCCTCGTAGACCTCCTCGCGCAGCTCCTTGAGCATCTCGTGCGCGATCGCGTCGGTCTTCTCGGCCCAGATGTCGACGACCTTGTTGTAGCGCTCGCCGTCCGTGATCAGGCCCTTCGCGTACTGGTCGGCGATCTCGGCGACCTCCTTCGTCGCGTCGTCGATCAGCTCGTGCTTCTTGTCGGGGATCTTCATGTCCTTGATCCCGATCGAGATGCCGGCGCGCGTCGCGTGGAAGTAGCCGGTGTCCTTCAGGCGGTCGGCGAAGATGACCGTCGCTTTGTTGCCCGAGCGGCGGTAGGCGATGTCGATGAGCTCGGCGAGCTCCTTCTTCTTCATCACCCTGTTGACCTTCGAGAACGGAATCTCCGCGGGCGCGATCTCGTAGAGCAGGACGCGGCCCACCGTGCTATCGATGAGCTCGCCGTCGATACGAACCTTGATCTTGGCCTGGAGGGCGACCTCCTCCTGGTCGAAGGCGATCCGCACCTCCTCGCGGCTCGAGAAGACGGCGCCGGTCCCCTTCGCGCTCGGACGTTCCCGCGTCATCCAGTAGAGGCCGAGAACGGTGTCCTGGGTGGGCACGATGATCGGCTTGCCGTTGGCAGGCGACAGGATGTTGTTGGTGGACATCATGAGGGCGCGCGCCTCGACCTGCGCCTCCACCGACAGCGGCACGTGCACCGCCATCTGGTCGCCGTCGAAGTCCGCGTTGTACGCGGCGCAGACCAGCGGATGGAGCTGGATCGCCTTGCCCTCGATGAGCACCGGCTCGAATGCCTGGATGCCGAGGCGGTGCAGGGTGGGCGCGCGGTTCAGGAGAACCGGGTGCTCGCGGATCACCTCGTCGAGGATGTCCCACACCTCGGGACGCTCCTTCTCCACCATCTTCTTGGCGCTCTTGATCGTCGTGACGGCGCCGCGCTCCTCGAGCTTGTTGTAGATGAAGGGCTTGAAGAGCTCGAGCGCCATCTTCTTCGGCAGGCCGCACTGGTGCAGACGGAGCTCGGGACCGACGACGATGACCGAGCGACCCGAGTAGTCGACACGCTTGCCGAGCAGGTTCTGGCGGAAGCGGCCAGTCTTGCCCTTGAGCATGTCCGACAGGGACTTGAGCGGCCGCTTGTTCGGACCGGTGATCGCACGACCGCGACGACCGTTGTCGAACAGCGCGTCGACGGCCTCCTGCAGCATGCGCTTCTCGTTGCGGATGATGATGTCGGGCGCCTGCAGCTCCATCAGGCGCTTGAGGCGGTTGTTCCGGTTGATCACGCGGCGGTAGAGGTCGTTCAGGTCCGAGGTCGCGAACCGGCCACCGTCGAGCGGCACGAGCGGCCGGAGATCCGGCGGGATGACCGGGATGACCTCGAGGATCATCCACTCCGGGCGGTTCCCCGACCTGCGCAGTGCGTTGAGAACCTTGAGGCGCTTCGCGAGCTTCTTGCGCTTCGCCTCGCTGGTGGCGGCGCGCATCTCGCTACGCAGCTCCTCGCTCAGCGACGCGACCTCGATCTCCTTCAGCATCGCGCGGATGGCCTCCGCGCCCATCTCGGCGCGGAAGCCATCGGGACCGAAGTCCTCGACGGCCTTGCGGTACTTGGTCTCGGTGAGAAGCTCGTGCTTCTGCAGACCGGAGTCCTTCGGGTCGATGACGACGTACGACTCGAAGTAGAGGATCTTCTCGATCTCCTTGAGCGTGAGATCGACCACGGTGCCGATGCGCGACGGGAGGCTCTTCAGGAACCAGATGTGCGCTACCGGCGTCGCGAGATCGATGTGGCCCATTCGCTCGCGCCGGACCTTCGACTGGATCACCTCGACGCCGCACTTCTCGCAGACCACGCCGCGGTGCCGCATGCGCTTGTACTTGCCGCAATTGCACTCGTAGTCCTTGGTCGGACCGAAGATCTTGGCGCAGAACAGCCCGTCGCGCTCGGGCTTGAACGTGCGGTAGTTGATCGTCTCCGGCTTCTTGACCTCGCCGTGCGACCAGGAGCGGATCTTGTCGGGAGAAGCAATCGAGATCTGCAGCGCCCCGAACGACACCGGGTTCTTCGGCTTCTCGAACAAGCTGAATAGGTCTTCCATCTCTCGTTCACCCTCGCCGGCGGCTGGACGTCCCGCGGGACGACGCCTGCCGCCGTCTCAGTTCGTTGGCGTCACTCTTCTCCGACGGCGGTCGCCAGGACGGGCGGCGCTTCCTCGAGAAGCTCCACGTCCAGCGCCAGGCTCTGCAGCTCCTTCAGCATCACGTTGAAGGACTCCGGCAGCCCCGGCTCGAGGACGCTCTCGCCCTTGACGATCGCCTCGTACATGCGCGTGCGTCCGACCACGTCGTCGGACTTGACCGTGAGCATCTCCTGCAGCGAGTACGCCGCTCCGTACGACTCGAGCGCCCAGACCTCCATCTCTCCGAGCCGCTGGCCGCCGAACTGCGCCTTGCCGCCCAGCGGCTGCTGGGTGACGAGCGAGTACGGGCCGGTCGATCGGGCGTGGATCTTGTCGTCGACCAGGTGGTGGAGCTTCATCATGTAGATGACGCCCACCGTCACCGGCTGGTCGAACGCCTGGCCGGTGCGGCCGTCGTACAGCGTGGTCTGGCCGGAGTCCGGCAACCCCGCCCTGGCCAGGAGCTCGAAGATCTCGTCCTCGGTTGCGCCGTCGAACACCGGCGAGGCGGTATGGATGCCTCGCGCAGCCTTCTGCGCGACCTTGACGATGTCCTCGTCGCGACACTCGGTGATGAGCTCGTGGAACTCGCGGCCGTAGAGCTCCTTGAGAGCCTTGCGGGCCGCCTCGACGCCGGACCCGTTGGACGACGCCGCAGCCCGTGCGACGTTGACGCCGAGCTGGCGGGCTGCCCAGCCGAGGTGGGTCTCGAGAATCTGGCCGACGTTCATGCGCGACGGAACGCCGAGCGGGTTCAGCACGATGTCGACCGGCATACCGTCGGCGAGGTACGGCATGTCCTCCTCGGGCAGGATGCGCGAGAGGACGCCCTTGTTGCCGTGCCGGCCGGCCATCTTGTCACCGACCTGAAGCTTGCGCTTGATGGCCACGAAGACCTTGACCATCTTGATGACGCCCGGCGCGAGCTCGTCGCCGGCCTGGAGCCGGGCGATCTTCTCCTGCGTCGCGCGCTGCAGCCGGTCGATCTGGTCGCGCATCGCACGGCAGGCACGCTCGAGCTCACCGTCGACCCGCTCGTCGCCGATGCGGATCTCACCCCAGTAGGTCGGGGGCATCGTGTCGATGTCGTCCACCGTCAGCTCGTGTCCCTTGGGCAAGAACTGCCGACGCTGGTCGTCCGCGATGCGGCCGGAGGTGACCTTGCCGACCACCAGCTTCTTCACCTTGCGCCCCGTGCTCTCGCGGACGATGCGGACCTGGTCCTCCTCGTCCTTGCCGAGACGCGCGATCTCGCTTTCCTCGATCTGACGCGAGCGGTCGTCCTTGGTGACGCCCTTGCGGGAGAACACGCGCGCCTCGATCACGGTGCCTTCGACGCCCGGCGGGACCTTCAAGGAGGTGTCCCGGACCTCGCCGGCCTTCTCGCCGAAGATGGCACGGAGCAGCTTCTCCTCGGGAGAGAGCTGCGTCTCACCCTTCGGCGTGATCTTGCCGACGAGGATGTCGCCCGGGCGAACCTCCGCACCGATGCGGATGATGCCCGACTCGTCGAGGTTCATCAGGGCTTCTTCGCCGACGTTCGGGATGTCGCGGGTGATGTCCTCGGGGCCCAGCTTGGTGTCCCGCGCGACACACTCGAACTCCTCGATGTGCACCGAGGTGAAGAGGTCTTCCTTCACCACGCGCTCGCTGATGAGGATCGAGTCCTCGAAGTTGTAGCCGCCCCAGGGCATGAAGGCGACGAGCACGTTGCGGCCGAGCGCCAGCTCGCCCATCTCGGTGGCCGGCCCGTCCGCGAGCACGTCGCCGGCAGAGACCCGGTCACCGCCCTGCACGATCGGCTTCTGATTGACGCAGGTGCTCTGGTTCGAGCGCTGGTACTTGATCAACGGATGGATGTCGATTCCCGTGTCGATGCCGTCCGAGCGCGGGTTCGTCGCCCGGATCACGACGCGGGTCGCGTCGACGCTCTCGACGATGCCGTCGCGCTTCGCCAGCACCGTGACGCCGGAATCCCGGGCGACGGTGCTCTCCATGCCGGTGCCCACGAGCGGCGCGTCGGTGCGCAGCAGGGGAACCGCCTGCCGCTGCATGTTCGAGCCCATGAGGGCTCGGTTCGCGTCGTCGTTCTCGAGGAACGGGATCAGCGAAGCGGCCACCGACACCAGCTGGTTCGGCGACACGTCCATGAACTCGAGCTGGTCGGGCGCCACCTGCTGGAACTCGCCGGCCGTGCGGGCCGAGACGATCTCCGCCGAGAAGCGCCCCTGCGGATCGAGCGGCGCGTTCGCCTGCGCGATCACGTGATCCTCCTCCTCGAGAGCGGAGAGGTAGTGGATCTCCTCGGTCGCCCGTCCCGTGTCCACCTTTCGATACGGGGTCTCGACGAACCCGTAGTCGTTGACGCGGGCGTAGGTCGACAGCGACGCGATCAGACCGATGTTCGGGCCTTCAGGCGTCTCGATCGGACAGACGCGGCCGTAGTGCGTCGGGTGCACGTCACGAACCTCGAAGCCCGCGCGCTCACGCGTCAGACCGCCGGGTCCGAGGGCCGAAAGGCGGCGCTTGTGCGTCACCTCGGAGAGCGGATTCGTCTGGTCCATGAACTGCGACAGCTGGGACGACCCGAAGAACTCCTTGATGACCGCGGCGACCGGCTTGTAGTTGATGAGCTCCTGCGGCATCAGCGTCTCGATGTCCTGCAGGCTCATGCGCTCCTTGATCGCGCGCTCCATGCGGACGAGGCCGATCCGGTACTGATTCTCGACCAGCTCCCCCACGGCACGCACGCGGCGGTTGCCGAGATGGTCGATGTCGTCGACCTGGCCGTTGCCGTTCTTCAGGTCGATCAGGTAGCGCGCGACCTCGAGGATGTCCTGGCTGCGCAGCGTGCCCTGCTCGAGCGGCGCGTCCAGGCGAAGCTTGTGGTTGAGCTTCAGGCGGCCGACGCGGGACAGGTCGTACCGGTCCTTGTTGAAGAACAGGTTGTCGAAGAACGTGCGCGCCGTCTCACGGGTCGGCGGATCACCGGGGCGGAGACGCTTGTAGATCTCCATGATCGCCTCGCCGGGCGAGGAGATCTTGTCCTGCAGCATCGTGTTGCGCAGCGACGGTCCGGCGTGATCGAGGAACAGGACGTCGAAGCGCTCGATGTTCCGCTCACGCAGACCCTCGAGAATCTCCGGGCTGATCTCCTGGTTGCACTCGACGAGGACCTCGCCCGTCTCCGGGTCGGGAATGTCGAACGCCGAGACCTTGCCGACGATGTCCTCGGGCGTGATCGGAAGCAGCTCGACGCCGGCGGCCTCGAGCTGGCGGATCGAGCCCTTGGTCAGCTTGCGGCCTTCCTTGACGATGATCTCGTTCGTCTCGGGATGCCGGACGTCGCGGCTCAGCTTGGTGCCGAGGTGCAACTCGGGTCGGAAGACGCGGCTCGCCTTCTTTCCGTCGAGGACGATCGTGTCCTTCTTGTAGAAGTAGTTGAGCAGGTCCTCGGTCGTCATGCCGAGAGCGCGCAGCAGAACGGTGGCGTGGAACTTCCGCCGGCGATCGATGCGGACGAAGATGATGTCACGCGGGTCGAACTCGAAATCGATCCACGAGCCACGATACGGGATGATGCGAGCCTTGAAGAGGAGCTTGCCGGAGGCGTGCGTCTTGCCCTTGTCGTCGTCGAAGAAGACGCCCGGCGAGCGGTGCAGCTGCGAGACGATCACGCGCTCGGTGCCGTTGATCATGAAGGTGCCGTTGGTCGTCATCAGCGGGATCTCGCCGAAGTAGACCTCCTGCTCCTTCACGTTCTTGATCGAGCGGGCACCCGTCGTCGGGTCGACGTCGTAGATGACCAGGTGGACCGTGACCTTCAGCGGGGCGGCGAAGTTGTTGCCGCGCTGGTGACACTCCTCGATGTCGAACTTGGGCTCGCCGATCGAGTAGCCGACGAAGTCGAGCTCCGCGGTGTCGTTGAAGTCCTTGATCGGGAAGACCGACTTGAAGACCGCCTGCAGGCCGACGTCCTTGCGCTGGTCGCCAGCGACGTCCTTCTGGAGGAACTCGTCGTACGAGCGTCGCTGGATCTCGATCAGGTTCGGGATCTCGACGACCTTCTTGATCTTTCCGAAGTTGCGACGGGGACGAAAATTCTCCGCAACCTGCGCCATTCGTTCTCCTTCGTCCTCGTTGCGTACGACCCGTGCGCAACGAAGGACTTCGCAGCACCGCGAAAGTGCTGCTCGCGACTAGAAGCTTCTCGACTTCCGAGCTTCGGCGGCCGATGCAGTGCTGGCCGTTCGCCGCGCCCCCAGAGAAAAAAGGCGCACGAGACCTGTTAGGCCTCGTGCCATCCTTTTTCCGGAACCTGAAATGTGCTGCGCGCCAGTCGGCGCGCTGGAATCACTGCAGCTCGACAGTGCCGCCGGCCTCCTCGAGCTTCTTCTTCATGTCCTCGGCCTCGGCCTTCGCCACGCCTTCCTTGACCGGCTTCGGCGCGCCGTCGACCAGGTCCTTCGCCTCCTTCAGGCCGAGACCCGTGAGCTCGCGAACGACCTTGATGACTTGGATCTTCTTGTCGCCGGCCCCCTTGAGAATGACGTTGAACTCGTCCTTCTCCGCCGCCGGGGCCGCACCAGCGGCCGCAGGGCCCGCACCGACTGCGGCCACCGCCACGGGTGCCGCCGCCGACACTCCCCACTTCTCCTCGAGCGACTTGACCAACTGGGACACTTCCAGAATGGTCAACCCCGAGAGGGTGTCAATGATCTCGTTCATCTTCTCTGCCGTGATGGCCATTGCTTTCTCCTCAGAACTCGACAGGGTCGTGGGAACCGCCCCGTCGTCGTGTCGCCGGAATCGCGCGCGGATCAGTCCGCGGGCGCGCCCTTCTCGGCGCGTGCCGCCAACAGGCGGGCGAATCCCGCACCGGGCTCGTTGAGAATACGGACGAGCTTGCTCGCAGGCGCCAGGAGGACGCCCAGCAGCGAAGCCCGCAGCTGATCCTTGCTCGCAAGCTTGGACAGCGCGGCGACGTCGTCGCGCTGGAAGAGCTGCCCGTCGAGGACGGCGCCCTTGATCGAGAGCTTCTCGACGTTCTGCGAGGAGTACTCGACCAGCTCCTTGAGCACGGTGATCGGGTCGCCGTAGCCGAACACCAGCGCCGTCGGCCCCTCGAGCAGAGCGGCCAGCGGAGCGAACGGCGTCTCGTTGACGGCGCGAATCGCGAGGGTGTTCTTGGCGATCTTGTACTCGCCCTCGAGGCTTCGGATCTTCGTGCGAAGCTTGGTGACCTGAGAGACCGTGAGGCCGCGTGGCTCGGCGAGCACCGCGACCGAAGCGCGGTCGAGACTCTGGCGAAGGCTCGCGACGATTTCTGCTTTGCTTTGAGAGATCACCGATCTTGTCTCCGAATCCACCCGCGCGACGCCGACCGCGTCGCAACGACGGGGTCGGGCAGCGATCAGGCCGCCACCTTGGGGTCAGGCAGCGATCAGGCCGCCACCTTGGTCGTCAGCGGATCCACCTTGATGCCGGGGCCCATGGTCGTCGAGACGGCGATGGACCTGAGGTACACGCCCTTGGCCGCGGACGGCTTCGCACGGACCAGCGAGCTCAGGACGGAATTCGCGTTGTCGAGGAGCTTCTCGAAGCCGAACGATCGCTTGCCGATCGGCACGTGAACGATGCCGGCCTTCTCGACGCGATACTCCACCTTGCCGGCCTTGATCTCGCGCACCGCCTTGGCCACGTCCATGGTCACGGTGCCGACCTTTGGGTTCGGCATCAGACCGCGCGGTCCCAGGACCTTGCCGAGCTTGCCGACCACACCCATCATATCGGGGGTCGCGATCGCGCTGTCGAAGTCGAGCCAGCCCTCACCCGTGATCTTGGTGGCGAGGTCGTCGGCGCCGACGAAGTCCGCGCCTGCCTCCTGCGCCTCGCGGGCCTTCTCGCCCTTCGCAAAGACGAGAACGCGCACGGACCTTCCGGTGCCGTGCGGGAGCTGCGTCGTGCCGCGGACGTTCTGATCCGCCTGGCGCGGGTCGACGCCGAGGCGAACGGCCAGCTCCACGGTCTCGTCGAACTTCGCGGGATCGCTCTCCACCGCGAGCTGCAACGCCTCCTCGAGGGAGTAGCGCTTCTCGCGATCGACCTTGGCCAGCGCCGTGCGGTGTCTCTTGCTCGAATTCGCCATGTCAGTCCACCACCTCGAGCCCGATGCTGCGCGCCGTACCAGCGACCGTACGCTCCGCGGCCTCGAGCGAGTTCACCGCGAGGTCGGGCATCTTCAGCTTGGCGATGTCGCGCACCTGCTCCTTCGTGACTTTCCCCACCATCTTGCGCCGCGGCTCGCCCGAGCCCTTCTCGAGGCCGGCGGCCTTCTTCAGCAGGACGGCCGCGGGCGGCGTCTTGGTGATGAAGGTGAACGAGCGGTCGGCGTAGACCGTGATGATGACGGGAATGATCAGTCCGGCCTGCGCCTGGGTCTGCGCGTTGAACGCCTTGCAGAACTCCATGATGTTGACGCCGCGCTGACCGAGCGCGGGCCCGACGGGCGGACTCGGATTCGCGGCTCCCGCCGGAATCTGAAGCTTGACTTCGCCGATGACCTTCTTCGCCACGACGCCCTTCTCCCTATGCCTTCTCGACCTGGATGAAATCGAGCTCGACAGGCGTCGCGCGCCCGAAGATACTGATCAGAACCCTGAGCTTGCCCTTGTCGGGCTTGACCTCTTCGACCACGCCGTTGAAGTCCTGAAAGGGTCCGTCGATGACCTTGACGTTCTCGCCGGACTCGAAGAGGACCTTGGGCTTGACGCCCCCCTCCTCCATCTGCTGCGTGATCTCGCGCACCTCGGACTCGCTGATCGCAGGCGGGTCGTCCGTGCCACCGACGAAGCCGGTCACGCGCGGCGTCGACTTGATGAACCCCTTGATGAAGTCGCCGAGGATGTCGATGTTGACGAGAATGTAGCCCGGGAAGAACTTGCGCGTCGACATACGCCGCTGCCCCTTGACCAGCTCCACGACCTTCTCGGCCGGCACGAGGACCTGCCGGAACGACTCGAGTTGCTCGACGGCGCGGTTGAGCTCGGCGATCGCGGAGGCTTCCTTGTCGCCCTTGTCGGCCTTCGCCTCCAGGGTGGCGAGGTCGGCCTTCTTCTTCGCGAGCTCGCCCCGGCGACGCTCGTCCAGTGACGCCTTCACCTTGGCCTCGTAGCCCGAGTAGGTGTGGACGACGTACCAACGAGGCGACGACGCGCCTGGAGCGGTCTTCGTCTCGGTCATGCGTTCCCCAGGATGTACTGCATGGCGTAGGAGAGCGCGAAGTCCACCAATCCCAGGAACGTGGCGACCACGACGACCGCGACGATGACGATCACGGTAGCGGAGTAGGTCTCCTTGCGCGTGGGCCAATGGACCTTCTTGAGCTCCTGCCAGGACTCCTTGACGAACTCGGCGGACCGCGGGACGAACTGGACCACCTGTCCGAGTCCACCCTGAGGCTGCCTGCCTCCGGATTGCTGCTCCATCGCGTGTTCGCGCCTCGCGGCTTCTCCCCGTGCTCCGTTGTTCCGTTCGGAATCGATGTGTCGATGCGTCCCGTCGTTCCCCGAGCGTGACGGGCCAGGCAGGACTCGAACCTGCAACCCCCGGATTTGGAGTCCGGTGCTCTAACCAATTCGAGCTACTGACCCCAAGTGGGGGACAGCCACGCCGGAATCGCTTGCCGTACCGCCCCGTGGCGGGACGGGCAGACCTCGCCGGAGCGCCCGGCACCGGCCCCTGTGGTCAGACCTTGACCTCCTTGTGCGCCCGGTGGCCGCGGCAGGCCGGACAGAACTTCTTCATGCTGAGCTTTTCGGTGGTCTTCTTCTTGTTTCGGGTGGTGGTGTAGTTCTTCCGCTTGCACTCGTCGCAAGCGAGACCAACGAGATCTCTCATCTTCTTCCTCTATCGCCGTATCGATTGACCTGCCGTCTGTTCCGACGAGCCCAGGAGCGGGATCGAACCGCCGACCTCGTCCTTACCAAGGACGTGCTCTGCCAACTGAGCTACCTGGGCCTTTCCGTGGTCGGCAGATCGTTCCTTTCGCAACTTTTTCTGCTCGCCAAACGCATGAGAGCGGGAAACGGGATTCGAACCCGCGACCCCGAGCTTGGAAGGCTCGTGCTCTAGCCAGCTGAGCTACTCCCGCCTGTCCGTCTTTTCCGACTTGTTCCGATTCGCCCCGTTGCCGAGTTGTCGATCGAGCAGTTTCAAGGATGACCGCGGTGCCGATCCGGCGACGCGCCATGGAGAGGGAAGGATTCGAACCTTCGAAGGCGTACGCCGGCAGATTTACAGTCTGCTCCCTTTGGCCACTTGGGTACCTCTCCTCAGACGAAAGCGGACTGCCAGCCGATGATCGGAATCGAACCGACAACCTACTGATTACAAATCAGTTGCTCTACCGTTGAGCTACATCGGCCCGAAGGGCCAGTTCGCACCCCACGCCCGAGGCAATGATTTGTCGATGTGCTGGTTCTCGCGGCAGGTATCGAACCGCCTCGCTAGCCCGTCCCAAAAATGAGATAACCGGCGTTCCTACCACCGGGATGATTCAAGTGTCAAGGCTCTGTCCCGGGCAACCCCGGCCCGACCATCCGGTCGGCTGCCCGCCGGCGGATCTCGAACAGTGCCAAGGCCGCCGCGACCGAGACGTTCAGCGATGCCGTCCGGCCCTGCATGGGGATCCGGACCAGCCGGTGACACCAGCGGCGGACCAGCGGGCGCATGCCCCCGCCCTCGGAGCCGAGGACCAGCGCGACCGGCATCCCGGGAACCGCCCCCGGGTCGTAGAGGCTGACGTCGGCCTCCCCCGCGAGGCCTACCGTCCAGTACCCGGCGCCCTGCATCGCTTCGAGGCTGCGCGCGATGTTGACCACCCGGACCAGGGGGACCCACTCGACCGCCCCGGCCGCGGCCTTCACCAGCGCGGGTGTCAGCTGCGGAGCCCGGTCGTGCGACAGTACGACCGCCCCCGCCCCGGCGGATTCGGCGGAGCGCAGGATCGCACCCACGTTGCGCGGGTCGGTCACCTCGTCGAGGACGAGAACGACGTTGGGCTTCGCCGCGAGAAGGTCCTCGATGCGCCACGCCCGGGGCGGACGCCCCAGTGCGACGACGCCCTGATGCGGAATGCCCTGCGCGACACGGTCGATGTCTTCGCGCGCGACCTGCTCGACGCGCACGCGACCGCCGGCCCCGCCGACAGCGGCGGCCCCGCGCGTGACCAGCACGCGATCGACGTCGTCCGGACGGGCGGCGAGGAAGGCCTCCACGGCGTGGTGCCCTGCTGCGACGTAGGGTGCCGCGGCACCACTGCGCCGCTCGTCGTTTACAGTCCCGGCGGGCTCGGCTAGCATTCGACGCCCGGGTCGATGGGGCGAACGCTTCACCGCTACGTGTTCCTGCAGATTCTCGCGCCCTTCGCCGCGGGACTCGCGCTGTTCACGTTCATTCTTCTGATCGCTCGCATCATGAAGCTGGTCGAGATGGTCGTGAACCGTGGCGTGCCGGCACTCGAGATCCTGCGCGTCTTCTCGTACATCCTGCCGGCGTTCCTGGAGGTCACGGTTCCCATGGCCCTGCTGCTGGCCTGCCTGCTCGCGTGCGGCAGGCTGTCCGCGGACAGCGAGGTCACTGCGATGAAGGCGGCCGGCTTGAGCCTCTATCAGATCGCGGCGCCCGTCGCCGCGTTCGCCGCGCTGGTCTTCGTGGTGTCCCTGTTTCTCTCCCTGTATGCGCGCCCCTGGGGCAACTCCGCGCTCAAGACGGCGATCTTCGATCTCGCGCGCACGCGCGCGACCGTGGGGCTCAAGGAGCACGTGTTCAACGACGAGTTCAAGGGTCTCGTGATCTACGTCGAGAAGATCGAACCACCGGGGAGCAATCTGCGCCGCATCCTGATCTCGGACCGCCGGCAGGCGGGCGAGGAGAATACCGTGGTTGCGAAGCGCGGCACGCTGGTCGCGCACGAGGACACGCGCTCGGTCAACCTGCGGCTCTTCGACGGCGTGATCTTCACCAGCCGCGAGGGCGAGCAGGGCTATCACAAGACGGACTTCAACACCTACGACGTGAACCTGAACCTCAGCGAGGCGTTGGGTCAGATGGAGACCCGCGAGCGAGAGCCGAGCGAGATGCCGCTGCGCGAGCTGCGCGAAGCCGTTGCCGCGGAGCGCGCAGGGGACCAGCACGGGCGGGCGCGGCGCGTCGAGCTGGCACGCCGCTTCTCGATTCCGTTCGCCGCGCTCGTCTTTGCCGTCATCGGCGTGCCGCTCGGGCTTCAGCCGGTGCGCGCCGTGCGGTCCCGCGGCCTTGCGGTGAGCCTCGCCATCATCCTCTCGTATTACCTGCTGCTGTCCGCGGCGGAGACGCTCGCGACGCAGGGCAAGGCGCCGATCGCGCTGGCCATGTGGACCCCGAACGTCGTCCTTGCAACGATCGGTTCGGTGCTCTTCTTCCGTCAGGCACAGGAACTCGGGAACCCCGGCGAAGGCCTCTCCTCCCGGCTGACGGCCGGCGCGCGGAGCCGCCTCGCGTCGGCGATGCGGCGGGCGGGTTGATGGACGGCGCGTTCTGGCTGCCGACGATCGCCCGGTACCTGCTGCGCGAGTTCGGGCGTTCGTTCGCGCTCTGTCTGGGCGCCTTCCTCGGCCTCTACCTCTGCGTGGACTTCTTCGAGCGCTTTCCGGGATTCCTCAGCCACGGCGCTCCGACGCGCCTCATCGTCCTGTATTTCGTGATGAAGATCCCCCTCATCGTGACGCAGATGACCCCGGTGGCCGTGCTCGCATCGATGCTGCTCAGCCTCGGCGGGCTCGCGCGTCGAAGCGAGCTGATGGCCATGCGCTCGTGCGGCGTCAGCATCTGGCAGATCGGGACGCCGCTGCTCGGTGCCTGCCTCGCGATCTCGCTGCTGTCCATCGGCTGGAACGAGTACGTCGTCCCTGCGGCGTCGATGCGAGCGCACCAGATCGACCGCGTCCAGATCAAGAACAAGTCGTTCCGCGGACACTTCAACGAGTCCGAGATCTGGTACCAGGGCGAGGGAAGCTTCACGAACATCGACCGCTTCGATGCCAATCGAAACGAGATCTACGGCCTCCGCCGCTACGAGTTCGACGACGATTTCGAGCTCCGCCGCATGGTCGAAGCTCGCGTGGCCCGCTGGACCGGCAACGGCTGGGAGACCAGGGATGTGCGCGAGATGCGGTTCGGCGAGGACGGGACCCTCTCGACCTCGCCGCTTCCACCATCCGCCCTGCGGCTGGAAGAAACGCCCGAGGACTTCACCGCCGTCCACCGCGAGGCGGAGGACCTCAGCTACCAGTCGCTCGCCCGCGAGATCGAAGACCTGCGCCGGAAGGGGATCGACACCACCGACGCGCGCGTCGATCTCTGGCTCAAGCTTGCGGTGCCGTTCACCAGCATCGTGATGGCCTGCATCGCGGTTCCGCTCGCTTCGCGCCACAACCGCGGATCGGGCGTGGCGGCGAGCGTCGGAACGGCGCTCGTCGTGGGCTTCGGCTACTGGGTCGTGCTCGCGCTCACCACCAGCCTCGGCAGGGCCGGCGTGCTGCCGCCACTGCTCGCCGCGTGGACCGCGAATCTGATCTTCGGCGCGATCGGGCTGATCTTCTTCCTCAGCGCGGACTGACGTTCACGTCGCCCTCACCGACCACCAGGGAGAATGCCGCCACGAGCGCCGTCCTCGGCCACCCGCACCGGCTTCGCGACCACGTCACCGCGACCGCCGGGAGGGGCCCTGCAACGCGCGTCGCGCGGAACGCCGCTCAGCGCTTCGAGTACTGGGGCCGCTTGCGCGCCTTGTGGCGCCCGTACTTCTTGCGCTCGACCTCGCGCGAGTCGCGCGTGAGGTATCCGGCACGCTTCAGCGCCCCGCGGAGATCGGGGTCGACGTCCAGGAGGGCGCGCGAGATGCCGTGGCGAATGGCCGACGCCTGCGCTGCCACACCACCCCCGCGCACGTTCGCCGACACGTCGTACCGGCCCTGGATCTCGGTGACCTCGAACGGCTGGTTGACGATCATGCGTGACGTCTCGCGCCCGAAGTACTCCTCGAGCGGCCGTCGATTGACCGTGATCCTGCCCTCACCGGGGGCCAGACGGATCTGGGCGATGGCGGACTTGCGCTTGCCGGTAGATTGAAAGATCGACGTTTGTTGTGCCATGACGCTCAATCCCGGGCCGCGACGAGGACCGCCTGCTGGGCCGCGTGCGGATGCTCTGCGCCGGTGTAGACCTTCAACTTGGTGATCAGACGGCGCGACAGCCGGTTCTTCGGCAGCATGCCCTGCACCGCGGTACGAACGAGCCGCTCCGGCTTTTCCCCCAGCATCTTGCCGGCCGACGTTGCTCGGAGTCCGCCCGGATACTCCGAATGGCGGTAGTAGATCTTGTCGGTCAGCTTGCGCCCGGTGAGGCGTACCTTCGCCGCGTTGATCACCACGACGAAGTCGCCGCAGTCGATGTGCGGCGAGAAGGTCGGCTTGCCCTTCCCGCGCAGCAGGTCCGCGATCTGGGTGGCCACCCGGCCGAGCGCCCTGCCGCTGGCATCGACGGTGACCCAGCGACGCTGCGCCAGCGCGTCCTCGCGCGAGACCACCAATGTCTTTCCCGGCATACGAATCGTCTTTCCAGGTGCCGACCCCGACCGATTTCGGTCCGGCCGGGTCGTGTCGAAAGCGCTGCTCTAGAGATGAAAACGGGGCCGACGAGGCTCGAACTCGCGACCTCCGGCGTGACAGGCCGGCGCTCTAACCAGCTGAGCTACGACCCCGTGATTCGGGCACCGATAACAGTCCCGTTCGGGCTCGGCAAGGACACGGGGAGCGTCGAGCTGCCCGGAGCAGGCGACGACACGACAGGCGGGGAGAGCCGTCGCTTCCTCCGCCGATCGGCCGTCCGGCACCGCGCGCCGTGGCTGCCGGTCGGATCGGGCTCGACTCGCCCGCGACGAGCCCCGGGGCTACTCGCTCGATGGTGAGGTTACAGGCTCGATGGTCACGGCCGCAGAGCGCGACCTCGCCCCTCGCCTCGAGTGGAGGGACCGGCCTGTCCGCACGGGCGGCTGCGGCTCGACGGCCGCCGGCCGCCGGCCGCCGGCCGCGGCATACAGCCCGAACCTACCCGGATGTCGGAACGAGTGGGCGGTATCCGGATCGAACGGATGACCCCCGGCTTGTAAGGCCGATGCTCTCCCGCTGAGCTAACCGCCCATTCCCCGGAGGGGCACTCTGCCCCCCTCCTCCGACCGGGCCGAGCCGCGGTCGACCCACTCCCCCGGCCTAGTTGAGGGAGTCCTTGAGGACCTTCCCGGGCTTGAACTTGGCGGAGCGGGAGGCGGCGATCTCGATGGTCTCCCCGGTCTTGGGGTTGCGGCCCTGGCGCGCCTTCCGCGCCGACACCGTGAACGTCCCGAACCCCGAAATGTTGACCTTGTCGTCGCTCTTGAGGGCCGCGATGATGTCGTCGAAGATCAGGTTCACGGCGCGCTCGGCCGTGATCTTCGGGAGATCGATCTTGCCCGCCATCGCCTCGATCAGATCCGCCTTAGTCATTTTGCCCCCTCTCGCAAAGCCGGCTCCAGGCCGGTGACGTACCAATACCAGAATCTCCTGACGCCGCAGGCAGCCCAACGCGTGTGAGGCGTCGCGCGACGGATCATTGCAGACGCGAACGCCGGCTGCACGCGGTCGGCCGAACGGGCCGACCGCGGCACGGGAGCCCGGTTTCCGGGCGTCAGTGCGTGATGACGTCGGTCGGCGAAGGAGGCGGCTCGGTGAAGCTCGCGATCTCGGCCGGCTTCTTGAGGAAGCTCCCGGGATCCTCGAGTACCAGCGCCTTCCGCAGCACGTCGTCCATGTGCTCGACCATCTCGATGGCGACGGTCTTGAGGGTCGAGGCCGGGATCTCGCTGATGTCCTTCTCGTTCTCCGCCGGGATGAGCACGTGCTTGATGCCGCCACGATGCGCGGCGAGCACCTTCTCCTTCAGACCGCCGATCGGCAGCACGCGACCGCGGAGCGTCACCTCCCCCGTCATCGCGAGGTCGGCCCGCACGGGGATGCGCGTCAGCGCCGACACCAGCGCGGTCGCGAGCGTGATGCCGGCGGACGGGCCGTCCTTCGGGGTCGCTCCCTCCGGCACGTGGATGTGCAGGTCGATCTTCTGGTAGAAGTCGCGCTCCAGACCCAGGTCGTCGGCGCGCGAGCGCACGTAGCTCATCGCCGCCTGCGCCGACTCCTGCATGACCTCGCCCAGGCGACCGGTGACGGTCAGCTTGCCCTTCCCGGGAACGACGGCGACCTCGATGTTCAGCAACTCACCGCCGAGGTCGGTCCACGCGAGCCCCGTGGTGACGCCGATCTTCACTTCCTGCTCGGCGCGACCGTATCGGAACTTCTCGGGCCCGAGGTACTTGGAGAGGCTCTTCGAGTTGATGAGGATGTGCGCGTCGCGGTTACCCTTGACGACCTCGACGACGACCTTCCTGCACAGCGAAGCGAGCTCGCGCTCGAGGCTCCGGACGCCGGCCTCCTTGGTGTAGTGACGGATGAGGCCGAGAACCGCGTTGTCGGAGAACTCGATGTTGCTCTCCTTCAACCCGTTCTGCTCGCGCACCTTCGGGACGAGGTACTTCTTCGCGATGTTGAGCTTCTCGAGCTCGGTGTATCCGGCGATCCGGATGATCTCCATGCGGTCCTGGAGAGGACGCGGGATGCGCTCGAGGTTGTTCGCGGTGGTGATGAACATCACCTTCGACAGGTCGTAGTCGACGTCGAGGTAGTGGTCGTTGAACGTGGTGTTCTGCTCGGGATCGAGAACCTCGAGCAGCGCCGACGACGGGTCGCCACGGAAGTCGGTCGACATCTTGTCGACCTCGTCCAGCAGGAAGACCGGGTTGTTCGAGCCGGCCTTCTTCATCGACTGGATGATCTTGCCGGGCAGCGCACCGATGTAGGTCCTGCGGTGGCCGCGGACCTCGGCCTCGTCGCGCACGCCGCCGAGCGACACGCGGACGAACTTGCGACCGGTCGAGCGCGCGATCGACTTGCCGAGCGACGTCTTGCCGACGCCCGGAGGGCCGACCAGGCAGAGCACGGGACCCTTGATCTCGCCGACCAGGCTCTGCACGGCGAGGTACTCCAGAATTCGCTGCTTTACCTTCTCGAGGCCGTAGTGATCCTCCTCGAGGATCTTCTCGGCCTCGCCGATGTCGAGCTTGTCGTCGGTGTACTCTCCCCAGGGCAAGGAGATGAGCCAGTCGATGTAGTTGCGGACGACCGTGGCCTCCGCCGACATCGGCGACATCATCTTGAGCTTCTTCAGCTCCTTCTCGGCCTTCTCCTGGGCCTCCGCGGTCATCCTCCGCGACTTGATCTTTTCCTCGAGCTCCTGGATCTCGTTCTTGAACTCGTCTTTCTCGCCGAGCTCCTTCTGGATCGCGCGCATCTGCTCGTTGAGGTAGTACTCCTTCTGCGTCTTCTCCATCTGCTTCTTGACGCGAGTACGGATGCGCTTCTCGACCTCGAGGATCTCGATCTCGGAGCGCATGTACCCGAGAACCTTCTCCAGCCTGGCGGCCGGATCGAACGTCTCGAGCAGCGACTCCTTGTCCTCGAGCTTGATCCCCAGGTGAGCGACGATGGTGTCCGCGAGGCGCGCGGGGTCGGTGATCGACGCCACCGACATGATCATCTCGGGCGGGATCTTCTTGTTGAGCTTGACGTAGTTCTCGAACGTCGAGTTGACGCCGCGGATCAGGGCTTCGACCTCGGTCGTCCCCTCGCAGGTCTCCTCGATCTCCTCCACGTCGACCAGGAAGAACTCCTGGTTCGGGACGAAGCGGGCGATGCGCGCACGCTTCTTGCCCTCGACCAGGACCTTGACGGTGCCGTCGGGCAGGCGAAGCAGCTGGACGACCGTACCGAGGGTTCCGACGTTGTAGATGTCCGCCTCGGACGGCTCGTTGGTCTTCGCGTCCTTCTGGGCCGCGAGGAGGATGAACTTCTGCTTGTTCATCGCCTCCTCGAGCGCACGGATCGACTTCTGCCGCCCGACGAAGAGCGGCACCACCATGTGCGGGAAGACGATGATGTCGCGCAGCGGCAGGAGCGGGGCGCGCAGGCCGCCACGCTGATCGTCGCCGCCCGGATCCTTCTTGTCCTTGTCGTTCCGGAAGAGCATCGAGTTGGGCTTCCTCACGCTGTCTCGGCAGCCTTCTGGTAGAGGATGATCGGCTGCTCGCGGCTGGTGATGACCTCCTCGGAGATCAGCACTTCCTTGATGTTGGGCTGCGACGGGATGTCGTACATGATGTCGAGCATCACGTTCTCCATGATCGCCCGGAGACCGCGCGCTCCCGACTTCCGCTTGAGCGCCTCGCGGGCGATCGCGGTCAGGGCACCGTCGGTGAACTTGAGGTGGACGTTTTCCATCTCGAACAGCTTGGAATACTGACGCGTGAGCGCGTTCTTCGGCTCGCGGAGGATGCGCACCAGGGCTGCCTCGTCGAGCTCCTCGAGCGTCGCGATCATCGGCAGGCGGCCGACGAACTCCGGAATCAGACCGAATTTGAGCAGGTCCTCGGTCTGGACCTCGCGCAGCAGGTCGGTCGCGTTGCGCTCATCGCGCTTGCGGATCTCGGCACCGAACCCGACCGCCTTCAGACCGACGCGGCGGCGGATGATGTCGTCGAGACCGACGAAGGCGCCTCCGCAGATGAACAGGATGTTGGTCGTATCGACCTGCAGGAACTCCTGCTGCGGATGCTTGCGACCGCCCTTGGGTGGAACGCTCGCCGTGGTGCCCTCGATGATCTTGAGCAGCGCCTGCTGGACCCCCTCGCCCGACACGTCGCGGGTGATCGAGGGATTGTCACCCTTGCGCGCGATCTTGTCGATCTCGTCGATGTAGACGATGCCGCGCTGGCACTTCTCGACGTCGTAGTCGGCGTTCTGAAGGAGCGACAGGATGATGTTCTCGACGTCTTCGCCGACGTAGCCCGCCTCGGTGAGCGAGGTGGCGTCCGCGATCGCGAACGGCACCTGAAGGAACCGCGCGAGCGTCTGGGCGAGCAGCGTCTTGCCCGAGCCGGTCGGCCCGATGAGGATGATGTTCGACTTCTGCAGCTCGACGTCGCCCGTTACGAGCTGCGAGTCGATCCGCTTGTAGTGGTTGTGGACCGCCACCGCGAGGATCTTCTTCGCGTGCTCCTGCCCGATGACGTACTGATCGAGGACCTTCTTGATCTCGGCCGGCTTCGGCACCGCGGAGCCCGACGTGACGCCCTCGTCCTGGTCGCACTCCTCGGCGATGATGTCGTTGCAGAGGTCGATGCACTCGTCGCAGATGTAGACGGTCGGTCCGGCGATGAGCTTGCGAACCTCGTCCTGGCTCTTTCCGCAGAACGAGCAGACGAGATTTCCGGACCGATCGTCACCGTGCTTGGCCATGGAACCCCCTGGGCCCTCTCTTCTCAGGCTCGTATCTTGTTCGAGCGGGCGACGATCACCTCGTCCACCAGCCCGTATTCGACCGCTTGCTTGCTCGTCATGAAGAAGTCGCGGTCGGTGTCCTTCTCGATGCGCTTCAGGCTCTGACCGGTGTGCTTGGCGAGAATGTTGTTTACCTGTTCGCGCACGCGGAGGATCTCGCGCGCCTGTATGTCGATGTCGGTCGCCTGCCCCTGGGCACCGCCCAGCGGCTGATGGATCATGATCCGTGCGTAGGGCAATGCAAACCGCTTGCCCTTTTCCCCAGCAGTCAGCAGGAGCGCCCCCATGCTGGCCGCCTGACCGAGGCACAGGGTGGAGACGGGCGGCCGGATGTACTGCATGGTGTCGTAGATCGCGAGACCTGCCGAGACCGACCCGCCGGGGGAGTTGATGTAGAAGTGGATGTCCTTCTCGGGGTCTTCCGACTCGAGAAACAGCATCTGGGCGATGACCAGGTTCGCGATCTCGTCCGTGACCTGGGTACCCAGGAAGACGATGCGATCTTTGAGGAGTCGCGAGAAGATGTCGTAGGCGCGTTCGCCTCGGCCCGTCTGCTCGACCACCATCGGAATCAGATTCGTCACCGATCGGACCTCGCAGCTGGGCTTTCGTTCATGGACGGAGTCTAGACGTTTCAAAAACCACGAGCAACGACCTATTCCGAGCCCGCTTCGGGCTCACGCGCGTCGACCTCTTCTACATCGGCACGAGCGACGAGTTGCTCAAGCGTCCGCCCTCGCGTCATCTCGGTACGCACCGCGTCACGCGCATGGTCGTGCGCGTAGTGCTCGCGCAGCTGCTCCGCGTGCTTGCCTCCGGACGCCACGATGCGGCCCAGCTGCTCCGCCAGCTCCTCGTCGGTTACACGAACGTCGAGCTGACGCGCGACCGCGTCAAGCAGGAGGTCCCGCCGGACCTCGCGTTCGGCCCGGGGACGGAGCTTCTCGCGCGCCTCCGCCTCGTGCTCCGGGCCGCTGAGCTGCAGCCCCCGTGCGCCGAGCTCCATCAGGAACTCGCGCAGAAGAGCGTCGATCCGCCGGCCAACGAACGACTCAGGCACGTCGATCTGGTTCTGCTTCACGAGCTCGTCGACCAGGCCTTCGCGCGCAACGACGTCGGCACGGCGGTTCCCCTCGCGCTCGAGCTGCTCGCGGATGCGAGAGCGCAACTCGTCGAGGGTCTCGCAGTCGCCGTGATCCTTCGCGAACTCGTCGTCGAGCTGGGGCAGCCGGCGCTCGGCGATCGCACTCACGGTCACCGCGTAGCGGACCTGCCTGTCCGTCAGCTCGGCCGGCGCGCCGTCGGGTGGCGGGCCATCGACGGTAAAGGTCTCGCCGACCCGCGCGAGCGCGAGTCGGTCGTCGATGACCGGTGGCAGCTGTCCGCCGGCCACCTCGACCGTCGCCGAATCGACGTTGAGGGCCGGGATGGCCTCCCCTTCGCTCTCCGCGGCGATGGCGATCGTCGCGAAATCGCCGCGCGCGACCTCGGTACGCCCCTCGACGGGCACCAGCTCGCCGTGGCGCAGCCGCAGCTGCTCGAGAACCTTGTCGATATCCTGGTCGACGATCGCGACGCGTGGCCGCGTGATCGTGAAACCCGTCGTCGCGACCTCCGGGATCGGCGGCATGACGTCCACGGTCGCGGAGAACGTGAGCGCCGTCTTCGGGTCGAGCGTGCCGAGCTCGAGCTCGGGCTGCGACACCATCTCGAGCTTTGCGTCCTCGACCGCGCTGGAGAATCCTTCGCGAACCAGGCTGGTGACGACCTCCTCGCGGATCTGGTCGCCGAACTGCCGCTCGATCACGCCGCGCGGCGCCTTCCCGGGGCGAAAGCCCCGGATGCTCGCGCGACGGGCGATCTCGCGGTACGCGCGCTCGAACTCGCTCGCCACGCGTTCGGCCGGAATCTCGATCGCGAGCTTCCGGCGGGTGGAACTGACCTCTTCGACCTCGAACTTCATCTGCGCTCCGCCGGCGTGCGCCGTGCCACGTCGCAACGGCCGCGTTCGGGCGTCACGAGGATCGAGTTGGGGTAACGGAGCCCCCCGGTCCCCACAACTGCGAGCGAAAGCGAGCAGTCGAGCGGTCGGCGGCGCTAGCCGGCGACCCGCACTGCGAGCGAAAGCGAGCAGTCGAGCGGTCGGCGGCGCTAGCCGGCGACCCGCACTGCGAGCGAAAGCGAGCAGTCGAGCGGTCGGCGGCGCATGCCGCCGACCCACACTGCGAGAGGGGGGACTCGAACCCCCACGGTTGCCCGCTAGATCCTAAGTCTAGTGCGTCTGCCAGTTCCGCCACTCTCGCGTGAAAACGCCCCCGCTGCAGTGGCGACGATAGCACCGGCCACCGGGGCTTGCACTCGCGGCGCCGCCGGCCGCGCTTCTCCGGACCGTCGCGGAAGGCTAAGAAAGTTTGGATGCCGCTATTCCAGAAGATCCTCGTCCCGCACGACGCGTCGGAGCCCGCCTCGCACGCATTGCAGGTTGCGGCCGACCTCGCGCGCAGCAGCGGCGGGTGCCTGGTCGTCCTGCGCGCCGTCGCGCCGTTCGTCCCTTTCTCCGATCTCGGCTCCGCCGAGGGCACGGGCTGGATCCCGCCCGAGAACGTGGTTGCGCTCGAGCTCGCGAGCCTCGAGCGGACCGTGAAAAAGGTCCTCGCGAAGGACTCCCCGCCGGTCGAGTGCCGGGTCGCCGTCGGCCCGCCCTACGAGACGATCATGGACGCGGCCGAGGACGCCGACTCGATCGTCATGGCGACGCACGGCCGCACTGGGCTCGAGCACATCCTGATCGGCAGCGTCGCCGAGAAGATCGTCCGCCACGCGACCGTCCCCGTTCTGACCATCCGCCCCACCGGTAAGCGGAAGAAGCCCCGGAGCTCGGGCAGCCGCCGCTGAGCGCGGGGCAACCTCATGCAGCTCCGTTCTCGCTGGATCGCGCTCGGCGCGCTGGCTCTCGGCGTGACCGCGGCGCTCTGGTACTGGCTCGACGACGATCCCGTGCCCGTCACGCTCGCGACCGTCGACCGCGGACGCATCGAACGCACGGTGGCGAACACGCGCGCGGGCACCGTGAAGGCCTGCCAGCGCGCTCGCATCGCACCCGCGACGGGTGGGCAGATCGAGCGGCTCGCAGCGCGCGAAGGAGACCACGTCACCGCCGGGCAGCTGCTGCTCGAGATCTGGAACCACGACCTCGCGGCGCAGCTCAAGCTCGCCGAGCGCGAGCACGTGTCGGCGGTCGCGCGGGCCGACGAGGCGTGCGTGCTCGCGGACGTGGCCGAGCGCGAGGCGGCGCGGCTCGTCCGGCTCCGCAAGCAGGGCGTCGTCTCGGAGGAGAACTACGATCGTGCCGCGGCCGACGCGAGCGCGCGGCGAGCGGGCTGCCGGGCCGCGCAGGCCGCCATCGGCGTGGGCGAAGCGCAGATCGACGTCACCCGCGCGGCACTCGAGCGGACGATCCTGCGCGCGCCGTTCAGCGGCATCGTCGCCGAGGTGAACGGCGAGGTCGGTGAGTTCGTCACGCCGTCCCCCGTCGGCATCCCGACGCCGCCCACCATCGACCTGATCCAGACCGGCTGCGCCTACGTGAGCGCGCCGATCGACGAGGTCGACGCAGCCGGGGTACGCGTCGGCATGCCCGCACGCGTGACGCTCGACGCGTATCCCGGCCGCCCGTTCGTCGGTCGCGTGCGGCGCACCGCGCCGTACGTGGTCGAGGTCGAGAAGCAGGCGCGCACGGTCGACGTCGAGGTCGAGTTCACCGACCCCGGCGACACGGCGGACCTGCTGATCGGATACAGCGCCGACATCGAGGTCGTGCTCGACACGCGCGAGGACCGGCTGCGCGTGCCGACCGAGGCCCTGCTCGAGGGCAAGCGGGTCCTCGTGCTCGACGGCGGCACGCTCGCAGGCCGTGACGTGCAGATCGGGCTCGCGAACTGGCAGTTCACCGAGGTCACGGACGGCGTCGAACGAGGCGAGCGTGTGGTGCTGTCGGTCGCCCGCGAAGGCGTCCGCGACGGTGCGTCCGCGGTGCCGGACGAGACCGCGCAAGCCGCCACGGCGCGCCCGTGATCGAGCTGCGCGGCATCCGCCGCACCTTCGTCGTCGGCGACCAGGAGGTCCGCGCGCTGCGCGACGTCGACCTCTCGATCGGCTACGGCGAGTACGTGTCGATCATGGGGCCGTCGGGCTCCGGCAAGTCCACGCTGCTCAACGTCCTCGGGCTCCTCGACCGTCCCGACGCAGGCTCGTACCGGCTCGAGGGCCACGACGTGACTGCACTGGGCGACGCCGAGCAGGCGCGCGTGCGCCGCGAGCGCATCGGCTTCGTGTTCCAGTTCTTCCACCTCGTCTCGTACCTGACGGCGAAGGAGAACGTGGAGCTGCCGCTGGTGCTCGCGGGCGTCCCTCCAGCCGAGCGGCGTGATCGCGTCGCGGCGAGCCTGCGCGACATGAGTCTCGCGAACCGCGCGCACCACCGGCCCGACCAGCTCTCGGGCGGACAGCGCCAGCGCGTCGCGATCGCCCGCGCGACCGTCACCCGTCCGGCGATGCTGCTCGCCGACGAGCCCACCGGCAACCTCGACCGCAGCTCGGGCAGCGACGTGATCGCGATCCTCGAGCAGCTGCGCGACGCAGGCCTCACGCTGATCGTCGTCACGCACGACGGAGAGGTCGGCGAGCGGGCACAGCGGCGCGTCCGGATGACCGACGGCAACGTCGTCGGCGACGAGAGCGCGGCGTGAGAACCGCCGACACGCTGCGGACCGCCATCCGCGCGCTGCTCCGCCATCGCGCGCGGAGCGGCCTCATGCTGCTCGCGATGGCGATCGGCGTCGCCGCCGTCGTCACGCTGACGGCCCTGGGCGAGTCGGCACGCCAGTACGTCGCGAGCGAGTTCACGTCGCTCGGCACCGAGCTGCTGATCGTCAGCCCCGGTCGCTCCGAGACACGCGGCGCAGGGGTGTTCTTCGGCGACACCACACGCGACCTCACGCTGGACGATGCGATCGCGCTGCTGCGCAGCCCGGCGGTATCGCGCATCGCCCCGCTCGTCGTCGGCACGACGCTCGCCTCGACCGGCAGCCTGCAGCGCGAGGTGCCGCTGATCGGCACGACGGCGGAGTTCCTCGAGCTGCGACGCTGGAAGCTCGCCCAGGGCAGATTCCTGCCCCCGGGCGATCCGGAGCGTGCCGAGAACGTCTGCGTGATCGGCGCCAAGGTGCGACGCGAGCTCTACGGCCCGCGTCCCTTCCTCGGCGAGTGGCTGCGCATCGCGGACCGTCGCTGCCGCGTCGTCGGGCTCCTCGCCACCGAGGGGCGCTCGGTCGGTATGGACGCGGACCAGGTCGTCGTGATGCCGGTGGCGATCGCGCAGGACCTGCTCGACGAGCAGTCGCTGGCGCGCATCCTGGTCGAGACGCGGGGCCGCGATCGCCTCCCGCAGGCGCAGCGGGACGCCGTCGACATCCTGCGTGAACGCCATCAGGGCGAGGAGGACGTGACCGTCGTCAGCCAGGCCGCGGTGCTCGCGACCTTCGATCGCGTGCTGGCGAGCCTCACATACACGCTCGCCGGCATCGCCGGAGTGAGCCTCGCCGTGGCCGGCATCCTCGTGATGAACGTGATGCTGGTGTCGGTGGCGCAGCGCACCGCGGAGATCGGGCTCCTCAAGGCGCTGGGTGCTCCGCGCCGGCAGATCCTCGCCGGATTCCTCACCGAAGCCGGCCTGCTCTCGGCGTGCGGCGCGCTGCTGGGGCTCGGCGTCGGCTGGGCCGGCAGCCTGCTGATCGGATCTCTCTACCCCGTTCTGACGGTGCACCCGCCGCTGTGGGCGGTGCTCGCCGCGTTCGCCACCGCGCTCGGCACGGGTCTCGTGTTTGGCGCGCTGCCGGCTCGTCGCGCGGCGGCGCTCGACCCCGTGCACGCGCTGGCCCGGCGGTGAGGCGCGCAGGCACGACATGATGTACTCCCGCGACCTCTTTCGTCTCAGCAGGCGCTCGCTGCTCGCGCACCCGCTTCGCAGCTCGCTGACCGCGCTCGGCATCGCGGTCGGCATCGCGTCGGTCGTCCTGCTCACGTCGATCGGCGAGGGCGTCCATCGCTTCGTTCTCGAGGAGTTCTCGCAGTTCGGGACCAACCTGGTCTCCGTCAATCCGGGACGCGAGCAGACGCTCGGCACCGCGGCGGGAATGCTCGCGACGACGCGTCCGCTCACCATGGGCGACACCGAGGCGTTGCTCCGCGTGCCGCACGCGCGGGCCGTGGTCTCGGTGGCGGTCGGGAACGCCGAGGTGAAGGCCGGTCCGCGCAGCCGGCGCACGACGGTCTACGGCACCGATCCGGCGCTGCCCGAGGTGTTTCGCTTCGAGGTCGGAATCGGCCGCTTCCTGCCGCCAGACGACACGCGTGCGCCACGACCGTACGTCGTTCTCGGGGCGAAGGTCGCGCGCGAGCTGTTCGGCGACGCGAGCCCCCTCGGACGCATCGTCCGCGTCGGCAGCGAGCGCTACCGCGTCGTCGGCACGATGCGCCCGAAGGGCGACGTGCTCGGCATGGACCTCGACGACACGGTCTACATCCCGACCGCCCGGGCCCTCGCGCTCTTCAACCGCGAGGGCCTCGTCGAGATCGACGTGCTCTACGAGGAGGGAGCACCGGTCGACGAGGTGGTCGCGTCGATGCGGCGCATCCTGATCGCGCGGCACGGGCAGGAGGACTTCACCATCACGACCCAGCAGCAGATGCTGGACGTGCTCGGCAACGTGCTGCGCATCCTCACGTTCGCGGTCGGTGCGCTCGGCGGCATCTCGCTGGTCGTCGGCGGCGTCGGGATCTCCGCGATCATGACCATTGCGGTGTCCGAGCGGACCTCGGAGATCGGGCTGCTGCGCGCGCTCGGTGCCGAACGGCGTGAGGTGCTGCGCCTGTTCCTGCTCGACGCGATCGTCATCGCCGCGACCGGCGGTCTCCTCGGCCTCGTCGCGGGCGCGGGCGGTGCGCAGCTGCTGCACCTCGCCTTTCCCGTGCTTCCCGTACGGACGCCCTGGAGCTTCGTCGTCGCAGCGGAGCTGCTCGCGATCGCCATCGGGCTGGCCGCCGGCGCCCTGCCCGCCCGACGCGCCGCCCACGTGACACCGGTCACCGCGCTACAGGCGGAGTAGCGCCGCAGCCGCGCCGCATCAGCCGCGGTACGGATGCCCGCGCCGGCGCTCGTACGCGGCGAGGTACATCGCGCGGTAGTCGGCGGCCGCACGGGCCCACGAGAAGTCCTGTGCCATCGCGCGGCGCCGCATGGCCGCCACGTGCGTGGGACGCTGGTGCCAGGTCGCGAGCGCCCAGCCGATCGTGTCCGCGAGGCTGTCCGGGTTCAGGTCGTCGAGCCGGAAGCCCGTTCCCTCCCCGGTCGTCTGGTCGTACTGGACCACGCTGTCGGCGAGCCCGCCGGTCGCGCGCACGATCGGCAGCGTGCCGTAGCGCAGGCTGTACAGCTGGTTGAGCCCGCATGGCTCGAAGCGCGACGGCATCAGGAAGAAGTCGGCACCGGCCTCGATGCGATGCGCGCGCGCGTCGTCGAAGCCGATCCAGGCCGCGAACCGATCGCGATGGGCACCGGCGAGCCACGTGAGGTGGCGCTCGATGTCCGGGTCGCCGGTGCCGAGCAGAACGACCTGCAGGTCCCAGGCGAGGATGCGCGGCAGCGCCGCGGCGAGTACGTCGGCGCCCTTCTGCCCGACGAGCCGGCCGACGAGCGCCAGCAGCGGGACCTCCGGCCGCTCGGGTAGCCCCGCTTCGCGCTGCAGCGCCACCTTGCAGATGGCCTTGCCCGAAAGATCTCGGGCATCGTACCGGGCGGCGAGGCGAGGGTCGGTCGCCGGATCCCACTCGGTCGCGTCGATGCCGTTGAGGATCCCGCGCAGGTCGCCGCTGCGCTCGCGCAGCACACCGTCGAGACCCGCGCCGTACGCCCCGGTCTGGATCTCGCGCGCGTAGGTCGGGCTGACCGTGGACAGGAGCGTCGCGTGATAGAGGGCGCCCTTGGTCAGGTTCAGCGTGCCGAAGTGCTCGAGCTCGTGCGCGTTGAGATGCTCGAAGCCGAGCCCGGTGACCGGAATGGCGCCGGGCTCGAACACCCCCTGGTAGCTGAGGTTGTGAATGGAGTAGATGCTCGCGCTGCCGTGCAACGGCTGGGCCCACTCCACGGTGTTGAGGTAGACCGGGACCAGCGCACTCTGCCAGTCGTTCGCGTGGAGGACGTCCGGGATCCAGCCGAGCGCCTTGCACAGCTCGAGTGCGGCTCGGGACAGGAAGGTGAAGCGCTCGAGGTTGTCGTCATAGGCCTCGCCCGGCGGCCCGTAGAGGTGCGGCCGGTCGAAGTAGTGTCGATGCTCGAGGAAGTAGATCGGCACGTCGCTGCCGGGGAGGCGTCCCATGCGGAGCCCGCACCAGGCGGTACCGAACGACATCGGCACGCCGAGGGTACCTTCGAGCCGGTCGAGCCCGTTCCAGTCGATCCCGGCGTACAGCGGCAGGACGACGCGCACGTCCATGCCCAGCGCGTGCAGCGCCTTCGGCAGCGCGCCGACGACGTCCCCCAGGCCGCCGGTCTTCGCGAACGGCGCGCACTCGGATGCGACGAAGAGAATCTTCACGAGGCGTAGAGCCGGTAGTCGACGTTCGGGAACAGGTTGTCGCGAGCCTCGAGCGCCGCGAGGGCCGGCTCGTCGATCACGCCCTTGTCGATCTCGTCGCTCAGACGGTTGAACTGCACGACGTGCTCCTCGAGGCGCCGCGTCGCGTAGGGAACCGTGGTGCCGGTGCGCAGGATGAACGGCCAGTCGCTGCTTTGCGCGAGCAGCAGCTCGCGCGCCGCCTGCGCGAGCGCGCGCTCGACCAGCGCGCCGGGCGACGGATGTCGCCGCGCAACCGCGGCCATGCGCTCCGCCGCGTGGTGCAGGTGCCGGTAGACCCAGGCGTTGCTCTCGTCGGCCCAGTACGCGCTGTAGCCCCGGTGCCCCCAGGACGACGCGCTGGGCGTCGCCACCTGGTTCGTCGGGTGACGCTCGAGGTAGTCGCCGGGAGTCAGCGTCTCCACGTCGCCCTGATCGTGGTGCAGCTGCCGGAACAGATCGCCGAGGAACAGCGGGCCCTCGAACCACCAGTGGCCGTAGAGCTCGGCGTCGTACGGGCTCACGACGAGGGGCGGGCGGTCCATGCCCGCCGCGAGGCGCCGCACCTGCTCCTGACGCGCGTTGCGAAAGTGCGCGGCGTGCTGGCCGACGCGGCCGCGCGCGACGTCCGGGTCGTAGACCCATTTGTCGTGCAGCTGCGCGTGCGTGATCGCGTGATACTTGATGCCGGTGTAAAGCCGGTGCCCCTCGGGGTGCACGTACGGTGCGATCTCCTCCATCGGCAGGTCGAAGCCGATGTCGCGGTAGAAGTCGCGGTAGTGCGGATCGCCGGGATACCCCTCGCGGGCGCTCCAAACCTGCTGCGAGGACTCGGCGTCGCGAGCGAACGCGGCGACGCCCGAAGGACAGTACACCGGTGCGTGCGCGCCGTAGACCGGCCTCCGGTCCGCGAGGAGAAGCCCGTGTGTATCGACGAAGAAGTACCGCACCGCGGCCTCGCGTAGCAGCTCGTCGACGCCCGGGACGTAGCCGCACTCGCCGAGCCACATCCCCCTCGGACGACGGCCGAAGTGCTCCTCGTAGAGATCGGCCGCGGTGTGCACCTGCGCACGCATCGCCGGCCAGTTGCGGTCGAGCAGCGGGAAGAACGCGTGCGTCGCGGTCGCGGTGATCACCTCGAGCGCGCCCGCCTCCTGCAGCGCGCGGAAGGCCGATACCAGGTCACCGTCGTGACAGCGCCAGGTGTGGCGCAGCGACAGGAAGCGGTCCCGGTACATGATCGCGAGGCGCTGGTAGTGCGGCTCGGGACGCGTGCGCTCGATCTCGCGCTCGGAGAGCTCGATGAGCCCATCGAGGTGCGCGGCGCTGCGCTCCTTGAGCAGGTCGTCGGTGAGCATCGCGATCAACGGCGGCGACAGGGAGACGGTGCAGCGAAAGCGGACGCCGTCGGCCACCAGCCCCTCGAACGTCTGCAGCAGCGGGAGGTAGGTGCCCGTCACCGCCTCGAAGAGCCAGCGCTCCTCCATGACGGTCGGATCGTCGGGGTGGCGCACGAACGGCAGGTGCGCGTGCAGGACCATCGCCAGAGAGCCGATCGCCACGCCGCTCACTCGCGCGCCGCGTCGGTGGTACCCCGCGTCGAGCACACCTCCGGCGGGTCGTTCGTCGCGGACGTACCCGTGCTCGCGACCGCACCGGTCGCGCTGCCACCCGGCGGGATCCGCTCGGCGGGCGGCGGCGTCAGGCGCGAGCCTGCCGCCGCGAACGCCTGCCAGCTCGCGCGCGCGCTGCGCTCGGGGGAAGCTTGTCCGCCGAGCCGGGACTCGCTGGCGCCACCGAGGCGCCGCTCGCTGGCGCCGAGCAGGTGCTCGCTCGCGCCACCTGCCTGCCAGCCCGGTGCGGCAGCGACGAGGCGCTCCTCGCTCGCGCCGCGCACGATGCGCTCGCTCGCACCCGCCTGCCGGAGCTCGCTCGCACCGAGCCACATGCGCTCGCTGGCACCGGCCCACCTGCGCTCGCTCGCGCCGGGGGTGAGACTCTCGCTGGCGCCGCCGAAGCGCAGCTCGCTCGCGCCGAGCAGGAACTCCTCCGACGCGCCGGCGAGCCGCAGCTCGCTGGCCGCGGCGAGACGCTCCTCGCTCGCGCCGCGACGCACCAGGGACCGGGGGCCACCGAGGTGCACCTGCTCGGTATCGGGTACGCCCTCGATCCGCGCCGGCGCCGCCGGTGCGGGGACCGTGCGCAGGATCTCCCAGCGGCCGATCACGCGACGGGCGAGCGTCGCGCCGATGCCACGGATCGTCACCGACCATGGCTGCTCGACGACGATCCGTCCCTGCGCCGTCTCCACCGTGCGCGCCGCGCCCGCGCGTTCCTCGGTGAGCTCGTACGCGGGCGGTCTGACCGCGTGCGGAAACGGTCCCGCCTGCCACGATGCTCGCTCGACCCCGCCGACCCACTCCACCCGCCGGCTGATCTCGTGTTGCCCTTCGCGGGCCGCCACGAACCCGCCGTCGCCCGTCGCGCCGCTCGCGGCACCCGCCCCGTCGTCGCACAGCGCTTCGTCGGTCGCGTCGGCGCCACTCGCTGCGCCGTCGCGCGAGGCACCGACCGCGGTGCGACTCCCGTGCGGCGCACCGACCGCGGTGCGACTCCCGTGCGGCGCACCGACCGCGGTGCGACTCCCGTGCGGCGCACCGACCGCGGTGCGACTCCCGTGCGGCGCACCGACTGCGGTGCGACTCCCGTGCGGCGCACCGACTGCGGTGCGACTCCCGTGCGAGGCATCCGGCGCGGTGCGACCGTCGGCAGGCGCCCGCCCTTCGGCCGGCCGCGCCACTCCCTCGTACGCTTCGGCGAATCCGGCGGCGTGCTGGCGCACGGTCATCCACTCGGCCGGCGCGTCCGGCGCCACGTCGGCACGCGGCAGATCGACCCGGGCCGAGCGCGCGATGCGTACGAAGTAGCCCTCGATCGACTTCATCCCGACCTCGACGCACGCCGAGCAGCCGGGCCGCCCGAGCGAGAAGAACCACTGCCGGTCGTGCCGCTCGACTCGGTGATCGAAGTAGGCGTGCGCGTTGGTGCCGTCGAAGATCCGTCCCGTGACGTCGTAGACCCGGAGGCAGAGCCACGCGGTCTCCCCGGCAGCGCCGAGGCCGCGGCGCGCAGCCTCGATCGCGCCGTCGGTCACCTCCCAGTACGTGTACAGCCGGTCGGGATCGACGGGCATCGCGGTGATGCGGTCCTCACCGTAGCCCCACGGGATTTGCTCGCGCACCGGACCGCGTTCGACGCCCGGCCCGAGGTCGAACTTCCTGGGCTCCGGCCACGGCGCACGGGGCTCGGCGGTGGTGTCCCCGCCGCCCGACGGAGGCGGCGCGATGCCGAGTCCTTGCAGCAGCCGCTCGAGGCTCCGCACGGCCCGACGGCCGCGCTCGCCGGCGTAGCTCCGGAGGGACTGCTCCTCGGGGACGTCGAGCAGGTGGCGGACGCTCGTGCGGAGCGTTTGCTTCCATGGCGCGTCGTGTCGCACGGATTCTGCCAGACCCTTCGCGCGGCCGTTACGGGCCGCCCTCCCCCACGTAGGTCACGCTACCACCCGCGACCCGCCCGACCAACGGCACTCATCGGCACGGAGCCGCCGGGCCTGAAGCCGGCGCCGCGTTGCCCCGAGGCCTCCCGGGAGCGCCGCACGGGCCGGAACACGGCCGCTAGTAAGGAAGCGCGCATTGTTGTAGTGCTCGTCACCGGTTCGCGGTCGGCGATCGACGACGGAGGGAGGAGCGTCATGCGGAGTGGCTTTCGAGGAACGGTGATCGGCCTGCTGGCGTGCGCCGCGTCTGTCGCGACGTCCGGCAACGCGCGCGCGGCCGACGACATGCAGCTCGAGGTCGGCAAGAAGCAGTACATGCAGTACTGCGCGACCTGTCACGGGCCGTCGGGCACCGGCACGGACGGCGTCGCCTCGGCCCTGTTCACCAAGGCGCCGACCAATCTCACGCTGCTCGCCAAGAACAACGGCGGCGAGTTCCCGATGATGGAAGTCATCGGCATCGTGAAGGGCGACCAGGCGATCGCCGCGCACGGCTCGCGCAAGATGCCGGTCTGGGGTCAGATCCTCGGCAAGCCGCTCGAGGATGGCATGTACGGACAGGACGCGGCGGACGCCCAGATCCTGACCATCGGCAAGTACCTGGAGAGCATCCAGGCGAAGTAGACCGGGCGGGTTCACCGCCCTCGCGGCCGCGCATGGCGTGCTCGTGCAGCACCTCCGGATGAGCGACCACGCCACGCGTCGCGGCTCGCGCCGCGCAGGACCCCGTCCGTGAGCGATCAGGACGCGATCGTCCGCGCGCTCGCGGATCCGTCGTTCCACCCGCACCGCCCGGCGGAAGTGCGTCATCACGAGACCCACGTCTCACACGTCTTCGTCGCCGCACCGTTCGCGTACAAGCTGAAGAAGCCGGTGCGCTTCTCCTTCGTCGACTTCTCGTCCGTCGAGACCAGGCGCGCCGTGTGCGCCGACGAGGTGCGCCTGAACCGCCGCCTGTGCGGGCCGCTGTACCTCGGCGTCCGCGAGGTCGTGCGCTGCGCCGACGGAACGCTCGCGCTCGACGGCGACGGGACGCCGGTCGAGCCGCTGGTCTGGATGCGCGCGCTCCCGGAGCGCGGCATGCTGCCCCGGGCGCTGGCCGAGGGGCGCGTGTCCGCCGAGCCCCTGATCGCGTTCGCGCGCACGCTCGCGGACTTCCACGCCGGTCCCGAGAGCGCACTCGACGACCCGCATTACGCCGAGCCCGCGGTCCTCGCGGCGCGCTGGCAGCACGTGCTCGACGACGCGGCGCCGATGATCGGCTCGGTGCTGTCGGCGCCCGACCACGAGGTGCTGGCCGACTTCGGACGGCTCTTCGTCGCGCGCCACGAGAGCCTGCTGCGTGGACGCGCGCCCGCGGGGCGCTTCCGCGACGGCCACGGCGACCTGCACGCGGGCAACCTGTGCCTCGTCGAGGAACGGCTGCCGGCCGAGGGTGGCGCGCCACCGGTCGAGCCCGGGCTCTACGCGTTCGACTGCCTGGAATTCTCGCCCGAGCTGCGCGCCAACGACGTCGCGTCCGAGGTCGCGTTCCTGGCGATGGACCTCGTCGTCCGTGGGCGCCGGGACCTCGCGGACGCTTTCGTCGACGCCTACGGCGCGGCATCGGGCGACGACGAGCTGCGCGTCTTGCTGCCCTTCTACGGGTGCCACCGCGCGAGCGTTCGCGGCATGGTGCAGGGGCTCACCGCAGCCGGGGCGAGCCAGCCCGACACGCGCCGGGAAGCGATCGCCGCAGCGCGCCGGCACTTCGCGCACGCGACGCAGCTCGCGTGGCGCGCGGCGGGACCGGCGATCGTGCTGTGCTCGGGCCTGAGCGGCTCGGGCAAGACGACGCTCGCGGTGGCGCTCGCCGCGACCACCGGCTTCCGGCACCTGTCCAGCGACTTGCTCCGCAAGGAGCACGCGGGGCTCGCTCCGCACGCGCGGGCGGCGGGCGACGTCGCGGCACGGCTGTACGATCCGCACGCCCGCGAGGCCGTCTACGCGGCCCTCGCCGACGCGGCACGCCGCGCGCTCGCGAGCGGTGAGCCGGTGATCCTCGACGCGACCTTCCACCGTCGCGCAGCGCGCGAGCCGATCCACGCGCTCGCCCGGGAGCTGCGCGTGCCGCTGATCGTCGTCCACTGCTCCGCCGCGGAGGACGTGATCCGCCGGCGCCTCGAGCACCGCGTGGCGCGACCCGACGAGTCGTCGGCGGGACAACCCGCGCTGTCCGACGCGGGCTTCGACGTCTACCTCGCGCAGCGCTCCTCGGCCGAGCCTCCCGGCGAGCAGGGGCACGTGCTGCACGTCGACAGCGCGTACGATCGCGACACCGTCCGCTACCACACGCTGCGCGCGCTCTGGCTCTGGCGGCGCGGCCACCCCGCGCACGTCCCGCTCAGGTTCGAAGCGTGATCTCGGCCGCACTCCGGTGCGCGAGAGCCATCGCCGTCAGCATCGGGTTCACCGACGGGCTCCTCGGCAGGATGCCGGTGTCGACGACGTAGAGGTTGTCCATGTCGTGGCAGCGGCCGAGCTCGTCGACGACGCCCTGCTGCGGGTCGCCGTGCATCCGGGTCGTGCTGAACGCGTGGTTGCCGCCGCAGGTCAGGTCCGACGCGCGCAGGTCGCCGGTGCGCAGGACTTCCGCCTCGGCGAGCGAGAACATCTCGTCGGGCATGCGGTGCACGCCCGGCAGCACGCTCGTCGCACCGGCGGCGAAGAAGATCTGCGCCAGCACCCACATCGCCTCGCCGAGGAGCTTCACATCCTCGGGGTGGAGCGCGTAGGTCAGCGCCGGATCGAGGGTGCTGCGGCGCGCGCGCACGCGCCCGAGCGAGCGATTGCACGAGCCGATCGCGTCCCAGATCGCGGCATACGGGAAGCGCGCCAGGTTCTGCTTCAGATCGAAGCCGAAGCCCGGCAAGCGCACCGCGAGCACACCGGGCGGCGCCCACAGCGTCTCGAGCTTGAAACCCTGCCGGACGAAATGCAGCGAGTGGTAGCCTTGGGTGGCACCGAACTGCGGGTGCGTGCGCTCCGGGAACACGCCCATCAGCGCGACCCCCGGGTGGAACTGCAGGTTCGCGCCCACCTGCCCGGAGCCGTTGGCGAGGTCGTCGCTCTTCTGCAGCAGTACCGGCGTCGCCATGCAGCCGGCGGCGAGCACGACGACCTTCGCGTCGACACGGACCCGGAACGACGTCGCGCCGGTGAACGGCGCGACGATCCGTCCCTCGATCCCGATCGCGCGCCTTCCCGAGCTCAGCACGCGCTGCACCTGCACCGACGTCAGCACCCGTGCGCCCTTCTCCACCGCAGCCGGCACGTAGGAGATGTCCACCGACTGCTTCGCGCGCGCGCGACAGCCGGTGAAGCACTCGCCGCTGCCGCGGCAGCCCCGGACGTTGCGTGCGATCGGCTCGGACGAGAAGCCGAGCCGCGTGCAGCCATCGCGGAACAGCAGGTTGCGCGGCCCCTGAACGTCGTCGGGCGTCGGCGCGATGCCGAGGAAGTCCTCGATCGCCTGGTAGTGCGGGTCGAGATCGGCGCGCGTCGTGCGCTTCAGGTCGTACCGTTCGCACCACGCATCGAGCGTGAAGTCGGGCGAGCGGACGCAGATGGCCGAGTTCACGAGCGACCCCCCACCGAGCGCGATGGCCTGCATCGTCGGCATGAAGAACCCGCCACGCGTCGAGCGGAGCCCGCCCTCGCGCATCGTGCGCGCCATCGAGAGGGATCCATCGAGCACGAAGTCGTCGGGCGTGAACGGCGGGCCTTCCTCGACGAGCACGACGTCCTTGCCGGAAGCGGCGACCTCGTACGCGACCACCGCTCCAGCCGGCCCCGAGCCCACGACCACGACGTCGCACGACTCGTGCACGTCGCGCTCGTAGTCCGCCCAGACGCGGACCTCTCCGCTCATGCCCGCTCCCCTGCCGACTCGGCGAAGTCCGGGTGCAGCGGGCCCTCGTGGCCGAGGGGCTCGGGCGTCCCCGGCGGGGTGACGTCTCCGGCGCGGTGGCGGATGGTGCTGCGCGGCTGGCCGACGCGCGGCCAGAGCAGATCGGCCGCGCACACGGGCGTCGGGAGGGCGCGCGGCGCGATGCCGAGCGTGCGCAGCACGACGGGATCGGCGAAGTAGCCCATGGTGAGGATCGCGCGCAGCGAGACGAACACCAGACGCCGCGGCAGCAGCCGGCTCGCCTGCCAGCCGCGCAGGTAGGCCACCTGCTGCGCCGCGTCCAGCGAGGAGAAGCGCCGCATCCCGCCTGCACCCGGTGCGGGGAAGAGCAGCGTCGCGTGCTCGACCAGCACGAAGAGGAGCCGTACGAGAAGGCGGGTCGACGGCTGCTGGGCCGCGACGAAGCGGTCGACGTGCGCGGGGATCCCGGCGTCGATCCCCGACGGCTGGATTGCGCCACCGCGCGGATACGACGCGAGCGCAGCCGCGGCGACCGTCGCGTACTCGCGCGGCGACAGCGCTGCGTTCCGGTCCGGCGGCGTCGGGTAGCCCGCAAGGAACCGGTACGCCCCGTACCCGAGAACCCCCGCGAGAACCGGTAGCCACATCTGCACGAGCATAGCGGTTCCCGCGCCGCTTCCCAGCGGGGCCCGCCATCCTGCCGCAGATCCTGTTGTGTTATGCCGCGGGCACAGCGAGGATCCGACGAATGGACGCGATCGACATCATCCGGCGGCGGCTGAAGGAGGACCGGGTTCCCGACGTCCCCGACGAGATCACCGAGAAGAAGAAGCGACCGCGCGAGGTCGCCTTCATGGACGTCAACCTCTGCTTTCCGTGCGGCAAGTGTCCCGAGTTCTGCCCCGTCCAGTGCATCGAGCACCTCGCGGCCGGCGCCGTTTCGGGACGTGGCGTGCAGCCCGTGCAGGACCGCTTCCAGGAGTGCATCGGCTGCTACATCTGCGTCGAGGTGTGCGCGCTCCTGACCGACTACGACGCCGTGCGCATGTACGACGTGAATCTCGTCGAGCAGGTCCTCGGCGTGACGATCGACGACCGCAAGCCGGCAGAGTACGTCCCGGCCGAGCCGTACGAGGAGTACTTCTCGGAGGGCGGCGGCTACCGGCACATGGGCAACGGCTCGCGCATCCGGGAGAAAATGAACGCCGAGGAGTGGGCGGTCATCAAGCGCGCGAAGGGCTGAGGCCACCTACCCGTCATGACACCTGCTCCCGCGGCCCGGCAGCCGGCCATGCGGCCGCTCACCGTGCTACTCGGCGTCGCCATGGTGGCGCTGCTCGGCCTCATCGAGCTGGGCGTCCTCGAGTACACGTACGAACGGCTGGACATCTGACACCGCTGGTTCATGGGGCTGCTCCTCGGCTCGCTGCTCGACAGCCTGGTGAACGTGCCGATCGCGACCCTCGGGCGCGGCGGCCCGGTGGACGCGGGTGCGTCGTCGAACGGTCGCACGGTCGTCGCGGTGCACCTCGGCGGAGCGCTGATCCCCGCCCTGGTCTCCATGTACCTCCTGTTCCCGCATGGTCTGTTCGGCACCGGCGCGATCGCCGTCGCCGCCGTCGCGGGGATCAGCCACGCGCTCGCCCCCCCCTTACCGGGCAAGGGGATCGCGATGCCGGTGCTCGTGCCACCACTCGCAGCCGCGGTCGTGGCGCTGTTGCTCGCGCCCGACGCGGCCCCCGCGCTCGCCTACGCGGTGGGCAGCCTCGGCAGCCTGCTCGGTGCCGACGTCGCGAATCTCCATCGCATCCGCGAGCTGGGTGCGCCGGCGGTCTCGATCGGCGGCGCCGGCACGCACGACGCTGTCTTCCTCACCGGAATCCTGGCCGTGCTGCTGGCCTGAGCCCGCAGTCGGCGAAGCACACGGAGACGCGACGACGATGAACGAGCCGACCCGCTTCTACGCCGACACCGGCGCGTACGTCGACTGCCGCGTCAAGCGCGGCTTCCCGCTCGGCGGCATCGGCGCCGGGCAGGTCTGCATCAACACCGACGGCAGCTTCGGCGAGCTGCGCGCGAACAACAATTGGATGTGCCCCGTCCGCGGCCTGCGCGGCAGCTTCTTCGCACTGTACGCACGCAGCGGTGATGGCGCGCGGAGCATCCTGCTGCGCCGCCCACCCGCGCCGGGCGCGGCCCCCGACTACGCCCGCGCCGTCCACGTCGAGTCGACGACGTTCACCGGGCTGCTGCCCGCGTTCTCGCTGCGCTTCGAGCACGGGCTGCCGTTCGGGCTCACGCTCGACGGCTTCACGCCGCACGTCCCGCACGACCTCGCAAGCTCGACTCTGCCCGCCGCCGTGTTCCGCTTCCGCTTCGAGAACCCGGGAAGCAACGAGATCACCGCCGCGATCCTGTTCTCGTTCGAGAACGTGCTCGGGCGCGGTGGCACCGGTCACCTCGGCGTCGAGCTGGGGCCGGAGGGGGAGCTGACCGGAGTCCGGCCGCGCGTCGTGTACGACAGCGTCGCGGGGAACTTCCAGGAGGCGGCCACCGTCGCGGGACGGCAAGGCGTTCGCTTCCGCACCGAGCAGCGCTGGGACGAGCGCGACCACCGCCGCTCGGTCACCGGCCAGTACCTGATGCTGGTCGAGCCCTCACCGGGGCTCGAGGTGACGGTGTGCGACGGCTGGAACGCGGACGCCGAGGCGAGCAGCGTGCTCGACGAGTTCGCGCGCGAGGGCCGCATCTCGTCGCGCGACGGCGGACGGCGCGGCGAGGACGGCGCGTATCGTCCGGCGGCGGCCTGCGCGGCCCGGATGACGCTGCCGCCGCAGGCGCGCCGCGACGTGGTGTTCGTCCTCGCCTGGTGGCTGCCCGACCACGTCACCGAGCCGAGCCTCGCGCGGCGCGGCGCCTCCGCCGGCGCCGCGGTCGACGCACCGCACGACGGCGTGCGCGTGGGCCACGTCTACGAGAAGCACTTTCCGTCCATCGACGCGGCCGCGACGCACGTCCTCGACGAGCGCATCTCGCTCGAGGAGCGCTCCACCGAGGTCGTGCGCCTGCTGCAGGACTCGACGCTGCCCGCGTGGCTGGTACGCGCTCTCGCGAACTCCATCGATTCGACGCTGTGCAACTCCGTCGTGCCGGCGAGCGGGCGGCTCTACACGCTCGAGGGCGTCGACTGGAGCTGGCCGATGGGCGGCCTCACCGGCACCAACGACCAGCGGCTCTCCGCCCACGCCTACGTCGAGACGTTCTTTCCCGAGCTGAACCTGACCGAGCTCGACGAGTTCCGACGCCTGCACGACGCTCGCGGCGCGATCCCGCACGGCAACGGCAACTGCGATCTCGGTCTCGGCACGACCGACGTCCCCTACGGCTGGCCGATGTTCATCAAGGGCTTCCTGCCGGCGAAGGAGTGGACCGACCTCACCATGTCGCTCGTGCTGCAGGTCGCGAAGGCCTGGCGCGCGACCGGACGGGCCGATGTCCTCGAGCGCTTCTGGCCGGACCTGGTGCACGGCGTCGAGTACCTGCGCACGATCGCGCCGCACGGCGTCCCCGAGGGCGGAACGACCTACGACGTCTGGGACTTCCCCGGGACGTTCGCGTACACCGCGAGTCTCTGGAGCGCGACGCTCGCGGTGATGGCCGACATGGCCGAAGCGATCGAGCCGGCACGCGCCGACGTCTACCGCGGGCTCGCGCGCGACGCGGACGCGCAGCTCGCGATTCTCTGGGACGCGCGCGGCTTCTACCGCACGACCGCGACGCACGACACGATCTTCACGGCCGCCCTCGCCGGCGACTGGATCGCGCGCACCTCGGGGATGCCGCCGGTCGTGCCGCACGCGCACGCGGTGTCGCACCTCGAGCACCAGCAGCGCGTGCTGATCGACGCCGCCGTCGTCGCGACGCAGGGGCGCTACCGGGCACTGCCGCGCGCCGAAGCCACCTTCGCGGGCGACGAGGTGGTCAACGCGATGGGCCGCGGGCTGCCGCCGGAAGAGACCATGACGTACGTCTGGCAGGTGCTGACCTACCAGGTGGCGCTGCAGATCCAGGTCGGCCTGGTCGACGCGGGGCTCCGCACGGCGCGCATGCTCGACGACCGCATCTGGCGCGATGGCAACGCCTGGAGCGGCGGGCTGCGCGGCAACGACGAGTCGATCTACATGACGCACGCGGCGTGGTGGGCGGTGCTGCAGGCACTGACCGGCACCGCGCTCGACACGCCGGAGCGGACGTTGCACATCGGGCCGCGCACGTGCAGCGAGATCCCGCGGCTACGCTGTCCGTTCTTCCTGCCGGGCGCATGGGCCATCCTGAGCTACGACCCCGAGAAGCTGCACGCCGACATCGAGGTGCTGCGCCACTTCGGCACACCGGTCGAGGTCGACACCGTGGTCGTGCACGCGGCCAGCGGATCGACGCGCGTGCTGCCGATCGACCGCACCGTACTCGCGGCCGGCACCCGCATCGCGGTCGACGTCCAGCGTGGCAAGAAGGTCAAGTGACGGCGGGGCGCCCCGGCATGCCGTCGCTCGCGGCGCCGCCGGCGGGCGGCACCGCCACGCCTCGGCCGCGTGGCGCACGACCGTGGCGACGGCGCTGGTGCTGCTGGTGCAGGGGGGCTGCCGCGTGAGCGCGCTCGACGGGCTCATCTACTTTCCGGAGCGCTCCATGCCGGCACCACCGGCGGGGGTCGAGGAGCGCCGGTTCACCACGGCGGACGGCGTCCGGCTGCACGCCTGGCTCGCGCCGCCGCCCGACTCCGCTGCACCGCTCCTCGTCTGGTCGCACGGCAACGGCGGCAACGTCGGCAACCGCGAGGACGTGCTGCTGGCCCTCGCGGCGCGCGGCCTCGGCGTGCTCGCCTACGACTACCGTGGCTACGGCCTGAGCGAGGGACGTGCGCACGAGGCCGGCGTCTACCTCGACGCCGAGGCTGCGTGGGACCATGCGGTCGCCGACGGGGTCGTGCCGGAGCGCGTCGTCTGCTTCGGCGAATCCCTCGGCGGCGCCGTCTCCATAGCGCTGGCGAGCAGGCGCCCGTGTGCCGCAGTCATCGTCGTGGCGACCTTCACCTCGCTGCGCGCGGTCGCGCGCCAGCACTACGGCGCGCTCGCGGCTCTCGCCGGCCACCAGTTCGACTCGGCGTCTCGCGTGCCGGAGATCGGGGTGCCCATCCTGGTGGCGCACGGCGACCGGGACGAGATCGTCCCCTACGCGCTCGGCGAGGCGCTGTTCGCGCTCGCCGGCGGACCGAAGCGCTTCGTGCGCGTGCCGGGACTCGGGCACAACGACGTCTTCGACAGCCCGCCGCTGCTCGACGCGATCGCCGCGTTCGCACGCGAGTCGGTCGCCGCCGCGGATTCGCCTCGCTGACGAGTCACCACCGCGAGCGTCCACGCCGTCCGGGTGCTGACGAGCGTCGCGGGACCGTGGTATGCGCCCGCATGGCGACCGACCGCGAGGCCGTGACGGACCTGATCCATCTCTACGCCGAGCGTCTCGACCTCGGTGATCTCGAGGGGGTGGCGAACCTGTTCGCGCACGCGACCCTGCGCAGCAACCACCGCGAGGACGGGCTCCGCGGGCGCGACGCGATGCTCGCGCTCTACCGGAGCACCGTCCAGCTCCACGACGGCACCCCGTCGACGAAGCACGTCACGACGAACGTGATCGTCGAGATCGACGACGACGGGGCGCGCGCCAGCGCCCGCTCCTACTTCACCGTACTCCAGGCGCGCCCCGACCTGCCGCTGCAGCCGATCATCGCCGGGCGCTATCACGATCGCTTCGCGAAGGCCGCGTCGGGCTGGCAGTTCGCCGACCGGCTCATCCTCGTGGACCTCGTCGGCGACCTGCGCCGCCACCTCAAGATGGTGCTGCCGGGCAGCTGACGTCCTCGGCTTCGCCGGCCACGAAGGATGAGCCTGCAGGGCGTGTTCATCTGACGCCTCCACCGGCTTCGCCGCCCGCGAACGATGGAACGGGCACGGCGATCCATCTGACGCCCGCCCTCACGGCGTCTGATCGCGAAACTGCGCGCCGTCGCTCGCGCGCGGCGGCGCCGCGTACTCCGTGCCGAAGCACGCACCATCGCTGCTCCGGAGCTGGATCGTCACCGCGCGGTCCTGCGCCAGCGGCAGCGCCGGGGGCTCGAGGCCGGCCCCGCGCGCGACGAGCACCACCGTCGACTTTCCGGCCGGCCCGGCACGCAACAGCAGGCTCTCGACGCCGTCGGGCCTCCGGTCGCGGTCCGAACGCTTGACGCCCGACGTACCGAGCGTCTTCCAGCAGGGCTTGCCGCGGCACGTTCCGCCGCCGGGCACGACGATCGGCGGGCGAGCGAGCGACGGCGTACCTGCCGTCGTCTGGTAGACGCACAGAGCGTACGACGTCGCCCCGGAGACCGGGTCGCCGAGCTCCGCCAGCGCGACCGCGTCGCCGCGCGTCCAGCGCCACACGAGCTGATCGCGTGCGTCGAGGCCCTGGTCGCGCAGCACGATCGACGTGCGCTCCGCCGCGTGGCAGGCCGTCGCCGGCGTCGCGACGCCGGCACACGTGCCCGACGCACACGCGTCGAGGTTGGTGCAGAGATTCGCGTCGTCGCACGCGCTGCCGGGCGCCTCGTACTGGCAGGTGGGAGCACAGCAGTCGCCGGGCGTCAGGTTGCCGTCGTCGCACTGCTCCCCGGCCGTCCGCACGCCGTTGCCGCACGCGGTGAAGGTACAGTTGGAGTCGCAGCCGTCGCCGTCGATCGCGTTCGCGTCGTCGCACTCCTCGCCGGGGTTCTGCACACCGTCGCCGCAGGTGATCTCGTCGGCACCGGCGTCGACGCGCGGACCGGACAGGCGCGGGGCGCCGTCGAGGTCGGTCTCGCCCGGCGCGACGACGGTCGCCGGGTCGCCCACGTTGATCGCCGGCGACGACGGCGAGAGGTGCACGTCGCCCGTGCCCGGTGCGGCGAGCAGCGGGTCGGCAAACTGCGAGGCCACGTCCTGGCCGGTCGCCCCCTGGTACGCGGCGAAGCCGGTCGAGACCGCGCCGTTCCACACGAACGTCGCCGCCGCCGGACCGCCGGGCGCGTACCAGACGTTGTGGTCGAGCAGGTTGCCGGCGTTTCCCGCATAGGACGCGAGCAGCAGATTCGCGCCGGTCGCGACGAAGACGTTGTTCCGGACGACGTTGTCCTCGGCGTACTGGATCCACAGCTCGCCGAACCCCTCGCCGAGCGTATCGTTCTCGAACGTGGTGTTGTTGCGGATCTCGCTGTCGCGGACCCGCCCTGTGCCGGCGGCGTACCCGCCGAAGACGATGCCCGCCTTGTCGTTGCGGTAGACCACGTTGCTGCGGACGACGATCCCGCTCGTCACCTGGCCGGCGTTCTCGGCGCCGATCTCGATGCCCAGGTCGGACTCGGTGACGACGTTGTTCTCGAGCGCGATGTCGCGGCCGCCGTCGACGTAGATTCCGGCCGCGAAGCCGCCGCCGTACGACGAGCGCGCCCGCTCGACCCGGTTGCCGCGGCAGACGCCGTTGCGCACGACCTTTGCAGGATCGGGCTGGATGTCGGTCTCGCCGCCGATGAAGTCGATGCCGATGTTGTCGACGTCGCGCACGACGTTGTTGGTCACGGCGAACCCGTCGATGTTGCCGTTGAGCGTGAGCGCCTCGCTGGTCGCGGGATCGCAGTCGTGGATCTCGTTGCCGTCGATCACCAGGTCCGAGATGGGCGTCGGCTCGGTACCGTAGACCGTGATGCCCATCGCGTGCTGGCCGCGGATCTCGTGGATCTCGTTGTCGCGCACCTCCACGTGGGAGCCCGCCCCGAGAATCCGAACACCCGATCCGTCGTTCACCCCGAGGTTGTTGCGGATCTCGAAGCCCTGGATGCGAACCCAGCTCCGGCCCTCGACGCGCACCATGTCGCTGCCCGGAACGCCGGTGCCGTCGAGCACCGGACGCTCCCCCGGTGCCGCCTCGAGGCTGATGAACCCGACGCCGGCGCTGCCGCTGCGCGGAAAGGCGACCTTCTCGAAGTAGGGCGACGGTCCCTCGTGCACGCGCACGGTGTCGCCGGCGACGGCGGCGTCGAGGGCCGCCTGGATGGTCGCGAAGTCGCCGCCCGACGGCGCGACGGTCAGCACCGCGGCGCGCCCGGGCCGTGGGGCCGCGACCGCCAGCAGCAGGCACGGAAGCAGCCGGAAGATACGCGACTTCGTCATGGGGATCCCTCGTGGCGCCCGCCCGTCGGACCGCTCGCCGCACGCGCCCCGGCACGCTGCCGGTGCGGCTCGACGCAGTCAATCGGCCGGCGGCAACCACCGCGGGACCGTGCTAGGGAAAGATGCAGCATACGGCCAGACTGCGGGGGCCTGCCGAGAAAGACCCGCGGACACGAGCAAAGGACGACGTGTGCGGAGAGCGAAACCCACCTTCCAGAAGCGACAGAAAGAACTGGCTCGCCAGGAGAAGAAGAAGGCGAAGCAGGACCGCCTCGAAGACCATCGTGCGCGCCGCGCCGAGGAGCGCGGGGCCAACCCCGAGGCCTTCGACCTCGAGTTCAACGAGAACCTCGACCTGTCGGCCAGCGATGCCCTGCGGCAGCTGATGACGACGAAGCCGGGCGAGGACGAATGAACGCGCGGGGGACGCCGGTCCCCCGTTCGGCCGCGCACGAGCCGCCACGCCCTTCGCGAAGGCGGCTCGGCGAGGTCTCACCCCGCCCGACGGGGTCGTTCCGGCCCGAAGGCCGGCGGAGCGAGCCACGAACGAAGAAAGGGTGCGACCGCTCCCGAGCGGCCGCACCCTTCCCTTCCGGCGCCGGTACGGCTCCGACTGCTGGAGGTTCACCTTGCAGCCGTTCCTGAGCTGATCCCAGGTCGCGGTCTGCTGGAAGGCGTCGCTGCCGACGACGAGCTGGATCGTCAGCTCCGGTAGCGTCGCGAGCTGCTGCAGCAGGTCGCTGTTGGCCTTCACGTCGAACCGGTAGGGCACGTGGTCCTTCGTGCGGACGCGGACCACCTGCAGGCCGTGGCGGATGCCTGCGCCCTTCACGGCGCTCGGGTCACGGAACATCCACAGCTTGCCCTGCCGCTTCAGGTCACCCGGGAAGAGCTGGGCTACGTACACGACGCCGTTCGCGTTGGTCAGGGCGATGCCGACGTTGACGTTGACCGGTCGATCGCCTGCCTCGGGGTGACGTTCACCTGGAACTGCAGGCGGTCGGGCGCCCCCGGCTTGAACGAGATGCGCGCCGGACACGGATGCCCGCAGGCGCTGACCGTGATGAGGCACCCGCAGTCGGTGTCGTCGCAGTCGACACGGCCGTCGTTGTCGTTGTCCTGCTGATCGGTGCAGATCTCGCTCAGCTGGCAGGACGGGCTGCAGCCGTCGCCCGCCAGATTGTTGCCGTCGTCACACTGCTCGGAGAGCTGGTTGATCACGCCGTCGCCGCAGTGCGGCAGCTGGCAGGCGTTGCTGCAGCCGTCGGTGTCCACCTGGTTGCCGTCGTCGCATTGCTCGCCGGTCTGCACGATACCGTCACCGCACGCGGGCGACGTGCACGCGTTCGTGCAGCCGTCGTTGTTCACCGTGTTGCCGTCGTCGCACCGCTCGGGCGACTGCACGTAACCGTCACCGCAGCGCTTGTTCAGGCACGCGTTGGTGCAGGCGTCGTTGTTGTTCTGGTTGCCGTCGTCGCACTGCTCGCCGCCCTCGACGACACCGTTGCCGCACTGCGGGGTGACCCACGACTTGGTCGCGGACCCGGTGACCGTGCCGGTCGTCGGTGCACCGGCGAGCACGATGCCCTGCTTGCCGGCAGCCTTGAACTTCTGTCCCGTCGGAACGCTGCAGGTGGTGGTCGCCTTGATCGTGTCGTTCCCGGCGGTCGCGTTCGAGTACGTCAGGGCCTGCGCCGGCGATGGGCCGCTGGTCGTGTTGCCGCTGCCCGGGCCGCTCATCACCTGCAGGGTGATCGAGAATCCCGCGAGCGCGGCACCGTTCCCGTCGAGCAGCGTGGCCGTCACGGTGTGGCTCGTGTCGCCGGGCAGGAAGTTCGTCGCCGACGACGGTGACATATCGAAGCTCTGCGGTACGACGCCGAGCGACTGCGGCCCGGCGGCGTCGGCCGCGGCGACGATCTCGGCCGCCGGCGCGCCCACGTTGCTCGGCGTGTCGCACACCATCTTGTCCGTATAGTTCCAGATCGCGCACTGCACCGCCGCCGCCTCGTCGGCCGCCGCCGGCAGCGGCGCACCGATCGTGTTCGGCTGCGGGAAGGCGTTGTTCAGGATGAACAGCACTGCCCCGGATAGTCGACCGGAGCCTGCGGCACCGTGTCGCCCGGCGCGATCGGGTTGTTGATGTCGACGCAGTACGCCTGGCGCGTCGGCGGGACGGCGTCGATCTGGATGTTGAACGTCCCCGCGTAGCCGAGGCTGCGGGGACCACCGTTCTGCAAGCCGCTCACCGAGCGCCCGTTGCCGAGGCTCGTGAAGGTCGCCGTCGCGGCGAACGCGGCGGTCGACCCGATGCCGAGCAGCGCGGCTGCCAGTGCGTTCGTCAGTACGGACTTTTGCATTTTCATGACGGTGTTCTTTTCGCAGGGGGCCTGACTTGGCAGGCCCGAAAACGCGCAGCGCACGAATTCGTGGGTCGGGCGAATTTTTGACTCTCGGAGAACCACGGAGACGGCGGACCGCGGTTGGGGCGAGGCGAAGGGACACGGGACTCGCGACGACCGGCGAGGGACGCGAGGGCTTCCGTCCCGGACGCTGGCTTCCCTCCGCGGGCCGGAGAGCTACCATCGGCGGATCGACAGGCGCGGGCGCGCCTGCTGTCAGTCACGAAGTTTGGCGGAGTTCCCGATGGAAGGGCAGCACGATCCTGCAGTGCGACACCACGATTCACCGGTCCTGTCCCAGCATGTGCAACACTCACCCGCCGCGCGCACGGCGGAGGCCATGGCCGATGCGCCCTCGCGCGCCCGAACGGAGCGGGGGCAGCTCGGCACCCGACGGCCCCGAACCCGATGACGGCGCGCTGCGGGATCTGCGCGAGCCCGATCCACGAGGCCTCCTGCACGCGGTGCTCGGGGCGCATCGCGCGGCCGGAGCTGCTCGAGCCCCTGCCGCCGGACTCCGGTGTGGCCGAGTTCACGACGGGTGTCCGGCTGGCGCTGCGCGGTGCGCGCCTGACGCTGCGAACGCCGCGCCTCCTCGTCCTGGTCGCCCTGCCGCTCGCGATCAGCGTGCTGATCTTCGCGGGGCTGGGCTGGCTGGTCTGGGAGTACCGCGACGTCGCGCGCCCGGAGTTCGCACAGACGTGGCCGTGGGGGCTCGACTGGCTGCGCCGCGCGGTCACCGTGGCCGCCGAGGCGCTCGGCGTGCTGCTCGGCTTCGGGCTCGCCCTGGTCACCACCGTCGTGGTCGCACAGGTGGTGAACGCGCCTTTCCTCGAGTGGCTCTCGCAGGCGGTGGAGAGCGTCGTGCTCGGCCAGCCCGATCGCACGCCGCTGTCGGCGCGTCAGCTGTGGCAGACGACCGTCAAGCCGGTGTTCCAGGCGGCCGGCCTCGCCGTGATCCAGGCAGCGCTGGGCCTCTTCTTCCTGCTGCTTTCCCTGGCAGCAGTGACCGCGCCGCTCTCGGCGCTCGGCGGCCTCTGGCTGCTCGCCCTCACGCTCTGCGACGTGACGATCGCGCGCAAGGGCCTGCCGGTGCGCGAGCGCTTCCGCCGCGTGCGACAGGGCTTCTCGCTCTGGGCGGGCCTTGCCCTGCCCTTCTTCGTCGCACCGTTCCTGCTGCCGCTCGGCGTCGCCGGCGCGACGCTCGCGACGTTACGCGAGCAGACGCGGGGCTCGGCCGCGCGTCGCTAATGCGCCGCCCTGGAACGCGCGAAACTCGTCGGCGAACGGCGCGGGCGAGCCGCCGGTGTCCCAGAACACCACGGTGCCGCCGATGCGGTGCTCGCGCGCCGCGGCGATGCGTCCCGCCGTCGCCTTGCCGGTGTGCACCGGATCGAGCACCGGGGCCTCGGTGCGCGCCGCGAGGCGGACCGCAGCACGCGCCTGGTCGCTGATCGCCGCACAGCCCGGCCCCGCATGGTCGACCACCATCGGCAGGTTGGCCGGGCGCCGGTCGCCCCGCGAGCGTTGCGGTCGCGGCCGCGAGCCTGGCGACGAGCCGCGAACTCCACGATCGCGCCGAACAGGCGGTCGAGAATCAGGTTGCCGCTGTCGCGCCCGGGCGCACGGCCCGACAGCACGAGATGGCAGGCGAGGCCGCTCCGCGCCGCCAAAACCGCCGCCATGCGCGCGAAGCCGGGACGGACGTCACAGTGCCACGTCCACCAGGACCGCGGCGACGGTGATCGGCGCCGCCATTCCGATGATCGACCCGATCAGGTAGTCGCGGAAGCCCAGCGACGAGAGCGCGAGCGCGTAGTTGAGGAACGGGGCGACCCCGAAGACCACGCGCAGCAGGATCACGCTGCGCAGCGGGCGCGTATCGAGCTGCGACAGGAGCCTGCGCAGCAGCGGGCTGTCGATCTCCGCGAGGGCGCTGCCTCCGACGTGACGCACGACGACGAAGCTCACCGAGACGGCGACGACGGCACCGCCGAGCGCGACCAGGGCACCCCACGTCCTGCCGTACGCCAGCACGGCGATGGCGACGAACAGCAGCCCCGGCAGCTGCGCGAGCAGCCCCGCGCTGAAGACGAGCACGAACATCAGGATGCCGCCCACGCCAGTCGCTGGCAGCAGCGCACGCAGCTGACCGGGCGTCGTCGTCTGGTCGAGGCCCGCGAGGCGTGCCCCCACCAGCGCCACGCCGGCGAGCGTCGCGAGGAGCAACACGCGGTGCCGCGCCTGCATGCGCGCGGCCGGCCGTGGCGCTCCCGCGACCGGGCGCCTCAACTCTCCTCGTTCGTCTCCCACCACTGGCACCACCAGTCCGCTCCGACCAGGATGCGCAGCTTCGGGTGCCAGCAGTAGGCGAGCTTGTCGTCCGGGTTCAGATAGTAGAGGCAATTGTCGCACCGCTCCGAGCCACTGGGGAACCCGCGCAGCAGGGCGTCCTCGCAGAGGTGCTGCAGCTCCATCGCCAGCCTGCTGTCGATCTCTTTCGGTTCGGGCTTCGGGAGATCATCTTCGGCCATCGAATGGCACCCCTCGTCGCTGGTTTCGGCTCGTCCGCCACGACCGGTCCGCGAATCCCGGCCTGCCCCCGATACGCCGGTGGACGGCTCCGAATCAAGCACTGTCTCCGGCGAGGTGTACCCGACGAGCCGTTACCCCCCGCCCCCGACATGGGCTGGCGGCACGCCGTCGGTGGCGGCCGGCGCAGCGCCGCGGCCGCCGCGGACCTCGAAGGCGACCGCGTCGAGCACGCGCCCGTCCTCTGCGACCAGGAGAAGGCGGTGTCGGCCGGGGATCAGAGGCCACAGCCGGATGCCCACCGCGGACCCGAGGGCCGAATCGTCCAGCCGCCAGGAGGCCGGCGGACTGCCGTGCCCGACGCCGTGCGCCTCGAGCGCCAGACGCTGCAGGTCGCGCGGGATGTCGGGATCGATCGCCAGGATCGATCCCTGCTGCGGGCTCGCGATGCGCGGCCGCTGCGGCGCGAGCGACGCCGCCACCACCCCCGGCTCCGTGCCGTGCAGGAACCACTCGTCGCGCAGCACCTCCGCCTCGCGCGCGAACGCGGCGGCGGCGCGCACCAGGCCAGCGGGCGCCTCGGGCGGCTCGGACGGTGCACCCGCGTCGAGGATCCCCATCAGCTCGCGCCAGACCGGTGCCGCGCCGGCGAGCCCGCTCACGTCGTGCATCGGCTCGCCGCTCGCGTTGCCCACCCACACCCCGACGGTGTGCCGGCGCGAGAAGCCGACGCACCAGTTGTCGCGCATCTCCTTGCTGGTGCCGGTCTTGACGGCCGCCCACGAGCGCGTCGCGAGCGCGTTCTCGAGCCCGAAGGTCGCGCTGCGGCTCTCGCGGTCCGACAGCACGTCGGCGACGACGAACGCCGCCTCCGGCGAGAACACGCGCGCTCCGGGCGACGCACCCGGGGAGAGCGCCGGCGCGGCCGATCCGTCGAGCGACGTCCGCAGCGGCGACCAGACGCCGCCGTTCGCGATCGCTCGATATGCGGCGACCAGCTCCTCGAGGCTCACCTCCGCGGAGCCGAGCGCGAGCGCGGGCCCGTAGAAGGCGGCGCTGCGCTCGAGGCCGAAGCCGAGCGTGCGCAGGCGCGCGACGAACGCATCCGGGGAGAGCAGATCGAGCGTCCGGACCGCAGGCACGTTGAGCGACGACGCCAGCGCGCTGCGCACGCTGACCAGCCCGCGGAACCCTTCGTCGTAGTTGCGCGGCTGGTACACGCCGCCCGCGAGCGGTACGGCGAGCGGCGTGTCCTGCAGGAGCGACGCCGCCGTGAGCAGTCGCTCGTCGAGCGCCGCCGCGTAGAGGAACGGCTTGAGCGTCGAGCCCGCCTGGCGCCGCGCGCGCACGCCGTCGACGTGCCGTGCGGTCGCGCGGGCGCCGCGGCCGCCGACATACGCGAGCACGTCGCCGCTCGCGTTGTCGACCACCAGCACGGCGCCGTCGCGGACGTTCCGGCTCTCGAGCTCGCGCAGCTGCTCCTCGAGAAGGCGCGCCGCCGCCAGCTGCAGCCCGGCGTCGAGAGTCGAGCGCCGCGCGCTCCCTCGCGCAGCCGGCGGCTCGCCCGCCGCGGTGCCGAGCAGCCTGCGGGCGAGGTGTGGCGCCAGCGCGACGCGTGGCCGCCGTGCCTGGTCCGCGCGCAGCGCGAGCTGCGTCGCCTCGTCGAGCCGTGCGGGCTCGAGATGGAGCCCGAGACGCGCCGCGAGCCGGGTGGTGCGCGCACGCACCGCCGGCAGGTCGGCGTTCGGCGAGCGCGGCAGCACCGCGAGCACGACCGCCTCCCACGGAGCGAGCCCGTGCGGCCGCTTCCCGAGCAGCACACCCGCGGCCGCACCGACGCCCGAGACCTCGCCGCGAAACGGCACGAGGTTGAGGTACGCCTCGAGGATCTCGTCCTTCGTCCAGGTCCGCTCGAGTGCCCAGGCGCGGCGCATCTGCCGCCACTTCGCCGCCGGCGTGCGCGCTTCGCGCCGGCCGTCGCGCCGGTCGAGGAGCGACGCGAGCTGCATCGTGATCGTGCTCGCGCCCCGGAGCGCCGCGCCTCGGAGCCGCTCGCGAGCGGCGCTCGCGAGCGCGAGCGGATCGACCCCGCCGTGCGTCGCGAATCGCCGGTCCTCGGCCGCGACGATCGCGTCGCGCAGCGCTGGCGACACCGCGCCGAGCGGTACCCAGGCGAGCGAGCGCTGCGCCGCATCGGCCCGCATCTCGTGCACGAGGACACCGTTGCGGTCGAGCACCTCGACGTCCGACGGGCGGTGCGCCGCGCGCACCGCCGCGGGCGTCGGGACGGTCGCGCCACGCCCCCAGACGGCCCCGACGGCGACGACGAGGGCGAGGGCGACCGGCGTGACGCACGCTGCGGTCGCGCACGCCGCCACGGC